>Ga0214202_1000005_pt1 | contig 178540 bp, 171 predicted proteins | sample TroBogEpilimnion_9_FD_153040 | JGI IMG/M metagenome (GOLD analysis project Ga0214202, IMG submission 153040) | Freshwater microbial communities from Trout Bog Lake, WI - 03JUN2009 epilimnion | ecosystem: Environmental > Aquatic > Freshwater > Lake > Epilimnion/Euphotic zone | place: Trout Bog...
GCTCCCAAAGCCCAGGATGGCAATAAGGAACTGGCTCCACCAGCCAATGCCGCAGTAATGACCTTACGTCTATTAGTAAAGTTCTCTGAATTCATGGATATCTCCTCCACAGTATTTTTTAAGCTCACGTCAGCATAGCTACTTTTATAGAAGCATGCGTTAGTGATTACCCTCGGCGCTAATAAAAAATGTCTTTTTAACGGCATCGACTTATATTTGGCTTTAAGCAGTCATATTTCTAAAATACCCCCCTGTTTTTACATAGAGATCTTGATGGGGCATTTCTAAAGCCGGCAACTAAAGCTCTTGGTAATTAATTGAGGTACCCCATTTTCATAAAAATTTTAAAATCGTTCGAGCACATTCATGTACATAGCTGGAATAGGTTCCATCGAACCAAAAACGGGGGGGTGCCAGGTGGGTGGGGTCGGCACCTAACAAATTTCCAAGGGGTACCCACCATGAAATTTGTTAGAGTTCAGACATGGACTTTGACAGCTCAGACAACAGTAACGCACACTACTCTAGCAAGATAAGAAGTCAGGCCTTTAAGCAGCTCCAGCTTGAGAAACTTATAAAGGGTGGCAAGGTTATTCCAGCATCAAAGCTAGCCGAAACAATGGCTACTGAACTGCAGCGCGTTAAGGACTTTGAGGAAGCGGCATCATTTGAAGAGCGTCAGAGAATCTGCAGTAATCGAAGCTCCCCAGTAGATATAAAGACTCCGTTGACCAGAGAACGTCTCGAAGAATGAGTGGGTACCAATGTGGGTACCAGAGAAGATCCGGGCAACAAAAAACCCAGTAACTCATTGAAATTACTGGGTTTTCTATATAAATACTGGCGGAAGAGGTGAGATTCGAACTCACGGAGGACTTTCATCCTCGCCAGTTTTCAAGACTGGTGCATTCAACCGCTCTGCCACTCTTCCTATGCGATTTCAGCCCTAGATTATAAGGAACTTTTGATTTGCTCTTCTAAATATTTAGCAATTGCAAGGCTGGAAGTTAATCCTGGGGACTCAAAGCCGTATAGATTAAAGAGTCCTTCAAGGCCATGGTCTTTTGGAGTATTGAAGCAAAAATCACCCGCTGGGGCGTTAGGCGGCACAATTTTGGCTCTTACGCCTGAATAATCGGGTTGCAATGATTGATCTTTGAGGTCAGGCCAATAGCGCCTTACTGCTGCATAAAAGCCCTCACCTCTTTGAGGATTGACTGTGTAGTCAATTTGCTCTTCTGCATTGATATAAAGCCATTCCACATCGGGTCCAAATTTAGCTTGCCCACCCATGTCTAAGGTGAGGTGGACGCCTAATCCACCAGGCTCTGGAATGGGATAAATCAAGTGATTAAATGGTGATTTTCCAGAGAGGGAAAAATAATTACCTTTAGCAAAATATGCTTTGGGGATTTGATCATTACCAAGAGAGACAATTTTTTGCGCAACAGCTGGCGCGCTCATACCCGCGCAATTAATCAGCAGTTTCGTTTGCATATTCATAGCATCAGCACCGCCAATTGCTAATTCAAATCCATCACTCGCATTTTCACCAATCGGCTTTGCACTTATCAGCGGCGACTGATAAGCCACCATACCGCCAGCATCCTCAAAACCACCCAGCAAAGAAAGCATGTACGCATGGCTATCCACAATGCCAGTGCTAGACGATAAAATCGCTGCTACACAATTAAGTGCGGGCTCAAGTTGTTTGGCCTCATCACCCGAAATCATTTTGATCTCGGGTACACCATTATTTTGAGCCTTATATAAAAGCGCCTGAAGATCATCAATTTGGCTTGGGTCGGTAGCAACAATGAGCTTGCCATACGGCCGTGTAGCGACTTGATGGCTACGGCAGTATTCGTACAGCATCCGATTACCCTTCACACAGAGCTTGGCTTTGAGTGAATCCTTGGGGTAATAAATACCAGCATGTATAACCTCGCTATTTCGGGCACTTGCAATTGTGCCGAACGAGGACTCCCTTTCCAGCAAAATTGTCTCTCGACCCTGAAGGGCCATTTCTCTGGCTACGGCTAGTCCCACCACCCCAGCGCCGATGACAACACAGTCCACCCGCTCCATTTATCTTCCCAAGCCTTTAATTATTGTTCTATGCATCCTGAAATCGTAACATTTTCAGTGTTTTAGTGGGTTTTAGAGTACTTCTTGATAAAATCTAAAAATGTCTTCAATACCAACTGCAGATCACCTAAAAACCATTTTTAGAGCCCAAGATATCGTTTTAGATAGCGCTTATCAAGGTATTGATTCTGCCAGCTGGAAATCCCTCTTTGCAGAAGCTAAAGCAGCCAAATTAGAGCAATTTATCGCTGATATGTTTGCTGGTAAATCAGTCAATAACTCCGAGAATCGCCCCGCCCTCCATTCTGCCTTGCGTAATCTGGATAAGACTCCAGTTTTAATTGATGGCAAAGACGTCATGCCTGAGGTTGCTAAAGTGTGGCATCGCATTGAGGCACTTTGCAACACCTGGGTTGGCGTCACAGATGTGATTCATATTGGCATTGGTGGTTCTGATTTTGGTCCACGTTTGGCAATTGAAGCCTTAGCTCATGTCCCCGATATCGAAACTCGCGGCATGAGGATGCACTTTTTAGCTAACATCGATACTGCAGAACTCAATCGTATTTTGCAACGTGCATTACCTAACAGCACTCGTGTGATCATCGTCTCTAAATCCTTCACCACACTTGAGACGACCATGAATGCCAAGGCAGTGGTGAAGTGGCTTAAAAATCATGGTCGCACTGATAGTCAAATCGCTCATGCACTCTATGCAGTAACAGCCAATGTCCCTGCCGCAGAGGCTTTTGGCATTACTCAAGAAAACATCTTCCCTTTTTGGGATTGGGTTGGCGGTCGTTACTCGGTATGGTCTGCAGTAGGCCTTCCAATCGCCCTGCAGTATGGCTTTGATACTTTTAAACAATTTTTAGCGGGTGCCCAAGCGATAGATCAGCACTTCAAGTCCGCGCCATTGGAAGAAAATCTTCCCGTCATTATGGCGCTGAGCCTACTCTATCAGCAAGAGCAACACAACATCAAATCGTATGCCGTCATTCCATATGCAGATGCTTTAGATTGGTTTCCAAAATGGTTACAACAGTTAGATATGGAAAGCAATGGCAAGAGCGTTGATCGCGATGGTAAGCCGGTGAAGTTTTCATGCCCAGTAGTATTTGGTAGCTCTGGCAGTAATGCACAGCATTCTTACTTCCAGTTATTGCATCAGGGCACAGAAATTATTCCAATTGATTTCATTGCTATTCGTGAGCCAATGAGTCACTTACCAGAAGCAAAAGAGCACCACCGAATTCTGTTGTCTAACTGTCTGGCGCAAGCACAAGCATTGGCCAACGGTAAGAAAACAGACAAGCCGAATAACACTTATCCAGGCAAACGTCCCAGTAATTTGCTGATTTTGCCTAAACTCAATGCTTTTTACTTGGGGGCGCTACTAGCTCTCTATGAGAACCGCACCACCGCCCTGGGAGCACTTTGGAACATCAATAGCTTTGATCAACCGGGTGTTGAATTGGGCAAAGTATTGGCCAAACCGATCGAGGCAGCCTTAAAGAATGGCGGCACCATCCAGGTAAATGACGGCATTGATAAAGTAACTGCGGCCCGTATCAATTTATTTAATCAATAGTTTTACTAGCTCTAGCTTTAGTCTAGACATTGAAAGAAAGCGCATGCAACTCTCTCCATCTATTTTCAAGGCTTACGACATTCGCGGCATCATTGATGAGACTTTAGATCCATCGATTGCCAAACTCATTGGCCAAGCTTTTGGTACAGAAATGCGCGAACTGGGCGAAACTGAGATTGTAATTGGTCGTGATGGTCGCTTATCCGGACCTAGTTTGATTGAAGCCTTGACTGAGGGCCTGCTCTCTACTGGCATCAATGTGATTGACTTGGGTATGGTAGCCACACCGATGGTGTACTTTGGTGCCAATCAAGTGCTCAATGGTAAAAAACCAAAGTCGGGCATCATGATTACGGGTAGCCACAACCCTCCAAATTACAACGGCTTCAAAATGGTTTTGGGTGGCGCTGCAATTTATGGAGACCAGATACAGACTTTACGTAAACGCATTGAAGCTAAGCAGTTTGCCAGCGGTCAAGGCACTCGTAGCACCTTTGATATTTTCCCAATGTACTTAGAGCGCATTGTCAGCGATGTGAAGTTGGCCCGCCCAATAAAGATTGTGGTTGATTGCGGCAATGGTGTGGGCGGTGCTTTTGCAGGCAAACTTTTTAGAGCTCTAGGGTGCGAAGTCCAGGAGCTTTTTTGCGAAGTAGATGGTCATTTTCCCAACCACCACCCAGATCCTGCACATCTTGAAAATCTACAAGACCTCATTAAAAACCTACAAACTACTGATAACGAGCTCGGTTTAGCTTTTGACGGTGATGCAGATCGTTTGGGCGTTGTGACTAAAGATGGTCAAGTGATTTTCCCTGACCGCCAAATGATGCTCTTTGCCAAAGATGTTCTGTCGCGCAATCCAGGCGGTCAAATCATTTATGACGTCAAATGTACACGCAATCTTGCAATCTATGTAAAGAAGCATGGTGGCGAACCTTTGATGTGGAAAACAGGACACTCTCTAGTAAAAGCCAAACTCAAAGAAACGGGCGCACCGCTTGCTGGTGAAATGTCAGGGCACATTTTCTTTAAAGACCGCTGGTTTGGCTTTGATGATGGTCTTTATACTGGCGCACGTCTTTTGGAAATCCTTTCTAGGGAGAAAGATCCAAATGCAACACTCAATGACCTGCCAAATGCAATCTGTACGCCAGAATTACAGCTGGCCTGCGCTGAAGGTGAACCCTTTAGCATCCTGGAGAAGATTAAAGCCAATGCGAAGTTCCCCACTTCAGAGGCAATCAACACCATTGATGGTGTTCGCGTAGAGTATGCAGATGGATTTGGTTTAGCCAGGCCTTCGAATACTACTCCGGTAGTGGTGATGCGCTTTGAGGCCGATAGCCATGAGGCAATTAAACGCATTCAGGGTGAATTCAAGACTGCTTTATTGGCAGCCAAACCGGACGCTAAGCTTGGGTTCTAAGAGGGCGTAGTAGATGCTGCCTGAACCAGCGACCCCTCTCTTTGTTGGGACTAGGTTTAAGTCATAAATGGATTTGGGGTGACTTGATGATAGTCAGTTGTATCTTTATTAAAGCGTTAGTTATTTAGCCTGAGTCATGATTGGGTCGCTACTACAAGTTACGGCTCTTTTATTTTGAGCGTAGTGTTCAGCATTTTCCATGCGCTCGGCATTTCCAGGATGGGATGATAAAAATGGGATCGCGGCACCCTCCCCCATAGCATTCATCTTAAATGCAAAACGATAACTTCCGCAAGGTGAATAGCCCGCCTGCATAGCCCATTGCATTCCCAGCTCATCAGCTGAGCGCTCATCATTACGACTAAAAGTAAGTCCTACACCTTTAGCAGCGTTACCTATCACTAAACCACTAAAAGGAATGAAATAACTCGCAATCATCCCCAGGGCTTGGCTAGTTGCATCAATCGTTGCATCACGATTTTTGGCATAGTCAGTTTGGGTATGTCCTAGCTGATGATGAGCTAACTCATGCCCCATCACCGTTGCTAAGACATCAGGATCATTGCCAAATTGAGTAATGAAACCATTCGTAAAAATAATATAACGTTGATTGTTTTTTAATTCAGCAAAGGCATTAATCTCAGCCGAATCAGATAAACCTATGACAAATGGAAATGGTACGGTCTTCAACATTCTTTGACGAACTGTAGCAAGATTTTTTTCAGAACTACTGGCATTGCGGGTTGCGTTAGCTGCATACCACCAAGCGTCATTCGGGATTTGTACAGCCATTGGCTTTGTGTTCGCCGAGCATGCAAGCAGTAAGCTACTGCAGAAAATCGCCAAGGTATGGGGAGCAAAAAAAACACCTAAACGCATAAGTTTAGATTAGGGTATCTGTGAGACCGCACCTACCAAGACAATTTGCGGGCGATACATTATTAGGCACTTCAGGCGCAGACTGAGCCAGATTTTGAAGTAAGGATAGCGGCAGTTTTTCTCATAAGTCCATTTTATTCGAAAGACATGCACTTTAGCGATTCTTCTAAAATTTGGCTATTCTTAACGGCTTAAGCCTTAGCACAATAATTTCGACATTTCGTTAGTGGCCCGTTTTGGTATTAATCAAACTTCTGATAAAACCCTAGAGACAGGTTAAGATTTCATATGAATTCAACAGTTAGTATCCCCATTTCCTTTGATTACCCCCAGCAAGATTCTGCTGGAGTTACTTGTACTGCCCAGGCTTGGGCAAAAACCCCACCCCATCTTTATGGCGCCGATAAGGCTGCCGCTATTGCACGTATTAAACAGTTATTAGCAGAGAAAGATGCTGCTTTAGTAGCTCACTATTATGTCGACGGGGATATTCAAGATCTTGCTCTGGAAACAGGCGGTTTTGTCGCTGACTCCCTCGAAATGGCGCGCTTTGGTAAAAATCACCCCGCTAAGAACTTAATTGTTGCTGGTGTTCGCTTCATGGGCGAATCCGCCAAGATCCTTAGCCCTGAAAAGCGCATCTTTATGCCAGATTTAGAGGCTACTTGCTCTCTAGATTTAGGATGTGATGCCTCCGACTTTGCTGCATTTAGGGCAGCACATCCTGATCGTGTAGTTGTAGTTTATGCCAATACCTCGGCGGCAGTTAAAGCACAAGCCGATTGGATGGTTACCAGTTCATGCGCTCTTGCCATCGTTCATCAACTAAAAGTAGAGGGCAAAAAGATTCTATGGGCACCCGACCGGCATTTGGGTCGCTACATACAAGAACAAACTGGTGCCGATATGCTGCTGTGGAATGGTGCCTGCATTGTTCATGATGAATTTAAAGCCGTTGAATTAGAGATGCTCAAAGCAGCGCATCCCAATGCCGAGATTTTAGTTCACCCCGAATCACCACAAGCAGTTGTTGATCTTGCGGACGTTGTAGGCTCGACCTCCGCCATGATTAAGGCGGTAGTTGAAGGTACTGCTACCGAATACATTGTGGCAACTGATAAGGGTATCTTGCATCGTATGCGTCACTTAGCTCCAAATAAGAAATTGATTGAGGCGCCGACTGCTGGCAATAGCGCCACCTGTAAGAGCTGTGCACACTGTCCTTGGATGGCTATGAACGGCTTACAAGGAATTTTGGATTGTCTTGAGAACGCTTCTGGTGAAATCTTCATCGATGAACCTATTCGTGCTAAGGCACTAGGTTGTATTGACCGCATGCTCAACTTCACCAAAAATCATCCAGACCTCCTGGCCAAAGCCCAACATGGCTTTGTGAAGAACATTGGTGCCGCTTAGTTTTTTTAATTCCTTTTTTTGACCGATCTTCATGTTTGAATACAACGAAACACTAGAGCAAGCCCGTCAACGCAATATTCATGATGCATTATTAGAAGACATTGGTACAGGTGACTGGACCGCAAAGTTAGCTCCTACTAAAACTATTCATGCGCAGCTGATAGTTCGCCAAGAGGCCGTACTTTGTGGTTTAGATTGGTTTGAGGGAACCCTCAAAAAACTTGACCCAAATGCTAATGTGACTTGGTACTACCTGGAAGGTGATCTCATGAGGCCTGATACCAAGGTTTGCGACATCACCGCAGATTCTCAAGCGTTACTCTCAGCAGAGCGTACTTGCATTAATTTCTTACAAACGCTTTCTTGGACCGCCAGCATTACACGACAATATGTCGATGCCATTGCAGGCGCTAGCCCAAATCCCAAAGGTTGTGCCGTATTAGATACTCGCAAGACTATGCCCGGACTACGTCAGGCTCAAAAATATGCGGTCCTCGTTGGTGGTGGCAAGAATCAACGTCTTGCTCTGTGGCACGGCATTCTGATTAAAGAGAACCATATTGCTACAGCTGGTAGCGTCACAGCAGTATTAAAGAATGCTCACGCTCTCAATGCGGGAGTAGACATTCAGATTGAAGTAGAAAACTTCGCTGAACTTGAAGAAGCCCTGTCAGCGGGTGCCAAGAATATCTTGATCGATAACTTCAATACGGACCAAATGAAGCAAGCAGTTGCCATTACCGCTGGTCGAGCATTACTAGAGGCTTCTGGGGGCATCAACCTAGATCAAATGCGCGCCATCGCGAGCACCGGGGTTGATCGTATCTCACTAGGGAAACTCACCAAAGATGTGAATGCGGTTGATTTCTCGATGAGAATCTTGGGCTGAGCCCCTTTGATTGAAAATCAAACCCTATCCCTCCCTGCCCTTATAAATAATCTGTCTCTCTAAGACATTACGAATAAATTCAATATTGTTTTCTTTTAAGGCACTAATCCAACTCTTGATCTCATCAGAAGCTGTTTGATATACGGCAGAAATATGTTCGTAGATGTCTTCTTTGACGCTTGCCATGTCATTCCTTATTTGATTGGACTGGCTTATCACCAAAAAAAGATTTATAACTATGGCAACCTAAGAGACAGAAGCGGTCTCAGTACCCTGGGCTTGTGGGGTCAGAATAGTTGGGTAAGAAACTGCCCATGTACCAGGGTAGTCACGACTGTAATGCAGGCCGCGACTTTCTCTACGCATTAAGGCAGAGCGTACGATCAACTCTGCGCATTCCAGTAGATTTCTGAGCTCGATCAGATCACGTGTCACCTTAAAGTTCGCGTAATACTCTTGTACCTCGTAGCGCAAAAGCTTAATACGATGGAGAGCTCGCTCAAGACGGCGATTTGTTCTGACAATGCCCACGTAGTTCCACATCAGTGAGCGTAGCTCATCCCAGTTATGGGCAATGACCACCTGCTCATCTGCGTCCTCGACCTGGCTCTCATCCCATAGCGGTAAATTAGGCATTCCTGGGGTCTTTAATGCTGAAATGTCCTCTGCGGCAGCCTTACCAATCACAACGCACTCTAATAATGAATTGCTTGCCAGACGATTAGCACCATGAAGGCCTGTGTAGGTCGCCTCACCTACTGCATAAAGTCCTGGCAAGTCTGTGCGACCCTTGAGATCAGTTACTACACCACCACAGGTGTAATGCGCTGCAGGTACTACCGGAATCGGCTCTTTGGTAATGTCTAAACCAAGACTCATGCAACGTGCATAAATCATCGGGAAATGCTCTTTAATAAATACTTCACCTAAGTGTGTTGCATCGAGATGAACATAGTCTAAGCCATGCTTTTTCATCTCAAAGTCAATTGCGCGAGCAACGATATCACGTGGGGCTAACTCATGACGCTCATCATGTTCGGGCATGAAACGTGATCCGTCAGGTAACTTTAATAAACCGCCCTCACCGCGCATGGCTTCAGTAATGAGGAAAGTACGATCACTTGGATGATACAAACAAGTTGGGTGAAATTGAATGAATTCCATATTGCCAACTCGACAACCTGCACGCCATGCCATGGCAATACCATCGCCTGTAGCAGTATCGGGATTGCTGGTATAGCGATAAACCTTACCAACACCACCCGTAGCTAAAACAACTGACTTAGCTTCAATGGTTTCTACACGATTATTTTTAATATCGAGGGCATACACTCCATAACAGCGATTAGGCTTACTCCGCTGTGTCTTAGCATCGAGTTGACGATTAGTAATCAGATCAAGTGCAATCCAATGCTCTAGGATCTGAATATTTTTATGAGCTCTTGCTTTGTCAAGCAGTACCTCATGAATTGCTTTACCAGTAGCATCAGCAGCGTGTGCAATACGGCGATGACTATGACCACCTTCACGAGTTAAATGCAAACCCATTGGCCCAGTTTCATCTGCAGTAAAGGGAACGCCCTGCTCTACTAACCAACGAATTGCTTCCGCACTCTCTTCAGCGATAAATCGAGCAGTAGATTCAACCACTAAACCTGCGCCTGCATCCAATGTATCTGCCACATGAGAATCAATACTGTCATGCTCTTTGTCAACGACACCAACAATACCGCCTTGGGCCCAAGCAGTAGCAGCCTCACCCAGACCGCGCTTAGCCATAAGGATCACTGGCTGAGACTCAGCCATATGCAAAGCTACGGTCAGTCCAGCTAACCCAGCCCCAATAATCAGGACAGGAAGCTCGACTTTACTATTGGTATTTGAGGAAGGTTTGGAACTTGCCATAGAAGGTTTATTCTAAAGGGCAATTAGCTTGTGCGCCTTAAATACAAAAAGGCTCCTCTGAAGGAGCCCTTTTTGAAGAGTCTAGCGCTCAATTACCTAGGAATGGCCGCTTTATTAATCGCTGGATCATTGGCGCCGTAGCCCATGAACTTTGATACTTGACCACCCTTGGCGAGCTTGACCGCACAGTATTTAAACTCTGGAATCTTGCCGAATGGATCGAGCGCTGGATTAGTAATCAGGTTAGCGGCAGCCTCGTAATAAGCAAATGGAATAAAGATCACGCCTCTTGGAGTGCCATCATCCCTTCTCACGTGAATACCAACCTCACCACGACGAGATTGAACGGTAATGACATCACCGGCTGTAACACCTAGCTGAGCCATATCTTCGCCATGCATGGATACGGTCGCGATTGGCTCAATCGCATCTAGCACGGTCGCGCGCCGCGTCATGCTACCGGTATGCCAATGCTCTAACTGACGTCCAGTAATTAATACAAATGGATACTCAGCATCTGGTCTCTCATTTGCTGGGATGATATCAGCGGGAACGAGTTGTACCTTGCCATCAGGAGTTGCAAACTCGTCGTCAAATACGATTGGACGACCCGGATCTTCAGCAGATAAACATGGGTATGTCACGCTAGATTCTTTTTCCAGGCGTTCCCAAGTAATACCTTTGATAGCGCCGTGCATTGCTTGACGCATCTCATCATAGACTTCTGCAACGCCTGCGTCAGGACCTTGGTAATTCCAGGAGAGGCCCATACGCTTAGCGATCTCTTGAATAATCCACAAATCAGGCTTTGCATCACCTGGAGGTTCAATCGCCTTCTTGCCCATCTGAACCATGCGGTCAGTATTGCTTGCAGTACCCACCTTTTCGGGCCAAGCACTCGCTGGCAAGACTACGTCGGCTAAGAGCGCAGTTTCTGTCATGAAGATATCTTGCACAACTAAATGCTCTAAGGAGGCTAAAGCATGACGGGCGTGATTCAAATCAGGGTCACTCATTGCTGGGTTCTCACCCTCAACATACATGCCGCGAATCTTATCCGGATCACTATCAGGCGCATTGATCTTATGCATGATCTCCACTACGGTATAGCCTGGCTTCTTATCTAAAGGGGTATCCCAAAACTTCTCAAACCAAGCATGTGCTTCTGGATTATCAACACGCTGATAGTTCGGGAACATCATCGGAATCAAACCTGCATCACTCGCGCCCTGTACATTGTTTTGACCACGCAAAGGATGTAAGCCTGAACCAGGTTTACCAATTTGACCAGTGATACTCACTAATGCAATTAAGCAGCGCGCATTATCTGTACCATGAACGTGTTGACTCACACCCATACCCCACAAAATCATTGCAGACTTGGTAGTGGCAAACTCTCTAGCTACTTCACGCAAAGTTTCTGCAGCAATACCACAGATCGGTGCCATGGATTCTGGGCTATAGCCCTTGATATTTTCTTTTAAGGCTTCAAAATTATTGGCGCGATTTTGAATGAAGTCTTTATCAACTAAGCCTTCTTCAATAATCGTATAGATCATGGCATTAAGCATTGCCACATCAGTATCTGGCTTAAATTGCATCATACGCCAAGCATGCTTACTGATTTCAGTTGCGCGTGGATCACACAAGACAATTTTAGCGCCACGTTTAGCAGCATTCTTAAACCAAGTAGCTGCTACAGGATGGTTTGCTGTTGGGTTAGAGCCAATTAAGAAAATCAGACTGGAATGCTCAACGTCATTGACTTGATTACTCACAGCCCCGGAACCAACACCCTCGAGTAGCGCCGCTACAGAGGAAGCATGACAAAGACGGGTACAGTGGTCAACGTTATTGCTACCAAAGCCAGTGCGAACTAATTTTTGAAATAAGTAAGCTTCTTCATTGCTTCCTTTGGCAGAACCAAATCCAGCCAACACTTTTAAGCCGTGCTGATCCTTTAACTTCTTGAGCCCACCAGCAGCAACTTCTAGCGCCTCTTCCCATGAAGCCTCACGAAAGATATTGGACCAATCTTGATTACCTTCAAGCAAAGTCTCATCTTTTGCGACGCCCACTTTACGAATTAATGGCTTCGTAAGACGCTGTGGATTATGGATATAGTCCATGCCAAAACGGCCTTTAACGCAAAGACGGTTATGGTTAGCCGGTCCATCGCGACCTTCTACGCTAACAATCTTTTCATCTTTAACGTTGTAAGTAATTTGACAACCAACACCACAGAATGGACAAACTGAATCTACTTTGCGATCAACTGTTTGCGAACCAATTAAACCCTTAGGCATCAATGCGCCTGTTGGACAGGCCTGTACGCACTCACCACAGGCAACGCAAGTACTATCGCCCATGGGATCATTTAGGTCAAATACGATCTCGCTATGACCACCGCGCATGGCGTAGCCAATCACATCATTGACCTGCTCTTCGCGACAAGCGCGTACACAACGATTGCATTGAATGCAGGCATCTAAATTCACAGCCATTGCTGGATGTGAAATATCGCTACTGACTTTCTGACGACGTAGGGCTTTGAGTTCTGAGCGAACGGTGACATCCATTCGTGTAGCCCAAGTGCTAAGCTCGCCGTGTTGATTCGCTTGCTCTTCTGCCTGGGTGTCACCAACCCATTTAAAACCTTCATCAGGCATATCAGAGAGAAGCATTTCTAAAACAAGCTTTTGACTCTTAACGGCGCGCTCACTATTGGACTTAACCTCCATACCAGGGGTTGCGCTTCTGCAGCAACTGGGCGCTAAAGTACGCTCACCATTAATTTCAACTACGCAAGCACGACAGTTTCCGTCAGGACGATAGCCATCTTTAAAGCATAGATGTGGAATATCGATGCCGTGACGCTTAGCAGCCTTCAAAATGGTTTCGCCTTCATACGAAACAATCGTTTTACCGTTGAGCTTGAACTCTACGGTTTGTAATTCGACTTCTTTTGGATTTGTTGGTGCGTTCATGTTTGTCTCGTTATCCCCTTTTATGTATTGGCTTATTGAAGGCTCTTTAAGCAACTTCCTGCGGGAAATATTTATGAATACAACGAATGGGATTTGGTGCGGCTTGGCCAAGACCGCAAATAGAAGCATCCACCATAACAATGGCTAAATCTTCTAAAGTTTCTTGGTCCCATGATTTAGCTTGCATCAGTTTGGCGGCTTTTCCTGTGCCAACACGACATGGGGTGCATTGACCACAACTCTCGTGCTCAAAAAAATGCATGACATTCAAAGCCATATCACGTGCTTTATCTTTGTCACTAAAGACCATGACGGCAGCAGAACCGATGAAGCACCCATAAGGCTGCAAAGTATCAAAGTCGAGTGGAATGTCATTCATAGTCGCAGGCAAAATACCGCCTGATGCACCACCCGGTAGGTAGCCATAAAAATGATGACCATCTTGCATGCCACCACAGTACTCATCAATCAATTCTTGAATCGTAATGCCTGCTGGCGCCAACTTCACACCAGGCTTCTTGACGCGCCCACTGACGCTAAAGCTGCGCAAGCCTTTACGATCATGACGGCCGAATGAACTAAACCATTCTGGTCCACGCTGAACAATATCGCGCACCCAGTACAGAGTCTCAAAATTGTGCTCTAGAGTGGGACGTCCAAATAAGCCGACTTGTGCAATATAAGGAGGACGCATACGTGGTTCGCCGCGCTTACCTTCGATGCTTTCAATCATGGCTGACTCTTCACCGCAGATATAGGCGCCGGCACCACGACGCAATTCAATATTGGGTAACTGAAACGGCGGATTGGCCTTAAGCTTTGCCAACTCAGCCTCAAGCAACTCTCTACAGCCGTGATACTCATCACGTAAATAAATATAGCAAGCATCAATGCCTACTACGCTGGCCGCGATAAGAAGACCTTCCAAGAAGCGATGTGGATCACGCTCTAAATAGGTACGATCCTTAAATGTTCCTGGCTCACCTTCGTCTATATTTACGGCCATCAACTTAGGAGCAACTTGATCTTTCACGATACGCCATTTGCGTCCCGCAGGGAAGCCAGCGCCACCTAGCCCACGTAAGCCAGAGCTTTCCATTGCCTTAATGATGCTTTCAGCATCTCTCTTACCTTCAAAGATTTCTTTTGCTAAAGCGTAGCCATCTTGTTTGCGATAAGACTCATAGCCAACATAATCCGGCGAGACCGCTTGCATTTCGTCCTGAGGAGAAACGCCCTGCTCTGTCAATGCCACAGGATCAAACACTGCATCATCCTTAGCCATAGGCTGCGTGGTTAAATTGTTTTTAACTGCAGCTGCTACTTTATCTGTCGTAGCAAAGAGCACTGGGTACTGGTGAACGACTGCTACGGGAGCTTGCTCGCAACGCCCAACACATGGAGCTGCAGCGACTTTAATATTCGGATTACCAAGGATAGCTGGCAATTTAGATAAGAGATTTTGAGCGCCCGCTAATTCACAAGCAATACCGTCACAAACCCGGATAAGAATGTCTGCAACAGGATCATTTCCACGCACCACCTCAAAGTGGTGGTAGAAAGTAGCTACTTCGTACACCTCTGCCATTGGCAGATTCATTTCTTTTGCAAGCGCAACTAAGTGACGATCATGCAAAGCGCGATATTCATCATTCAGCTTATGGAGATTTTCAATCAGCAAGTCACGACGATGAGGTGCACCACCAATTAACTGGCGTACCTCGGCAATGGAAGCGTCATCAGCTTGACGACCTTTTAACTTACTCTTACGCCGAATGGTTTCTCTCAAATCATCTGCAGTCGCAATAGCAACCGCTTTGACTTCTCCAGAAGGCTTTGGATGATTCATAATTCTTAGTCTCTAATTTTTATATTTATGGCCATATTGCTACGCAAAAGTACACAGCGCTACCCTATTTTGCCCACCTTAGAACCGATCAAGCCAGAGCTTAAAAAGGTCTAAGATATGCAAAGGAACGCTTTATTTTGGGTTATTTAAGCCTCTAAGTCCTTGACGGAGCTCAAGGAGTTGAATCAAGGGTTTACCCTGATTACAAGAGAGATGGGGATGGCTTGTCCCCGGGGGGCAATGAGTAGTCCAACTTACGCTCATAAACCCTGGCTTTGAAGCAGTCTTGATAGCCTTTGCTACCAATTTGCCAGCCAATCGATGTGCAGTCCTCTTGCGCAGCTGATTCGATCGAACCGCAACCTATGAGGCTCAAGATAGCTAGAACCGTAGCAATAGAGAAAATGTGAAATTTTGTTGAATTCATGACTTCAAGTCTACTTGATTCTGCAAGGGTTTTGGAGGAAAAACACCTACTTGTATTAATGGGTCAACATCGGTAACAATGAAATTTACGCAAATAATAAATATATCCTCAGGAGACTGTATGAAAACCTTGTTGAAGCATTTTGCCTTATCGATTTTTTCTCTTTTCGCCCTCACTATGGGTGGTGTAGCGAATGCCCAAAATTCAGATGGTTTTACCGATCTCATTGATGGTGTGAGTTTGAACGGATGGAACATCATAGGGAACGCGAACTGGCTAATCGGCAATGGAATTATCGAGGGTAATAAACCTTCAGGATTTTTAGTAAGCAGCAAGACTTACAAAAACTTTGTGATTAAGGCAGAGTTTTATGCTGAGTCTGATACTAATAGTGGCATTTTTATTCGTTGCCAAGATCCAAATAAAGTCTCTGCTGCGAACTCTTATGAAGTGAATATTTGGGATACGCGCCCCGAACAAGCATACGCAACTGGAGCGATTGTGGATATAGCCAAAGTTGATCCTATACCTAAGGCTGGTGGGCGTTGGAACACCATGGAGATTATTGCCAATGGCTCTAACTTCAAAGTCATGATGAATGGCGCTGTCACAGTTGCCAATGGCCAGGATAGTAAATTTACGGAGGGTCCCATTGCCTTGCAATCGGCTGGCGGCACGATTAAGTTCCGGAAACTACAAATCAAGCCACTGTAAAAATATATTCCACAGTAAAACAAAAGCCGCTAATAAGCGGCTTTTTTATGCTCTCTACGTCTACTTCAAAAGCTACTTTATTTTGCTGGAGGAAAACCTGCTTTTTGTTCCCACATATTGTTAAACACATGAATGATAGGCTTTTCATAAACACCAGCCTTGGTATAGGGCTCATCCTTTAACCACGCATCAACATCAGCCCTACTCGGAAAATCAATCGCAATCAAACTACCTAATGTAGTTTTGCCATCATCGCTTGTAAGAGGCCCGGCAAAGGCCATACGATCAGCTAGTTGAGCCAGGTATGCACGATGCTCTGGGCGAATCTGGATTCGCAAATCAGCAGTGCCAGGTTTATCCATTAACAAAATTGCAAAAATCATGTTTTCTCCGTCTTTTAATTGGTTTTGTGCTGTTACTTTTATCGTTACTTTTGCCGTTACTTTTTTACTAATCTTCTAAGATATTACGAGATGTTCGAAATAAAAAACCACCCGAAGGTGGTTTTCAAACTTCTTGGCGGAAGGGGCGGGATTCGAACCCGCGGTAGGCTATTAACCTACGCACGCTTTCCAGGCGTGTGACTTAAACCGCTCATCCACCCTTCCGTACAGCCGTTGATTATACGATTGGGGAAGGGCCGGTCTCTAAAAGCCTGTTTAGAAGCTTATAGAGACTCTTTGAGCTGGTCTAAGATGTGTGGGTTTTCCAAAGTTGAGGTGTCTTGAGTCACCTCCTCACCTTTGGCGATCACACGTAAGAGACGGCGCATGATCTTGCCGGAACGAGTTTTGGGCAAGTTATCCCCAAAACGCACATCCTTGGGTTTAGCGATTGGGCCGATTTCCTTGCCTACCCAGTTACGCAACTCAGTAGCGACTTTCTTAGCCTCTTCACCAGTTGGGCGACCGCCTTTAAGAACCACAAATACGCAAATGGCTTCACCAGTTAATTCATCGGGACGACCCACTACTGCTGCTTCAGCAACCAATGGATTGGCTACCAGGCAAGATTCAATCTCCATGGTTCCCATGCGGTGACCAGATACGTTCAAGACATCATCGATACGACCAGTGATGGTGAAGTAACCAGTATCTTTATTACGAATTGCACCATCACCCGCTAAATACAAAGTACCACCTAACTCTTCTGGGAAATAAGACTTCACGAAACGATCAGGATCACCCCAAATAGTACGAATCATGGAAGGCCATGGACGCTTCACAACCAAGATGCCGCCATTACCATTTGGTACGTCGATACCTGCTTCATCCACAATAGCTGCCATGATTCCTGGCAAAGGCAATGTGCATGAACCTGGGATCATTGGAGTGGCGCCTGGCAGTGGTGTGATCATGTGACCACCAGTTTCAGTTTGCCAGAATGTGTCTGCAATTGGACAGTTGGAGTTACCAACATGCTCGTAGTACCACATCCAAGCTTCCGGATTGATTGGTTCGCCAACTGAACCTAAGAGACGCAATGAGGATAGGTCATAACTCTTTGGATGCACTGCCTCATCATTACTAGACGCTTTGATCAATGAACGAATTGCAGTGGGCGCTGTATAGAAAATAGAGGCTTTGTGTTTCTGAATCATATCCCAGAAACGGCCAGCATTTGGATAAGTTGGAACACCTTCAAATACGATCTCTGTTGCACCGACAGCGAGTGGGCCGTAAGTAATATAGGAGTGACCGGTTACCCAACCAATGTCGGCGGTACACCAGAACACATCATTTGGCTTGATATCAAATGTCCACTTCATTGTGAGAATTGCCCACAAGAGATAGCCGCCAGTTGAATGCTGAACACCCTTTGGCTTACCAGTAGAACCAGATGTGTACAAAATGAATAATGGATGCTCTGCACTTACCCACTCTGGCTCACAAGTTGTGGCTTCGTTGGCCACAATCTCTTGCATCCACACATCGCGCCCTGCCTGCATATGGACATCGGTACCTGTACGCTTGCTGACGATGACATGCTTAACCTTAGGGCACTCGCCAGTTGAGAGTGCTTCGTCGCAAATAGCCTTTAATGGCAAAGCTTTGCCGCCACGGAACTGTCCGTCAGCAGTAATTACCGCAACAGCACCAACGTCCATAATGCGGTCACGCAATGCTTGCGCAGAGAATCCACCAAACACGACAGAATGAATTGCACCGATGCGTGCACAAGCTTGCATTGCAACAATGCCCTCGATCGTCATTGCCATGTAAATAATGACGCTATCGCCTGACTTCACACCCATCTTTCGAAGTGCATTTGCCATTTTGCAAACGCGCTCGAGCATTTCTTTGTAAGTTACTTTAGTGACGGTACCATCATCTGCTTCAAAAATGATTGCCGTTTTATCGCCTAAACCAGCCTCAACTTGGCGATCTAAACAGTTATAAGAGGCATTTGTGGTGCCGTCTTCAAACCACTTGTAGAAAGGCGCTTTAGACTCATCCAAAACCTTAGTAAAGGGCTTCTTCCAATAAATATTCTCTTTGGCAAGGCGCCCCCAGAAACCATCGTAATCCGCATTAGCCTCAGCACAAAGCTTGTTGTAGGCCTCCATACCTGGAATAGCAGCGCTCTTTACAAAATCTGCAGGTGGGTTAAATACGCGATTTTCTTGCTTTATTGGTTCCATGCTACAGCCCTCTATCTAATAATCAATAATCTAAAATCAACTACAAATGCGTGAAAATGTCGCAAAATGACAGGTTTTTACCCTATAGACCTTAGAAGATAAGTGAAAACACTTGGGATTTGCTCTATGGCAAACCCTTAAAATGGGGCAAACCTTACTAATAATGTGGAAATAAGCCAAACACCATGACCAATATCAAACAAAATGACCTTATTCAAAGTGTTGCTGACGCCTTTCAGTTCATCTCCTACTACCACCCCAAGGACTTTATTTCCGCTATGGGTAAGGCTTATGAACTTGAACAAGGTCATGGCGCCAAGGATGCGATTGCGCAAATTTTGACTAATAGCCGGATGTGCGCTGAAGGTCATCGACCAATGTGTCAAGACACAGGTATTGCTGTTGTCTTTCTCAAAATTGGTATGAATGTGCAGTGGTCTGATGCAACCATGAGCGTTACCGATATGGTGAACGAAGGTGTTCGTCGCGCATACCTCAACCCTGACAATATGCTGCGCGCCTCAGTATTGACCGACCCAGCTGGCAAACGCAAAAATACTGGTGACAATACCCCCGCTGTAATCCATTACGAAATCGTTCCTGGCGATGAGGTTGAAGTTATCTGTGCAGCTAAAGGTGGCGGCTCTGAAAACAAAGCCAAGATGGTGATGCTCAATCCGTCTGATTCAATTGTTGATTGGGTTCTAAAAACTGTTCCCACTATGGGTGCAGGCTGGTGCCCGCCCGGCATTCTCGGTATTGGCATTGGTGGCACCCCAGAAAAAGCAATGCTCATGGCAAAAGAGTCCTTAATGGGTCCTGTAGATATTCAAGAGCTCATTGAGCGTGGCCCGCAGAATCGTAAAGAGGAACTGCGTATAGAGCTCTATGAAAAAGTAAACAAACTTGGTATTGGTGCGCAAGGTCTCGGTGGTTTAGCCACAGTGCTTGATGTCAAGATCATGGACTACCCAACGCATGCAGCCTCTTTGCCTGTGGCCATGATTCCGAACTGTGCAGCTACACGCCATGTACATTTCCATTTAGATGGCGATGGCCCAGCAAAACTGGAAGCCCCTTCGCTTTCCGATTGGCCGGATGTTACTTGGACACCAGACGTTCAAAAATCAAAGCGGGTAAATTTAGACACCCTCACCGCTGCAGAAGTAGCAAGCTGGAAACCAGGTGAGACTTTATTGCTCAATGGCAAGATCTTGACTGGTCGCGATGCAGCCCATAAACGCATTCAAGACATGCTCGCCAAAGGCGAAGAGTTGCCGGTGAGCTTTAAGAACCGTGTTATTTACTACGTCGGCCCAGTGGATCCGGTGAGAGATGAAGTAGTCGGACCAGCAGGCCCAACTACTTCCACACGCATGGACAAGTTCACTGAGATGATGCTTGCCAAAACTGGTCTGATTTCCATGATTGGCAAAGCAGAGCGTGGACCAGAGGCAATTGAAGCCATCAAGAAACATAAATCAGCTTATTTAATGGCTGTTGGTGGTGCCGCTTACTTGGTGTCCAAAGCAATTCAAACTTCAAAGGTAGTTGGTTTTGCTGACTTAGGTATGGAAGCGATTTATGAGTTTGATGTGAAAGACATGCCTGTGACGGTTGCAGTGAACTCTGAAGGCATCTCTATGCACAATGAAGGCCCACGTGAGTGGCAAGCCAAGATTGCCGGTATTCCAGTCAAGGTTGCTTGATCCATTAGTAAACTCACTACTGACTTCTTACTGACTCTTCACTGAGCAAGCATAGTTCACTTTGGCACTCATAGGGGTATTTGATTCTGGCGTTGGGGGCTTGTCCATTTTGGATGAGGCCCTGCGTCAGCTACCCCAACATAATTTTATCTATCTGGCGGATTCTGCAAATGTGCCGTATGGAGAGAAATCTAGTGACTGGATTGCTGAACGCAGCCTCACACTTTGCAATTATTTAGCTAGCAATGGCTGTGACGCCATCGTAGTGGCTTGCAATACCGCCACCGCTGAGGCTATCAAGCAAATTCGAGAGACTCTTCCTATTCCAATCATTGGTGTTGAGCCAGGCATTAAGCCAGCAGCTATGCAATCTCAAAATAATATTGTGGGCGTGCTTGCTACTGAAGCAACTTTGAAGAGCGATAAATTTAATAGTCTTCTCAATACCCTACCAAGCGATTGTCAGTTCATCAAGCAAGCTGGTGCAGGATTGGTTCCCTTAATAGAATCAGGCAATGCAGATAGCGAAGAAACGCTTGAGCTCCTAGCCAAACATCTTGAACCTATTCAGGATGCTGGTGCTGATACGCTTGTTCTCGGTTGCACGCACTACCCCTTTTTAAGAAAATCGATTCGTAAGTTACTAGGTGAATCAATCACGCTAATCGATACCAGCGATGCCGTAGTCCGTCAACTCAAAAGACAGCTAGAACCACTTCAAAATAATAGTAGCGCCCAAGGATTTGGTTCAGTACTTTTCCTCAGTAGCAAGAACGCGGCATTATTGTTGTCGATGGCACAGGACTTAATGTCTGCGGATTTAACTTTGCACGCGATAGATGCGCGTATTCTAGGTGACGTGAAATGAGCACTTTTTTTAAAAAATTAGATGCGCATTTTCCATTCTCCAAGAGTGAACGCATCATCATTGGTATCGTATTACTCTTACACGCATTGCCAGCTCTCGAGTTTTTACACTTTAGTTCACGCACTCCACCCATGGATGATGCGCGTGTCATGGCTAATCTTGTTAGTCCAGAGGCTTCTAAGACTCAGCAGCCTCCTGCCGCCACTCCTCCAAAACCACCAGAAGAAAAGAAACCGACTAAGGAAAAGTCCAAGGAAAAAACATCCGAAAAGCCTAGCCCAGTTCAAGCACAACAAGCTCCCCAACAAAACCAGGCGCAAAGTAAGCCTGAATCTCAATCACAGTCACAAACTCAAAATGCTGCGGTTGCCCCTGCAACGAGTGGGGGCGCTAGCGGAACCCCAATCCAAACCGATATTGGTAAACTGATCGTGGTCTACCAGCCAGATGCAGATGCGTACTACCCCTCTTTTTCCAAGCGCTCAGGTGAACAAGGTTCAGTGGTAGTGCGTTTGATTATTGATGAAACCGGTATCGTAGAAGATGTAGCATTGCTGCAGTCCAGCACCTTCCCAAGGCTTGATCGTGCGGCTACAGATATCGGCAAACGTTATCGCTTTAAACCTTTTTTAGTAAATGGCTCACCCCAAAGAATCTCTACCAATCTTTTAATTAAATTTAATCTCAAGAATTAAACAATATGAATACACCATTTGGCATAGCAAATCTCTGGCTTGAAGGCGATGCAATAACACGCTTTGTAGCAATCGCCCTACTCACTTGCTCCATCGTGACTTGGGTGATCTTGTTAACTCGACTCTGGGATTTACGCAATTTGCGCAAGCTAAAACCTGAGCTTGATCAATTCTGGCGTGCCACATCATTTGATCAGGGCTTACAGACATTTAGCGACCACTCTACCAACCCTTACTATCAGATTGCTAAATCTGCGATTAAGGCGTCAGAGCATCACCAAAGTCAGTCAAGTAATCATCGTGAATTACTCCAAACTTTAAACTACTCTGAGTGGATGGCTAGAAGCGTCAAAATCAGCATTGATAGCGTCTCTGCAGGACTACAAAAGGGCCTCACCTTCCTTGGCTCTACTGGAGCAATCGCGCCATTCATTGGTCTCTTCGGAACTGTATGGGGTATTTATCATGCCCTTATTTCTATTAGCAGCTCAGGTAGCGCCCAAATTGATCAAGTGGCAGGCCCAATTGGGGAAGCTCTCATCATGACTGCACTGGGTTTAGCGGTAGCGATTCCTGCGGTTTTGAGCTTTAATGCCATCAATCGCGCCAATAAGTTATTACTTGCTGATCTAAATCGCTTTGGCAATGATCTTTTGGCCTACTTCGTTACTGGTGCCCGCGTTAACTCGGGAGAATAGTCATGTCTTTTTATACCCAAGACGATCAAAAAGACGACAGCATCATGTCGGAAATTAATATGACGCCAATGGTGGATGTCATGTTGGTTTTGTTGATTATTTTCATCATTACCTTACCAGTGATTCAGCAGGCTGTAAAAGTCGAATTACCAAAAGCCAATAGCGTTCGCAATGAAGTTAAACCTGAATCAGTTCAGCTATCCATTGATGCGAATGGTCAAATCTTCTGGAATAGCACTCCCATTGATTTAAAAACTTTTGATGGCTATGCAGAAAAAGCAGCTCAAAAGGAGCCGCAGCCAGAAATTAATCTACGAGCTGATAAGTCTGTGAAATATGAATATGTTGCTCAAGTTTTGGCAGCATCTCGACGTGCTGGCCTGACAAAACTGGGGTTTGTGACTGAGCCGAATTAATTAACGCCTATTATTACCAGCCTCTTCACTTCTTTTTTGGTCTTTACTTAGTCTTGATTTGATCTTTATTTGATCTTGTAGGGCGTTTTTGCAAGAGTGCATGTCTCTTCGCTGGTTTGGGTGCCGTTTCCGATCGTTGCTCCGAGAATGCCACCCTGAATTTTTTCGACCTTTTTTAATTTACCCGTCACTGGATCAAGCGTAATGTTGGTAAGAACAGTACCAGCCGGGTAAAAAACGCCCATCAACTCTTCTGGCTGAAAGCTCGCCTCGATCGTGATCAAAATATTGGGACGGGCTAGAACGATGCTCTTAACAATTTGTGTACCGTACATATCGGACTGATCTAAGTCGCGTCCATCTAAAAATAACTTCGCCTTTTGAGCGCCTGAAGCAAGCGTCATTTTCATTTCATACTCTTCGGTATAGCTTTTTTCAAATCGCGTGCAATTAAATTCGAGAACATCTACGGCCCATGTAGCCAAAGAAACAAATGTCAGGCATGTGCAGAGTAAAAGTTTGGCTAAGTTCATAAGCAGGAATGTCTTGTGAAGTCTTGTGAGTGTCTATGGTGCCCGAGGCCGGAATCGAACCGGCACGACTTTTTTGAGTCGGCAGATTTTAAATCTGCTGTGTCTACCGATTTCACCACTCGGGCTCGCACTCATCAACAACAATTAAGTCGTGCTAAATAAATCAAGACAAGCCAAATTTTAGCATGCAAGCCCCTTTGAGGCCTTTGTAGCCTTGTGAACCCCTGTCACCCAAGTGCCTTCTGGCCCGGCTTGATAGAATATAAGCATGAATTTATCGCCGAAATCATCTGGACTCAACAAGCTTTTAAAGGCTAGCCTATGGCTAATTGGCTCATGTCTGATCGTAAGTTTAGCGGTGACACTGACTTATTTATATTCTGCACAATCTAATATTGCTGGTAAGCGCACTATCAGAAGTCTTGGGGATTCAGTTGTCATTACCTTTGATGAAGCTGACATTCCTCATATTCAAGCAAAAAGTCAGGCAGACGCCTACTTTGCTTTAGGCTATTTACATGCCAGTGAACGCTCTTGGCAAATGGAAATGAATCGCCGTATTGCCAGCGGAAGACTCTCTGAAATATTGGGCCCTGACACCGTAAAGATTGATCGCTTTGTACGCACCTTAGGGGTTAAGCGAGCAGCAGAACGACAGTTTGATCGCTATCCGGTATCCGCTAAGCGACTACTACAGGCTTATGCCGATGGCGTCAATGCTGGCAACACTCAATTAGGGTGGGCTTTGCCAGTGGAATACTTTTTAACTGGATCCAAACCGGGTCACTGGTCACCATCTGATAGTGTTGCCTGGATGCTCATGATGGCATACGACCTAGGTGGAAATTGGCAAAAGGAATTACAAAGACTAGAACTCTCTCAATATCTCAGCACTAAACAAGTCTGGGAGGTCATCCCGCCATATCAGAATGATGAGCCTGTTAGCAATGTAGACTTTTCTGAACTCTATAGAGATCTAAATGTTTTCCATTCCACCCCGAGACCATCTGAAAATAAGTCCCAGAACTTACCCTCAACAGAACTAAGCAGATGGGATCAAATAGGCGGTAGAGATGGCATTGGCTCAAATAACTGGGCCTTGAGCGGCAAGCTTAGTACTACTGGTAAGCCGTTATTAGCCAATGATCCTCACCTAGGGCTATCAGCTCCGGCCGTCTGGTACTTTGCCCATCTGCAAGCCCCTGGCTTAAATGTAATCGGAGGAACTCTACCTGGGATACCTGCGATTGTTTTAGGCAGAACTGAGAAATTTGCTTGGAGCTTTACTAATACAAATCCAGATGTTCAAGATTTATACATTGAACAAATTGATTCTAAAAATCCTGGAATGTATCGAGGCCCTGATGGACCACTACCATTTAAAGTGCATCAAGAGATCATTGATATTAAAGGAGCGCCATCTCTTACCTTCTTGGTAAAAGAAACGCGGCATGGTCCTGTAATTTCGGATTCTAATGCTCGGACTAAACGTTCGATTGATACAGACCGCTTTGCTCTTGCTCTGCGTTGGACAGCACTTGATATAGAAAATCAATCTATTGCTGGCTTGTTAGATATGAATCGTGCCGACGATCTCGATCAATTCAAGCAAGCACTCCGAAGAAATTACGCTCCGATGCAAAACGTCGTGATGGCTGACACAGAGGGCAATATTGCCTACCAAGCCGCTGGGGTAGCACCGAAGAGAGTTTTACACCAAGGACTATATGGGGTAGCGCCGGCACCTGGCTGGGATAGGCAATACGACTGGAATGGCTACGTGCCGTTTGAACAGCTTCCCGCTAGCGACAATCCTGAGCAAGGTTGGCTTGCAACAGCCAATCAAAAGATTATTGCGGCCAACGACCCTAACCCATTAACTGGGGACTGGGATTTACCAACCCGCTATGACCGTATTGTCGAAATTATCAAATCTAAAAACATTCATTCTGCTGATGATATGAAAACCATGCAAGGCGATACCTTATCGCTTGCGGCAATACCACTATTAGAGCTCTTTAAATCTAGTCAAAGCTCACATCCATTAAGCGCTAAAGCAATGGAGATAGGTAGAAGATTTGATGGCAATATGCAACTAAATAGCGCAGGTGCGCTCATTTTTAATGCCTGGGCAGATCAACTCACGCGCAATCTCTTCTCTCGTTTAAGTTATTTATTTACTGAAAATTATGGGTCACGCAACTACCGCAGTTCATTAATACAACAAGTAACAAAACCTAATAGTCCCTGGTGCGATGATCCCAAGACAGTCCAGTTTGAGTCCTGCCAAGAATCTTCGAATAAAGCTCTAGATAAGGCGCTAGATTATTTGAGTAATGAGTATGGCAACGACCCCGCAAAATGGGCCTGGGGTAAAGCGCATATCGCTGTCTCCGAGCATCGCCCCTTGAGTAAAGTACCCCTAATAGGGCGCTTGTTCAATATCAAAACTCCTTTTCCTGGTGATAGCTTTACCATCAACGTAGGGAGACTTGAACTCATACAATCATCAAATCCTTATGAGACACTTCAAGCACCAAGCCTGCGGACTATCTATGACTTATCCAATCTTGAAAAGTCACTCTTTATTTATCAAACAGGCCAATCTGGATGGGTGCAAAGTAAGCTATATCGCAATATGAACTCGCTATGGGCCAATAATGAATATCTTCCGCTGAAAATGAAATCAGATATCGTGAATCGTCAGCTTGAATTAGGCAATAAGTAACCTACTGAAAATACTGCAAAAGTTAGCAAAAATGTCACCATATTCATTCCTGGTGAGTAAAATAACTACACATTATGATTTGTGAACCTGAAGGCTTTCTATGAATAAAGTTGCTTCCCTCCTCCTTTTAAGCGCTGCCATCACTTGCTCAGGTCATGCCTTGGCTGAATGGCAGGAAATTGGTCAAAATGACCAGTCCATCGTATTTGTTGATACTGCCACCATTAAAACTCAAGGAAATCTGGCTCAGATCATATCAATGCTCGATTTTAAAAAGCCTGGTCAGGATCCACAAACCAAAGAGAATGTGAATTCAATTATTGGCCTCAATGAATACGATTGCAGTTCAGGAAAATATCGACCAATCGAATTCAAGGTGTTCACCGGAAACCGCGGTAAAGGCAAAGTAGTTGTTGATCAAAAAACTCCTGATAGTATTTTTGATACCATTTCGAATGGATCGTGGGCTGCCGGAGTATTTAATGTTGCGTGTCGCGCAAAGTAAGACTAGCGATTTAATGCAGAGGGCAATTGCCTTTTCGGTTTCTACTTTATCCATCTTCACTCTTAGTGGCTGTGCCGCACCATTGTTTACCCTTAGTAGCACGAGTTCTACTGCTGCGAGTAGCATAGGCGCAGCTGCGGCTGCCAATCCGGGTACTGCGGCTAGTCTAGCTTCTACAGCAGCCACCGGAAAATCTCCTCTAGAACACGTAGCTTCAGCTGCCACCAAAAAAGAGTGTAGTTTCTTTAATTTGGTTGACTTCAAACCTATCTGTATTGAGGTAGCCCTTCCCACCATTACCGATAAGAGTGAGCCCTTAGTTGGATCGGCCGATGCTTTGAGAAAATCTGCCCAGAAATAATCCAGAGACTAAGCCCAAGCAAGTAGATAACAGTCTAAAATTACTTTTTCTTGCATTTGCTAAACAGATTAGATATGTCTACAGAAAATTACTACCTCACCATTACCTGTCCAAATAGACCCGGCATTGTTGCTGCGGTTTCAACTTACATATTTGAGCTAGGCGGTGATATTGAAGAAGCACAGCAGTTTGATGACAAAGCCTCAAAGCGTTTCTTTATGCGTGTCAGCTTTAGCTGTCCTGCAAATGTAGACTCTCTGAGGACTGGTTTTCTGGAAATTGCCAAGCGCTTTGAGTTAACTTGGAATTTACGCGCAGTCAGGGACCTGAAGCGCGTATTAATCATGGCTTCAAAATTAGACCATTGCTTAGTTGACCTACTCTACCGCTGGCGGATCGGTGAATTGCCTATGATTATTAGTGGCATTGTTTCTAATCACCCTCGCGATGTTTATGCCAGTATCGATTTTGCGAATATTCCGTTTTACCATTTACCAATTACACCAGATACTAAGCCGGCACAAGAAGCAAGACTACTTGAGATTATTGCTGATTCAAAAGCAGATATGGTGATCTTGGCACGTTATATGCAAATTCTCTCTGATGATTTGTCAACTAAGCTGTCTGGTCGCTGTATCAATGTTCACCATTCGTTCTTACCTAGTTTTAAAGGCGCTAAACCTTATCACCAGGCGCATGCTCGTGGTATTAAATTGATTGGTGCCACTGCACATTTTGTTACAAGCGATTTAGATGAAGGCCCGATCATTGAGCAGGACGTCACTCGCGTGACCCACGGTGATACCCCAGATGATTTAGTGCGTAAGGGTCGCGATCTTGAGCGCACAGTTCTCTCAAGAGCACTGCGCTACTATTTGCACGATCGCGTTCTCATCAACGGAGCAACTTCAGTAGTCTTTCCTGATTAAAAATTGAAGCTGTAATACCTATGATGATTACGGTCTTACCCCTGGTGACTCGAGGGGGAGACCTTGAGCGCGCCACATCAGAAATAGCTCCAGTTGAGCCATTTCTGCAGAGCCGTATTCAAATTGCTGTGCCCGAACACCGCTCATACAATTGCGCAGGCGTCTCTGGAGTGAGCCCAGAGTTTGCCACTCTAGGCGATATATAGGATAGGCATTTGGATGTCCTTGAGGTATTAGACTTCCCCCTAGCTTTAAACCTGCCCTGTCTTCATGGCATTGCGCACAAGATAAATTGAGTTGCCCCATTCGCTCATTAAATATCTGTCGGCCCTTTTTCAAATAGGAAGTATTGGTAGAGTCTTCACTCACAGTAATTGGCAGACCCTTTGATTGCATAGCAATATAGGCTGTTAGCGCTAAGAGGTCTCTGCTCTCATAGGGTAAAGCAGGAACTGATTGCGCACTCTCTCGACACTGATTGATCTGCCCCTCTATGGTTTGAAGCTTGCCTTTGACTACCTTAGGAAATTGAGCAGCTACGCCACGCATCGATTTTTTGGCATCGCCATGGCAAGTGCTGCAGGACTTATTTTTTGGCCCCAGCTTTTTCTGCCATAAGGTCTCGCCATCACCAACCCAAAACATCGCCGGATTAAGCGATGGATCATCTTGCATTGCCTTATTCTCAGCGGACATTAACTCGTAGCTTGATTGTTTCAATGGTGGCGCTGAATTTACATCACCTATAAATTGATGGGTAGCAAGCACAAAGAAAATACTACCAAGGAGATAAGGAGGGATTAATCTTTTCACGAAACAGTAATGCGCGCCTGATTAATTGCTTCATATCCATCATCCCCGATCCATGTAAATTCGAGGGTGCCAGACTCTACAGCGACAGTAGTGAAGATAATTAAGGGATTAGCGCCAATGCCTGAGTAGAAATCCGCCTTAAATACTTCTACATTGTTATAGGTACAAGTAAAGGTACGAATAATATCTCTTGGTATTAACTTGCCAGACTCGGTGTAGCGAAATCCTGACTCCATATCATGTTGCGCAATTGCACGGATTTCAATAATCGAATCTTTTTTTGCCGTTGTAGGCATTGAGATAGAGGTACGTGATGTTTTACTCATACCAACTCCGTACAAGCTGAGAGTGTAACCAGAGTTTCAGCGGAGCCCTTCCAAAAGCTTCCATTATTCATCTGTGCAATAGCCCAGACTGTCTGGCTATCGGCTAAACGAACTCGGGTAGTAATGTTTGCCGTCCCTGATCGAGGTGTTAAATAGACTGTAAAGATATTAGGCAAAGGATTGCCCTCAGCAACTACATGAATGGACTTCACATAGTCATTTGCCGTCATTGGGCTATCTACGCTGACCTTTAATACCACCAAGTTACCATTCTCAACCAAAGGAGGAATGGTTAAGATGACTTTTCCTTCTTTTGCAACAGCTCCACCAGTGATCTTTTGAATTGCCTCATCCGCATCTGTTTTTTTTGCAAAGACGCTCAAAGGGCTTGCACACAATCCTAAGGCTAATAGGCCAAGGCCTCGGATTTGCTTAAGCCAATGTCGTCGTTGTTGAGTCTCTTTGTTCATCAGTGTTTCAGTTATTCGGATTGTTTAAGTTGATTAAGAATGCAATGACATCTTCTATCTCTTGACCACTTAATATAGTTTGACCAGTAAATTTAGGGGCCACTCGATTGAGGTTATCAACTTGATAATAGGCTGGCATGATAGTTTGGGGATTAAAGTGGGCTGCATTAACAATACGCGCTCTTAATTGGGGAGCATTCAAACGAGCCACACTCGCCTTCAACTCAGGCGCCAAATTACCTTGAAAGCGCTCCTCTGGAAAGGGGCCGTTATGACACAGTAAACATAGTCCCGTCTGTCTACTGGCCACAATCGCTCTACCTCGAGCGGGGTTGCCTGGCTCAGAAGAAAGGGATTCGAAAATCGAATCCCCCGTTATTACTTGAGCATCAACAGTACTGAAATTGAGGACGACTAGCAATGAACATGCTAGTGCAATCCTCTTTCTCATGGGCACAGTTTTACTTTGAGTTAGCTTTTAGACCAACTTAATGCCGCTGTTTTTCAAAGGCACTGTACGCAAGCGTTTACCGGTTGCACGATAAATTGCATTGAGCACCGCTGGCGCCGCTACCGCAATGGTTGGTTCGCCAACTCCACCCCATTCTTTACCGCCACCCTGAATGATGATGGTTTCCACTTTAGGCATTTGGTAAAGGCGAATTGAATTGAAGGTGTCAAAGTTCTTCTGAACAACAGCGCCCTTCTCAATCGTGATCTCTTCTTCAAATAAGGCTGATAAGCCATATACAAAAGAGCCTGACACTTGACGTTCAATTTGCGCAGGATTCACTGCATAGCCTGGGTCAGTAGCAGCAACGATACGATGAATCTTCACTTCATTGCCATTAGTTACAGAGAGCTCGCAAGCTGCGGCGACATAACTACCAAAGGAACGCATTTGGGCAACGCCCCGGTAAACGCCTGGTTTGGCTGGTTTAGTCCAACCAATACCATCGGCGACCGCATTGAGAACGGCTACTGCGCGCGGGAAATTTTGCATATGCTTACGCCGGAACTCAACAGCATCCATACCAGTTGCCTCTGCCATTTCATCCATAAAGGTTTCAATGAAGATTGCATTTTGGTTCACGTTCACACCACGCCAGAACCCTGGGGGTACATGCGTGTTACGCATCGCATGATCAATATTTAAATTTGGAAAGCTGTAACAAATGCCATGCTCACCAGAAGGCTCAACTCCTTGGAATGCTAATGGATCCTTACCTTTATTCGCTTCCACAACAGCTGGACGAACTGCTGCCAAAATTGATTGGCCAGATAAGCGCATATTGACAGCCGTCACATTCTTCTTGTCGTCGATAGCAGCAGACATTTTGCACATCATCACTGGGTGATAACGACCCTGAGTCATATCCTCCTCACGAGTCCAAATCAACTTGATTGGAGTGCCGGGCATTTGCTTGGCGATATTGACTGCTTGCGTAGTGTAGTCCTGGAAAGCTCCGCGACGACCAAAGCCGCCGCCAAGGTTTACCTTGTAGACATTACATTTTTCAGCTGGAAGTCCAGATGCAGCAATCACTGATGCCAATGATGCCTCGCCATCTTGAGTTGGAACCCAAGCCTCACAGGAGTCAGCAGTCCACTTTGCAGTAGCTGTTTGCGGCTCTAGCGTGGCATGATTTAAGAATGGGTAGAAATAGGTCGCTTCTAGTTTCTTAGAAGCGCCAGACATTGCCGCCATAACATCTCCATTGGAGTTGTGAACAAAAGCATCGTCTGCGTTTAAGCCCTCCTCCAACATTTTCTTAATAGTAGCGCTAGAGACATTAGCATTCGCGCCATTGTCCCAAACAATATTCACTTGATCTAATGCTGTTTTAGCTTGCCAGAAAGTATCTGCAACCACTGCTACCGCTGAATCGCCCACTTGAACAACTTTCTTTACGCCTTTCATAGATTGAGCCTTGGTGGCATCGTAACTCTTGACCTTACCACCAAATACTGGAGACTCTTTAATGTTTGCAACCAGCATACCGGGCATCTTTAAGTCAATTGCATAGACTTGTCGGCCAGTTACTTTGTCTGACACGCCATCAATACGATTAACAGACTTACCAATCAAGGTCCATTCTTTTGGATCCTTGAGTGGAGCGTCTTTCGGCACCTCTAACTGAGAGGCAGCGACAGATACTTTGCCATAGGTCGTTTTCTTGCCAGAGGGGGTGTGGGTAATCACACTATTCATAGCAACGCATTCAGAAGCAGGGACATTCCATTGATTCGCCGCAGCTTGAATCAACATCATGCGGGCAGCAGCGCCGCCTTTGCGAACGTACTGCTCTGAAGTACGAATACCACGGCTACCACCGGTAGAGTAGCTACCCCACACCTTGTTGCGCTTTAAATTCTCGCCAGGGGATGGGTAGTCGTAGGATACTTTTTTCCAATCACACTGCAACTCTTCTGCGACCATTTGTGCCAGACCAGTAATGGTACCTTGGCCCATTTCTGAACGAACAATACGCACTACTACATCATCATTTGGTTTCACTACAACCCACACACCAATTTCTGGGGTGGCTAATGGAATCATTGCAGTAGTACCAGTACCTACAGCCGCATTAGCAGCAGACATAAAAGAAAGATCAAAACCAATAGCTAAGCCTGTAGCGATTGCACTAGAGCCAATAACGAAGTGGCGACGGGAAGTATTTGTAGTTGTAGTCATGTCTTTCCCCTTAAGCCTTACTTACAGCATGAATAGCAGCGCGCACTTGCTGGAAAGTGCCACATCGACAAATATTGGTGATTGACTCATCAATTTGAGCATCAGAAGGCTTTGGATTGTTACGCAACAAGGCAGTAGTTGCCATCACCATGCCAGATTGGCAGTAGCCGCACTGAGGAACTTGATTATCTACCCAGGCTTTTTGCACCTTAGAAAGTTGACCACTCTTCTCTAAACTTTCAATAGTCTCAATTTTTTTACCTTCAGCCGCTGCAACGGGAATAGAACAACTACGAATAGCTTGACCTTCAAATAACACTGTACAGGCACCACACTGGCCTACACCGCACCCATACTTAGTTCCAGTTAAGCCAATTTGCTCACGAATCACCCAAAGCAATGGGGTATCAGGATCTACGTCCACCTTGTATTTTTTGCCATTGACATTCAATTCAGCCATGAGTCTCTCCTGTAAATTCTTATGATGTTCAAGAGGTAATTAATTACCCTTGTTTTTGGTGTGTTTATCTTACTGAATAATAAAATTATTGCGATGCAATATAAAAGGGGGTTTAACGCCCTTGCCAATCCTGGATTAGGTCAGAAAAGAGCTGAGTTGCATCAATAATCTTGTCGACATAACAAAACTCATCAGTCTGATGAGCCATCTCTGGCTGCCCAGGACCCAAAATCACTGTGGGCGGATTACCAATAGCAGGTTTTAAGGCTGAGGCATCAGTAAAGTAAGAAACAGTCTTTTCAACGGGGCGAACGCCATTGGTCTTTTCACAAAAATCAAATACGCTTGCCATCCAAGAATCCGATGCAGGCGTGAACACGCCTTCGATGTCAATAATAGTATCTAAGCGAACAGTGGGGCCCAAAGCTTTGCATAAGCATCCATAAATATGTGGGTGGCTCTGCCCGGCTACGGTCCGAATATCTAATGTCATCTCAGCTGCATCGGGCACTGAATTAATGTTAATGCCTGATTTAGCAGTTCCCACATTCAAGGTACCCTGACCCATTAATTGATGTGGCGGAGTGTCAAAAGCAAACTTTTCAAGCGTTAAGGCAGCTTTGGCCAACTTATAGAAAGCATTGTCTCCTCGCTCTGGCATGGATCCATGAGCAGTAACGCCATCGGTCGAGGCTTTTAGCCAATAAGCGCCTTTATGACCTAACAAAGGTTCGTTAGCGGTAGGCTCAGCAACAATAAAGCAACCTGCAGGCCCCAGAAAATCTAAGATTTCTTGACTAGCGGCCAAGTGAAAAGCGCCTTCACAGCCCGTCTCTTCACCAGCCGTAATAATCAAACTCACACCAGCGCACTGCTTGGCTATGTTAGCCATTTTCATGGCAGCGACAACAAATGCAGCAACACCACTTTTCATATCACTAGAGCCACGACCATAGAGCTTGCCATCTTCAATAACACCAGTAAATGGCTCATGTTTCCAAATGCGCGCACCTAATGGCACAACATCTACATGACCAGTAAAACTAATGCTGGGCTTTTCTTTGGAGCAGGCGCCAATTCTGGCAACTAAACTCATGCGATGTGGAGCAAATTCAATCTTGCGACATTCATAACCAACTGACTCTAAGAGCCTGGCTAGATATTCACAAACTTGATCTTCATTTCCTGGCGGATTAATCGTATTAAAACGAATCAACTCTTGGGTCAGCTCAACTGGGTCTGGAATGTGCAAAGAAAGATTCGGTGTCATTTTGAATTACCCAAAATACGCTGCTTGTACTTCCGCATTCTCAGCCAATGCAGCAGCACTTCCATCAGCAACTACCTGACCTTTGGAAAGAACATATCCACGATGGGCAATAGCCAGAGTTTGACGGACATTTTGCTCAACCAATAAGACTGTCGTCCCCATTTGATTGATCTCTTTAATGATCTTGAAGTTTTCCTTAACAAATAAAGGGGATAGCCCTAATGAGGGCTCATCAAAAATAAGTAATTGAGGTGAGCTCATTAGGCTACGACTAATGGCAAGCATAGCTTGTTCGCCACCGGACATTGTTCCTGCTAATTGATTAGAGCGCTCCGCTAGGCGTGGGAATAAATGCTTCACATGTTCACGCCGCTCTTCGATAATTTTTTTATCCGTTACTAGATAAGCGCCTGCAGATAAGTTTTCATCTACCGTCATCCGCGGGAATACACGACGACCCTCCGGAACACAAGCAATGCCTGCCTCAATAATGCGATGAGTTGGTAGACGAGAAATGTCTACGCCATTAAAAAGAATTTTTCCACGATTCGCTGGTGTCAGACCCAAAACAGAGCGGATTAAGGTTGATTTACCAGCACCGTTAGCCCCTAGGATGCAAGTGATTTCACCCTGCTCAACCTTAATGGAGACATCCTCAAGAACGTCAACCCGATCATAGGCAGTATAAATATGTTCAATCTCCAATAAGGCCATGATTATTCCTGCCCCAAATAAGCAACCTGTACTTCACGATTATTCACAATCTCATCGTAAGTGCCCTCGGCAATTTTCTTGCCATAGTTGAGAACAATACAACGCTCAGTCATGCGCTGAATTAAACCCATTTCATGCTCGATCAAAATAATCGTAAATGGCTTGATCTTGCTGCGAACTTGCAAAATATCGTCCATCACTTCAGCTGTCTCGTCATGTGTCATGCCGGCTGATGGCTCATCCAATAGGAGTAAGTCTGGCTGACTAATCAGTGCGCGGCAGATTTCTATACGGCGACGGTCGATCATCGGCAGACTGGCAACTGGTTCAAATATCTTATCAGCCAACTTAGGATTAAACGTCAGAAGTAATTGTCTTACCTGCTCAACCAAGACTTCATATTCTTTTCTAAACTTCTCTCTCTGAAATAAATTAAAGATGAGTCCAGTATTTAATCTACGGTTATCACCAATGGCTATGTTGTCAAACACCGTTAGCGGCAAAGACAAGCGCGAACGCTGAAAGGTGCGCGTAATTGCGTTTAAGTAGACTTGTTGCGCAGTAGCATCCGTTAAATCCTCACCCCGAAATGCGACCTTACCTGCGCTTGCTCGATATAGCCCAGTGATGACGTTAAAAAAAGTAGTCTTTCCTGAACCATTGGGCCCCAACAAGCCCAATACTTCGCCCTCATTCACATGCAGATCCAAAGAATCTAGCGCAGTCACACCACCAAAACGCATGGTAAGTTTTTCGGCAAGCAGAATCTGCTTTTGAGGCGAGGCTTTGCTCATTGTGCTCACCGCGCTCATCTCTGACCCCCTACCTTGTTGCTAGGAAAATACTCACGAATACGTCTTGGCAATAATCCATCAGGACGGAAAAGTAAGATCAAAATTACCACGATCGCATAAAGTAAGAAGCGGTATTCCTGAATGAACTGAAGCTTTTCGGGAAGAATCACCACAATGGCAGCCGCAGGAATGATTCCCCAAGGATTGCCAATGCCGCCCAGGATCACGATCGATACCAAGATTAAGGAGTCAGCGAAAGTAAAGTTATTGGGGGCCACATAAGCAGTCATCATCCCGTATAACGCACCCGCCATACCTGCAATAAAGTTACCCAAAGTAAACGCCACCACTTTCCAATGCGCGATATTGACGCCAAATGTTGAGGCGGCAATTTCATCAGTACGGACCATGTCCATGCTTAGGCCAATCCATGAGCGCTCTAAATTGCGAGTAATTCTGAAGCTGGCAATCAGCAGAAATAAAGCAATTAGCAAATAAGGGATATAAAAGGAGATCTCAAAGCCACCAATATCTAAGCCCTCAGATAAATTCCAACCAAAAATAGTGAATGGTGGGATCTTGAGACCCTGCGGACCGCCTAAGGTGTCATTCACTTCCAAGAAATTACGAAAGAGGATGCCAAACGCAATAGTAACTAATGCCGCATAGTGACCACGCGTTCTCAGAACCGGATAAATCAAGATGGAACCAATCAAAGCAGAAATACCAGCTGCAATAAATAATACGAGTAAGTGTGGGACCGCAGTATGCGTTGCTAGGATCGCTGCAGTGTAGCTTCCTATGCCAAAGAAAGCAGCGCCTGCAAAGTTCACAATACCCACATATCCAAATTGAATATTTAAACCCAAGCAAACGATGGAATAAATCAGCACCGTTGCCAACATTAATAGAGCAAAGTGAGAATTATGAAAGAACAGCATTATCACTAATACACCAAAAACGGATGCATAAGCTGGGAACTGAGGATGCTCCCTTACAGCCACTGCCAACTTTTCCATCAGGCCCATTTTTTTGCCGACTAAGCTGACCACAAAAGCGAGCACCACCAAAGCGCCAACCTCTAATTGATTTTCAGACCCTAACAAAAGAATGCTGTAGACCAAACAAGCCACGAAGGTAGATATTAATAACTTCATACTTAAACTCGCTCGCTCGATTTTTCAGAAATCAAGCCAGTAGGCTTCAATCCCATGATGATAATAATTACTGCGAATGCAAAGACATCTTTGTATGCACTAGGGACATTCGGCAAGATAGCTGGCAATAAAACGGCCCCGATAGTTTGGAGACCGGCAAACAGAAAACCACCCACAATCGCACCGTAGAAGTTACCCAATCCACCTACTACGGCTGCTGAGAAGCCAATCACACCAAGCAACAAGCCCATACTGAAATTGACTTCGTTGTAATACAGACCATTCATTAAGCCTGCAAGTGCAGCCAAGGCAGAGCCCAGCATAAAAGTAATGAGCACGACTCGGTGAAAGTTAATACCCATAATGCGAGCTGTTTCACTATCTTGTGCCACTGCACGAATAGCTAAACCAATCTTGCTCTTCGTAATTAAGCGTTGAACTGCAACAATCGTCAATACCCCAGTAATCAGCAAAATCAGGCTATCTGAGCGTAAGGTAAATTCGCCCAAATCAATTCCATCAACCGGCAACAGCTTTGGAAAGGGCTTAGGATTCGAACCGTTTGGATAAAACAAGCGCACCATTTCGCGTAGTGCAAGACCTAACATCAAGGTCACCAACAAAGTATTAATTGGGGGCGCTTTCTGCAAAGGAAGAATGAGATAACGGGCAATTACAGCACCAAGAAATGATGCAACAGCAAGGCTTACCACTATTAAAACCAAAAGCTGTAGCCAAGGTGAAGTAAAAGTCTCGGATATACCTATATAGGCGGTGAGGCCGGCGAAGGCACCCACCATGAGGATGTCACCATGGGAGAACTTAATGACGTCTAAAACACCAAAATAGAGGGTAAATCCAACTGCCACAATTGCGTAAATTACGCCTAACATCAAGCCGTTAAGCAAGTACTGCAATAAAATTTCAAACGACATTCAAAATTACCCTCTTTTATTGCGATTCAATTACTGACCTAATTTGCGCTGCTTTTTAGCATAGAGACTGTCTTCCCAGAGAACCCATTTACCATCTTGCGCTACATACTTAGAGATCAAAGGAACAATGTTTTGACGATGATCGTCAAAGCTCACTTTGCCAATAATCGTTTCTACGTTTTGAGTATTGTTTAAAACTTCCATTACCTTCTTGCGATTTGGACCGGCCTTTTCAATTGCAGCCATGATCAAGTTAGCAGCGGTAAAGGCAAAAGGACCATAGGCTTCTGGAGCATCTGGATATTTCTGCTGTGAATACTTGGCAATGAATTCCAATCCACCTGGAAGTTTTTCCCATGGTGCACCTTCGATGAAGGACAAAGAGCCTTCAGACAATTTTCCCAAGCCTTCGATGTAGGCATCAGACTTGATACCAGAGGTACCTTCGAATACTGCCTTAATGCCTAAGCGGTCCATTTGTGTACGAATACGAATGCCGATTGGAGTTAAACCACCGAAATAAACCACTTCTGGATTTAACTGTTTAATTTTGGTCAATTCTGCTGTGAAGTCTTGCTGATCAGCGGTTACGCCAAAAGTGCCCAAGATTTGTCCACCGTTCTTTGTGAGGAACTGAGTGAAATACTTGTTATGACCTTTGCCGTAATCGGTCGTGTCATGAATAATGACCCACTTCTTATAGCCTAAACCAGTTAAAAATTTAGCGGCCACTTCATTTTGGTTAATCATCGTGCCGTTAACACGGTGAACCTCCTTATAGTCATTGCCATAAGTAATTTCGGGGAGAACCGCGCCCCACACCATGACTGGCAAACCAAACTTGTGATACACATCGACTGTGCTCATAGCTACCGCTGAGCAGTAATGAGTTACGCCAGCAATAATGGAGCTATCAGAAGCGATTTTGGTGGCAACTTGAACACCTACGTTAGGCTTGCACTCATCATCAGCAGAAACCAATTCATACTTATATTTAGCGTTAGGGTCCTGGTTTTTGAGACGAACCGCTAAGTCCGCAGAATTTCGTCCGCCAATACCGTTAGCTGAAACACCACCGGTCAAGGGCCCAATGTAGGCAATCTTAACTGTATCTTTTGCGCATACAGAGAATGAAAGGCTTGAACACAAAGCAAGAAGCAAGCCAGATACGAGTGACTTCATGTAAATCTCCTATTTATTAAAATGAACAGCTATTTTCAGACCAGTGTAGCAAGATTTTGTACACAAGATATTGACTGCAATTATCTAAACTATCCTGCCCTACTTGACTCTAGCTCAGGAGCCAATGCCTAGGGAAACCCCTTCTTTGGTGCCTAGCGCACTAAAGTAGTTACGCTGAGATCGTTCGGTTGCATTAGTTAAATAACTTGCCTATCCGGGCAGGCGGTAAGATAGGCAGATGATTTCCGGTCTAGTACAAATCCTTCTATTTCAAAGCCTGGGTGAGCTGATTTCCAAGTTTCTCCTCCCTACACTGCCTGGGCCAGTCATCGGGCTCGTCCTGTTGGTTTTATGGCTTGTGTTACGCAAAGGGATTAATGCAGAGTTAGCAATGGTGGCCGACGGCTTTAGCCAATACCTGGGCCTATTGTTTGTCCCTGCAGCAGTTGGCGTGGTCCTATTTCTACCCCAATTAAAAGCCAATGCGCTTGCCATTATTACCGCGCTACTTGGCAGCGTCATTCTGACGATCGCCTCCAGCGCTCTAATCGCACGCTTTTTAAGTAAGAAAGAATCTCATGGGTGAAAAGCACTCTATTGTTGAGATTTGGGTCTACCTATCAGGCAGCCCTCTCTTTGCTTTGTTTATTACACTAGCTGCCTACCAAGTTGGGCTCAGTATTTATAAAGCCACACAACAGAACCCTCTAGCAAACCCGGTAGCGATTGCCATTCTGATTGTGGCAACTACTATTCAGTTCATAGAGATGCCTTACTCAACTTATTTTGAGGGCGCTCAATTTATTCACTTCTTGTTAGGCTCGGCGACTGTCTCTTTAGCCATTCCGATTTATCGCGGCCTTGCTAGCCTCAAAGGTCGATCCATCCCTTTAGTTGCTTCGCTATGCACTGGCGGACTAGTTTCCATCATTAGCGCGGTTGGCATTGCAAGCTTTCTGGGCGCAGACTCTAGTATCACCGGTGCGATGTACCCCAAATCAGTCACAGCCCCAATTGCAATGGGTATAGCAGAACGTATTGGTGTATCGCCCACTCTCACTGCTATCTTTGCAGTGAGTACCGGAATACTCGGAGCCATCCTGGCGCCATTTGTTCTCAATATATTGGGAATGAAAGCATGGTGGCAAAGAGGCTTTGCGATTGGCATCGGCGCCCACGGTATTGGTACCTCACGTGCATTTAGCATTCACCCAGAAGCCGGAACCTATGCGAGTCTGGCAATGGGAATGAACGGCGTGGTGAGCGCCGTAGCCATTCCTATCATCTATCACTTGTTTAATAAGTAATAGATGAATTTGCGTATTTTTATTTGCTTATTTAATTTGCATTGCCACATCAATCGCATCCCCTAGAGCACTGCACATAAATTCCACCTCCTCCGGTTTTGAGATAAATGGAGGACCTACTGCGATAGCATCGCCCGCCACCCTTACAAGCGTGCCCCTCTCTATGCAAGCTTCTAAGACTTTCATAGAGCGCAGACCAGGCTTTCCTGGAACGGGATCAAGCTCAACGGCTCCAGATAACCCAAAATTACGAATATCTAAAATACCCGATTTGCCTCTTAATGCATGTAAGCCGTTTTCAAGAACTGGCTCAAGCGCTTTAGCTCGATTGACTAATTCATCAGACTCAAAGATATCCAGCACAGCATGACCCGCAGCCACTGGAAGCGGATGGCCTGAATAGGTATAACCATGGAAGAATTCAATCGCTTGCTCTTGCCCACCATTAGCAATAATGTTGTCATAGATGTCCCCACGCACAATCACGCCACCCATTGGAATGACGCCGTTAGTGATGCCTTTGGCAAACGTAATCATGTCAGGCGTTACACCAAAACGATCGGCACCGAAGTTAGCACCTAAGCGGCCAAAGCCCGTAATCACTTCATCAAAGATCAACAAAATGCCGTGCTTTGTACAAATCTCTCGAATTCTTTGCAAGTAACCATCTGGCGGCACGATCACGCCTGTAGAACCTTGCACCGGCTCCATGATGACTGCTGCAATCGTATTAGCATCCTGCAAAGCAACAATCTTTTCTAACTCCTCTGCTAAATGTGCGCCCCACTTTGGCTGACCTCTTGAGAAAGCCATTTCTGAAAGATTCAAGGTATGCGGCAAATGATCCACCCCAGGAATCATCATGCTGGCAAACATTTTCCGATTGGCAACCATGCCGCCCACTGAAATACCAGCAATACCAACACCGTGATATGCACGATCTCGCCCAATCAGGCGAATGCGTGACGCATTACCCATCACACGGTGATAACCTATCGCAATCTTTAAGGCAGTATCAACCGCCTCTGAACCTGAATTGGTAAAAAAGACTTTATCCAATCCCTTGGGAGCCATTTTGGCAATGCGATTGGCAAGACTAAAAGTGGTCTCACTAGCCATCTGAAACGCAGGGCAATAATCCATGGTTTCGAACTGTTTTTGGATGGCTGCACCAATACGTGGATCAGCATGCCCTAATGGGGAGCACCATAGCCCCGATAAGCCATCAAATAGCTTACGACCCTGATCATCATAGTAGTAAGCTCCCTTAGCAGATTGCATGATCTTCGGGTGATGCGCAAAGTAGCGGTTGGGAGTGAACGGTAGCCAATAGGCTGACATGTCAATTCCGCCGGAAGTTTTATTCGATGTTGTCATACGTCTCTCTGATTAATCTTTGCAAGCTAAATTTTTAATTTCTAATACTATATTACTCATCACGCATTCGGATCCTTAAATGAACCTTCTTAAATCATTATTTCTCTGCTTAATTGGCACATTGACCCTAAGCAACATCGCTTTAGCGTCTTCAGATACAGATTGGCCTAAAAAACCGATTGTTGCCATTGTCTCGTTTCCTGCAGGGGGCTCTACCGATATATTTGCACGCAGCGTGACCGCTCCCTTAGCAGAGGCTTTGGGGCAGTCGATTGTGGTCGAGAACAAGCCCGGTGCTGGAGGAATGATTGGTTTACAAGCCGCGGCTAAAGCTACTCCGGACGGATACACAATCCATATCAGCGCATTAACCAATCAATCGATTTCCACTGCCTTATTTAAAAATCCACCGGCAGACTTGCAAAAAGATTTTGCATCAGTCTCTTTAATTGGCACCATTCCACACTTAATAGTGGTGAATCCAAGCGTTCCCGCAAAAAATCTTCCAGAACTGATTGCTTTCATCAAATCTAAAAAGGGAGATTTTAATTACGCCTCACAAGGTAATGGCAGCCTCTCTCATTTAGAGTCCACCTTATTTATGCAGCGAATTGGCGCAACTGGCACACACATCCCCTACAAGGGCAGTAGCTTTGCATTGCCAGACCTCATCGCTGGCAATACTCTCATGATGTTTGATAGCGTGACAGCATCTTTGCCGCATATTCAGAGCGGGAAACTACGCCCGATTGCAATTGCTGCAGCAGAGCGCTCACCTTTAATGCCAAACGTACCCACTTTAGGGCAAGATGGTATGAAACAGTTTGATGTCGAAAACTTTTATGCTGTCTATGTTCCTAAAGGCACTTCTACAGCAATCATTGCTAAATTAGAACGAGAGATTCGGAGGATTTTGACTAATCCCGATTTCAAAGCTCGGATGGCAGCTCAAGGAATTCATCCTCAGTTCGCCAATTCTGAGAAATTATCTGAAATGACTACTGACGAAGCAAACAAATGGACTAAGGTAGTAAAGTCTGCGAATATTAAAGTAGATTAAATTTATTAAATAGCTAAGCCCATATGTTGATATCTCCTCCTTTTGGTGGTGGCCGCGCACCTGTTCTAGCTAGAAATACAGTTGCAAGCTCTCAACCACTGGCCACACAAGCTGGTCTTGAAGCCCTGCAAAATGGTGGTAATGCGGTAGATGCTGCACTAGCCACTGCGATCACGCTTACGGTAGTTGAGCCAACCATGAATGGCATTGGTGGAGATGGTTTTGCCATTCTCTGGGATGGTAAAAAAATTCATGGTTTGAATGCGTCTGGTCGGGCACCTGCCGCTTGGACTCCAGAATATTTTGCTGGCAAATCTGAGATGGATTTGATTGGCTGGAATACTGTCACCGTTCCCGGGATGGTAGCAGGCTGGATTGCGCTTTCTAGAAAATTTGGCAAGCTTCCTTTTGCCCAATTATTTAAACGTGCAATCGACTATGCAGAAAATGGTTTTCCAGTTTCACCGGTGATTGCACGCCAATGGCGCGAAGCAATTCCGATTCTAAAAAATCAACCTGGCTTTACTGAATCTTTTTTGATTGATGGCAAAGCCCCTCAAGCTGGTCAGATCTGGAAATACCCAGCACAAGCCAAAACCTTGAAAGAAATTGCCGCCACTGAAGGCGAATCTTTTTATAAGGGGGCACTTGCTAAAAGCATGGTGGACTTTGCAGGAGCTACTGGTGGCTGCTTCACCATGCAAGACTTTGCCGACAATCAACCGGAGTGGGTTGAGCCGCTAGCCTTTGATTACGGCGAATACACCCTGCATGAAATCCCTCCAAATGGTTCTGGCATTGCCGCACAGATCGCTTTGGGTATTTTGCAGGCAGCCAATGTAAAACAATATCCCGCGAATTCTGCACAGCGTATTCACTTGCAGATTGAAGCAATGCGTATGGCGTTTGCAGATGTCTATGCTTATGTTTCTGATGCACGTTCAATGCAAATGCCAGTTAGCTCTCTGCTAAATAGAGATTACTTGACTAAACGTGCTGCTATGATTGACCACCATAAGGCCGGCAGCTATGGTCCTGGTGACCCACACTCAGGTGGCACTGTGTATCTTTGCGCTGCAGATAAATCAGGGATGATGGTCTCGTATATTCAATCGAACTTCAAAGGCTTTGGCTCTGGAGTAGTAGCACCAGGCGGCATTGCTTTTCATAATCGCGGCATGAGTTTTCGATTAGAGGATGGCCACCCAAATCAAGTAGCTCCCGGCAAGCGCCCTTTTCATACGATTCTTCCGGCCTTTCTCACCAAGGATGGTAAACCAACCATGGCCTTTGGTGTTATGGGTGGCAATATGCAACCGCAAGGCCATATTCAGTTTGTCATGCGCTTTGTAGATGAATATCTCAACCCGCAAGCTTGTTCAGATGCCCCCCGTTGGCGTATTGACGACTTAAGCAAGCTCACTGTTGAATCGGCAATGCCAGCAAGCGTTATTGAGGGATTAAAAGCGCTTGGTCATGAAGTAGCTGTGCAACCCACCAATAGCCTAGATTTTGGCAGCGCTCAAGCAATAGCTAAATTAAATGAAGAAGCTGACTCTGCTTACATTGCCGGCAGCGATCATCGCAGGGATGGATTGGCAGCTGGCTTTTAATCTGCTGCAGCCATTAAATTTTATTTGGAATTTGGCAAGCAATTTAGATAGAAGCGCTTGATCTCTTGATCGCAGCTCACATCCCTAGGCTCAATCGGCCTTTGAAGGGAGATACCTTCAATCGTTTTGCATCTGCTTAAGGCAACATAGACCTGCCCTGATGCAAATGCACCTGATGAAAGATCAACTTTGACTTTATCCAGTGTTTTGCCTTGGCTTTTATGTATGGTCACTGCCCAAGCTAGCATAAGCGGTATCTGAACATAAGTACCGATGATGCTAGGCGATATCTTTCCAGACATCATGTCATGGTCGTAACGGTAGGACTCCCACTGGTGCCCTGTTACCTCTACTGTATTAGCGTAGGGACCGTTCTGCACCATCACCTTGACCTTGTCTACTAGTAACTCTCGCACTATACCGATCGTACCGTTAACCCAGCGCTTCGGAAATCCAGGATCTGTTGCGGTAAACATCACCTTAGCCCCAACCTTGAGCACTAAATTGTTGGGTGACGGCAAATTGCGCTCATCGATATTGAATTTTCCGGTCGACTTACCTGCGTAGACTTTGCCCTCAGTGGTAATGGCGCGCAAGCCTGCGCCATTAATCTGATCTGCCCGTGCATTGGTGGTCGTCAAAGTGATAGTCTGCTCATCGACCTGCTCATCCTTTTTAAAGCACTGGGCATTTAGAGTGTCGATTGCCTCGTCAACATCTTGATTAATCCGAATGCGATTCAGTAATCCAGCAAAGTGCTCATCTTTTTGACGGAATATCTTAGAAAGCTCGACCATCGTTACGTCTTTACGATGCAACGCCATTGCGCAAAAGAAATATGGTCCTTCGTACCCTCTTTCAGATAGTACTTGCATGTCAGAGCTAGAAACTACCGGGGGCAATTGGAACAAGTCTCCTACGAACATCACTTGTATACCGCCAAAAGGTTTCCCTTTTTGCGGGCCGTTCTCACGCAAGAATAAATCCATAGCATCTACGACATCGGCTCGCACCATAGAAATTTCGTCGATGATCAGCAAGCGAATATCTTTATAAAGACGCTTATCTTTTAATGGCTTGATATCTTCTTCTGGAAATATTAAGCGCGGAGGCAATCTAAAGAAGGAGTGGATTGTCACCCCCTTGACCTGAAGTGCAGCCACACCAGTTGGGGCAACTACTACAACATTACCAGAGATGAATTCTCGGAGATAACCAATTAAAGTAGTTTTGCCAGTTCCTGCTTTACCGCTCACAAAGATATAGGGGTCGTGACGCTCAATTGCCTCAATTACCGCTTGGTAATCGGGGGTGATTTCGATATCAGATGTTTCGATTGCTGAACTAGTCATTTCCTATTGTTTCACGCAATGCGACTATTCACAGAATATCCAAGATCTCAAGAAATATCCTTGAATACGGATTTCAGTACCTTTTCGCCGAACACCTGAATTGTGTTTCTGCCATTGGACTTAGCTTGGTACATTGCCATGTCGGCATTGTTAATGAGATCAGTCTCATTAAGTCCATGCACTGGATACAAAGCAATACCGATGCTTGCGCTTGTAGTAACAATATTACCATCTGCCTGAATTGGCTCAATTAATCTAGTGCGGATTTTTTCGGCAATTTGAATAGCGATACGCTCATCGCCAACCCCTGGTACCAGTACAATAAATTCATCCCCGCCTAGTCGCGCCACTGTATCAGTATTTCTGAGACAGTTCCGCATCCTCTTCGCCACTTCAGACAATACCGTATCACCCGCAGCATGCCCATACAAGTCATTAATAATCTTGAGATTATCTAAATCAATAAATAACAATGCTAGCTTGAGTTGATTACGCTTACATAAGGCTAGGGCCTGCGAAAGTCTATCTCCAAAAAGAGTTCTGTTTGGTAACCGAGTGAGCACATCATGATGAGCGTGGTATTCATTTTCGGCATTTCGGCGATAAGTTGTTAATAAAAAATAGGTGCCGATAAATAAAATGAGAATACTCAAAATAGTAGCAATCAAACCGCCGCTAGCATTCTTATACCAATTTGCCAGGTATAGAGTCTCAGGCACCACAGCTCCAACAATAAATGGATATCCAGAAACTTTACGATAAGAAATCATCCGCTCGACTGGCCCTAAATTCTGCCGGGTAAAGCCTGTTTTTGATGTAATAATCACCCCATTGCCATCCGTTACTGCGCTTAGAGATTCACCTATCAAAGTATTGGTATTTACTTTACCAATAAAGTTATCCACCAAAGGCCAACGGGTTAATAGGGTCTTATCTTCTCGATAGAGAGTAATGGCAGAACCTTCGCCCAAGCTTGAGCCTAAGCGCTCATAGAGTATCGAAAATACTTCAACAGACACACCTACTAAGATGACACCTAAAAACTCGTCTCCCTTACCATTTACACGGCGTGCTAAATAAAAAACCCACTTACCATTTCCTTTATTTTGCACGGGAGCGCTATAAAAGGTGTTTGTATCATTATTAGCCTGTAGATACTGAAAGTAATCACGGTCGGCTAAATTAATAGTCGGCGTAGGATAGGATCGAGAAAAATTTAACACCCTGCCATCGCTACCAACAAAAGTTGCAACATCCAAAATGGAATTCGATTTAGTTTTCTCTTCTAATAAATCAAATTGCTTCTTATTAGATGCAAAAGCTCGATAAGATTTCTCGTCATTAACTTTAGCAACACGAATGACATCCTCGATACTATTAAGTACAGTGTTTGCTGAGAAAATAATCTGTGAAGTATGTTCTGCCAGAATTAAGGTTAAGGTTGCCAACTGGTCAGCTCTATCCTCCACTGTATTACGACGCAACAAGTACCCAGAAATTGCCGCATTAATGACAAAGATAATCGCCAAAATAATGGAGGCCCCTAAAATCAGGCGAGAGTTACGACGCACGTTGGGGTTTGACTTGAAGCTAATGCTCATATTGAGTCTATATACAACTCGGAAATTCTTAAGAAATAGTCTTGTTCTTGGATAAACACCTCAACAATCAGGGGATCAAACCGAATAATGGGTATTCGGTGGGGCGAACGACGGGGCTCGAACCCGCGACAACCAGAATCACAATCTGGGACTCTACCAACTGAGCTACGTCCGCCACTGAAGACCTAGATTATAGCTTTTTGCTCAAAAACCTGTCAAAAACAGCCCTTCAGCACCTCTTTTAGGCGCTTTCGAACTCAAAAGCCGCCCAATCCCCAAGGCATAGGCTTGCATCGATAAAGAAATCCAAGATCGCAGCTTTACTCTGCACTTTAGCTAAAGCGTGATGGTCCGAGAGGCGCTGACGCCAATAACGCGATCCTGCTCTGCCATGAGCCAGACCCAAAATATGTCTAGTGAATGCACCGATATAAAAAGGTTTGCCTTTAGTATGACATTCGTCAAACCAAGCTTGGACTTGTTTTACTAAGGCAATCTGAATACGGTGCCACTCTGTTTCACTAAATAGGTAACCGGCTGCAACGCCATCGGTGGCGATCATGTCATCCCAACCTAAAAGCAGTGCTGGAAAATGATATGCGGCTCTTCCCACCATAAAGCCATCAAAGTCATTCCAATGACCAGCAATTTGCTCATTAGTTTCTAGTCCGCCGTTGAGCAATACTTTGAGATGCGGAAATTGTTTTTGTGCATCTACTCTAAGCTTTGCAGCGACTTCATAACGCAGCGGTGGTTTACTGCGATTCTCTTTCGGTGATAAACCTTTGAGCACTGCATTGCGTGCATGAATCGTTACCTGACTGGCGCCAGCATCGGCTACGGCCAGAATAAAGTTCAGTGCAAATTGATAATCGACTTCAGAATTGGCTGCATCCATCGAATCCAAACCCAAACGATGCTTTACTGAGATAGGGATATTGACTGTATTCTTCATGGAGCGCACGCATTCAGCGACAAGGTTGGGCTCAGCCATTAAGCAAGCACCAAAGGCCCCACGTTGAACTCGTTCTGATGGACAACCGCAATTGAGATCAATCTCGTCGTAGCCCCACTGCTGTGCCAGCTCGGCAGCCTTAGCTAAGTCATTAGGTTCAGAGCCACCTAATTGCAAAACTACCGGATGTTGCTCTTGCGAATAATCCAAATGACGCGGCACATCACCATGCATCAGCGCACCCGTAGTCACCATCTCGGTATAGAGAACCGCCTCTTTAGTGAGTGTGCGATGAAAAGAGCGGCAATGGCGGTCTGTCCACTCCATCATAGGAGCGACTGCTAAGCGTTTCTTTGGGGCATTGGTCATGGACTTCGATTAATTACATTTATCAATCATTTTAAATGCATAAGGACAACCGAAGTTGCCCTTAATTATTTGGTAACAAAATGCGGCTTACTTATGAAGCTTAGCCTCTAGTTCCACCGCAAGGTCTAAAGCGCCCATGTAGCCAGACTTCAGGTGATTTGGCAAATCAGGATCCCCCACCATAGCGCCCAAGGTTTCAACTAAGCTGAAAACAATTCCTTTAGCAGCACTAATTGCAATGGTCTTATTTGCCACGGCTTCATCAATATGATTTACTGCATCCAGAAAGTAATCATGTCCTGGTAGGTCATCAGGACCCAATGGTTCTTGAGTTTCATTTTTCATTTTAGTTTCCTTACATGACTCTTTAGATCATCTGATCTACTTTATAGAAAAACTTACGTGCGTAAGCCAGAATTTCTTTATCGCTAGGATGATCAACCGTTTCTACGCCAACGATCTTTTCTGCAATCGCTGCATCGTGCTTGTGGGCGTGCTTGATAAGCTCTAGTTTTGCAGAGCCCGGACCAAGAATCAAGATCTCTTTAGATTCATTAACAGCATTGATAACCGAATGTAGATACTTAATGTCTAAGGCGGCTTTACCGCTGCCTATTTCATTAGCCTTGTGATGCAAATGTGTATGGGAAGATTTACTGCGAATCACTTCAGCTTCACTAGCCTCTTGACTTAAAAACATCACGTGAGCTTCTTTATGGTCAATCCAAATAACAGCATGATTTAATGACATATTCTTCCTGTGATCATTTATTGGTAATATCACAGGATACTCCTGCAATTTAGGATATTTATGTCAAAATTTGATCTTAATCACAGTAATACTTACATTTAAGCTGGACATTCTCGAATAACTGTAAAAACAGTCTAATTACAACTATGAACAAACCATCTCGATCACTTCTTCCTATCCGGCTGAGCACCTTCGCCATCTGTATTTGCGGAACATTTATTAGTGGGATAGCACTATTTATGGGAAAAGCTGATTGGCCCGCATTATTGTTTTTTGGATTCTTAACATCAGTTGGAATTCATGACTATCTACAAACTAAACATGCCATTTTGCGTAACTACCCTATTTTGGGACATATGCGCTTTCTAATGGAATTTATTCGCCCCGAAATTCGACAGTACTTTATTGAAAGCGACAACGATAAACTACCGTTCTCCAGGGAACAAAGAACATTAGTTTATTCACGCTCAAAAGCTGTTTCCGATCAAATTCCGTTTGGCACTACCTTAGATGTAATGGCGCCAGGCTATCAATGGATTAATCAATCATTAGTACCAACCCACCTACCAAGCCATGATTTTCGGATTGAGATTGGTGACAAAGACTGTTCACAGAAATATTCTGCCAGCATCTTTAATATTTCTGCGATGAGCTTTGGCTCACTCAGCGCCAATGCCATCACGGCCTTAAATCTGGGCGCCAAAAAAGGGGGGTTTGCGCATGACACCGGTGAAGGATCAATCTCTCAATACCACCGAGTTCATGGCGGCGATCTTATTTGGGAAATCGGCTCAGGTTATTTTGGCTGCCGCAATCAGGATGGTAGTTTTAATCCCGACAAGTTCGCTGCAAATGCCTTAGATAGTCAAGTCAAGATGATTGAAATCAAACTGAGTCAGGGAGCTAAACCGGGACATGGTGGAATCCTCCCAGGCCCTAAGGTCACTTCTGAGATTGCTGCTGCGCGAGGGGTTAAAGAAGGTGAGGCCTGTATTTCACCCTCCTCCCATAGCGCTTTCTCCACGCCAATTGAAATGATGCATTTTATTAAGCAACTGCGTGACCTCTCTGGGGGTAAGCCAGTTGGATTCAAGCTATGCATAGGGCATGCTTGGGAATGGTTTGGCCTAGTCAAGGCTATGCTAGAAACCAATATCCGTCCGGACTTTATTGTGGTCGATGGCTCTGAGGGTGGAACAGGAGCCTCTCCAGTAGAGTTCACTAACCATGTTGGCACGCCTTTACAAGATGGCTTACGTTTGGTTCACAACACTTTAATGGGCGTGAATCTACGCGACAAAATCAAAATTGGTTGCTCGGGAAAAATTATTAGTGCATTCGATATGGCTGTCGCCTTTGCACTAGGGGCAGATTGGTGTAACAGCGCTCGTGGCTTTATGTTCTCGGTGGGATGTATCCAGGCCCAAGTTTGTAACACTGGCTTTTGCCCGACTGGAGTTACCACTCAAGATCTAGATCGTCAGAAGGCGCTTGTAGTAACTGATAAATCTGAGAGGGTCTTAAATTTCCATAATGAAACTCTCAAAACTCTAAAAGAACTTGTCGAAGCAACTGGACTTCATCATCCTAATGAGATTGATGCCTCCCATATAGTTCGGCGTATAAATAAAAATGAAGTTCGCCTCCTTTCATATCTACTCCCCGAAATGCCTGCTGGGCTATTACTTAATGCAGGGCATATTGATCCAAGTCTGAACTTACCGAGAGTATTTGAGCTTTACTGGCCTCGGTCTCAAGCTCAAAGCTTTTCTGTTTTAAAAAATTAATTCCCTAATACTTTTAAAGCATCTTAACTCTGCTGTTATGGGATCTTGAAATTCGATTTTCTGTGCTAAGAGCTGTAATGGTTTTGAAAGATCAAGTTCATATTCTTGATAAGGTGTGAGGATGGGATAGATCTGATCATTCTTAATCGGAATGTTTAGGGTATTCAGATGACAACGCAGTTGATGCTTTTTACCACTACCTGGAGTGAGTTTGTATTTAGCCCAAGATCCTTTAACTTCGATGATTTCTATTAAGGTATCTGTGTTTGGATCACCCTCTACCTCTCGCATTTGCAAAAAATGTTCAGATTCTTCTATGCGGCTTTGATAATTCATCGGCAGCTGCTCAAGGAGCTCTGCAGAATATGGCGCAATAGCTTCATATACCTTTTTAACTGCTCTATCTCTAAATAGATTTTGATATCGAGCGCGCTCATTAGGGTTTACTGAAAAGATCACCAAGCCAGCAGTGTCTCGATCAATGCGATGAATCGGACTTAGCGTTTGAATATTAGTTTTTTTCTTTAGGCGATTAAGTAAGGTTTGATGCAAGTAGAGCCCGCTCGGAGTCACTGGCAAGAAATGGGGTTTATCCGCCACCAGGATATGCTCATCCTGATACAGAATCCGCTCTTCAAATGGGATCTCTGGCTCACGGGCTAGACGCCTGAAGTACAACAGGTGAGTGTTTGGTAAGTAAGGACTATCCACACTCAAAGCTTGGCCATCTTGATCTAAGATGAGACCCTCATCAAAGCGCTTTTTCCACTCATCTTCTGCAATATGGGGAAATTGTGTAATAAAGAATTGGAGTAAATTCAGATGAGCTTGATTGGCCGGCAAGTACACCCGCGATGCTGAAACTCCTTCTGTATTAACTTGCATAACAATGGCCCTGACTACTTTTCATTTCATTGAAGAACAAAAGCCACCCGAAGGTGACTTTTATTGTGCAACTTAATGACCTTACTCGCGTGATGCTTTTTTACGCTCATGCTCTTTGAGGTAGCGCTTACGAATACGAATACTCTTGGGTGTTACTTCAACCAATTCATCATCATCAATAAACTCAACAGCGTATTCTAAGTTCATGGCGATTGGTGTCACCAAACGAACTGCTTCGTCAGTACCTGAGGCGCGAACGTTGGTTAATTGCTTGCCTTTAATCGGGTTCACAACCAAGTCGTTATCGCGGCTGTGGATACCAATGACCATACCTTCGTACAAAGGATCGCCAGGGCTCACAAACATACGGCCGCGATCCTGCAATTTCCACAATGCGTATGCAACTGCTTCGCCATCGTCTTGGCTAATCAATACACCGTTATGACGCTCACCCAAAATACCATCTTTAGCAGGTGCATAAGAATCAAAGGTGTGACTCATCAAACCATTGCCACGAGTCATGGTCATGAAATCACCTTGGAAGCCGATCAAACCACGTGCAGGAATACGGTACTCAAGACGTGTACGACCTTTACCATCGCTCACCATATCGAGCAATTCACCTTTACGCTTACCCAAGTCCTCCATCACGGCACCTTGAGTAGTGTCTTCTAAGTCAACCGTTAAGTTCTCGTACGGTTCCATCTTCACACCATCTTCCTCATGGAAGACAACGCGTGGACGGGAAACTGCTAATTCGTAACCTTCACGACGCATAGTCTCAACCAAAATGGTAAGGTGCAATTCACCGCGGCCAGATACTTCAAATACCGTGTCGTCGTCAGTTTCTTTAACGCGCAAAGCCATATTGGACTTCAATTCACGGTCAAGACGCTCACGAATCTGACGGCTAGTAACGAACTTACCTTCACGACCAGCCAATGGACTAGTGTTCACCATGAAGTTCATGGTTAATGTTGGTTCATCAATCTTTAGCATTGGCAAAGCTTCAGGAAGGTCTGGTGAGCATATGGTTGTACCAATTGCTAAGTCTTCAATACCATTTACCAAGACAATGTCGCCAGCTTGCGCTTCGTCAACGATCTCGCGCTCCAAGCCACGGAATTTCAATACTTGATTAATACGGCCTTTACGCTGAACGCCATCAGGACCATCCATAAATACAACATCCATCAGAGGCTTCACAGTTCCGCGGTTTACACGGCCTACACCGATCTTACCAACGTAGGTGCTGTATTCAATTGAGGTGATCTGTAATTGCAATGGACCTTCTGGATTGTCATCACGCACTGGTACATGCTTTAACACTGTGTCAAACAATGGACGCATATCACCTTCACGTACATCATCGGTCAAACCTGCATAACCGTTCAAGCCAGATGCGTACACCACCGGGAAGTCCAACTGCTCTTCAGTAGCGCCTAATTTGTCAAACAACTCAAATGTGGCGTTGATGACGTAATCAGTCCGTGCGCCTGGGCGGTCAACTTTGTTAATTACCACGATTGGCTTCAAACCTAAAGCTAAGGCTTTTTTAGTCACGAAGCGGGTTTGTGGCATTGGACCTTCGACCGCGTCAACGAGCAGCAATACACCGTCAACCATGGAGAGAACGCGCTCAACTTCACCACCAAAGTCCGCATGTCCTGGGGTATCAACGATATTGATGTGTGTACCGTCATACTCCACCGCACAGTTCTTGGACAAAATAGTAATGCCACGCTCTTTTTCCAAGTCGTTTGAGTCCATGACGCGTTCGGTCATTTTTTCATTAGAGCGGAATGTGCCAGATTGGCGGAGGAGTTGGTCAACCAAGGTCGTTTTACCATGGTCAACGTGGGCGATGATTGCTATGTTACGAAGTGCGCGTTTAGTCATGTGAAGCTTCTAAAGTTAAAGATATGTAAAAGGGTTATAAGTTATGGTTATTTAATGTGCCTGCGAAATCAAACGCTTTGGATGTAAAACACCAGAGCGCCAATCAGCAGTACCAATAAAGTTATGGGGAGCAGCAGTAGCGCGGTAAATGCGTACCAATGCTTCGATGGAAGGTAAATTGAGTGGCACACGTTGCCCCATCTCAAGACGTTTAGCTTGTTGCTCATCGACCGTTAAATGCGGCAAGGTTTGCAAGAGCGCATCAACTGGCAATATATAGTCGGCAGTATTTTTTAAGCCACTCTGGATTGATTCAATCGTAAAGGATTGCTCAAGATTAAGGTGGCCTACTTCAGTTCGACGTAAACCTACTAAATGGGCGCCACAACCTAGGGCATTACCGATGTCTTCAGCCAATACACGAATATAAGTTCCTTTACTACAGCTCACCTCTAATGTAGCTACTGGCCATTGGATATCAGTCCAGCGAATAGCATGAATCGTAATTTCTCGTGGGGTGCGCTCCAACTCAACACCGGCACGGGCATATTCATATAAAGGTTTACCATCGCGCTTGAGCGCAGAATACATAGGAGGTACTTGAGAAATCGGGCCAGTAAATTTTGGAAGCAACGCAACCAGTGCAGTTTTGATTTCAGCTTCGCTTGTAAATACAGGTAGAGGTAACTCTTCAATGATTTGACCTTCAGCATCACCAGTATCAGTACGTGAACCAAACTTTACTTGTGCAATGTATGTTTTATCCGCTTCGAGTAAGTCTTGTGAATACTTGGTAGCTTCACCTAAACAAATAGGAAGTAAACCAGTTGCCATGGGATCTAGAGTTCCGGTATGGCCGGCTTTATCAGCATTAAAAGCACGCTTGACAGCAGTGACCGCACCCTGAGAACTCATTCCAGCGGGTTTATCTAGCAGCACGACGCCGTCGATCCTAATAGACATGAATTACTTTGACTCGTCTGCTTGATCGCTGCTGCGATCGCTATCCACAGCCTGATCGATCAATCGAGACATCTCTATACCATGCTCAACCGAGCTGTCATAGTGAAAATGCAATGTAGGAACAGTATGAATATGCAAACGCTTAAACAAGAGTGAGTGCAAATATCCAGCTTTTTCTTGAAGTGCCTTTAATGCATGTTCAGGTTCAGCGCCCAAAACAGTAAAGAACACTTTAGCATGAGCTAAATCAGGCGTGAGCTCGATACTTTGCAAAGTAATCAAGCCCAAACTCGTACTACGCAATTCACGCGGAATAAGCTCGGCTAGGTCTCGCTGAATTTGATCGGCAAGACGCTGGTTACGATGCGGACTAGTCTTGTGCATCTTACTTAGAGCGAACGAGCCACTTCAGTTACTTCGAATACCTCAAGCTGATCACCCTCTTTAATGTCGTTATAACCTTTTAATGACAGACCACACTCGACACCGGCACGAACTTCTTTAGCATCATCTTTGAAACGCTTGAGAGAGTCCAGCTCACCAGTCCAGACAACGACATTATCACGTAAGAGACGAACACTTGAGGTACGTTTAACGATACCGTCAACCACTAAGCAACCTGCAATCGCACCAACCTTAGATACCAAGAAGACTTGACGAATCTCAACCAGACCAGTGATTTCTTCTTTCTTATCTGGCGTCAACATACCACTCAAAGCCAACTTCACTTCATCTACAGCATCATAAATAATGTTGTGATAACGAATATCCACACCATTATTCTCGGCTAGCTTACGTGCTGCAGCATCTGCACGCGAGTTAAATCCAAAAATAACCGCCTTAGAAGCAACCGCCAAGTTCACATCAGTTTCAGTAATACCACCCACAGCAGCATGAACAATTTGCACCTTCACTTCTGGCGTGGAGAGCTTCATGAGGGACTGAGCCAAGGCTTCTTGTGAACCTTGAACGTCAGCTTTAATGATGAGTGGCAACAACTTAGCTTCAACTGCACCTTCTTCCATGTTTTCCATCATGGTTTCAAGCTTGAATGCCTGTTGTTTAGCCAACTTCACATCACGGAATTTGCCTTGACGGAATAATGCAATCTCACGAGCCTTGCGCTCATCAGGAACTACTTGGACTGACTCGCCTGCCGCTGGAACTTCTGACAAACCTTGAATCTCCACAGGAATAGATGGGCCAGCTTCATTACAAGGCTTGCCATTCTCATCCATCATCGCACGCACACGACCAAATGTAGAGCCAGCTAACAACATGTCTCCACGCTTAAGCGTACCCGACTGAACCAAGATCGTTGCTACAGGGCCCTTACCTTTATCCAAGCGCGCTTCAATGACTAATCCTTGAGCTGGAGCATCTTTCGGTGCTTTCAATTCCAAGATTTCAGCTTGCAAGAGCACGTTCTCCAGCAAAGCATCAATACCTTCACCAGTTTTTGCAGACACTGGAATGAATGGCACATCACCACCGTATTCTTCAGGCACCACTTGCTCTGCAACCAATTCAGTTTTGACACGCTCGGAGTTGGCTTCTGGCTTATCAATCTTATTGATAGCGACTACCAAAGGCACTCCCCCAGCGATTGCATGGTGAATCGCTTCTTTAGTTTGTGGCATCACGCCATCATCAGCTGCTACCACCAAGATCACGATATCGGTTGCTTTAGCACCACGAGCACGCATTGCCGTAAAGGCCTCGTGACCTGGAGTATCTAAGAAAGTAATCATGCCGCGTGGAGTTTCCACATGATATGCACCAATGTGCTGAGTAATGCCACCAGCTTCACCAGTAGCTACTTTAGCTGCGCGGATCTTATCGAGCAAAGAAGTTTTACCGTGGTCAACGTGACCCATGACGGTCACAACTGGAGGACGCGGCAACATTTCTGCATCATGACCATCAGTACCCAAATCTAGATCCGGATCATCTAACTTCGCTGCGAAGGCTTTGTGGCCCATCTCTTCAACGATGATCATCGCTGTATCTTGATCAAGCACCTGGTTAATGGTGACCATCTGGCCCATGCCCATCAACAATTTAATCACTTCCGCACTCTTCACCGCCATTGCGTGAGCCAACTCGGCAACAGTAATTGTTTCCGGTACATGAACATCGCGCACTACAGGTTCAGTAGGGACTTGGAAATTGGTATCTACGTTTGCTTCAGCGATTTGGCGCTGCTTCTTGCGGCCACCGCCTGAACGCCAACCACCAACACCACCAGAAGTATCTCCACGAGTCTTGAGGCCACCAGGTTTCTTGGCGCCTTCTTCTTGCCAAGTAGAAGATGTCTCAGAAGATTTAATGGTCTTGCCACCAACCTTAGCGGCAGCCTTCTTCTTATCTTCCGCACCTTCAGCTTTTGCAGGCTTGTGTAGGGTACCTTTCTTTGCTTCATCAGCAGCCACTTCACTTGGCGCCTTCAGAACACGTGCGGGAGCACTCATCATGTCTCGAATCGCCAGAGCTTCAGCTTCAGCAGCAGCACGACGCACACGAATATCTGCCAACTCTTTTTCTTTAGAAGCGGCTAAATCTTTAGCAGCTTTCTCAGCAATTGCTTTTTTCTCAGCAGCAGCGGGCGCTTCATCTACAGAAGCATCTTCTTTAGCTGGAGCAGCCACTTCTTTTTGGCGAGCTTCTTCAGCCGCTTTCATTTCCGCTTCTTGACGAGCTAGTAACTCAGCTTGGCGTGTTGCCTCAGCTGCGCGCTTTTCTAACTCTTCTTCAGAAATAACAGACTTAGCTGGCGCCGCTTTAGTAGCTACTTTCGCTGACGTAGGTTCGGGTGCAGTTGTCTCAGGCGCTTTTTCACCTGCTTTAACTAATACGCGCTTTTTACGAACTTCAACTTGGACGGTACGAGTGCGTCCAGCAGAGTCTGCTTGACGAATTTCGGAATTCTCACGCTTGATTAAAGTGATCTTTTTACGCGCGCCAGTATCTGCGCTACCGTGTGCTTTTTGCAAATGCTCGAGCAGGACTGTTTTATCCTTCTCGGTAATGCTGTCGTCCTCAGAACCTTTTTCGATTCCGGCCGCCTTCAACTGCTCCAGGAGGTCTGGCGCGGTACGTTTTAATTCTTTAGCGAGTACTTTTACTGTTGTTGCCATGCACTACTTCCTCTCATGAAGTAAACCAATGTTCGCGCGCTTTCATGATGAGCGTTTTCGCAGTTTCTTCGTCAATTTGTGTCGCCTCAACCAGCTCATCAACAGCCAGTTCAGCAAGGTCGTCACGGGTGTGAACTTGATTGTCAGCAAGCTTTGCAATAAGTTCTGTTGTCATTCCTTCTAAGGAACGCAGGTCTTGTGAAACTTCACCAATGCGCTCTTCTTTTGCCAACTCCATAGTCAGCAAGGAATCACGCGCACGAGTACGTAGCTCATTCACAGTGTCTTCATCGAATGAATCGATCTCTAACATTTCAGACAGAGGCACGTAAGCCACTTCTTCCAATGTATTGAAACCCTCTTCAATCAAGATGTCAGCCACCTCTTGGTCCACATCCAACTTATCCATAAACAATTGGCGTACGGAAGATGCTTCTTTTTCAGTCTTCTCAGCAGACTCTTCAGGAGTCATGATATTGATCTGCCAGCCAGTCAAATCGCTCGCCAGACGAACGTTTTGTCCGCTACGGCCAATAGCAATTGCCAAATTCTCTTCGTCAACTACGACATCCATAGCATGACGTTCTTCGTCAACCACAATTGAAGATACTTGAGCTGGCGCCAAAGCACCAATCACAAACTGGGCTGGATCTTCAGACCACAAGACGATATCGACTGCTTCGCCAGCAACTTCATTTCGAACTGCCGTAACACGTGTGCCACGAACGCCAACGCAAGTACCAATAGGATCGATACGCTTGTCATAAGTAATCACAGCAATCTTTGCGCGCACACCAGGATCACGGGCAGCGCCTTTGATTTCTAGTAAGCCCTGCTCCATCTCTGGAACCTCGTTCTCAAATAACTTGATCAAGAAATCTGGGCAAGTACGTGAGAGTTCGATTTGTGGTCCACGTGCCTCACGATCCACCTTAAGGATGTATGCACGTACACGGTCGCCAGAACGCAAGTTCTCTTTTGGGATCATTTGATCACGACGCAGCAAAGCTTCAACACGGCCAGATTCAATAATCAGACCGTTCTTATCGGCACGCTTCACGGTACCAGTCATGACTTTTTCGCCACGCTCAAGGTAGTCATTCAGAATCTGTTCACGCTCGGCGTCACGAATGCGTTGCAAGATCACTTGCTTAGCAGCTTGCGCTCCGATACGACCAAAGGCTAAAGATTCGATTTGCTCTTCGATATAGTCGCCAACTTCCATGTCGGCAAGCTGCTCTTGTGCTTCAAATTGCAAAATTTCTTTGTCTGGCTCTTGCAGACCGGCCTCATTGGGCACAACCAACCAACGACGGAAAGTTTCGTATTCACCAGTATCGCGATCAATGGAAACGCGGATATCCACATCCTCGGTAGCGTAACGTTTCTTGGTCGCAGAGGCTAATGCCATCTCCAACGCTTCGAATACGATCGCTTGATCAACGTTCTTTTCACGCGCTAACGCGTCTGCCAACATGAGAACTTCTCGGCTCATGACTTTCTTCCTTTGAAATCAATAACAGGGACCAACCGAGTCTTGTCGACCTCGGCTAAAGAGAACTCCAATTGAGAGGGCTGACCATCAGCACCCTCAAATACCAAACCATACTTTGCATCTGGTGAATTCAATTCACCACTTAGCAAACCTTGCAACTCACCACGAAAATTCTTACGGCTACCCACGGCAACACGCAACTTCAAATCTACTTGCATGCCAGCAAAGCGCTCGTAATCAGTGGCACTCTTTACTGGACGATCTAATCCTGGAGATGAAATCTCTAAACGCTCATAAGGGATATTTTCGACTGGCAAGGTGTAGCTCAATTGATGACTCACCTTCTCGCAATCTAAAACAGTAATCAAACGTTCATAATCTGGGTTTTCAATCGTGACGCGCAGCAATCCTCCGGCTTCACGCTCAATCTCTACTAGCGTGTAACCCAAGTTTTCCAGCTCTGCAGAAATAACCTGCTGATCCCTCACGACACCCCTTCAAACCAAAATGGCAAAAAAAAATGGGCTTCAAAGCCCATATTCTCGAAATTCAGAACAGGCCGACTTACGTTGATCGCAACATCAGTCGGTAACTACTAAAGCAGCAAAACATTACATCAAGACCAAAATTATAGCCTATTTAGGAGAAAATCGATACAAATCAGAAGCTTTCGCCCGGATTACGGGGTTTTCTAGGCCCTTTATTGAAGGGTTTACGCCCTTTTGGTGCACCTCGTTTAGGACCATTTCCAGGACTTTGGGGGTTAGCAGTCACAAAAGCAGACTGCCCATGATGAACTTTGCCACCTTTACTGCGGTTCTGACCATTTCCGCCTTGGCCCTGACCAGGTCTACCGCCCTGGGTGCGACCCCGGAAAGGACCGCGCCCTTCACCAGAGCCACCGCCACCACCAGGTTTCCCGCCTCTACCCTGATGCGTCAGGCCGTTATGACCACTTGCAAGCGTTAAGGCATCACGGGAACCCCAGTAAGAAACCGAAGTTTGCATTGGATCTGGTTGGAAATCTTCACCCATAGGGCGACGATCACGATTATTAGGATTTGGGTTGCGACCTTTATCTTGTGGCTGTGGCATTTTTAAACCTGCAGACTTCATCAAGTTATAGATGCCGCCCGCTTCAATCTCTTCCCATTTGCCGCGCCTTAAGCGCGGAGGCAATAAGAAAATGCCATAACGAGTTCGGATTAAGCGAGATACTGTATGGCCGACTGCTTCAAACATACGACGCACTTCACGATTCCGGCCTTCGCTTAAGGCAACGTGGTACCAGCGGTTAGCACCTTCACCACCACCCATTGCTAAGCGCAAAAATTTAGCTTGGCCATCATCGAGGGTAATGCCGCTCTTTAATTGCGCCATGTTTTCTTGACTTAAATCACCCAAGATGCGCACAGCGTATTCACGCTCGACACCATAACGTGGATGCATCAAACGATTTGCTAATTCACCTGAAGTAGTAAATAGCAATAGGCCTTCAGTATTAAAGTCCAAGCGACCTACTGCAATCCAACGCCCTTGACGTGGCTTTGGCAAACGGTCAAACACGGTTGGACGACCTTCAGGATCAGACTGGCTCACAATCTCGCCAGCTGGCTTGTGATACATGATCACGCGTGGTGGCTTAGTTTGAATCTTGCGATGTACTGGCTTGCCATTGATGCGCACTTGATCTGTTGGCCCAATGCGCTGACCAATATGAGCTGGTAATCCGTTGACAGATACGCGCCCTTGAATAATCAAGTCTTCCATATCGCGGCGAGATCCCATCCCAACGTCAGCCAATACCTTATGTAACTTAACGGTATCTTCATCGTCAGCATCATCATCTAGACCATCGAGGTCAGACCACACTTCATCACGCAAACTCAGCGGTAGATCGTCAACGTTTGCAAATTGCAAACTGCTCATCTCTTCCTCTGTTGGCACGTCTGAATCTTCATCATCACCTGAACGTTGAGCGCGTTGGGCACGACGCTCAGCACCAGTTTGATGAGAGATCTCGCTCTCATTTACGCCATCAGGATTTTTAACTTCTTCAACTTCAGGCGCATCTAAAGCGGCATCAAATTCACCAGAAACCACTGAAGCAAACAAGGCTTCACTCTCAGCTGGATTGGGAGCAAATTTGGAAGATTGATTGCCTTGATGGTTACCACCCTCACGAGGACCACTGCCCTCTCCACCTTCACGGCGTGGCCGATCCTTGTTGAATGGACGCTTCTTATTGAATGGATGCTTGCCCGAGCCTTGACGGCGTGGGCGACGATCACCACGTTCCGCGCGTTCACCACCTTCAGACTTCTGGCCATCAGCATTAGATGGCGCTGCGTCTGAATTGGAGGGAGTTGCCGATGGATTTACTACCGGGGATGAATCGTTATCGTTAGAGCTTGTCATTAATTATTATTTTGTTTCGTCTGTTTTGTCTTCAGACTCAGGGGTAACTTCTTCTGTTATTTCTTCTGTTATTTCTTCGGTTGTTTCTTCTGCTGCTTCCACTTCTAGTAACTCAACTTCTTCGATCTCACCAACTTCTTGCGCATCAGCATCAATGATGACTATTTCTACAGTGGCGGTTGGATCAAAATCCATTACTGCTTGGCCCAATTGCGCTGCAGCAGCCATAGGTGCGGCATCTTCCAAAATTGGCAAGCTTTGTAAGTTGGTCAGGCTGAGGTCATCTAAGAACTGTTTAGTGGTTGCGTATAAACCTGGGCGTCCAATTGTTTCTTTATGGCCGATTACCTCTACCCAACCACGATCCTCTAACTGCTTCATGACGTTGCTACTTACCGCAACACCACGAATTTCTTCAATCTCACCACGCGTTACTGGCTGGCGGTAGGCGATGATGGCCAATGTTTCCATCACAGCGCGGGAATACTTCGGCGGCTTTTCAGGAGTTAAGCGATCAAGGTACTCGCGCATGGAAAGACGGCTCTGAAAACGCCAGCCGGTTGCGATATGAACCAACTCCATACCCTTGTCATCCCAAGCGCGCTGTAGCTGGACTAATGCCTCTTCGATATCTGCTGTAGTGATGTCTTCTACAAATAAACGAGACAAATCAGCAACGGTGAGTGGTTCCTGTGCGCATAGGAGGGCTGTTTCAATGACACGCTTATTGTGATCGTCCATAAAATTCGGGCTACCAGGTGCAATCCTGATTAGGCTTTAAAAATGTATTTAATAATGGGTTTTGGTGTTCTCTAGCGACTACGGACAACCCATCTCATCAGTTCTTATTGGGATAGATCCGCGCTGAAACGAAGTCCTTTTCGTTCACCTTACGCCTATTATAAGGTAGGCTCAATACAATAGCCACATGCACCAGAATTCCATCAAACCCACTCTGTCTTCGCCAAATTCTATGGAGCGCCGCAGACTCTTACTTCTAGGGGGGCTAGGGAGCCTAGGAATGGGTATTGGCGCTCTCGTCGGAGGCCTTAGCCTAAGCTCTTGTAGCCTCATTGGCAGTAAGAAACCGGTCCTTGGCTTGGTTTTGGGGGCGGGTGCAGCGAGAGGATTTGCCCATGTGGGCGTAATTAAGGCCCTAGAAGCTCAGGGCATCAGACCTGATATCGTGGTTGGTAGCAGCGCAGGCAGCGTCATTGCTGCCCTACTGGCATCCGGTGCGACCGGCAATGAGCTCAATCGCCTAGCCCTGAATTTGGATGAAGCCACAATTGCGGACTGGGGACTGCCCTTCGCAGGACGATTTGGCGGACTCATTAAAGGCGATGCCCTGCAAAACATGGTCAACCGCGAAGTACAAAACAAATCGATTGAGCAAATGCGCATTCCTTTGGGAATTGTTGCGACAGAATTGCAATCCGGTAGAGGTGTTCTATTTAGAAATGGCAATACTGGTTTAGCAGTGCGTGCATCCTGTAGTGTCCCAGGAGTATTTCAGCCGGCGGTGATTAGTGGCAAAGAATATGTTGATGGCGGATTAGTGGCTCCAGTGCCTGTTAGCTATGCAAGACAGATGGGTGCAACACTGGTGATTGCTGTCAACATCTCCTCCGAACCAGTTCATCAAGATGCTAGTGGAACTCTCGGCGTTTTACAGCAAACTATTTCCATCATGCAGCAAAGTATTAATCAGTACGAACTCAAGAGTGCAGACATCGTGATTCAGCCGCAGTTAAAACAAATGAGTAGTGGTGATTTCAGATCAAGAAATGCCGCCATTCTGGCTGGCGAAGCCGCAGCACAAGAGCAAATGGGCTTAATTAAAGAAAAGCTAAAGGGCTAGGTGCTAAGAGGCTCTTAAAGACTGCGTGTATTACGCTTGAGATTTTTGACTTCGTTTAGAAGTTCTTGACGCTCTGAATCATTTAGGTTATCACTACCATCTAGACGACGTGCACCATCAAAACGTTTATCCCAGTAAAGGCTGCCGAGATCATCGACTCGAACATTTGTGCCTTTAGAAGGTGAATGAATGAATTTATTGTCACCTACATAAATTCCAACATGAGAAAAAGTGAGGCGCATGGTGTTGAAGAATACGAGATCACCTGGTTGTAATTCTTCACGTGTAATCGGTTTACCAACGCGACTCATTTGAGTTGACTTGCGTGGCAATAAGAAACCCAATTTGTCTTTGAAAACATAACCAACGAAGCTGCTACCATCCAAACCGGATTGTGGTAATTCAGTGTCCCAGCGATAACGCACACCAATCACTTCCATAGCACGATTAATCAACTCTTCAGATTTGCCAGTCACAGTGTCGGCAAAGCGATCAGATACTCGCGCGATATAAGAACGTCCCGCCTGGAACATACTTTCTTTGGGCACAACCGCTTCTGCAGATACCTCCGTCGCTGGATCAGCCGAATAGGCAGAAACAGAGACCATGGCACCCAAACTGAGGGCCAGTACTTTTAAAAGCAGTGCTTTTTTCAATGACATCAGATCAGTTTAACAAAGAACCTTTAATTAACCAAGTCCTGAGTCTATGCTTAAGTCGTTGTTTAATATGATAAATTTGCTTTATATCGGGGCTGATGCACCAAATTAGCCCATTAGAGAGAGGTTTAGGTCAGCTCAGCTGCTGCAAAAAGCTCTTTGGTATAAGTCTGACGGGGATGCTTGATCAGGGTTTCGGTATCGCCAAACTCCACCACTTTGCCACCCTTGAGAACCATGATCTCATGTGACATTGCTCGAATCACAGCCAAATCATGACTAATCATCAGATAAGCCAGGTTGTACTTCTTTTGTAGCTCGGTAAGGAGCGCAAGCACCTGCTTTTGAATCGAGACATCTAATGCAGAGGTGGGCTCATCTAACACCAAAATTTGCGGCCTCAAAATGAGTGCACGTGCAATAGCAATCCGTTGACGCTGCCCACCAGAAAACTCATGGGGATAACGCAATAGCGCTGAGCGATCCAACCCCACTTCTTTGAGCATATCCACTACACGTGTTTCGCGTTCTGCCATAGACAGTTTTGGGAAGTGCACATCCAAACCTTCTGAAACAATTTGCAACACATTCATGCGTGGTGATAACGATCCAAATGGATCCTGAAAGATCACCTGCAAACTAGAGCGCATTGCACGGCGTTCAATCGGCTTGAGTTTTTGCCAATCATGACCAAGCACATCTACATTGCCAGTGACTTCTGCGGCAGAATCTCCCAATAATCCCAGCACCGCCATACCCAATGTCGTTTTGCCAGAACCTGACTCGCCAATCACACCAATAGTCTGTCCTTGCTTTAAAGAGAAACTTACTTTTCTGAGAACTTTATGTGGAGGTGCCTTCTTAAACCAAGACACTGACTTAGAACTTGGATAGGCAACTGAAAGTTCCTCAGTGTTTAGCAGTACTGGAGCTAAAGGCATTAAAGGTGCCAAGTTACGAACCGGCTCGCTATTAACCAGAGCACGGGTATACGGATCTTCAGGATGCTCAAACACTCGCTTGGTTGACCCAGACTCCATCAAGTTACCTTGATTGAGGACGGCTACGCGCTGCGCAAAATGTTTAACCAAGTTGAGGTCGTGCGTGATGAGGAGTATTCCCATCCCACCATGATCTTTGGATTCTTCTTGAAGCTCTTTAAGCAACTCCAAAATCTGCAAACGTAAACTCACATCCAAAGCCGTTGTAGGTTCATCTGCAATTAGCAATCTTGGTTTGCATGCTAAAGCCATAGCAATCATGGCACGCTGTCTCTGGCCGCCAGAGAGTTGATGGGGATAAGAATGAAAACGTCTCTCGGGCTCTGGGATGCCAGTCTGGCGAAGTAAATCAATGGCGGCATCAACCGAATCCGCCTTAGAAATTAAGGGCTGATAAATTTGTACCGCTTCAATGATTTGATTGCCCACTGTAAATAGCGGATTTAGCGCGGTCATCGGCTCCTGAAATACCATGGCAATTTCACGACCGCGAATTTCTCGAATATCTTGCATCGACATCGAGAGCAAATCTACTGTGCCCTGCCCATCCTTTTTATTCCAAAGAATCTTTCCGGAGACTCTGGCACCTTCAGGCTCAAGTCGTAATGGTGCCAATGCGGTGAGCGTCTTACCCGAACCAGACTCTCCAACTAAGGCAACACGTTCACCAGTGCCGATTTCTAAATTGAGGTGGTTAACGGCAAACTTTTCACGGCGACCAGATCCAAAAGAAATACGCAGATCTTCATAACGTAACAAGGGTTTTAGGCTTGAGGCTCCGCTCATGAGCGACCTCCACTCATTACGCCAGCCTTACGAGTGTCAAAGGCATTCCGCAAGGCCTCACCCATAAAGGTTAAGAGCAATAAAGTTGCAACCAAGACAACGAAGGTAGACAAGGAGATCCACCAAGCATCCAGATTACCTTTACCTTGGGAGAGTAATTCCCCAAGACTTGGTGTTCCAGGAGGAACACCCAATCCTAAAAAGTCTAAGCTAGTGAGAGACAGAATAGCGGCACTCATACGGAATGGTAAAAAGGTAATTACTGGCGTCAAGCTATTTGGGAGAATGTGGCGCCACATGATCTGCACATTGGTTAGCCCCAACGCTCTAGCTGCACGGACATACTCTAAGGCGCGATTACGGAAAAATTCTGCACGAACATAATCTGATAATCCCATCCACCCAAAAGCAGCCAACAAAATAATCAGTAAGGAAACGCTAGGATTAAAGATCGAAGCAAAAATGATCAGCAAGTAGAGCTCAGGCATCGCTGACCAGATTTCAATGAGTCGCTGGGAGGCCAAGTCGAACTTACCACCAAAGAATCCCATCAAAGATCCAGTGATGATGCCCACACTGACACCAACAATGGTGAGTGCTAGACCAAACAAAATAGATAGGCGGAAACCATAGATCAGACGAGCCAGCACATCGCGCCCACGATCGTCAGTCCCTAGCCAGTTTTCCCAGGAAGGTGGTGCTGGATTGGGAACTTGAGAAAAGTAATTTAGTGTCTCATAGCTATAGTGAATCGGTGGATAGATTGCCCAATTACCATTGCTCGTGATGTTTTTACGAATATCAGGATCCAGGAAGTCAGTAGGCGTAGAAAAGTCTCCACCAAAAACCGTTTCTGGCTGACCCTTCACAATTGGAAAATAGAAATGACCTTCATAGCGAACTACCAAAGGCTTGTCATTGGCAATAAGCTCGGCGCACATTGACAGGCCAAATAGGACCACAAAGATCCATAGGCTTACATAACCCATGCGACTATTTTTAAATCGATACCAACGACTCATGAGCCCCCTCCCGCACCAAACTGAATGCGTGGGTCTACATATACGTAACAAAGATCAGAAATCAGCTTAGTAAATAAGCCAATCAAGGTGAATAAATACAAAGTACCGAACACAACTGGGTAGTCACGGCGCATCACTGACTCGTATGAGAGTAAACCAAGACCATCTAAGGAGAATAGGGTTTCAATCAGCAGTGAACCTGTAAAGAATGCGCCAATAAAGGCTGCTGGAAAACCGGTTACCAGTGGTAAGAGTGCATTACGAAAGACGTGTTTCCATAGCACTTGCTTCTCAGCAAGACCCTTTGCTCTTGCAGTGAGGACATACTGCTTGCGAATCTCTTCTAAGAATGAATTCTTAGTCAGCATAGTCACGACTGCGAAGCTACCAAGTACAGATGCAGTGATTGGTAATACCAAGTGCCACAAGTAATCCATGATCTTGCCAATTAAACTCAGTTCACTCCAGTTATCCGAGGTAAGCCCTCGTAGCGGGAACAGTTGCAGGAAACTACCGCCACCAAAGAGCACGAGCAATAAGACCCCCAAAACAAATCCCGGGATTGCATAACCCACCAAGATCATGCTGCTAGTAATCGCATCAAAGCGTGAGCCATCACGTACTGCTTTTGCAATACCTAAGGGTATAGAAACTAAATACGTAATAAAGAACGTCCACAAACCAATACTGATGGATACCGGTAATTTGGAGACCACTAAACCCCAAACACTCTCATGTTGGTAATAACTTTGCCCCAAATCAAATCTGGCAAAGCGTCCCAACATCATGAAGTAACGCTCGAGCGGTGGCTTGTCAAAACCATAGAGCGCTTTTACTTCTTCTAGGCGTTGCGCATCAATTCCCTGACGCCCACGGTAGGTTGCACCTGCACCAGAAGACTCTGTGCCTCCAACCGCCGCATCACCTTTGCCTTTTAACTCCAAAACCATTTGCTCAACGGGACCGCCAGGCACAAATTGAACTACGGCAAAAGTGAGCGTCAGTACGCCCAACAAAGTAGGAATCATGAGCAATAAACGCTTAAAGATATAGGCGCGCATTTGTCCTTGCATTATTTAACCTCTTCTTTCCACCAGTTTTGCATAATCCATGGCTCGGCCTGGTAATACAGTGGTGGCTCTGGGTAACGCATCTCCTTTCGGAAGGCGACACGATGCGTAGGGTTGTACCATTGGGGTATGACGTAATAGCTATTCCACAAAACACGATCAAGTGCTCTGCAAGCAGCACGCAACTCTTCGCGATTCTGTGCCTTGGTAATCTCTTCTATTAGGGCATCTATCACGGGTGACTGTATGCCGATGATGTTGTCTGAACCCTTTGTTTTAGCCGCTTGACTACCAAAGCGATCCCACAATTCATTACCAGGATTTTGAGAATCTGGGAAACGACTGGTGGTCATATCAAAGTCATATTCATCCATACGCTTTTGATACAGAGCAAAGTCGCTAGTGCGAATATCAAGCTGAATGCCCAACTTTTCTAAATTACGGCCATAAGCAGATAAGACCCTTAAGAAAAATCCACCGTTCTCGACCATTTCAATCCGAAATGGTTCACCCTTTTCATTACGCAGAGCACCATCTCGGTACTGCCAACCAGCGTGCATCAGCAACTCGCGTGCTTGGCGCAGATTTTGACGCAGACTACCTGGAGACTTGGTTGAGGGTGGCTCAGGCATCGGACCGAATACAGCATCTGGAACCCATTGTGGGTATTTTGCTTTGAGTGGTCTGAGTAATTTCAGCTCTGCTTCAGTAGGCTTGCGTGGGCCATCGTAGTTGGCACTTAAATCGCTATTCGTAAAATAGCTATTGATTCGGCCATACTGATCAAAAAATATTTGGCGATTAAGCCACTCGAAATCTAGAGCTAGACCTAAAGCTTGACGAACTCGTGGATCCAGTAGGTGTGGCCTGCGTACATTCATAGCAAAGCCTTGCATACCAGCGCCATTGTGGTTGATGAAGGCCTTCTTAAGGAGCATGCCGTTATCAAATTTAGATCCAACATATCCTTTGGCCCAAATCTTAGCGCGGTACTCCACTAGAGCGTCAAACTCCCCCGCTTTAAAAGCTTCCAACCTGACAGCATCATCACTATATAACTTATACAAAACGCGCTCAAAGTTATAAAAACCAACGCGTACGTTTAATGGCTTGCTGAGCTGATCGACCCAATATTGAGGATTTCGTTTATAGGTAATCGATTTACCAGCCTTAAAGGATTCAATTAAATAGGGACCGCTACCAATAGGCGCCTCAAAGGCAAGCTTATCAAAAGCAATCATGCTACCGTCAGGGCGCTTACCCCAGTTCCGAGAAAAGATTGGTAGTGTTCCAACCATGATGGGCAACTCTGTATTGTTATTTGCAAAGTCAAAGCGCACCACTCGGTCAGAAATCACAATAGCCTGTTTCACATCTGCAAAAGTGGTTTTGTAACGCGGATGAGCTAGGCCACTCATTAAAGTATCAAAGCTATATTTAACGTCTGCTGCTAAGACTGGCGTCCCATCTGAAAACTTTGCTTCGGGACGAATCCTAAAGGTCACTGACTTACGATCTTTGGCAATCTCAATGTCTTCTGCTAGCAAACCATAAATGCTGGATACCTCATCCGCACTCCCCTCTGCTAGGGATTCAAACATCAGATCAATACCCGGCGCAGTTACGCCACGCAATGTATAGGGATTGAACTTATCAAAACTGGTTCTTTGGCCTGGATTAGGAAGAGTAAGTGTTCCACCCCTTGGCGCATTGGGATTGACGTAGTCAAAATGGGTAAATCCGTCGGAATACTTCGGTTTTCCGTATTGCGCAATGCCCTGAGCCGCCTGAGCAGCATTGGCTCCAAGGGCAACTGGCAGGGCTAGAAGCACGAAATGGGCAATTTGGCGAATGGGCTTTGGTGTGGGCATATATGCAACAATTGTAGATAGCTAATCATATTTGAAGTAAAGGACACAACATGGGCTTTCTTACCGGCAAAAAAATCCTCATTACCGGCCTCCTCTCCAACCGCTCCATCGCCTATGGCATTGCCAAGGCCTGCCACCGCGAGGGCGCTGAACTAGCCTTTACCTATGTGGGCGAGCGCTTTAAGGACCGAATTGTTGATTTTGCAAAAGAATTTAATACTGAACTGATTTTTGACTGCGATGTTGGTAGTGACGAGCAAATCAGTGCCCTTTTTAAGAATTTAGCCAAATCCTGGCCGCAGTTTGATGGTTTTGTACATGCAATTGGCTTTGCACCACGCGAGGCTATTGCCGGCGATTTCCTAGAAGGCCTTTCTCGTGAAGGCTTCAAGATTGCGCATGATATCTCCGCATACAGCTTCCCAGCCATGGCAAAAGAGGCGCTACCGATGTTGCGCGACAAATCTTCCTTACTCACTTTGACGTACTTGGGATCTATGAGGAATGTTCCTAACTACAACACCATGGGTTTAGCAAAAGCATCACTTGAAGCATCTGTTCGCTACCTCGCCGGCTCGGTTGGACCCAAAGGCATTCGCGCTAACGGCATCTCTGCAGGCCCAATTAAAACTTTGGCTGCTTCAGGCATCAAAGGCTTTGGCAAAATTTTAGAAGCGGTTGAACAAACTGCACCATTACGTCGTAACGTCACCATTGATGATGTGGGTAACACTGCCGCATTCTTATTGTCTGACTTAGCCAACGGCATTACTGCTGAGATCATTTATGTTGATAACGGCTTTAGTCAAGTTGTAGGTGGAATGGAAGACGCTTGAGTAACCCCTCATCGGTCACGCTTCGTGAAGCACTAAAGTTTTGGACTAAGCTTGGCTTTATCAGTTTTGGTGGACCTGCAGGACAGATCGCAGTCCTTCATCAAGAGTTAGTTGAAAAGCGTCGCTGGATTTCTGAGCAGCGCTTTTTACATGCTCTCAACTACTGCATGCTACTGCCTGGCCCCGAAGCCCAACAACTCGTCACTTATATTGGCTGGCTCATGCACCGCAGTTGGGGCGGTATTCTGGCGGGTACCCTGTTCGTATTGCCATCCCTATTTATTTTGATTGGCTTATCTTGGGTGTACCTCACCTTTGGACAAGTGCCTTGGATTGCTGCGATTTTCTTTGGCATTAAGCCTGCTGTCACTGCGATTGTTTTGCACGCAGCAGTACGCATTGGTAAACGCACTATTCATAACCAGTTACTACAGTGGATTGCGCTGGGGTCATTCCTGGCGATCTTCTTTTTGAATCTAGCTTTTCCTATCATCGTAGCAATTGCTGCCGCCATTGGATATTGGGGCGGTAAACGTTACCCAGAATATTTCCAACAAGGTGGCGATCATGGCACCAAAGAATCCAAGCAATCTGGCAGTGCCATTATTGATGATCACACACCCACTCCAGAGCACGCAATATTTAGTTATGCAAAAACATTTCGACATAGCCTTGTAGCAGCCGCATGCTGGCTTTTACCAATTGGCGCCTTAATAACAATATTTGGCTGGAGGACTTTATTTCCGAATATCGCGTGGTTCTTCACCAAAGCGGCACTCCTTACTTTTGGTGGTGCTTATGCAGTGCTGCCATATGTTTATCAAGGTGCAGTTGAACAATTTCATTGGCTGAGCGCCAATCAAATGATTGATGGATTAGCTCTAGGTGAAGCAACGCCTGGTCCACTCATCATGGTGGTTGCTTTTGTTGGCTATCTTGCCGGACATATTCAATACTTGATTGGCAATAGCGATCCATTTTGGTTTGGTGTAATCGGTGCCTGTATTGCCACCTGGTTTACCTTCCTGCCCTCCTTCTTTTTTATCTTGGTAGGCGGCCCATTGATTGAATCTACTCATGGCAAGCTTGGGTTTACCGCTCCACTCACCGCAATCACCGCAGCTGTGGTTGGCGTCATCGCTAACCTGGGTCTATTTTTTGCATATCACGTATTTTTACCCAGAGGCTTTGGCGGCTCGATTTCTTGGATCGCGATTCTCATTTGCGCTTTAGCTAGTTTGGCCTTATTTAAGTTTCAGAAGGGTGTTCTATCAGTATTGGGCGGCTCTGCTCTGGCTGGATTAGTGTTCTATTTCATTTCTATATTGCTAGGGTGAGTTTTGGGGTGACTTTTATCTAGGATTGGCATAATGGAACTTATGCGAATCGAACCTCAAACTATCACTCACCTGCAAGAATGGCTTGGTAAAACCGAGTCCCTACAAGACACAGTCACTGCAGCCCCTGTACGCGCACTATCAGCAACCTTAGATCGTAATGATGCTCCGCCCTCTAAAGGCACTTTTTTACCCGAGCTATGGCACTGGTTATATTTTCTACCGCATGCTCGCGAATCAGAAATTGGACCTGATGGTCATCCAAAACGTGGCGGCTTTTTACCGCCGGTTCCGCTACCACGTCGCATGTGGGCAGGTAGTCGTATCGAATGGTTAAAGCCACTTGCTGTTGGCGATGAAATTGAACGCCTTTCTACAATCGAGTCAGTTACCCACAAAGCAGGCCGTACCGGTGATTTAATTTTTGTATTGGTCAATCACAAGATCTCCAATCAAGATGGTCTAGCAATCGTTGAAGAGCATGACATTGTGTATCGCGATGCACCGGGTCCTGACGATAAACCTGTTGCTCCCACCCCTGCCCCTACCGATGCTCAGTGGAGTAAAACTATCACCCCAGATGACGTACTGCTGTTTCGTTATTCAGCCCTAACTTTCAATGGCCATCGCATTCATTACGATCGTAAATATGTCACTGAAGTTGAAGGCTACCCAGGTTTAATTGTCCACGGCCCATTAATAGCAACACTACTGGTTGACTTGGTGCGTCAAAGCATTCCAAGCTGTAATCTCAAAAGCTTTGAGTTTCGCGCCATACGCCCTACTTTTGATATCAATATCTTTAAGGTAAATGCCAAGCCCGATCTAGAAAAAGATCCTAGCGGAAAAACGATTTCCATTTGGGCAGAAGATCACGAAGGCTGGCTCACGATGCAAGCTACTGCTGTGTTGGCCTAGTTAAAGTTAGCTTACTAAAAGACTTTTCAAAGAATATTCATCATGACTACTAAAGATCTTTCACGCGAACTAGCCAGCTTTGCAGCCAATCTTCGGGCCGCTGATATTCCTAGTGATGTAATGAGTCGTACTGAAGACTTATTAGTCGACTGGTTTGGTTCAGCAATTGCCGGTAAAGGATCTCGTCCAGTTGAACACATTACGCAATTTGCACAAAACATGGGTGGCTTTAGCAACGCCCATGCTGGTCCTGCAGAAGTTTTAGTTTCCCGCAAAACTTCAAGCCCTTTTTTGGCAGCAATGGCCAATGCTGCAGCGTCACACGTTGCAGAACAAGATGACGTTCACAATGGTTCAGTCTTTCATCCAGCAACAGTTGTGTTTCCCCCTGCTTTAGCTTGCGCCCAAGCTATTGGCGCTTCTGGGGAAGAATTATTAGTTGCTGCAGTAGCGGGCTATGAGGTAGGCATTCGAGTTGGAGAATTCTTGGGTCGCTCTCATTACAAAGTCTTTCACACAACGGGTACTGCTGGCACATTAGCCGCTGCCGCAGCGGTTGGTCGCTTATTAAAACTGAGCCCCGAACAAATGCTCCATGCTTTTGGTTCTGCTGGTACGCAATCAGCTGGCCTTTGGGAATTTCTGCGTGACGCTGCTGACTCTAAACAACTCCATACTGCTCATGCTGCATCTACTGGATTAATGTCTGCCTACATTGCGCAAGCTGGCTTTACAGGCGCACATCATATACTAGAGGGAAAGCAGGGTTTGGCAGCAGGCATGTCTAGTGATAGTGATCCTAGTAAATTGATTGACCGTTTAGGTAGTCGCTGGGCTTTGGCAGAAACAAGCTTTAAATATTACGCCTCATGCCGCCACACCCACCCTGCTGCTGATGCTTTATTGCAAGTGATGCAAGCTAATAAACTATCGCCAAGTGATATTGCCAAAGTAGAAACCTTAGTTCACCAAGGTGCCATTGATGTCTTGGGTCCTGTAACTGATCCAGCAACTGTTCACCAGTCTAAGTTCTCCATGGGCACAGTTTTAGCCCTAGTTGCATATTATCAATTTGCTGGCTTACAAGAATTCGATCAACACTTTCACGATGATGTTATCTGCGCCTTTCGTGAGCGCGTCACTATGACAGTAGATCCAGAAGTTGATGGTGCCTATCCACAACGTTGGATTGGTAAAGTCAAAGTTCATCTCCACAATGGTCAAGTACTGGATGGCCGCGTTGATGAACCCAAAGGTGATCCTGGCAACACCCTTTCTCGCGCAGAAATAACTGATAAAGCTATGCGTCTTGCTGCGTTTAGTGGCGGCGCTACCCCCCAGGAGATGACTAAGGCCATTGATCTCTTGTGGAATATCCGTAAACAGTCCAAGATAGGTTCTTTGCTTCCTTTCGCGTCAGTAATTTAAGCAAGTAATTTAACTAAGTTAACCAATAATCTTCCTTTACTAATATGAACCCACTTGAGAAGCCCCTGGGATTTAGCACGAACTTTTTGTTTGTTCCAGGCACCCGTCCTGAGCTTTTTATGAAGGCGCTGAATAGTGGCGCTAGTGCGGTTGTTTTAGATCTAGAAGATGCCGTTTCAGAGGAAGATAAGGATAGCGCGCGTGATGCTATTCGCGCTGCTTGGCCCAGCTTTAGTTCCGAGCAAAGGGAGCGTCTAGTGATTCGGATAAACTCGCCTGGCAGCAAGTTTTACTCTGCCGATTTAATCTTGGCACAAGAACTTCAAGTTGCCTGCTTATTAATTCCAAAGAGTGAGTCCCGCGATCAATTGAATGGTGCTGCTTTGATATTGCCTAATACAGCAATCATTCCAATGATTGAGACGGCCATCGGCTTAGATCAATTAAAAGACATTGCAAACTCCAATCAAGTCATTCGCCTTGCTTTAGGTAATTTAGATTTACAGGCAGATCTTGGGATGATCTGCGATCGCCAAGAAACCGAATTACAAATGGCGCGCTATCAAATCGTTTTAGCATCAAGACTGGCACAAATAGCCCCTCCTATTGATGGGGTTACACCCTCTATCGATGACATTGAACGCATTACAGATGATTCAGAACGGGCAAAACGTATGGGCTTTGGGGGCAAACTCTGTATCCACCCTAAGCAAGTAAGTGTCGTCAATCAAGCTTTTACCCCGACAGAAGATGAGACTAGCTGGGCCAAGCGAGTCATAGAAGCAGATTTGGCATCAAAAGGGGGCGCAATTAAACTCGACGGCAAAATGATCGATCGACCTGTGGTCTTGCTGGCGAAAAGAACCATGGCAATTGCTGGTAAACACTAGTTCTAAACTCAATCTATCTTCACTAAATTACTGGCAAAATAGCTCTGAGCTGCTTTTCAAGTATCTGTTTTTTGACAATTAATACTCGAGACAAAAATGAAATTACGTAAATCACTCTTCACCAGTTTCTATGCAATCGCCGCCCTAAGCTTTTTTGCTGGCAATGTCTTAGCTGCAGATCCCTACCCCAATAAACCCGTTACATTAGTCGTGCCATTTGCTGCTGGCGGACCAACTGACGCTGTTGCCCGCCTAATTGCTGTGCCGATGGGTAAAGAGTTAGGTCAAACCGTTATTGTTGAAAATACAGTTGGCGCTGGCGGCACTATCGCCGCTACTCGCGTTGCACGCTCCGCACCAGATGGCTACATGATCTTTATTCACCACATGGGCATGGCTACTGCACCCGCTTTGTATAAAAAATTAAATTTTGATCCAATGAAGGATTTTGAATACATTGGTCAAGTTGTGGATGTACCAATGGTACTTTTAGGTCGCAAGAACTTCCCGCCAAACAACTTCAAAGAACTAGAAGCCTACATTAAGGCTAATAAAGAAAAAGTAACTCTCGCAAACGCTGGTCCAGGTGCGGTATCTCAGCTATGCGGACTTTTATTTATGTCACGCGAAGGTGTTGAGCTCACAACTGTTCCTTACAAAGGAACTGGCCCTGCCTTAACTGATCTACTCGGCGGCCAGGTTGACCTGCTCTGCGATCAAACCACACAAACAGTTCCTTACATCAAGGATGGTTTAGTCAAAGCCTATGGCGTTACTACACCTAAGCGCCTAACAGCCTTACCTAACATACCCACTTTGGATGAACAGGGCTTGAAAGGTTTTGATGTAAAAGTTTGGCACGGCATGTATGTATCTAAAGGAACACCTCCTGCAGTGCTTGCCAAAATCAATAAAGCACTCAACGTTGCTTTGAATGATTCTGAAGTCAAGACTCGTTTAGCCGAGTCTAATATTGAAATTGTCCCGCCCGCTAAGAGAACTCCAAAAGGCTTACAAGAACATCTTGAAGCTGAGATTAACAAGTGGGGTCCTGTGATTCGTAAGGCAGGAGCCTATGCTGATTAAGCATTTGCCTTAAATAAAAAAGCCAGCATCTAGCTGGCTTTTTTATTGTGTGTGGATAACTCTTCAATCTTATAGATCTTAACCTGGTCTAAACAAATATCCAGAGCGGGCCTTGTCCCTTTTTCTTCCATATAGCACTCCAATACAAGCGCAGATTGCCCAGATAGCTAGAAATGGATCCAATAGGTAGTCCCAGAGATTGGCCGACTCATGCCAATGTGCTGCCCAAGCGATGATGGCCATGGCAATAATCCATACGCCCTTGTTCCAATTAGTCAATCCGCAGACTAAAGCAAAAAATAGTACCGCTGCTAGAAAAACAATCGAGCCATACCCCCAAGCATAAGGATCAATCATTTCAAAGCCCAATGCGAGTGGATAAAAACAGAGTGCAATGATTACTACTGCAAATTTAAATGCAATCGGTGCAGGTTTATGGGAAGGCAGCAATGAGCTCCATAGCAACAGAGATAAAACAATACTCAAATCACCTGTAATGCCGCGCACATAAGCAACTAGCGGCAGGTCCATGCCCAGCGGCCAAAATAAGATATTGCCAATCAAAAGGATTAAAAATATTTTTACAGCAAAGGGCAAAGGATTCGGAGAAAGCTTTTGGAGCATCCAAATACACACTACTGCACATGTAATTGAAAGCTCAATTAAGGCCAAGGTTTGCATTATGGAATTTATCATCGAGGCATTCATTATTGTGCCTCCTGACGTGTGGGGCTTATTTCTTGGGTCTGTACTTGAGCTTCTACCTGTAACTTAGCAAAAGCCTGTTTTAGCCAAGGACCAGAGAAATAACGATGCCGAATCTTTTTGCGATCCCAGGTGTATACCAAGTGTGCATCGTTACCATCAACAGTGATTAAGTAGGGGTATGAGAATTCTTTACGCTGTGCATCCGGCAAAGCTTCATCATCTTCTAATACCTCAATCATTTGCCATTGCCCCACTTTGGGATCACTCATCAGCATAACTAAGCGGTAGCGGCCATTTTCAATATTATTTAAGACCAAAATACGCGCCCCACTTTTGAGAGCCATCCCAGAAACAGCAGAATTTGGATTAGCAATTGCTAAATCTTCTGACTGCTGCCATGTTTGACCGGCGTTTTGGGTGTGGCTGACAGGAATTTTTTTTGGCAATCCTGCGCTGCGCGTTTGCCGGAAATAGGCAGTAGCATCTTGCGTATCATTTACATACACTAGTGGTTGAATTGCGTTTCGGCCAGAACTCATGCGACGTTTATCGATTACCCGCCCTGCGTCCACTCGTAAGAATTCTCCAAATCGTCCTATCCACTCATGATATGCGGGCACACCCATGAGTCCATCGGTAAAGGCAATGCTGGGCGATTTAACAAGCGTACTTAAGTTCAGCAAAGGTGAGCTAATGAGACGCTGCGGATTACTCCAAGTTATGCCTTCGTCATCAGAAATGATTGAAGAAATAGAACTGCCCGCCCAACCGCCTATAGAAACAGTCACAAAGAATAATTGTAGGCGACCATCTGGCAACCTAGCTGGAACAGGATTACCTAACTTAGCAACATAGCGTGATAAGCCCTTCTCTGCGCTGATACGATCCATCACTACAGTAGGTGCACTCCAGTTTGCAGACTTTGTGTCATATACCGAGCTATAGATCGATACATCAGCAGCCCCTTCACGAGTTCCAGCAAACCAAAATGCTCTTACTGCACCATCATTGAGAGTCATCAGGGATGCAGCATGGACTGAGGGAGCTCCTGTATCGGGCAACCAATTAGTTTGAGGCGTTGCTACGCTAGACTTCACTAAAGCCTTGTTCTTTGTAGTTACTGATTCGTCGAGCGCTTCCTCTGCTTGGATAGGAGTAACTGCAAATGGTGCCCATACAGGACGACTATCAATATGCAGAAAGCCAATCACTGCAGCCAACAATAAAAAACAGAGGGCCATAACACGACTCATCTACAGACATCCTTTTGTCTCGCTATCTCCGGCTGAGAGACCGGAGTAGAAATCAAATACTCAGTAACAAACAAATGTTTGCCAATCTGCCCTAAAAACATTTGTTGAATTTCTTCATTAGAGTGACGCGCCCTCATCTCCATTCTTTGCCCAACAATCTGACAAGAGTCGCAAAGCGTGGGTTTAGCACCCAATGGTAGATGCACCGCTACCAGTGGATAAGTGGCTGTCAGGGTTGCAAGCTCGGCGGCATCTTTTGCTAAATAGCCATGTAATTTTGCTCCAGGTATTAACAAGCGATATTCTTCATCCTTGGCGCGATAGTCACACGGAATCCATATATCTTTACCTTGTAACTGAGCAATTGTTTCAGTGGAATAACGTCCTAAGCGCCCCTCTAACGGCGCGAGACTACTGGTTAATGCGCAATAGACCAGAAAGCAAGCTGCTAGAGCAATAGTTTTAGAGTAGCTTGGTTTAAATAAACCAAGCAATGCAAGCATTACACCCACCCCCATCAAAGCCCAATGAAAATAAGAGAAAGTCCAGGCAGCAGCATCCCCCATAGATTGTGAGAACTGCAGGTTGATGCCAATCCACAGCAAGAGTGATAGCACTAATAGCTGCAAAAGCAATGCAATACGAAAACTCCATAAAGGTAACTTGTCCCAGAATAGGGCAATCAGCGCAGCAAAGGCTGGCATCACTGGCAAGAGATAGCGACCAGAACGCTGACTAGGTAGACTAAATACTATAAAGAATGCCGCAATCAATAGCAGCAAGAGAACTTCTTCTAAGCTCAGAAAGCGGCGTGAGCGCCAACATTGCACTAAGGTCGAAATCAGTACAAAACTAAACAGGCCTGCATTAGTAATTGTTGTGAGGATTAAAAGCCATATGCTGTCACTACCCCGTAACAGGTCCATTACATAACTGGACTGACGAGCAGCAAACTTACCCACATTCTCACCAAGAACAAATTCGCTCCAAACGGCTTCAGGGTAAGGATCCACAGCAAACCACAAGGCGAATACGCCAAGGGCAATTGCGGCAACCATTATGACTTTATAGATATCCTTGAAAAGGACTTGCGAGAAACTCCATTGGCGCCAGCGCCAGTAATAGAGACCTAAAGCAAATGAGGCAGGAACAGTATAGGCAAATGATTTTGCAAATAAGGCAAAGCCTACACTAACACCTGCCAAGAGTGGAAAAAAGAATTTAGACTCAAAGGCACTCTTTTCCCAATACAAAATTGCTAAGAATGGGAGTGAAATCCAAAATACTTCCGGAGGGTCTGCTAAGAATGGTCGACCGTAGCGGTAGCTTGAAAAAAAGGAAAGCCAAACTAATGCAGCCAACAACCCAGTTTGGGTTTTTCCACAAAAACGACGCACTGCTGCGAATAAGAATAATGCTGTAAGTGCAGTATATAAAACACTGGGCCAACGTAAACTGGCTAAACTCCATTTACTTGCCCATTGCGAACTAGCAATTCCTTGCCAAAAAATAAGTGGTGGCTTGGTATTTTTAATGCCCTCCATTTCAGATTGCAGAGGCAGCCAGTGACCAGAATCTGCCGTCATTCGCACAATGTGCATATAGGGGTACTCATCACCGTTTTTGGGCGCAAACCTACTCTCCAAACCATAAAGGTAGGTAAATACAGCTAAAAGCAATATAAATAAGGCGGAACGAGAAGAAAATGAGTCGCGCATGCCTCTAGTTTATAGGGCTTAACAGAAATGTGACCAAAAATGATGATATTCAGATTATTAGATGAGCTTATGAAAAATGAATCTAAATTGAATATCCTATTTCAGGACCTTCTTGATTAAGATAGCAAGAAAATAATTGGGATTAAATCTCGAGAAATACTCTAAATGGAAATAGTCTTTATGCGAGCAATGTATTTAAAACTCCTAATCTTATTGGCGCTTTGCCTTGGTCTTAGCAGCTGGAGTGTGAGCACCTTCGCTCAAAATCTCGATGCCAGCAATTTATATAAACGCAGTCTTGCGGCTACCTGCGCAAATTGCCACGGGACTGATGGCCAAGGGGTCATCGATGGTGGCATGCCCTTAATCAATAACCTCACAAGTGAACAAATGCTCGCTCAACTGAAGGCATTTAAATCTGGCGCACGTGAAGGCACCATCATGCCTCAGCTAGCCAAAGGCTACTCAGACGAGCAACTCGAAATCATCGCCAATCAACTTGGCAAGAAACAATAGGAAGTACATCATGGATCGTCGACACTTTATTAATCACAGTGCAGCTGCCCTTGGTTTACTCGCGGGCTTCTCAGGTCAAGCTAAAGCCAGTCTACAAAAAGCAGAGATCTTGGTGATTGGTGGAGGCTATGGCGGCGCTACTGCTGCTAAATATTTACGCCTGTTTTCAAATAACACCGTCAAGGTAACTTTGATTGAACCTAACCCAACATTTATTTCATGCCCGCTCTCGAACTTAGTTGTAGGTGGTTCACGTAAACTTTCTGAACTCACTAGCTCCTATGACATGCTCAGTAAACGTCACGGTATCAAAATTATTCAAGATAGCGTTACCAGCATAGATCCCGATAAGAAGACCGTCAAACTTGCCTCGGGTAAAACCCTGCACTATGACAAAGCTGTAATTTCACCTGGCGTCACTTTAATGATGAATAGTATCGAAGGCTTAGCCCAAGCCAATAAAGCAGGTGTGACTTTACAAGCTTGGAAGGCTGGGTCTGAAACTACTGCATTGCATCAGCAAATAGCCTCAATGCGTGACGGTGGCACCTTTGCTATTAGCATCCCCGAAGCGCCCTATCGCTGCCCTCCTGGTCCTTACGAGCGCGCCTGCCAAGTTGCCAATTACCTCAAACAGAATAAGCCAAGATCTAAGGTTCTCATTTTGGATGCTAACCAAGACGTTACCTCAAAAGGAGCGCTCTTTAAAAGGGTTTGGGCTGAACAGTACCCAGGAATGATTGAATATTTGCCAAAACATAATGTCTCTGCGGTAGATGCAAAAACAAAAACCATTAAATTTGAGATTCAAGAGGATCTAAAAGCTGAGGTCTTAAACATCCTACCCGCAATGAGTGCCGGTGAAATTGCCGTAAAAACTGGCCTAGCAAACTCTAATGGCCGTTGGGTAAACGTAAATTTCATTAATTTTGAATCTACGGCACAAAAAGATATCCATGTTTTAGGTGACTCCATTCAAGTAGCTTATGCCATGCCTAAATCAGGCCACATGGCCAATCAACATGCCAAAGTAGCTGCGGCTGCGATTGTGGCTGAGCTTAGCGGCTGGGAAGTAAACCCAGCCCCAGTTCTTACCAATACCTGCTACAGCTTTGTAAACGATAAGGAAGTAGTTCATGTAGCCAGCGTGCATCAGTACAACGCTGCTGAAAAAACCTTCAAGCCAGCACCTGGATCAGGTGGCGTCTCTCCAGGTCCCTCTACCTTAGAGGGTGTTTATGCCTGGGGCTGGGCCCACAATATTTGGGCAGATAGCTTGGGCTAATCTAAATCAATACCTCCAGAATGGTCTTATAAGTATTTTTGTTTACATCACACAAGAGATACCTATACTAAGAAATAGATAGTTTGAAAAGCGAAGGCTTAACCAATATGACCACTACCTCACCAAAAGATGCATCCAAGATAGAACGGGCCGTTGAAAGATGGACTGTCCCACTTGGCAACTTATTTGTCTCTTTATTTCATCGCATTGCACTCTTTGGAATCGGTGCCGCTACCGTCTGGTCTGCTGGTGCTGCCTTTGTGGAAATGATGCACAAAGGATCAGTATCTATTGAAGACTTGCTCTTGCTTTTTATCTACTTAGAAATTGGTGCGATGGTGGGTATTTATTTCAGGACCAACCATATGCCGGTCCGCTTTTTGATCTACGTAGCAATTACTGCGGTGACACGTCTCATTATTGATTTAGTGAATACTAAACACGAAGCGGACATGTCTATCCTCTTGATGGGCTTAACCATTCTTATTTTGGCTATAGCTAATGCAGTTGTTCGTTACGCTTCATTTAAATACCCCAGTAAATCTGGGGATAACGAATAAAGAGCTATAGGTCGGGGTCAATGCCTTGGTCGAATTGATAGGGGTGCTGACCCCTATTTAAACAATTCCGCACATAGTCAATACTGGTTCTCAGAGCGTAATAGTCGCCTGACATGCGTTGCGAAATATTGATATTCAAGGCCTGATACTCCAGTAAATTAAGTCTCTTCAGATACTCATCACGCTGCTGTTCATTAAAGCCATGAAGTAGTTCTTGCTCTAAATATTTTAGAGAGCCATATAAGCGATTAATCTTATTTTGCATTCGCCTTGCACGATATCCAGGCAATGCCTGCAAAATTGGATACCCTAAAACGCAGAATGGAAGCAATACAAAAATAAGACGGCTAATGAGCTCTGCCAACCAAAATGGAAAATAATTCACTAATAAGGGGTAATTATTCTTCTCATAATGGATCGCAACAGGACTCTCAGGCAACATAGAGTCCTTAAACGATGGAAACTCTCCACGCTCAGAGAGGAAAGATTCCTTGCCATTAATTTCCCGCGCGGCCTCTAAAAATAGAAATTGAATAGCCGGATGCATACGATCATCGATGAGAATATTTGTTGTGGTTGCCAATAGCTTCATATCAGCAGATGGAAAGTTGCGCGGTAAATTAAACGCCCCTTGAGGAACCTCCAAAATATTGAGGTAAGGCATTAATTTGGCATAGGCGGCAGCGCGTTTGAAGCTGACCAGGTGCAAGGATGGATCGTTTAGTAAAACCTGAACATTAGGAGCTTCGTAGGAATCCACCATAAAGGTTGCATCTATCTCGCCTGCCTGCAAGGCTTTAACAGCATCGTGACCAGGAAGATTGAGAATTTGTAGGCCTTTTTCATAACCAGCAGCCTTCAATATTTTGCTTGACTGAGCATAGGTACCGCTGCCCTCAATTCCTATAGAAATCTTTTTATTGGCAAACTGTTGGAGTACAACTCCAATCGAATCAGACTCGACAGACTTCAGCTCCGGACCTCGATAAAAAAACCAAATCGGGTCATAGGCGATAGCACCTAGGGACTGAATGCCGGTCACCTCCTTGGCATGGTCGACACCAGCCTGAACAAAAGCGGCCTGAATAGGATCATCACGATCAGACAAGCGATCGATATTTTCTTGGGCTCCTGAAGTGGCTACAAGCTCTAAAGTAATACCCTTTTCTTTAAAAAAATCTACGTACTTTTTTCCAAGGTCTTCATATGAGCCGCCAGGAGATCCGGTAGCCATCAAAACATGTCTTGGCGGCGGTGGATCTGCATACCACCATACCCCCATCAGTATGGTCAGCAAAAGAACAATGAGCGGCCATGCTTCTTTTAAAAATTGAGTAAAGTCAGCCCAATTATCCCGAGCAGTCTCAGAAATACCTAAGAGGGTTTCTTGAAGGTCTTGCTTAAAGCTTCCCATGGACTACCGATCGGCAAATTTAGTTAAAGCTAATGATAATAGGCTTATTCCGATTCTTTCAATGAGTACTTTAATATCCCGAAACCATGATAAATCTTAGAAAATCCCAAGAACGTGGCTATGCTGACCATGGCTGGCTTAAAAGCTTCCACTCCTTTTCATTCGCCGGCTACCATGATCCACGTTTTATGGGTTGGGGTAACCTGCGTGTTATCAATGAAGATCGTATAGCGGCAGGCATGGGCTTTGGAAAGCATAGTCACCGCAATATGGAAATCATCAGCTATGTCCTGTCTGGTGAGTTAGCACATGAAGACAGCATGGGAAATATCAAAGGCATTCCGCCTGGTGATGTTCAGCGAATGAGTGCTGGTAGTGGTGTTACTCATAGCGAGTTTAATCATGCAAAAGATCAAACTACCCACTTTCTACAAATCTGGATTGAGCCCAATGTTCTAGAGATTACTCCTAGCTATGAACAGAAAACTATTCCTCAAGTTAGCAAGGAAGGCAAACTCTGTTTAGTTGCCTCACCCAGCGGCCAGGATGGATCTGTTTCGCTTTCTGCTGACGCCAAAATATATTCAGGTCTTTTCGATGGAATACAAGCTGAGCAAATTGTGCTTGATCCAAGCCGCAAGGCTTATGTTCACCTCATTCGCGGCTCATTAAAGGTCAATGATCAAGCGCTAAATGCTGGTGATGCCCTCTTCATCGAAGACGAGCGTTTTTTGGATATCTCCAATGGAAAAAACGCTGAGGTCTTGGTATTTGACCTCAGCGCTTAATAGCTTTCGAAAAATATAGTGATTAAGCTAGATTAATCTAGCTTAATCTTCGCTTTCTCAATCACCACTTTCCAGCGCGCAATATCCGAGAAATACAAATCGGAGAATTGTTGCGTGCTCATTGGGGCAATTTGCACGCCAGCCTTTTGAAAGCGATCTTTCATCTCAGGCGTCTCTAGAATCTTCAAAACGGAGTTATTCAAAGTTTTGATAATTGCCTGAGGTGTTCCGGCCGGTACAAATACACCTTGCCACAAGGCCATCTCATAACCTTTCACGCCGGCCTCTTGAATAGTTACCAATTCTGGTGCGCCACTGAAGCGATTTTTACTAGTCACCGCCAATGCTCTTGCTTTATCGCCTTTGTAAAGGGGTAGCCCCACCGGCATACCTGCAAAGTAAAAATCAATTTGTCCGCCAACTAAATCGGTTGCCGCTGGAGAGCCACCTTTATAAGGAATGTGGATGGCTTGCAGACCTGTAGTCGCTAGAAATAATTCTCCGGCCATATGGTCTGAGTTACCAATGCCTGAGGATCCGTAACTTAGCTTACCAGGCTCCGCTTTGAGCATAGCAACTAAATCTGCCACGTTTTTCGCTGGTGAATTGTTATTAACAATGAGTATGTGCGGGGTTGCTGCTACACCGACAACAGGCAACAAATCTTTTTGCCCATTGAATGACAACTTAGGATTTGCAGCCACGTTAATAGCCAGACCATTTTGTGCAAACAAGATGGTGTAGCCATCTGGGGCACTTTTTGCGACCGCATCAGCCGCCAAGCTACCTGCAGCACCACCACGGTTTTCTACAATAATTGGCTGCTTCAAGGCAAGACTGAGATCATTAGCAATCATTCTGCCAACAATATCCGTTGAACTACCAGGCGCATAACCAATCAACATCTTGATTGGTTTATCTGGATATGCAGCCAGAGCTGATCCTACCAAAAATGGAACTACTGCTGCACTTATTACTATGTTTTTTATTAATTTTTTTAACATACTGTCTCCTCCAGTAAATTTATATATGCTTCTTAAAACTTCAGAGCAGGAATGCCGCACTCCTTAGCGCATGTATTTAATGCCTCCAATAATTCTGGTGATATGGGGATACCAGCTTTTGTTCTCTCTAGCATCGTCTTAGCGGCTCCGTCACCTGGCACCCGGATTTCTTTCACGCCAGGCAATGTGGATGAATTCTTAAGATCCGTCACTAAATCTATTACTCTTCCAATAAAGGCATCTTTATCACCAAATGCGCTTGGATCAACAGCAATAATCGTCTGACCAGTATTGGTAATTAAATCGTGATGGGCATTAAAGTCAATTGTTCCCTTACCTACGGCAGCATTATTAAGAGCGCCTGCCAATAGACCAATCATTACGGCAAGGCCATACCCTTTGTATCCACCAATAGGCAATAAAGAACCTTCAGCGGATTTTTGAGGGTCGATAATGGGATTACCCTGGCGATCAATCATCCAGCCTTCAGGTATAGACTCACCCTTTTGTGCTGCCACTTTCACTTTGCCGTATGCAGCTACTGTAGTAGCAATATCCAACAGCACAGTCGGATGGTCTCCTGCGGGAACTGCAATCGCTATAGGGTTGGTAGAAAGCAATAAATCAATTCCGCCCCATGGGGCCATATGATTTGCATTGCCAACGGCCATGTAGATACCAATATAGCCCTGCTCCGCTAATTTACGAACATACACAGACGCAGCACCCGAATGATTGCCATAGTGACTACCAATCCAACATACACTGTGCTGCTTCACTTTTTTAATTGCTAGCTCAACAGCCTTATACATGACTAGATGACCTAAGGCATTATCACCATTAATCAAGGCGGTGGCACCTTGCTCGCGTTCTACGTGAATATTTGGCGAGAGATTAATACCACCAGCTCGAATTCTTTTTAGGTATGCCGGTAAGCGAAAAATGCCATGCCCATCGGCGCCCGCAAGATCAGACTTCACCATCAGGCTTGCGGTGATATCTGCATCATGCACAGGAACTTTTTCTGATTGCAGTGCGTTCGAGATAAATCGCTCAGCGTCAGCAATAGATAAATAATTCATCGTCATTTAAACCTCTGAACTCGCTTTAAATTCCATGCTGTAGACATACTTATTCTCTGGATGATGTGTGACTGTAACTTCAAATAATTTATCCTGATCATCAAAATAACGCCGAATAATTACCAGACATGCCGTTTCAGGCTTAATATGAAGTTTTTCTGCGATTTCCGGTGATGCTTGCGAAGCATACACATCCACCTCCGCTCTCTCTATCCGGGCACCATATTTTTCCTCAATCTGCTCGTACACCATCACCTGGGTATGCTCTGGATCTTTTGTCAGCGAAGCAAACTGGGGCAATATATAAATATCCGTCCATGCAATTGCCTCTTCAGCTTGTTGACGCATACGAATTCCACCAATGTGATACCAGGAGGATCCAATCGGTGCACCGACAATCTGACTGAGGGACTTGTCTAGCTCTATAAATTCTTCGACTATGTTCTGGCGATAGGTATCGCGCGAGTAACTCAAGATATCAATCGGGGAGTTGTAGCTCTGAGTAAAACGTCGTAAGCGCTGCCTAGAAACCACTTTTGTAGGTGCGCCTTGATGGCGATATATCAGACCATTGGATTCCAGGATTTGTAATGCATGTCGCAGCGTATGCCGACTAGCTTGAAAATCGCGACAAAGATCCGCCTCGGCAGGCAAGACGGATCCCACTGGCCAATCACCACTATAAATTCGTTGCTCTAGCGTTTTTGCTAGAGATTTATATAGCGGTGATCGCTGATTCAATTTAAGAAAGTCCAAACATTTTTTTGCCGGAAACTGGCAAGCGTGCTTTCAGAATATCGCCAGATAAAGACTCAGTAATAAAGAGATCTTTACCTTCTGTTCCACCAAAACACATATTGGCCAAATGATGGTGATGTGGGTTCTCAGAGTAGATCAGGTGAGTTGGCAACATATTGTTATCAAATCTCCAAATACCAATACCGAGGTGGCACACCAATAGACCATTTTCAGAATCCATTTCTATACCATCGGGACCCGCCACACCGCCGGTCAACTGTATCGCTACACCAGTCTTGGAAACTGAACCGTCAGCCATCAAAGGCAATCTCCAAATTTGCTGAGATCTAGTAGCCGCTACAAATACATGTTTTTCTTGAGTATTCAAGGTAATGCCATTAGGGCTTGGAACATTGAGCGCCAAACGATCTAATTGACCATTTGCACGCAGTCTAAATACGCGACCAGTTGGATCAGCGATACCAGTCTGTCCTTGATCAGTGAAATACAGATCACCGTTAGAGGCAAAGTGTAGATCGTTCAATCCCTTAAAGTTTTCGCTATACATTGAACCCAAGATGGTTTCAATTTTTCCAGTCTTGGTATCGAGGGCAATCAAGCCTGCTTTGTAGTCACAAATAAAGGCGCGACCATCTTTATGAAACTTTAAGCCATTTGGCCAGCCATCGTATTGCGTAATCAACTCCCACTCACCCTTGGTATCAATACGGAAAATACGGCCAAAAGGAATATCAACAAACCATAGGTTACCTTCGCGATCAAATGAAGGGCCCTCTAAAAAGCACTCCACTTCTGCGCCTTGACGATTGGGGTCAGACCAGCCTGTGCGAGATTTTTTGCGAAATTTCGCAGGCATGCTCGAAAAAACTTCTGTCTTAATTTTCTCAACGGGCTGGAAAGGGTTGTGCATAGTCATGAGGAGTCTCCTACGATAAGTTATACGGATAAGTATTTTTTTAATATCAAACAATTAAACCATAATTAATGATAATCTAGGATGATTATTGATTTTTGTGCTTCTATTCTTTTTTACTACTTATCCGTACAGGATTAAAAATATGAAATCTGTAGCCGTTATTGGAACTGGAATTATGGGCGCTGGGATTGCAGCCGGTTTTATTGCCCAAAACATCCCCGTAGCCATACTAGGTAGATCAAAAGATAAGGCTGATGCCTGCTTTGATAAAGCCATCACCCTTGCAAAGAAAATTGGCATAGTTGGGGAAGGCGCCTCTAAAGAGGAGGCTGATATCAGAAAGCACCAGCTCACTGGAATCGTAGAGGACTGGCAAAACTGGAATCAATTCTCCTGGGTGATTGAGACTGTTGCTGAAAACTTAGAACTCAAAAAACAAGTTTTTAAATATCTCGATCAAGTTGTGCCGACGGATACCCCAATTGGCAGCAATAGCTCAGGCTTCCCAATCAGCAAAATTGCAGAGGGTCTCAAAACTGCAAACCGCATGATGGGTGCTCACTACTTCATGCCTGCAGAAGTTGTCCCTTTAGTTGAAATTGTCATGGGACAGAATACCGAGCTCAAATATGCAGAGCAAGCGTGCGAACTTTACAAATCTATTGAGAAGAAACCTGTTTTAGTTAAGAAAGATATTCCGGGATTTTTAGCCAATCGCATCCAGCATGCATTAATGAGAGAAGCGCTCTCACTGGTGCAAGAAGGTATTGCTACGCCCGCCGATATTGATGATGCAGTGCGCTATAGCTTTGGCTTTCGATACGCTGCAGTAGGCCCAATGACGCAGAAAGAAATTTCGGGCTGGGATGGAATGGCAAATGCTGCTAAAGAAATTTATCCATCGCTTTCCAATATCACCGCTCTGCCCCCAAAAGTAGTGCAACTGATGGCCGATGGAAAAACGGGTATGAAAGCAGGGGAAGGATTCAGGAAGTGGACGCCAGAAGAAATTAATACAGTTTCTGACTCCTACTCTCGAAGATTGAAAGCTGCTTTTGATGTTCTTAATATTGAATGATTTAGTAATCTTGAGCCACAGCATCCTTCACGCGAAGTTGGCACCCCTGCTGCATTGCCCTAGGTTCGCTCTGATAAATTGATAAACTCAATGCACAAATTAATAGCAAAGGCTTTGAAGTTGTGACTAGCACTCCAAACTACTGAGGCGATTACATTAAATCGGAAGTTGCTAAATGGGGTCCCATTGTGAAGTAATCTGGCGCCACCCCTGAATAACAAAACTATCTCATCGAAAGAAATCTATGATTGAAATTTCTGAAAAACGCTTAATAGGCCCAATTATTCGCCTGCACCCAAACGACAATATTGTCGTAGCACGAATTGATGTTGCTATTGGCACTGAAGTACCAAGCGAAAAATTTACGAGCCGCAGTCAAGTACCTGCCGGCTATAAGATTGCTGCCAAAAAGATTCTTAAGGGGGAGCCTATTCTGAAGTACAACGTCACTGTAGGTTTTGCTAACGTTGATATTGAACCAGGCACTATGGTTCATAGCCATAATACGGAATTTCGAGAATTCGACCGTGACTATGCATATGCGAGCGAATTTAAACCGACGCAAATGCTACCTGAGTCTGAACGTGCGACTTTTCAGGGTTATGTTAGGCCCAACGGTAAAGTAGGAACACGCAACTTTATCGGCATCTTATCTACCGTCAATTGCTCCGCAACGGTAGTCAACAAAATTGCAGACTGGTTCACTCCAGAGAGACTAAAAGATTATCCAAATGTTGATGGCGTAGTGGCCTTTAGTCACGACATTGGCTGCGGCATGGAAATGAGTGGTGAACCGATGCAATTGCTACGACGTACGATGGCTGGCTATGCGCGCCATCCTAACTTAGCCGCTGCCCTTATTGTTGGCCTTGGCTGCGAACGCAATCAACTTAAAGGATTGATGGAGCAAGAAGATTTAGTTGCAGGTACCAATCTGCACACCTTCATCATGCAAGAATCTGGTGGCACTCGCAAAACGATTGAAGCAGGCATTGAAGCGGTCAAAGCTCTTTTGCCAGAAGCCAACAAAGTCAAGCGGGAAACCGTTTCGGCAAGTCATTTAACAGTGGGCTTGCAATGCGGTGGATCGGATGGCTTCTCCTCAATTACCGCCAATCCAGCACTGGGCGCAGCAATTGATATTTTGTCTCGCCATGGTGGCACAGGAATTTTGTCTGAAACCCCAGAGATCTATGGTGTTGAACATACCCTCACCCGCCGAGCAGTGAATCAAGCGGTGGGCGAAAAACTGATCAAGCGCATTCGTTGGTGGAAAGATGAATACTCAGTAGGTCGAGATGTGCAAATTAATGGGCAAGTCAGCCCTGGAAATCAAATCGGTGGCCTAGCGAATATTTTTGAGAAATCTCTAGGCTCATCTATGAAAGGCGGAACAGGACCACTCATGGAAGTCTATCAGTACGCAGAACCTGTCACTGCTAAAGGTTTTGTTTTCATGGATACGCCAGGATTTGATCCCGTTTCTGCCACAGGTCAAATTGCAGGTGGCGCAAATCTCATCGCCTTCACAACTGGTCGTGGCTCGATGTTTGGCTCTAAGCCTGCGCCCTGCATCAAACTAGCGACTAACACTCCAATGTATCAGCGCCTCACAGAAGATATGGACATTAATTGCGGGGAAATACTAGACGGTACGGTCTCGGTTCAAGAGATGGGTCAAAGGATCTTTGAACTATTCCTGCGCACTGCCTCCGGTGAGGCCTCTAAAAGCGAGCTATTGGGCTTGGGAGATTACGAGTTTGTCCCATGGCAAATTGGGGTAATGAGCTAAGAGAACTGTAGAATTAATCCTATTAGCTCAACCCAGATAGAAATGAAACTGAAATAGGCTTATGAAATTTAGGGATTACTACGAAACTCTTGGTGTTGCTCGTGGCGCCACTGAAGCTGAGATCAAATCAGCCTATCGCAAACTTGCTCGCAAATACCATCCAGACGTCAACAAAGAGGCTGGCGCTGAAGAGCAGTTTAAGCAGATCGGTGAGGCCTATGCCGTTCTCAAGGATACCGAGAAACGTGCTGCCTATGATCGCTTTGGCGAAAACTGGAAAAACGGTCAAGACTTTACCCCTCCACCAAATTGGAATGAAGGCTTTGAATATTCTGATAGTGGTTTTGGTGGTAGTCATCCAGGTTATGGCGGTGGCTATGAAGGTGATCAAAGTGAATTCTTTGAATCCCTCTTTGGCAGAGGCAAACATCGCCAAGGTGGACGTGGTGGCAATCCTCGTCAGGGCATGAACTTCAAAGGCCAAGATCATCACGCCAAAATTTTGATTGACCTAGCTGATGCCTACAACGGAGCTAAGCGTACGATTGCATTACATATGCCAGTACAGGATGCGAGTGGTCATGTCAGCACTCAAGAACGCAAACTAGATGTCAGTATTCCTAAGGGAATTAAAGCTGGGCAGAATCTACGACTCTCTGGACAAGGTGGCCCCGGCGTTGGAGAGGGCCCTGCTGGTGATCTTTACCTTGAGATTGATTTTCACCCTAATCCCATTTATCGCGTTGAGGGTAAAGATGTCTTTATCGAGATTCCTTTAGCACCATGGGAAGCTGCTTTGGGAACCACTGTGAATGTGCCCACTCCTGCCGGCAGCACTTTGGAACTAAAGATTCCAGCGGGAACGGTTGCAGGCAGAAAGATGCGCCTCAAAGGCAAAGGTATTCCGAGCGCAGAGCCAGGTGATCTCTATGTAGTACCTGTTATCGCACTACCGCCAGCAGATACTGATGCACATAAGCAAGCCTATCAAGCTTTTGAAAAGGCTTTTGATTTCAACCCGAGAACTCACTTGAAGGGATGATGGATATGACGCAAACGAATATCACTTGGATTGAAGGTGAAGTTATTGAGAATGAAGTGCATATGACCATTGTGGAACTCTCACACGCCTCGCGCACACCAGAAGATCTCATCATGACTTGGGTATCAGAAGGAGTGCTAAGCCCAGCAGGCTCTTCCCCTCAAGACTGGCGCTTCAGTGGCGATTCTCTGAGGAGGGCAAAAACCGCCGCGCATCTCACGCATGATCTTGAATTAAATGTGCCAGGTGTTGCTCTAGCACTTGACCTGCTTGATGAAATTGCCCAGCTGCGTGCCCGCTTAAAGTAATCCGGCTTTAACTTACTAGTAAATAATTAGGATTCTGAGCGACTCAACAACTGCTCCCAACGCTGTAGCTTTTGATCTAAATCAGCAGTAATCTCACTCAGGCGCGCCTGCATGCTGGCCGCTAACTCTGGCTCATTTTTGTACAAATCTGGATTGCTCATCGCAATCCCAATATCGGCCTGCTCTATTTCCAATACTTCGATTTGCACTGGTAAGGCCTCTAGCTCTTGACGCTCTTTACCGTTGAGTTTTTGCACACTACTCTTTGCCACAGGCTTTGCTTCTAGTTTAGTTTCGTTCTTGAGTTCTGCTTTAGCCTCTACCTTGTCACCAGACTTTGCGTTGGCCACTCGAATTTTGTCTGAGCGCGCTTTCTGAATTTTCCAATCCTCATAGCCACCCTCGTATTCGCGCCAGAAACCATCGCCCTCATTTGCAATGATGCTGGTAACTACATTATCTAAGAAGTAACGATCATGACTGACTAAGAAGACGGTACCTTTGTAGTCCTGTAGAAGTTGCTCAAGCAAGTCTAATGTATCGATATCTAAGTCATTAGTTGGTTCATCTAAAACCAAGACGTTTGCAGGGCGAGCAAACAAGCGAGCTAATAGTAAACGATTGCGCTCGCCACCAGACAAAGTGCTTACTGGAGAATTCGTTCTCTCGGGTGCAAATAAGAAATCGCTTAAATAACTCTTTACATGTTTTTTATTGCCGTTGATTTCAATCCACTCACTACCAGGACTAATATAGTCCTCAAGTGATGCATTGAGATCCAAGCCTTCACGCATTTGATCGAAGTAGGCAACCTCGATACGCGTACCCATGGTCGCACTACCAGAGTCTGGCGCAATAGTACCCAGAATCAATTTGAGCAAAGTTGTCTTACCAGCACCGTTAGGACCTAGTAAACCCACTTTGTCGCCACGCAAAATTGTCGCCGTAAAATCTTTCACAATCGGGCGATCGTAGGTTTTGCTGACGTTTTGCAAATCAGCCACAATCTTGCCGCTACGTTCACCAGCAGAAACTGCTAACTTAACCTGCCCCATTGCATCTCGACGCTCGGCACGGCTACTACGTAATTTTTCCAGGCGGGCGATTCTAGCAACACTACGAGTGCGACGGGCCTCCACACCCTTTCGAATCCATACTTCTTCCTGAGCTAGTAGCTTATCTGCACGAGCATTCGCCAAAGACTCTGAGTTGAGCTCTTGCTCCTTTAATACTTCGTATTGCGTGAAATTTCCTGGGTAGCTACGCAAAATACCGCGATCGAGCTCCACAATTTGGGTGCAGACGTTATCTAAGAAAGCACGATCATGGGTAATCAGAATGACAGAGCCTTGATACTCACTGAGTAACTCTTCTAACCAAGCAATCGAATCTAAATCTAAGTGGTTGGTTGGCTCATCTAGTAAAAGTACGTCGGGCATTTCCACTAAAGCACGGGCTAGTGCAACCCGCTTTTTAGTGCCGCCCGAGAGTGTATTAATCTTCAGCTCAGCTTCTAGATGCAAACGGTCTAGCGTCTCGTGAACGCGCTGTTCCCAATTCCAACCGCTAAGAGCCTCTAATTGAGATTGCACTTCATCTAAACGATGATGAGATGCATCATCCCATTCACCAATGCTCAGAGCTTCATATTCTTCGCGCAAGGTCTTAGCCTGAGCAACACCTTTGGAAACTGCATCAAAGATAGTTTCTTCAGCCTCGAAAATAGGCTCTTGCGGAACATAGGCTATACGTAAGCCTTGCTGATATTGCAGCAGACCATCATCCATTTTTTCTATGCCAGCTAAGATCTTCAATAAAGAGGATTTGCCAGTGCCATTACGGCCAATTAAGCCAACACGCTCACCTGATTCGAGTGAAAACGCTGTGTTAGCGAGGAGGTCAACGTGGCCAAAAGCCAGTTTTGCATCAGTGAGTACGATTAAAGCCATGGCGACATTATCGTCACTTCCCCAAAAGAGGAGATATTTCTACCAATATCTGCGAGACTGAGCCCCTATGGTTTGCAAATTAACCCTATCTACGCCCCGTCTCATCGTATTTGCAGGGCATGCCGGCACAGGTAAGTCGACCCTGGCCAAGAGGGCCTTGCCTTTAATCATTAAAAAGACCGGCGAGGATTTTTTCTTCTTAGACAAAGATACCGTCTATGGGTCTTATAGCGCCCATGTCATGGAACTCACTACGAAAAATCCAAATGACCGAGATAGCCCCTACTATCTGGAAAATCTTCGTGATTACGAGTATCAAGGTCTCATTGATATTGCCCAGGAGAACTTGCTCCTTGGAGTGAATGTACTTTTAGTGGGACCGTTTTCCAAAGAAATTCAGAGCGGCAGAATGTTTAATGCTCAAGAGTTGGGAATACCACCGCAAACATCCATTCAGATTGCCTGGATTGATTTAGATGAGATGGAAGCTAAAAAGCGGATGGAGAAACGGGCAGATACTAGAGATGAATGGAAATTGACGCATTGGGATCAATACGCCAAACGTAGAACAGAGCCACGTACTCATGCAGCCTTACATCGATTTGATAACTCCATATTTAATGAAGATGTGTTTGAGAAACTGATTGACGACCTGGTGCGATAAGCACCAAAGCTGAGGACAAAAAAAATAGAGCTCCTAAGGAGCTCTATCTCAAGACCTAAGAACTGAATTCTTAGAACTTGTAAGTTACGCCAACACCAGGTGTCCATGGATTCAAGGTTAGCTTACCAATATTTGCACCGTTCAAAGTTACGTCGGTAGCCATTGTGATGTACTTAACGTCAACGTTTACACCCCAGTTTTTATCAATCATATAGTCCATACCTACTTGACCTGCAAAGCCAACGCTAGATTGAGCTACTTGAGCGCCAGGCAAGCCTGGGAAATTTTGACGATTGCCAAAAATCGTGTAATTGATACCAGCGCCAACGTATGGTTTAAATGCGCCCAAATCTGTGAAGTGGTATTGAAGCAAGAGTGATGGTGGAAGTGCGGTAATCTTGCCAATATTAGTTTGACCTGCGCCCGCATTGATATTTACCTGTTGAGGCCAAGTTAAAACTAACTCAGTTGCGATATTTTTAGTAAAAAAGTACGAAACATCAAACTCAGGAATGACAGTATTTTGGGCTTTTACATTTGCAGTCTGCACAGTTTGTGTCTGGCCATTTTGAAATAGCACGTCAACAGCGCGCACACGAACCATCCATGGATTTTCTTGTGCCTGGGCTTGAGCTGCGATTGGAGCTAATGATGCTACTGCAGCCATTGCTGCTACGAGTGACTTAATACGCATGATGGTTTCCCTTTTTGTTATCAATTTCGATGAAATCATTTTCGAATTGATGCAGGGGGGCAATTTGATTTAAATCAAATGGAAAGCGCTTAGGAATTTTTTGATTGCTAAAAAGCAACAGAGTTTTGAGGCTTATTTGATCTAGATCAAATCACCTCGGATTTACCCTTACAAAACCTTAGAGTACGTGCCTTTAGCTTGAGATTCTCTGAGATGGCGATCAAAGGTCATCGCCACGCGTCTTGCTAGCAGTCGACCTTTAGTGGGAACCAAAATACTCTCACCCTCCCAATCCAATAGCCCTGCTTCCTCCAAATGCTTTAGCTCTTTCATCTCAGTTTCAAAGTAGCTCGGGAAGTCAATTTGATGGGATACTGCGAAAGCTTTGGTGTTCAAGGCAAACTGGCACATCAATTCGCCAATCAGCTCACGACGTAAAAGATCATCCTTATCTAGCTGCAATCCCCTGAGGACTGGCAAGTGCCCGCTATCAAGCGCCTCATAGTATTCATCTAAGGTGCGCACATTTTGCGAGTAGCAGTCATCCACCTTACCGATAGAAGAAATTCCAAACGCTAAGAGATCGCACTCCGCTTGTGTTGAGTAACCTTGGAAATTGCGGTGCAACTTACCTTCTTTTTGCGCAATTGCTAATTCATCATCAGGCTTAGCAAAATGGTCCATCCCAATGAAGACATAACCAGCCTCACCTAAACGCGCGATGGTATTAGACAAAATATCGAGCTTATCGGCAGCGGCTGGCAAATCAGCCTCTGCTATGCGGCGTTGCGGCTTAAAGATATGCGGTAAATGTGCATAGTTATAAACAGATAGACGATCTGGATTCATGGCTAGCACTGCATCCACTGTCTCTTTAAATGTTTCCGGTGTTTGCTTTGGTAGGCCATAAATCAAATCGACGCTTCTAGATTTGAACCCATACTTTCTGGACCAATCCATCACCGCTTGGGTCTCTTCAATCGTCTGGACTCGATGCACAGCTTCTTGTACGGCTAAGTTAAAGTCCTGCACACCTAGGCTGATGCGGTTAAATCCCAGATCTGCCAAGAGTGCAATATCTTTTTCGGTCACGCGACGCGGATCAATCTCGATGGAGTACTCACCATCGGGCAATAGCTCAAAATGTTCGCGCGTGTGATACATTAACTCAGTCATCTCCTCGTGCGACAGAAAGGTAGGTGTTCCGCCTCCCCAGTGCAATTGCGTTACGGGAATCTTTTTCTGTGCACCCATAGCCTTTGTAACCACAGCCATCTCTTTGGCTAAATACTTAATGTACTTTGCGCTACGGCCGTGATCTTTAGTGATGATCTTATTGCAGCCGCAGTAGTAACAGATGTTTGGGCAAAACGGCAAATGAAAATATAAAGAAAGTGGTTCGTTCGCCTTAGCAACGCGCTGAAGTGCGCCTAAGTAATCTGCCTCAGAAAAATCCCCATGAAATCGATCAGCACTTGGGTAGGAGGTGTAGCGAGGCCCATTAATATCAAACTTCTTCAGAAGCTCTGGATGAAACAGAACTTCTTTCTCTGCTGTGTCTGTTGTTAAAGGTGTTACTACAGAGTTCATAAGTGCTGAATGGGATTTACTTTGATAAATAGTCTAGCGCTACCGCTTCTGCTACTTTAATCCCATCAACCCCTGCGGACAAGATTCCGCCGGCGTAGCCTGCACCCTCACCCGCTGGATATAGGCCCTTGATATTTAGGCTCTGGTAATTTTGGCCACGAGTAATACGTAATGGAGAAGATGTACGCGTCTCTACGCCAGTTAATACCGCATCCTTCATAGAGAAGCCTTTGATTTGCTTCTCAAAGGCCGGAATGGCTTCACGGATCGCTTCGATTGCATAAGCAGGCAAACTGTCGGCCAAATCCGTCAGATGAACACCGGGCTTATATGAAGGCAATACGCTACCGAACTCGGTCGAAGGTTTGCCTTCTAAGAAATCGCCAATCAACTGTCCGGGAGCCTCATACGTTCTACCGCCCAATTCAAAAGCCTTGGACTCGATTGCTCTTTGAAACTCAATGCCTGCGAGAGGCCCGCCCGGGTAATCGTCTGGAGTAATGCCAACAACGATACCAGCATTAGCATTACGCTCATTACGAGAATACTGACTCATGCCATTGGTCACAACACGATTAGGTTCTGAGGTAGCGGCTACTACCGTACCGCCTGGACACATGCAAAAGCTGTAAACCGCACGGCCATTCTTGGCGTGATGCACTAATTTGTAATCGGCTGCACCAATCAACTCATTACCTGCATGGGGACCAAGCCGTGCTTTATCTATCAGCGACTGTGGATGCTCGATTCGAAAGCCAACTGAAAATGGTTTTGACTCCATGAAGACGCCAGCATGATGGAGAGCTTCAAAAGTATCGCGCGCACTATGCCCCAGCGCCAGAATCACATGGCTTGCAGGAAGATCAGGCTGCCCCTCAATTTTGACGCCAGCAATCTGCTCGTTCTCAATATCAAAGCCAATCACCTTTTGCGAGAAACGAATCTCACCGCCTAAATCAATAATCTCTTGGCGCATCTTCTCGACCACACCCACTAGGCGGAAGGTGCCAATATGCGGCTTAGCTACATAGGTAATTTCTTCTGGTGCACCTGCTTTTACAAACTCGTTAATCACTTTGCGACCATAAAACTTGGGATCTTTAATTTGACTATATAACTTGCCATCTGAAAACGTACCAGCACCACCCTCACCAAATTGCACATTAGATTCTGGATTGAGTACGTTTTTACGCCATAAGCCCCAAGTATCTTGGGTTCGTTCACGTACTTTTTTGCCACGCTCAAGAACAATCGGCTTAAATCCCATCTGAGCTAAGACTAGAGCTGCAAAAATTCCACATGGGCCAAATCCCACTACGACCGGTCTAAGTACATTGCCAGTAGCAATAGATTCGGGGGCTTTTGCGACAAAGTGATAACTAGTATCTGGAGATGGCCTTATATGGACATCTCCCGAAAATTGCTTCAGGAGCTGCTCTTCATTCTTAGCCGATAAATCAACTGTATAGATAAACGATAAGGCGACATTTTTACGGGCATCGTAGCTACGCTTAAAGACCTGAAATTGAATCAAGTCTTTAGGGTTCAAATTGAGGCGTTTCAGAATCGCCATCTCCACAGCATCAGGAGAATGGTCTATCGGTAAACGCAGTTCGGTAATACGGATCATGGAGTTCTACGATACACAGTAAATTGAGGCTTTTGCAGGCCCTTTCAAAGCATTCAGCAGGCACATTAGCTGAGCCATAAGCTAAATAATACTGGTTAATAGAGGTAACAGGACCAGCTAGCGCCAGATAGTTGGGCATAAAGGCGATAATGCGTTATGGCTCTACGCGCAACTATCCACAAAGCCGACCTTCATGTCGCAGATTCTGACCGTCATTACTATGGCAGTCACACCCTCACTATTGCTAAGCACCCCTCAGAAACTGAGCAGCGCATGATGATCCGCATCATCGCCTTTGCACTGCAGGCCCATGAGGATTTAGTATTTACAAAGGGTTTAAGTGATACCGATGAGCCTGACCTCTGGATCAAAGACCTCACGGATGCAATCAAACTGTGGATTGAAATTGGTCAACCAGACGAGCGCCGCATTCTAAAAGCTTGCGGTCGTGCTGATCAAGTAATTGTCTATTGTTATGGTGGTCATACCAGCAAAATCTGGTGGGATGGCATCGCCAACAAACTGAATCGTGCACGCAACTTACAAGTGGTTTCTATTCCGGCTGAGCAAGCCGAGGAACTCAATAAACTCGTTGAACGTAGCATGGTTCTCCATGTGAATATTCAAGATGGTGAAGCCTATGTTTCATCTGATCATGGTCAAGTCACCATCACTCCAGAGATCTGGCGTAATAATCAATAGGCCATATCGATGAAGGTTGTTGTTTTCGATACCAATGTATTGTTAGATCTCTTTGTCTTTAATGACTTTAGAGCGCTGCACTTAAAGCAAGACCTGATCGACGGCAAAATCGATGCGCTCGCTAGCCCTAAGACATTAGCAGAATTTGCCGAAGTGGTTGCGCGCCCCTTATTTGCATTAAGCGCAGAGCAACAAGAGCAAATAACACTCCAGTGGCATGGTTTAGCAAGAATCATTCCGGATGAGGCTTTAACGAAGGCACCTTGGACTTGCCAAGATCCTGATGATCAAGTCTTTTTGGATCTTGCCTACTCCAATAAGCTCTGTACTTTAATGAGCAAAGACAATGAAGTACTGCGCCTTGCCAAAAAAGCTTCTGATGCTCAAGTACTCATTACAGCAAATTACACCTTAGGCACCCTATAGGCTTTTCGCAGCCTGCGCAGCAATCTCAAATGACCTTAAACGGGCCTGATGGTCGTATATTTGGCCAGTAAAAATAAGCTCATTAGCATCGGTGAGATCTAACCAATGGCGCATACCTTTTTGAATGGTTTCTAAAGAACCGACAACGGAGACTTGTAGAGTGTGGTCGGCTACTGCTCTTTCGTGAGGCTCACAAAAATCATTGATGTCAGTAATTGGGGGCGGTAATTGCCCGCGCGTGTTGCGACGCATTCTGACGACATTCTGTTGCAAAGTGGTAAATAGATACTGCGCCTCTTCATCAGTATCAGCCGCAACGACATTCATCACAAATGCACTATAAGGCTTAGCTTGCTGTGCCGCTGGCTTATAGAGCTCTCGGTAAATCTTCATCGCCTCCAAAAGCTGCTCTGGTGCAAAGTGAGAAGCGAAGGCATAAGGTAAACCAAAGTGCGCTGCTAATTGAGCGCCATAGAGACTAGAACCTAAAATCCAGATAGGGACATTAGTATCCATACCCGGAATCGCTTTAACAGACTGTCCTTCTTGCAGAGGGCCAAAGTAATACTGCAACTCTCGCACATCCTGCGGGAAACGATCATCACTACCCAATAAATCACGACGCAGCGCTCTGGCTGTCATTTGATCAGTTCCAGGCGCCCTTCCTAAGCCAAGCTCAATTCGCCCTGGATACAAAGACTCCAGCGTACCAAATTGCTCAGCAATCACGAGAGGTGCATGGTTAGGCAACATAACTCCTCCAGAACCGACGCGAATATGGGAAGTGCCCCCAGCGATATAGCCTATGAGTACAGCGGTAGACGAACTCGCATTGCCCGTCATATTGTGATGCTCCGCAACCCAGTAACGGGTATAGCCCCACTTTTCTGCATGCTGAGCCACATCTAATGAGTTACGTAATGCATCAGCAGCTGTAAATCCCTGCGGAATTGGAGATATATCTAGAATGGAGTATGGGATGGAATTTGCCATCGTTAGATCATACCGAGAAAGTGCATTATTAACATGAGTAAACCCAAATTAGCCGATCCAGATGCCGGCCTCTTTAAGCCAGGAGCCAAGTTGCGACATATTAAAAGTGGTGGTTTTTATAAAGTAGTCTTTTTAGCCAATGTTGAGGCTACTCTCGAGCCAGCCTATGTTTATGAATCTATGCAATCCCACGATTTTTGGATTAGACCTAAAACAGAAATGGAAGATGGGCGCTTTGAGCTCATCTCTGAATAAGAAAGTCTTTAAATATGTCTGAAGAACGAATCACCAATCTCGAAATCAAACTCAGCTTCACTGAAGATCTCATCGAAAAGCTCAATGAGACTGTTTATAAGCAGCAACAGCAAATCGAGTTCTTATATCGAGAACTCAAGGCGATTAAAGAGCAAGCTAGCAGCAGTGGCGGCGGCGGAGGCAGCCTTAAGGATGAAATCCCTCCCCATTATTGAGCAACTGCTAATATAGTCAGAGCACTAGACTAAGACAATTTCTTCAAAGGAATGATGATGGGTAACTTAACGCTATTTCTAATCCAGTGGGGCTTAACTTCTTTATCCCTCTGGGTTGCAAGTTATGTCTTTAACGGCTTGCGCTTTGCCGATGGCGGATCTCTACTTATTGCCGCCCTGCTATTGGGCTTTGCAAATGCCATCGTTAAACCATTATTGATTCTCTTTACATTGCCACTTACCGTAGTAACTATGGGTCTGTTCTTGCTCGTGATCAACGCAATAGTGCTAATGCTGGTTTCTGCAGTAGTTAGTGGCTTTACGATCTCCAGCTTCTGGACCGCATTCTTTGCCAGCATCTTTATTTCTGTATTCAGCCTTTTTGTAAGTAAGCTCGTTTTCTAATCAATCAGGCTGAACTTAGCCCATATCAGAACGACGTATTCCCATAGAAATTTGCAGTAATATCAGCTAGTGCAGTAAGCATAATAACTACCAAAGAAGGGTAATAGACCATGGCTACAAAGAAGTCTCCAGTAAAAAAGAAAGTAGCTACTAAGGTGGTATCAAAAGCCCCTACAAAGAAAGCTGTCAAGAAAGTTGCTGCTAAAAAAGTAGCAAGCAAAAAGGCGGTGAAGAAGGTAGTGAAAAAACCAGTAGCCAAGAAAGTGGCTACTAAGAAAACAGCGGCAAGGAAACCTGCACCTAAAAAGCCAGCAGCAAAGAAAGTTGCCAAGAGGGCTGCATCTAAAAAACCAGCGTCATCAAAATCGCCCAAGGTAGACCAATACGGTCTTGAACAAGATGATGAGTTTTACGGCCTGTATTTTGCAAAATCCACCAAAAAAGGCTTGGTCGAAGTTAAACCGTGCACCTTCTCGTTGATGTACTGGTGGAAAGGCTTGCTTGGCTACCCGGACATGATCGAGATTTCTAAAGGAAGCAATACTGCGATCTTGCAGTTTGAATCTACCTTTGGCGGTGGCGATTCTGGTGAGACGGAGTTGACCGAAAAAGATGTATTGGATATTGATCATATTATTGAAGTGGACGAAGAAGAAATGCTCATCTCCCTCTACTCCTATGTACCGATTCCAGTGCCTGAAAAATTGGTTGGGGCTCTAAGCCTTGCGGTCTTAAACATCAACCCAGAAACTCGTTATGGCAGTCTTGAAATCTGCCCAACTGAGAATGAGGAAGGTGAAACCGAGCACTTCTTGCGTTACCGTGCGGCAACCTATTTACGTGGCATCAAGTCTGGCAAAGTAGAGGCTATTGAAAGCATGGTTACTAATGGTTCTGAATTTTTCGGACTTGCCTTAGATGCAATGTGTGTGAATAAGTCTATCAAGAAGTGGTTGCTGAGCTAATTCAGCACTAGTAGTGGCGGATGTTGCTCTGCGCCACTATCTACAAAGGTAGATGTAGGTTAAAGGAAAACGGTCATTGACCGTTTTTCTGCTTTCTACAATCGTCGCAGTTCTCTTGCCTAGCTTATTGCATTCTTCTAATGCCACTTCCTGAGCTTCAGACTCTTTTGCATCCTTGGGTGCATGAACGCCAACCGCGCCATCGGATTGTTTGTATACGCCAAACTGACTGACTGGAGTTGAGCAAGCTGCTAAACCAAATCCCAAAACCATCCCTAGGCTAGTTAGCAATAATTTATTTAAAGCATTCATCCGAGCTCCATAATTGTTCTTATCCTAAGTCAACTCTAAACCAAATGAGAGAGATACGATATGTAATACTAATATCAGAATATATGCCTAACGAAACTCACCTTAGGCAGAATAAAGCCCAAGAGCGTTTAGCCCATGTAGTCAAAATTGCCCATCGACTTTTTGTCAGTCAAGGCTACAAAAGGCTGGCATAAGTGAAATTGCTAAAGAGGCAGGCATTAGCCCGATGCAAGTATATCGCCTTGGAGTTGACAAACATGATTTATTAGCTGAAGTCATTTGATAGTGCTTTACACATAAGCGCCCTTGTCTTCATTGAAGAGTGCCTTCTGGATTTATATCGACAAGATATCGAAATCAAAAGTATTCGTAAGGAAGGGGCTGCCTTTAGCTGGAAATGGTCAGAAAAATACGAATCATTAATCACCGAGCAGCAGAATCAAATACTCAAACCTGTAGCAGATGCTCTTACCCACTTTAGATATGATGATATTGATGCGCGTTGCCATGTAATTTGGTCTTTGTATTATGTTGGTTACCGCAATGCCATTATGAATAATGAGGATGCAAACGCTTGCTTAAATAGCATTCAGCAAAGTCAAGCAATCTGCATGAAGCGCTAATCAATGAAAATATTTGTCATATAAATGACATATTATTGTCACATTTGCTTGAAATTGGACAGAATAGAACGTAGGATCAACTGGAGATACCCCAATACGATGAATCCACCAATCAACCAAGGAATACGTATGAGTCAAAAGAAATTAGTGAAGCAGCTTTTAAAAAAGCTTGATAAATTAGAATCTGATAGAGAGAAGCTCATTGATAAGCTTGCTAAAGCTTTGGATAAGCTAGATAAAAAAGTAGTTACCAAGAAAACACCGGCAAAGAAAGCTGCAGTGAAGAAGACTCCTGCGAAGAAAGCATTGGCTAAAAAAGCGCCTACTAAGAAATCTCCCACCAAAAAGGCTCCAGCCAAAAAAGCTGCTGCAAAGAAAACTCCAGTTACTACTGAAGCCACCAACACTATCGATGCGAGTAAATGAGTAAAAAAGAGGTGGGTCAGCCAAAACCCCCCTCTTACGAATCTGGGCTTCGCGAGCTTCAGATCCAGCTAGTCAAATTACAAAGTAGCCTTATTAGTAATGGCGATCAAATACTAATCATCCTAGAGGGTCGCGATACTGCGGGTAAGGATGGCGCCATTAAAGCCATCACTCAACATTTAAGTCCCAGGGAAACTCGAGTAGTTGCCCTAGGCAAGCCATCCGATATTGAATCTGTGGAGTGGTATTTTCAACGCTACGTAGCAGAACTACCAAAAAAGGGTGAATTTGTTCTATTCAATCGAAGCTGGTACAACCGCGCTGGGGTTGAGCGCGTTATGAACTTTTGTAGCAAAGAACAATATGCAACTTTTATTCAAACAGTGAATGACTTTGAGTCTATTTTGGTCAAATCTGGAATCTCACTCATTAAATACTACTTAGACATTTCAAAAAAAGAGCAGGCATTGCGCCTCAAGGCTAGAGAAGATGACCCCCTAAAACAATGGAAGATCAGTCCAATTGATCAACAAGCACAACAGAAGTGGGATGCTTACAGCAAGTGTCGCAATGAAATGTTGCAAAGTACAAGCTCAAAAGATGCGCCTTGGACAATAGTCAGAGCCAATGACAAAAAATTAGCCCATCTCAATCTAATTAAAGATTTACTTTCTAGGGTTACCTACCCTGGTAAAGATAAAAAGATTCTCAAAGCAGATCCAGAAGTTGCCTTCCAGTGGGACGGCAATCTATCTAGGTTAGAAAAGTAAGGTTTTTAGAAAACTTCAGGTACATACATTTCTGGTGGCACTGGGCCGCGAAGATAATCTGGATTATGGACGCGTTCCGGCAAGGTGATTGTGGGGTGATCAATTTCTTGATAAGGGATTTGATTTAAGAGGTGGCTAATACAATTTAATCGCGCTTTTTTCTTATCATTGGCTGCAACAACCCACCAAGGCGCTTCAGGGATATGCGTACGCTCAAGCATTGTCTCTTTCGCCTTCGTGTAAGCCTCCCAAAGCCTTCTCGCTTCCAAATCCATTGGGCTCAGTTTCCACTGCTTTAGCGGATCATGGATGCGCATCATAAAACGGTTGTACTGCTCTTCATCAGAAATAGAGAACCAGTACTTAATCAAAATGATTCCAGAGCTAATCATCATGCGCTCGAGATCAGGAACAGTTCTTAAAAACTCTTCATATTCTTCATCTGTACAAAAACCCATAACCTTTTCAACGCCAGCACGGTTATACCAACTGCGGTCAAACAAGACAATCTCGCCGCCAGCAGGTAACTGGGAAATATATCGCTGAAAGTACCACTGCGTTCTCTCTCGCTCATTGGGTGCTGGTAAAGCAACTACTTTACAAACTCGGGGATTAAGGCGCTGTGTTATGCGCTTAATAGCCCCGCCCTTACCAGCGGAGTCGCGACCCTCAAACAAAACAGCAACCTTAACTTTATTGGCTACTACCCAATCTTGTAGCTTAACAAGTTCACCCTGCAAGCGAAAGAGCTCTTTGAAGTAAACATTTCGGGAAACGGAAGAATCACTGTCGCCATCCTGAGAGAGTCGATCATCATCGAGTTCCATCTCAAGCTCCTCATCCATGCTATCCAGAATTTCTTCTTGAGCACGGCGATACCACTCGGCCATTTCAGCATGCTTTGATGTCATTATTTAAGCTCCTAGACGCCATTTATATCTAGAAATGATGACATATTTATTACATAAGGCGTTGATTACCCTTCAAATAACCAGAGATGGCCTCCTGGCTATGCAATGCAAGCCATTTACGATCCTTAGAAGCTTGCGGACTTGCTCCGGAAGGTGGCAAAAAGGCAAGCTCAACAATTAAGTTTCGGTTCATCAAAATAAGGGCCATGGATTCAAGTAAGCCCATATCACCCACAAACGCAACAACCTCACTTCTATCGCCTGATATTCTAGATTTGTAGGATATTGCTAGGGAATAGACTGGCGCCTGGGCAATGACGGCAGATTCAAATAAATTGGGTTTGAATGGCAGCACGCTCTCACCTACAGTAGAAGTGCCTTCAGGAAAGACGCAAACAGACTGGGTCCCAAGAACCTTGGCTACCTCGTTAGCAATATATTTACCATGGCGAGCATTATCACGCTGGATGAACACCGTGCCCAGTTGTTTTGCCATCCATCCAAATACCGGCCACCCTTCAACATCTGACTTCGCTACAAAGCGAATGGGTTTAAATGCATTAATGGCGTGGATATCCATCCAAGAGATATGGTTTGACGCTAGAAGATATGGGATTGACGGAAGAATGTCTTCATTTTTTAACCTTAATTCAATCCCAAAAATAGTCAATAGTCTGATTGACCAATTCTGAATCAGCTTATTTTTAAACTTCTGATTTGCAAAGGGAAATTGGATAAACAGGGTTGCTAGACCACCAATCACATGACGCCACACCAAAACCCAGGACCATATCGTAGCGAAATACTCCAATAGGGATCCCCTCGGGATTAGATTCTGAGTCATATGGAATAGAAATATAAATTAACTTATAAAAACGATTGCTTTGTCATAAAACTGCCTTAGAACTGTCATACTGGTTTCATACTCAGCGGGCTTAATACTAATTCATGATGCATTACAAAGCGATCTGGATTTCAGACGTACACCTGGGAACATCAGGGTGTCAGGCAACCTACCTTCTCGATTTTCTAAAACATAACGAAGCCGACAAATTTTACCTCGTAGGCGACATTATCGATGGCTGGAGGCTGAAGAAGTCGTTTTATTGGCCTCAAACACATAATGACGTAGTGCAAAAGCTCTTACGCAAAGCGCGTAAAGGCAGCGAAGTTATTTACGTCCCAGGAAATCATGATGAAAGCGCCAGACAGTTCTTTGGACTTTCTTTTGGCGATGTCAAAGTAGTAGAGGAAGTAATTCACACCACTGTAGATGGTAAAAAACTTTGGGTAACCCATGGCGATCAGTTCGATGGCGTAATGCAATACGCCAAGTGGCTTGCCTATGTTGGCGACAACATGTATTCCTTCATTCTGTACGTCAATCGTTATTTCAATATGATTCGGGCAAGGATGGGATTGCAGTACTGGTCCTTATCTCAATATCTTAAGCACCAAGTAAAGAACGCAGTTAGCTATATCGCGGACTTTGAACACATTATGGCCAGAGAAGCCCGCCTAAGAGGCTGTGATGGCGTTGTTTGCGGACATATTCACAAGGCAGAAATTCGTGAGATAGATGGTTTGTTGTATTGCAATGATGGGGATTGGGTCGAGAGCCTATCAGCCTTAGTCGAAACTCACACAGGTGAACTCAAAATCATTTACTGGACACAAATAAAAGGTGAGCCAGTTGAGACTCCCCAAATTACCCTTCAACCCGCTATTGAACCACTCATAAAAGAGGCTGCTCTATGAAAATTATGATCATTACTGATGCATGGGATCCACAAGTGAACGGTGTTGTTCGTACCCTTAAACAAACTCGTGCTGAATTAATTGCGATGGGTCATGAAGTAGAGATGATTACTCCAGGTGGATTTAAATCCATTCCTTGCCCAACCTATCCTGATATCGCCCTCTCACTCTTCCCAGGCAAAGAAGTTGCTCGTCGTATTAAAGAATTTGCACCTGATGCAATGCATATTGCTACAGAAGGCCCCTTAGGCTTATCTGCCCGTGCTTATGCAGTCAAAAATCAACTGCCTTTCTCTACTGCGTACCACACCCGTTTTCCAGAGTACGTCAAAGCGCGTACTGGTATTCCACTTGCCATTACCTATGCATTCATTCGCTGGTTCCATAAGCCATCCATGGCCGTCATGGCTCCGACGATTGTCGTCAAAGATGATCTAGAGGCATATGGTTTAGATAACGTGGTGCTGTGGTCTAGGGGTGTTGATCTGGATATTTTTAAGGTACAAGATTCAAAGGCCTTAAATACAGCCCACCCCATCTTCTTGTATGTAGGGCGTGTCGCCGTTGAGAAAAACATCAATGCCTTCTTAGAAATCGATTTACCAGGTTCAAAGTGGGTGGTGGGAGACGGTCCAGCAATGGCTGGCATCAAAGAAAAATATCCAGAAGTGAATTATTTAGGGGTTCTACAACAGCATGAGTTAGCAAAAGTTTATGCTGCCGCAGATGTATTTGTATTTCCAAGTAAGACCGATACCTTCGGATTAGTATTACTTGAGGCAATGGCTTGTGGTACCCCAGTAGCGGCTTACCCTGTGACTGGACCCATTGACGTCTTAGGGAACTCCAATGCTGGCGCCATGAATGAAGACTTGCGTGAGGCTTGTATGCAAGCCTTGAAGATTCCTCGCGAAGTAGCCCGTGCACATGCCGAGAAATTCTCCTGGCGAGCTGCTTCAGAGCAATTTGTAAACCATCTCAAACCAGTGCCGACAACAGAAGTACATGTTACTGCTCTGGCCTAAAGAAAATCTATTGTGAATTCACCGTATCACATAGATCAAAACCCACACAAAGGGAACCGTGGGCTCACCAGAGCATGGCATGCAGCAAAAAACTCATGGTGTGGATTGGTTTATGCGTTCATGGAGGAAAGTGCGTTTAGGCAAGAGCTCACCTTATTTGCTCTGCTAACGCCTGTTACCTTTCTTTTACCTGTAACACTTGTGGAGAAAGCATTACTCATTTCCTCACTGGTGATGGTTCTGGTTATTGAGTTGTTGAACTCCAGTGTTGAGGCTGCAATTGATCGCATCTCATTTGAGCATCACGACCTCTCAAAAAGAGCAAAAGATTTTGGTAGTGCCGCTGTGATGCTTGCTCTACTTGTTTCAGCCCTTCTCTGGGCTGCTGTTTGCATTCCCTTATTACTCTCCCTCCACTAAGGCTAGCTATGTCTGATATTCCTAATCCAATCGGCTCATTTGAAATTTTTTCTCCCAAGAAAATCAAAGTATTAAAAAGAATTAAGCCAAATCCCTTTAAAAAACTTTCCAAAAAATTAGCTAAAAAGCTGTTTGGTAAGAAGTTTGTGACACAGACAAGGGCTGAACTCAGAGAGGTAGATACAACCCCTATCGTTCAGATTGAAAAGCCAAAAAAACCTGCTTTTCAAATTGTTTGGGCAAGTACCCCAGGCGAAATTAAAGAAGCCCAAAGGCTGCGTTATAAAGTTTTTGCTGAAGAAATGGGTGCAAACCTTGTAAGCAATACCGAAGGATTGGATGTTGATGAATTTGACTCCTATTGTGATCATTTATTAATTCGCGATATAGATAGCCTTAAGGTGGTTGGGACTTACCGCGTATTGCCGCCGCACAAGGCACAGGAAATCGGCCGTCTCTACTCCGATTCTGAGTTTGATCTCTCTCGCATCGATCACCTCCGCCCTAAATTAGTTGAACTAGGCAGATCTTGTGTGCACCAAGACTATCGCTCCGGCGCAGTCATCATGGCTCTGTGGAGCGGCTTAGCTCAGTACATGCAAAAGAATGGCTACGAGATCATGCTAGGATGCGCCAGCATTCCAATGGCAGATGGCGGCCACTTTGCGGCTAGTTTGTATAACTCCCTAGGGAATGATCAAATGGCGCCAACAGAGTTCCATGCCTTCCCGCGCTTGCCTTTGCCATTAGATAAGCTAAACGGTGGCTTAGAGGTTCAACCACCACCATTGATCAAGGGCTACCTCAAGCTAGGCGCAAAAATTTGTAGCGCTCCAGCCTGGGATCCAGACTTTAATACAGCTGATTTGTTGACCATGCTCCGTCTCTCAGAAATTAACCCGCGTTATGCAAAGCATTTCTTTGGTCTTTAAGATTGCGGCAATCAGCCTAAAACAAAAAGCCACTTCAATTGAAGTGGCTTTTTTTATACTGCCTTATATATTTACTGTATTTACTTAAAACTCACTTGATAAGAGCGTCCTACCCTCTCCCACTCTGCAGCTTCTTTTAAAAGACTAAATTCAGTAAGCGGGTGTTCGGCAACCCATTCTTTAGAAAGACTCACTAAATAAGATCCGTCTCGCTCTGATACTTTGACCTTAGGGAAACTAGTGTCATTTCGTCCACGGCAAAGTACTTGTGCAAGCCGCAAACAAAATAGCATGCGCCAATCTTCAAAACTATGATTATTGGCTAATTTTCCTAGCTTGCCAGCATGTCCAATTAATAAAGCGGCTAGTCTAGCCTGATCATTTTTGGAGAAGCCGGGCATATCGGCGTTACCAGCAATATAGGCAGAATGCTTGTGGTAACCATTATGGGAAATGGATAAGCCGATTTCATGTAAATTTGCCGCCCATTGCAATAGAGCTGCATTGTCAGCCCTATTCTCTGCCTCTGGCTTTGGTAGTTGCTGTAAAAAATCTACAGCTAATTTACCCACTCGATCAGCTTGCTCTCGATCGACGGTATAGCGCTGCATAAATTGCTCTACAGTCACATAGCGCATATCATGATGCTGTGAACGACCAAGTAAGTCGTATAAAACACCGCTACGTAATGCGGCATCTGTTACTTCCATTTCTTCAATACCTAATTCATCAAAGGCCGCCAACATAATTGCCAAGCCTCCGGGCCATACGGCTCGTCTATCATCTTTTAGGCCCTCTAATTCAACTTGATTGACATGCTCGTACTTCAAAAGATGTTTTTTGAGATTTTTCAGGCCTTCGCGCGTGATTAAACCACTTGCGCCGTTGACACGACCCATTGTTAAACCATCGCCGAGCCCGTTGAAATTATTACTTGCAATCAAATCGGCTAAAGCTCTAGCAGTACCAGAGGAGCCGATAACCTGCCTCCAACCACTTTTCAAATATGCCCCTGAAATTACCTGAATCTCACGACGAGCGGCTAACTCTGCCTCCTTAAATGCATGCGCATCAATATTTCCCTTAGGGAAAAAGCGCAGGCTATGAGACACACAGCCTATGTAGAGACTTTCCATCAGTTTTGGCTCGTAGCCTTTACCAATAATGAATTCTGTTGAACCCCCGCCAATATCTACAACAAGTCTATTTCCCTGAACGGCTTGAACTTCATGTGCAGCACCGATATAAATGAGGCGCGCCTCTTCCACTCCGGCAATCACCTCAATTGGAAAGCCCAAAGCTTCCTCTGCATCTCGCACAAACTGCTGGGCATTTTTCGCAACGCGTAAGGTGTTGGTTGCAACTGCACGGACATTAGATGGATCAAATCCACGAATGCGTTCGCCAAAACGTCTGATAGCCGTTAGGCCTCGTTGGTAAGCATCATTACCAAGCAACTTATTTTCAGTAAGACCAGCCGCAAGACGAACAGTCTCACGTAGAGTGTCAATGGGACGCAGTTGAGTGCCCGAAGGAGTATTGGTTGCTTGGGCTACTAACATACGAAAGCTATTAGATCCTAGATCCACGGCAGCGACTAAGTCTGCGGAATATACAGATGGATCTATCGGATTGCTGGCCAAAATGTTCCCCAAAAATAGAGTGCTGGTTCAATTATGTCTATTTTATGTAAAAACCATGACATATTGATGAAAACCACAGCAAACCTATATAGCTTGGAGTCTTAGACCTTTGCTATGCAGCTAAATTTTGTTCGGAGCGAGAGCAGTCACGATTAGCAAAACTGCACAATATGCAGCAATCACCAGATTTTGGCTTCAAGATAGCGCTGCAGGAGCGGCAACGATAGAAATGCTGAGCTCCTTCTTCGGCATTAATAATCTCAGAAGCCTGGCAATGCGGGCAAGTAACAATGGGTTGCGGATGGTTGATAGTCTTGTTCACGATGAAATACTGAACTATGAATATTTCAGTACTGTGTCAATGTAGGAAATGCACTTAATCCGTTGTACTGGGACTCCAGAATGCTTGCGTCACAAATTCTTGATCTGCGATCTTAGCGATCAATGCATCCATCGCATTTCCATCCACAGCAGAGGCTGTTAATACCGCCTGTATTTCAACATCATCACTTCCAAACTGATGCACTTCGATATCCTGGGTTTGATAACCAGCCTCTTCCAGGGTCTTAATAAATTGCTTTAAGGCATGCTTTTGCGCATGTTTAGGGGTGATGATGTAGACAGAATTAGTCACCTCAACGGAAACAGTATCAAGAGGTTGTCGGTTGATAAAAGTGACAACGGGTCGCAAAAGGGTATTGGCTGCCAATATAAATAGAGTTGCTAGTCCAGCCTCTAGAATTAAATCAGCGCCTGCACAAGCGCCTACAGCTCCTGAAGCCCATAATGTAGCTGCCGTATTAATACCGCGAACATTACCTTCTTCGCGCATGATGACACCAGCACCTAAGAATCCAATGCCTGAAACAACGTAGGCCATCACATGAACTGCACCATCATGCCCAGTAAGACGATTGCCAGCATCCACAAAGATTGCGGCACCGATAGCAACCAATATATTGGTTCTCAAGCCAGCAGTTCGTTGACGGTATTGACGTTCTAATCCGATTAATCCACCCAACACAAAAGCAGTCAAAAGACTGATTCCAGTATCAGTCAATGACCCATAGTTAATATTGTTGATGAATTCCATGGGGGTCTGACTCTAAATTAATCCTGAATTATTTTGATCCTAAGCCTAAGGATTGAACCATGATCTTGAACACTTCCGTGTTATCCATAAAACCTTTAAATTTTTCTGATCCTGGACCAATAGCATTTAGGACGGCATCATCTGCTGTATGGACACCTGACTCTTGATTAACCGGCAAATTACCGCCGACATGAATGGCATCTTCTTGCAGCTGTACATATTTTGAGTTCGCAATAAACTTCCCAGACTCATCCTTAATTGCCGGTATAAATGTGCCATCAAGCTTGGGATGCATGGTTTCGTAATGATCAGGGTAAGCTCCGTAAAAGAAAGCAATCCGCTTAGATACATCAACACGATTGGGATAACCTTGAATATCTGCCTTAGGATAGTTAGGGAAACCAGCCTCGGCATATACGCCAACTTTTTCCCGCAAAGGGCCAGGCTTCTCGTCGTGGACTACACCACTGATTGATCCACTATGAGTATGGTCTGGAGTAACAATAATTAGTGTGTCAGGATGTGTTTTGGCAAAGTCCTTGGCAATTTGCACGGCATTACTTAACATGATGGTATCAAAAGCAGCGCGCTCCCAATCCAAAGGGTGATTAAACTTATCTATTAAAGCCGCCTCTACCATTAAGAAAAATCCATTAGGATTCCTAGAGAGGACATCGATGGCTGATTGCGTCATCTCTGTTAGATCAGGTTGATGGGGATATTGTTCAACCGTATTCTTTTTTAAATAAAGACGGTCGAGTGATCCATCCATATTATCGGGATGAAAGACGCCAAATAATTTTTTAGTATTTTTATTTTGTGCAGCAGTTTCAAGCTCTTGCTTGGTAAAAGCAAGTTGATAGCCCTCAGACTTAAAACTTTCTACCAAATTCTTTTCGTCCTTACGTTTTGAGCCCTTAGAAGATTGTGGATAAAAATAAGCTGAACCGCCACCAAGAATCACTTCCGCACCACTGGAGAAAAGCTGGTCGGCAATATATTGTTTGTCTGCCCTGCGTCTTGTATGAGCAACCATTGCGCCAGGTGTCGCATCCTGTAGCTCTGCATCAGAAACAATACCCACTGCCATTTTGGTATTACGCTTGATCAGCTCTGCGATTGTTTCGACTTTAGGGTGCGAGAGATTATCGCTAGCTCTGGATACATAAACTCCCATGGCATTCACAGCAGTCTTATGCCCTGTCGTATACGCACTCATAGAATTAGCAGAGTCCGTGATCAGGGAGTCAGATCCTGATGTGCCAATCATTGCCGTACTGGGCATATCATCAAATGCCAATCGACCTTGATATCTCCCCTCCACAATTCCTTTGGATAGGACTCTAGCAGTCGTACGATTGGCAATCGTCATGCCATCGCCAATAAAAAGAATGACATTCTTAACGCGGCGGGGACCACTACTGTATACATCCCAGACTACTTGTAAGCGCTCCTGTGGCGACCGAGCTACGATTTGATATTTACCAGCTTTAGATAGCTGTACATCTCTAAAAAGTATAGAACTACCCTTACCATTTTCATTAGCAATGAATTCTGGCTTATTGCTAATGGCTTTATTTATTGGCACCCCGTTTAATTCAACGATAGCCGCTTCGGGATTAATGACTGTATTGAATTCAATTTTGATATCAAACTTAGACCCCGCCAATATGGAAGCCTGATCAATGGGATAAATTACGGCAGCCTGAACGAATCCTGCAAGAGATCCAAGGAATATAAAGAGAGTGATCTTGATAGTACGCAGAATTTTCATAGAATCGAATTAGCAAATAATCTTGTGGAACTTCTAATATCTAACAATAACGTGACATTCTAATGACTATCCCCTCGGGGGCGTCATAGGGCTGTTTTTGTCGACCGCCTTCAACCTCCCAGATTTCACTGCCTTACGAAATAACTCGAAGTCCTGCTCATTTTGCTTGGCATAAGCTCTAGCAAATAAATACATTGCTTCGCCAAATTCCTTTGATTCACCGCAATATCCAGCAATCTCAGCCGCATCCCCAGATCGAGCATGACCCAGCGCAAGAGCCCAGCCATACAATTTTGCATAGTCCGCAAAGTTCTTTATGGATACTCCACCCGGTCCAATTGGGATACCACCTTTCATATCGCGCAACTGACGAAGATAAAAACCCTGGCTTTTATCAACATCAAATTGCATGGATCCATAATTCAAAAAGATATCTGGCGCCCCTTGAAGCAATCTTTGACCGGCCACCACCCTTTCACCCATATCACGATAAATGGACTCGCCTAAATAAGGACTTAGGACAGATTTTTGAGCTTCCTTGTATTGCAAAAATAAGGGATCATTCTCGCTATCTCCCTCAAAATATAGAACCATACAATTTGTACCCACGCTGCCAACGCCAACTACCTTACGTGCAAAGTCTTTCAAAACATAGCGTTCAAATAGAATCTTACGGTCGGCAAGCAACGTGCTTGAATAATTTATCAAAGCCTTGTCAATTAGGGAGCTAAGGGGATATCCAAAAGCATTCTTTTTGAAGTGCTCGATTAATGGGGGCTTATTAATAATCTTTCTATCTTTGCCAACAAGGGTAGTCAGTTTTTGTAATACCTGTACATTGCCTTGATCTTTGGTCTGCTTTAAGTAGATGCTAATTTGCTTTTGGTGTTCTTTACTAAAATGCTTACGAACTTCCACTTCACCAATAAATTCTTGGGCCAAATCTAAATAAGGCATATGCGCATATTGGTTCATACGCTTTTGGTATTCAGAACAAATACGCAACACTATTTTTTTACTTAATACCTTATCGCCGCCGTTGCTCTCAGATGCAATGACTGCACTGGCAACAAGACGCTTGAGATCCCACTCCCAACTACCAGGTAGGGTTTCATCAAAATCATTGATGCCGAATACCAGTCGGTGCTCAGCAGTGCCAAATAAACCGAAATTGGAGACATGCATATCTCCGCAGAGCTGAACTGTGATGTTGCTTGTTGCTTGGTTGGCTAAGTCTTGAGCCATAATGGCAGCCCCTCCTCGATAAAAGGCAAAGGGTGATTGCAACATCCGCTCATAACGAATTGGGATCAGCGACTCGATACGAGTCTTAGCTTGATTCTCCAGAATGGTAATTGGATCAATTCGCTGTTTTGGTGGGATATAAATGCCTTGCTGAGCAAAGCTGACCACTTTTCGTATGGCCTTTCCATCTGCCATGCGTTTCTTGATACTTGGCCTTGGATTGCTAAATGACTCTACTGATCTAAGAACGGCAAATTTGGGCTTTTTTTGTGAGGGCATGAGCTACCTGAACAATGAATATACCCACCCATATTAAAGCCAATCTAGGGATGCAACTAACTAAGAATTGATGTAAGTTAACTTTTTTTGAATACTCGCCGGTAGAGTTGAGAACCAAACACTATCATCCCCCACCGCAGGTAATATTTGCCCATATTCAATCATTTGACTGGGGCTAATTTCATCAATGTAAGCCCAAATTTGATGCCCAGCCAAGGAAATGACTGACTGAATGGCAACTTCTAACTCAACGAGGAGTTGTTTTTTTATTCGCTCAGACCTTCCATTGCGGATTTGCCCACTCAAAAATACATGGGGCTCGTCAAGAAGAATCCCCCCAATAAAGCAATCATGCTGATCCAATTGCCTAAAAATAACTTGAGCAAAATACGCCTCTGCGCCAGTGACGTCTGCATGTATTTTGGTAATGGCCTGTGCGAGCTTAAATTTTTGATGGGTAGTGAGCGAGAATCCTGCGTAACTAACACTATAGGTAGCCATGATGATATCTACTTAAAAAACCCTAATTACATTGCTTATGAATAGAATGAAGCTCATCTTTTATTTGCAGGTGATCCAACTTATCAATCGGGAGGTCAAGCAATAACTCAATGCGATTACGTAAACCCATTTCTACTTTTCTAAAAGCATTCCACATATCCTGCTCGCTTTCAGTTTCCATTGCGGGATCAATAAAACCCCAATGAGCTGTTGCAGGGTGACCAGGCCAATAAGGGCACTCTTCACCTGCAGCAGAATCGCAAACGGTGATGATAAAGTCCATGTGCGGTGCATCTTCTCTACCAAATTCATCCCAGGATTTACTTCTTAGCAATTCAAGTGGATAACCCAGATCTCTTGCAAGCTTCAAAGCAATTGGATGAATAAATGCCTTTGGCTTTGAGCCCGCCGAGAAGCCTATCAAACGTCCGCGGCTAAGCGTTGTTGCAAGCGCCTCAGCAAGAATAGACCGAGCTGAATTACCGGTGCAAAGGAATAAAATATTATAGGGATGAGTCATCAATAAAAGCGTACTAAAAAATGTGATTAAATAATTTCATCCAAACGTAATGAAAATCTTTTATCTATTAAAAATTGATTTACGTTTCGATCAAGTAGATCTCGGCTTACCTGCTCATCGTTGCTCTTTGATTCTAGAGTAAGGTCTTTTTGAACTTCATTACGAAATACGTCAGATATGTATTTAGTTAGGCTTGCATTCATGCATTTTTACCTTCCAGATGACGATAGATGAGCTTATCTTATAAGCTATATGTTTCAATCTTATTAAATACTCAGAAAAGAAAAAGACCCAGCGAACTGGGTCAAAAGGAAGAACGGTACAACTTTAATCTGTCAGAAAAACTGACAAACTTAATTTATCTGGTCTTTATTACAGATTAATGACTGAAGCTAAAAAGAGATTAACTTCCAAGGCGATGGGCAGTATATCTATTTGCGTAAGCCAAGCGCGCTTCATACCAAGCCTGCCAAATTGCAAGTAATGTTTTTTTCATATAAATCCTTATGGTGAAAGATCAATCTAGATATTTCTATTTTGTAGAGATATCGCGACAACAACAACTTCATTATTGGGCATCAAGGTGACAAGGTGAAGGCGCTTTTATGACCAATTGACATAGCTGGGATACACTCTGAGACATACACATTTTTCCAACAAGGAAATTCAAATGCTTCATTGGGATCTTTACAGCACAATTGCTCTAAGATTAGCTCTTGCCCTTTTTGTTGGATCAGTACTTGGCTTAAATCGCTGGCTACACCATAAATCTGCTGGTATTCGTACTCACTCACTAGTTGCGATTGGTTCTGCAACGGCTGTAATGCTGATCAGCGACTTTGTACAAGATGATGCGCAATCTGTCAGTCGCGTCCTTCAGGGGCTTATCACTGGACTTGGTTTTTTAGGTGCTGGGGTCATTATTCACGAGCAACGCTCGCAGCGGATTCATGGCCTGACTACTGCGGCAAGTCTATGGGCTTGTGCTCTTATTGGAGCCGCTTTTGGGGCTGGGCAATTCGCCTTGGGGGGACTCTCCCTAGGCACAATTCTGCTCACTTTAATGATCGGCGGCCCTTTGGAAAGGCTCTTTGCCAGAATCAATGGCGTTAAGCGCAGCTCTGAGATTTCCAGCGATCCTGAGTGAAAAACCCATCAAAACACTCAGAAAAGGGTATTTGTCATATTACTTTGTTAGGATAAGGACATCCAAACTATGACAAATACATGCCATGAGTGATTACAGATATGAAGATGCAGTGCAACAACTGCAAGAAACTGGCGCTATCGGGCTTGTGGACTTAAAAAGTCTGCCTCACGACGATCTCGTTGAGCTATTTGAAGAGATCAAGGTGTGGTGTCTATATGCCAGTGGAAAAGCTGAAAAGCTAAGTAAAGAGTCTAAGAAGAAAAAGAAAAAGAAGAAGGAATAGCCCCTAAGCAGCTATACGCTCCTTAGGAAATCGCAGTGTGAAGGTACTGCCTTTTCCCGGCATGCTTTCTATCAATAACTGAGCTTGATGACGGCTTGCAATGTGCTTTACGATTGCTAACCCCAAGCCAGTGCCCCCAGTATCACGCGAACGACTTCGGTCAACTCTATAAAAACGCTCAGTAAGCCTTGAAAGGTGCTCCGAAGCAATGCCTGGACCAGTATCCTCAACCGAGAATTCCCCCTGTCCTTCAGAATTAATACCCCACCTAACATGAATCGAGCCAGCATCTGGGGTGTAACGAATTGCATTTGATACTAAATTACTAAATGCAGAAAGTATCTCCCTTTCTTCACCAAGCAAACTTTTCTGATCGGCAACCTCAAACTCAAAACTATGTTTTCCTTGGGATAAAGCCTCAGCATCATTCCTCAACAACGCCATCAACGTTTCAGCATTAATTTTATTTGTTGCAGCGGGTAATGAGTTTGACTCTAGGTTAGCCAAGGTTAATAGGTCCTCAACTAAGCTTTTCATGCGCTGCGCTTGCGACATCATCATGTCAAAATATTGATCGCGCTGATTCTTCTCAAGATCCAAGGTTTGGACAGTTTCTAGAAAGCCCATTAATACAGTAATCGGTGTTCTCATTTCATGAGATACATTGGCAACGAAATCACGCCTCATGGAATCCGCTTTTTGCAGATCAGTTACGTTTTGCACAAGCAATAAGTTACGACGATTCCCAAACGGAAAGGCTTGCAGCATGATACTCAAGCTACTATCTGGACCCATTCTTTCAAGAAGCAAAGGCTCCTCAAAATTACGCCTACTTAAGTAATGAACAAACTCTGGACGGCGGATCAGAAAATTTATCCGCTGCATCACATCACGTTTAAAGTTCAAACCAAAAAAACGTTCTGCGATTGAATTACACCATTCAATCTGATCATCTTCATCAAGCATAACAATACCATTAGGAGATGCCTGAAAGGCCTCAATAAAATGATCATGTTGCTGCTCAATTACACGCATCCTCTGCTTTAAATTTTTAACTAATCGCTGTAGTTTGAAAAATACCTCTTCCCAAAAACCGCTAGGCAGGGACATGCTATCAATAGTATCTGACTGAATATGTTTTCCTAGATGAGCCAGATTGATATATGAGTAAACCAAAGGAATTGAAAGTAGAGAAATGCTTACGAAAATAGACCATTCAGCACCCCATTTATATAAGGTAAGAAATGAAACTATTAAAACAAAGCAAACGAGGACAAAATAGCGCGTAAGGGCAGAAATCATGATGCAATCTTAGACTATCTTCTGTAAAGACTTGAAGTAGTCCCAAAAACCCTGAAAAAGGGCTTAGGATTCAGTCGGCATCTTGGTAATCCGGTAGCCGCTGCCTCTGACAGTCTCAATAAAACGATCACAATCTACTGGACTTAATGCTGCTCTCAAACGCTTGATATGGACATCCACAGTACGCTCTTCAATATAGACTTCATTTCCCCACACCTTATCAAGCAAATTTGTACGTGAATGAACTCGCTCTGGGTTAGCCATGAAGTATTGAAGAAGCCTATATTCGGTAGGGCCTAAAGATACTGGCTTAGGTTCAGAATTAGGCCAAATTGCCACCACTCTATGAGAGCTTGGATCAAGCTTAAGTGGACCAACTGTTAGGGGACCTGTGTCGTCAACTGTAATTTGCCTTCGCAACAATGCCTTAACTCTAGCAATAAGCTCCTTAGGCGAAAAGGGCTTGGTGACATAGTCGTCTGCACCAGAATCCAGGCCCAAGACTTTATCAGCCTCTTCGCTTTTAGCTGTCAGCATCAAAATGGGAAGCCCTCTTGTGCGTTCATTTGCCCTTAACTCTTTGGCAAATTGAACGCCAGACTTGCCAGGAAGCATCCAATCCAAAACTACAAGGTTTGGTAGACGCTCCTTCATCATGCCTTGAGCGATGTCTGCTTGCATTGCCTTCTCAACCTCATATCCTGCATGGGTAAGGTTAACCGCAATTAACTCTGCAATTGATGGCTCATCTTCGACAATTAATATGCGGTGAGTCATATTGAATGGACTGTTTATTGCTTATTGGCTTCGCGAACCAAATCTTCGTGCGGAATATGACGCACATCTGACCCTTTGGCTACGTAAATTACGAATTCAGCAATATTTTTAGCGTGATCACCAATGCGTTCAATTGCCTTGGCTATGGTCAACATATCCAATCCAGTGCTGATCATATGAGGGTCCTCAGACATATACGTAATTAATTTACGAACAAATCCCCTGAATTCTTCATCAATTTGACGATCTTCGGCAACCACTTCTGCAGCCGCTACAGTATCAAGTCGAGCAAAAGCATCTAAGCTTCGACGAAGCAAATTAATAGCCATTTGCCCCGATAGACGAATTTCAGCCACATTAATATTGTGAGATGAATTAGACTCGATCAAACGCTTGGTTCGCTTAGCCACTCGCTCTGCCTCATCGCCTGCTCGTTCCAGATTTGTGATGGCCTTAGAAACAGCCATTACCAAGCGAAGATCGCGAGCTGTAGGTTGACGACGAGCAATGAGTTCAGTACAAGCTAGATCGATTTGTATCTCGAGATCGTTTACGAGCTTTTCATTTTCTATAACGATGTTGCAGGTATCAGCATCCATTTGCGTAAATGCACGCATGGCTGTAGAAATTTGAGATTCAACTAATCCGCCCATTTCAAGCAATCGGCTTGAAAGCGAATTAAGGTCTGCGTCAAATTGTGATGATAGATGTTTATCTGGCATTTAATGTCTCCAATTAACCGAAGCGACCGGTGATGTAGTCTTCTGTTTCTTTACGCTTAGGCTTGATAAAAATTTCATCAGTTTTACCATACTCCACCAAACTACCAAGGTACATATATGCAGTGTAATCAGAAACACGAGCAGCTTGCTGCATATTGTGAGTCACAATTGCAATGGTGTACTCATGTTTTAGCTCATTAATCAGCTCTTCGATTTTTCCAGTGGAAATTGGATCTAGTGCAGAAGTTGGCTCATCAAGCAAAATGACAGATGGTTTAACAGCAACACCTCGAGCAATACACAAACGCTGCTGCTGACCGCCGGACAGAGATAAACCGCTTTGATTTAACTTGTCTTTAGCTTCAGTCCATAGAGCAGCCTTATTTAGAGCCCATTCAACTCGCTCATCCATCTCTGAGCGGGAGAGTTTTTCATAGAGACGCACGCCAAAAGCAATATTTTCATAGATTGACATTGGAAAAGGTGTTGGCTTTTGGAATACCATGCCAATCCGCGAGCGAAGTAAGTTTAAATCTTGGCCTGGGTTCAGAATATTCTGACCATAGAAATTAATCTCACCTTCTGCACGCTGACCTGGATATAAATCATACATACGATTTAAAGTTCGTAGCAAAGTTGATTTGCCGCAACCAGAAGGACCAATAAAGGCGGTTACTTTACCTTGCTCAATATCAAGATTAATGCTCTTCAGACCCTGAAATGATCCATAGTAAAAATTCAGGTTTCTTACTTCAAGTGCATTGATAGCAGCCTGCCCTGTTTGTTGATTTGTTGTTTCCACTTTACCCCCTTGACTATCAATCTTATTTAAGTCAAACATTGTTTTCATATCGCTCATCATCCTTGAACCTTCTCACGGAACACCACACGCGCCAATATATTTAAGCCGAGAACGGCGAATGTAATGAGAAGCGCCCCACCCCAAGCCAATTCAACCCAATTATCATATGGGCTCATAGCAAATTGGAAAATCACGACCGGTAAATTTGCCATTGGCGCATTCATATTGGTCGAGAAGAATTGATTATTCAGTGCTGTAAAAAGCAAAGGTGCGGTTTCACCGCTTACACGTGCTAAGGCGAGCAAGATACCTGTCATCACACCGCTTTGAGCTGCTCGCAAGGTAATCATAAAAGCAACTTTCCACTTTGGCGTACCAAGCGCGTAAGCTGCTTCACGTAGACTTCCAGGTACTAAGCGCAGCATATTTTCTGTAGTACGCACTACAACTGGAATAGCAATTAAAGCCAGAGCAATAGTGCCAGCCCAACCTGAAAAGTGTCTAGCTTGCGCAACAACAAATGCATACACAAACAAACCGATCACAATAGATGGAGCGGAAAGCATGATATCTGTTACAAAGCGAGTGACAGCAGCAACACGACTACGATCACCATACTCAGATAAATAAAGACCGGCTAAGACACCAATCGGCGTACTGATTAAAGTACAGGTACCCACTAGCAAAAGGCTACCCACAATTGCATTTGCAAGGCCACCGCCGTCAGAGCCAGGAGCAGGAGTGCTATGAGTGAAGAGGTTTAAGTCGATTGCAGACAATCCTTTAAACACCAATACACTGAGGATCCACATTAAAAAAATCATCCCCAAGGCCATAGCACCCATTGAAAGGGTTAAGCCTATCTTATTTGCACGCTTACGCTTTGCAAAGACTGCTTGATCAATATTAGAGGTATTGTTCATGTCTTCATTCCCTGCTTCTTCTCCATATTGTTAAGCATCCATTTAGCGCATGCCAAAACAATAAATGTGATGATGAATAAGGCTAGGCCCAGAGCGAATAATGAAGATAAGTGATTACCAGCCTCCGCCTCACCAAACTCGTTAGCAAGTGTTGAGGCAATCGAAGTACCAGGAGAAAATAAAGATGCAGATAGGCGGTGCGCATTACCAATCACAAAAGTGACTGCCATCGTTTCACCAAGTGCCCTGCCCAATCCCAACATCACCCCGCCTATAACACCTGCTTTGGTATATGGCAGAACCACATTCTTAACTACTTCCCAGGTAGTGCAGCCAATTCCGTAGGCAGATTCTTTGAGAACAGGCGGGACAATCTCAAAGACATCGCGCATCACTGAAGCAATAAAGGGAAGAATCATCATTGCCAGGATTAAACCTGCACACAAAATACCAATACCATTGAACGCCCCAGAGAACAAAATTCCTAATCCAGGAATTTGGCCTAGTGTCGATGCTAAAACCGGTTGAATGTACTCTGCAAACAAAGGGGCGAAGATAAAGAGGCCAAACATGCCGTAGATAATTGATGGGACAGCAGCCAAGAGCTCAACTGCAGTACCCAATGGCCTACGAAGGGGCCCCGGGCAGAGCTCAGTCAGGAAAACGGCGATACCAAAGCTTAATGGAACTGCAATTAACAGCGCAATCAATGAGGTAATAACAGTGCCGTAAATAGCAATCAAGCCGCCAAACTCACCATTAACAACATCCCATTCTTGGGAAAAGAAAAATCCCGGGCCAAAAGTATGCAAGGCAGGCCAAGCATTGATCACTAACGAGATCAAAATGCCCATCAAGGCAATGAGAACTGACAGTGCAAAGAATTGTGTAACCCCATGGAACAAGAAGTCCTGAATACGCTGTAATTTCGCAATTTTCAAGGCCTGCGCTGTAGGTGCAGAATGAGATTGGGTAATATCCATTGATTTAGGCTTATTTGATATCAAAACAGCCCCACAACACTGTGGAGCTGTTTATTAATAAATGCTTGATGAGTAAACCATCAAACCTTACTTGGTAACAACCTTTGTGAAGACATTCTTACGAATGAAGTCAGTTGTTGCATCAGGCATTGGAACGTAATCCAACTCTTCAGCCATCTTCTTACCATCTTTGAATGCAAATTCAAAGAACTTAATCACTTCAGCAGCATTGGCTTTGTTTTCAGGATTCTTGTAAAGCAAGATGAAGGATGCGCCTGTGATTGGCCATGATTTAGCACCTGAGGCATTGGTAATAAATGTACCCATACCAGGGATCTTCGACCAATCTGTGCCTGCAGCAGCGGCTGAAAAGGTTGCATCATCCGGAGCCACAAAATTACCATCTTTGTTTTTCAAAGAAATAAAGGTCATTTTGTTTTTCTTAGCGTATGCGTACTCTACATAACCAATAGCGTTTTTGACGCGAGTTACGTTAGCTGCAACACCTTCATTACCCTTGCCACCAACGGTGGAGGCCGCAGGCCACTTCACGTTTGCACCAGAACCTACTGCATCTTTGAACAAAGTACTTGTTTTTGCTAGGTAGTCTGTAAAAATTGCTGTTGTTCCTGAGCCATCCGCACGCGTTACCACAGTAATTGGGCCAGTAGGAATCTTCACGCCAGGGTTCATGATGGCAATACGTTTATCGCCCCAATCCGATATCACACCTTGGAAAATATCAGCCAATGTTGGGCCGTCTAACTTGATCTCGCCTGGCTTAACACCGTCGACGTTAATCACTGGAACTACACCACCAATAATGGCAGGGAACTGAACCATGCCATCTTTTTCTAATTCATCAAACTTCTGTGGGTTATCGGTCGCACCAAAATCGACAGTTTTCGCTTTAATTTGTTTGATACCACCAGATGAACCAATAGATTGGTAATTCAAATTGGAACCAGTCTTAGCTTTAAAAGCTTCAGCCCACTTGGCATAGATTGGGTACGGGAATGTTGCGCCTGCGCCAGTCATATCGACAGCAAATGCTGCTGGAGCTAGTGAAATAACGCCAATAACGAGGGCTTTTTTCAAGAAAGATTTCATTTATTCAGTCCTTAAATTGAATCTGCGCAACAGCGCGATAGGTGAACAATACGGAGTGAATATGACAGCTTTGTGACATGCCTGTGACAGCCTTAAAACCCCTTAATTTAGGTGTCTAATGGGGTTTCTTCCTCTTGTTCCAGCTAATTTTGGAGGGAACGTGAATTAAGCCATTGGGGCTGAAATTGCCCCTGCCGGCTTTTTATAGCGGTTATAAGACCACATATATTGATGTGGCTTTTCGATGATGTGTTGCTCAAAAAAAGCATTCATTTGAGAGGCTGCCTCCATCGGACTCTGAAGGGGGTCTCTTGTCATTAATCTCGTTTTGACATGCCACCCCCTACCAAATCGTAATCGCTCGGCACTTACAAAAAGGGTAGGCACGTCATTGAGATGGGCTAACTTATAAGGAAAAGAGGAGGTATAGGCATATTGATTAAAAAATTTAGCCCATACTCCGTCCGCAACGCTAGGAACCTGATCTGCCAGAATGCCCACCAATTCACCATTTTTTAAGGCTCTTTTAATTTTCCGAACGCCACCCAAATTAGCCTCTACAAAATCCACTCTTGAATGAGAGCGGCTTTTGACCATCAATGCATTTACCCACTGCTTGCGGGCAGGTTTATACATCACAGTGGCTCTCAATCCCTGAGAAAAGATGCGAGGAATGATTTCAAAACCACCTAGATGGGAGGCAAGAATAATCACCCCATTTCCATTTGCCACTAAGTCAGAAAAAAGCTTCCAGTTATCTACGGTAGTTTTTAAAATAGAACTATTTGGATGCCTCCAGATCCAGAGAGTATCTGCGAACATCATCCCCGCCTCACATGCGGCCCTCATTCGTGAGGGCTTAAATCCAGAAACTAGCGCAGCATTCTCGAGATTAGCTATTAAGTGATTTCGATATCTCGGCGACACAATAAAAATGATCAGTCCAACAGCTGCACCAATCCATTGAAGCACGACTAAAGGTAGCAAACTGATAAGTCTCTGTAATTTAAATAGCATTCGGTTGTAACAGCCTTATCGTAAAAAGATGCTTCTCTCAAGCATCAATAAGTAGATCGCTCCCAAAAAGACTTCGGGTTAAGAAAAGTCAGGGAACGATTAACCATGTATCTAATCGGAGAATAAACTGCTATGACTCTAGAGGATTGCGTATGAGGAAAATGGCAACCACTCCGCTCTGCACACCCTACTCCCTAAATTAAGAAATAGATATAGCTCATTTACTTAATTGCATAATAGGGCCGCAGGATTCCCAAATGGATACCCTAATACAAAAATCTTGTTTGCAATAATACGCAGTCTTGTTTAACTTTGGCGGAGAGGGAGTCCAATCCACCTTGTGTATGAGTTTGGACGATTTTACACAGGGTTAGATTTGATTGGCTACCTTCAAGCCCAATAGCTATATCAAATAACTCACAATACTTAAGTGTTGTAAGTGCTATTCAAAGTCTAAATCCATACATTTATATCCGAGCCTATCTATCTCATTCCGAGATTAGAGCGAGGGACTAAATGAGGGAACCAAATGGCTATAAATTTAGACTATCAAACCATATTGAATTTAAAGAAGGCTGGCAGATATACCGACCCTAAGACTAAGGGCTTGCAGCTCCTCATAAAGCCTTCAGGGGGGAAGTATTGGTTACTAAGGTTTGCTCTTAATAAGAAAAGGCAAGAGCTGGGATTGGGCTCATTCCCCGACGTCTTACCAAAGCAGGCCCGTGAAATGGCACAAGAAGCTAGGGTATTGATTAATAAGGGAATTAATCCTATAGACCTTAGAAATAAATCAAGAAAGATTGAATCACTTAAGAAACAAACATTTGAAGAGTTTGCTTTAGATTGCATATCAGCCAAAAAGGTTGAATGGTCCAACAATAAACATATCAACCAATGGACTAGCACCCTCAAGACCTACGCCTTCCCCATCATCGGCAGCAAATCATTAGATGAAATTGAGACGGACGATATCTTGGAAATCCTCTCCCCAATATGGGTTGATAAGACAGAGACAGCCTCCCGTCTTAGGGGCAGACTTGAATGGATACTTGCTGCAGCTACAACACGTAAATTAAGAACGGGAATGAATCCCGCATTATGGCGGGGGCATCTACAAACTATTCTCCCTACTCCAGCAAAAATTATGGATATTAAACACCATAGAGCCCTGTCCTACAGAGCTATTCCCAGCTTCATGGCCAAGCTAAGAGAAAACCTAAATATGTCAGCTCTAGCCCTTGAGTTCACAATTCTTAATGCCTCAAGGACCGGTGAAGTGATTGGAGGCCTCAGAACCGAGATTGATAATGGAATTTGGACTATTCCTGCCAGTCGAATGAAGGCAAGAAAAGAACACCGCGTCCCACTATCTAAACGCTCAATCGAGATACTAGCAATGGCAAAAGTAATGGATGAAGATAGCCCCTACCTTTTTTCTAGATGCGGAAATCCGCTCTCAAATATGGCTATGCCGATGGTATTACGAAGAATGAAAATAGATGTCACAGTTCATGGCTTCCGCTCCACTTTTAGAGATTGGGTATCCGAAGAAACCATGCACTCGCCTGAAGTTGCTGAAATGGCTCTTGCCCATACCATTAGAAATAAGGTGGAAGCTGCCTATAGAAGGAGTGATTTACTGGAAAGAAGAAGACTTCTAATTAATGACTGGGAGAACTATTGCACATCTGGTCAAATAAGTAATGTCATTAATATTAAGGCTGCATAAAACACAAAATTGCCATGACTATAGATAAAGAAGTACTTACCCATATCAAGCTTCTTTCCGGTGCCATGCATCTCCGAAAATCTGAGCTAGATAGAAAGATTGCGGACGGGAAAAAACTCTCTCGAGACGAGACCCTTCATCTCAAGGAGATTAATTGGCTTCTAGCCAGTGTATTAAATATAGATGAGGAAAAACCCTTCTTACTAGGCGAGCCAACAAAAGAGGAAATATCAAAAGGTAAGGCTACCTTCAAAAAGGGCTTGGATAAGCTAACTAAACCCGAGTTGATTGAAAAGCTATCCATAACCCTATTTGAGTTGGAATGGGAAAAAAATACAGTTGAACAAATATCTAAAACTAATGAGTTTTTATTTGAATTCTACGAACAGGCAACCAAGAAAATTAAGGTCAATAGCAAAAATAGAAAAGCTGGAAAAGCCTTAAATGATAAGTTTCATGTTGATAGAAAAAATCTAGCAAAAAGTGTCATTAATGAACTCAAAAAAGAAGACGCCCTAACCTTTAAAAGGTTTTGCGCAAGGATGAGAAAACATGGGGAATTTCCAGCAAGCTCTTTAAGGGAGTATTTCCTTAGCATTACAGGCTTAAAGTCGACGACATAACTCCCATAACTTAAGTGTTGTGAGTGACTTATTAGCAAGCATTACCTATTCTCTATACATGTCCAAAATAATTGATGGAGATGCAAATGGAGACAGAGATAAAGTTACTTCGCATTGATGATGTTTCAAAAAAGACCACATTAGCCAAAAGCACCATTTGGTTAAAGCTTTCTCAAGGTAATTTCCCAAAACCAGGAAAGCTAGGCCCATCTATTAATGTTTGGAAAGAGTCTGATATTGACTCATGGATAGCCTCTAAATTTGAGCAACCCAATCTAAACATTTCTCAAAATGCAATTTAATTCTCACCCAGAGCGATGGTATGGACAAAATCAATTAATTGACTTACTAGAGGACTTTGGGAGATACACTCACGCTATAACGCCCACACTAAAACAAAATTACTCTCCAAAAGTGATGAAAAGAGAGGCTGAAAAAGCAACTAGAATCTTCTTGAGACTTGTTAACAGCACTTATTTTGGAAAACTGTACAACCGAGGCAAAAAATCTCTCCCAGTCTGTACCTTTTATGAAACAAAACTTTTTGGTGAGAATCCCCATCTCCATATGGCAATAGGTAGCCCTGAGGGTATTAGTTATGAAGAATTTAAAGCCACTCTAATTGCGTCCAAAGAACGCATAGATTTATTTAATCAACAATTCGATGTAAGGCCATTTAACTCCAATGGGTGGCTGACATACATCTCAAAAGATGGAATTGAAGGAATGATTCCAACCTGCTGTTCTAGAAGTAAATAGAGCATTCATCCCGTCTGGTGATTGCGTAGCTGTAGGGAGGTTTCCAATGGGTTACCTTGTTTACTCCTATTCCCAAATACCAACAACCTACTAATCACTTCCCTATTTATTACCTAGTCCAATAATCCACTTCTTATATATTCACAGCAACTACTAGAGGTATTAGTCTCTCTATATATAGACCTGATATTTTTTGTAGTTAATTAGATACTAATTTCGGCCTTTCCACACAATCCTGAGGCGCTCGGATATAGTGCATATAGATTACCCCATCCATGCACTGCAAATAAGAATGTTATGTTAAGTAACGAAGGTCAAACAGGTATATATGCCATCTATCTATCTGATGGTAGATGTTATGTTGGCTCAACTGCACAGCCATTTAAAAAAAGATGGAATGAGCACCGCCAAAGATTGGATAAAGGCAAGCACCCGAATATTCATTTAGCGAGGGCATGGATTAAATACGGCTCAGATGCATTTACATTCCAGATTCTAGAAGTCTGCGATGTATCGGAGAATTTAATTCGAATAGCCAAAGAGAATTATTGGATTCAAAAGCTTAATCCTGAATTTAATATGGCCCCCGTGGCCGGGTCTGTGTTGGGCATCAAAAGGAGAGAAGAAACAAAGCAATTGCTCAGAGCGATAAATATCAAGCACTGGCAAGAAAATCCAAGGCCTAAGGGCTACAAAAGACCCCAAGAGGTTGCCGATGCTATTTCATCAGGAAGAAAAGGAATTAAATTTTCAGATGAGCACGTCATCAATTTGTCAAAATCCTTAAAAGGTCGAATCTCGCCACGAAAAGGCGTAATTTTAGGTGATGACACAAAACAAAAGATATCTAAAAATCGCTCAGGAATTCCTCGAACCCAAGAGGCTTCAGATAAAGCAGCATCCTCAAACAGAGGAAGAAGGAGAACGGATGCCCAAAAAGAGAGAATCTCGCTATCCCTTAAAGGAAAGGGAGGGAAGCTTGATGAATCTCAAGCTAGGGCAATCAAGGAAAGCACTGCAAAAACAAGTGAATTAGTTAAACAATATGGCGTCAGCCGTGCTCAAATAAATAATATTCGAAGTGGAAAAAGCTGGTCTCACTTGTGATGGCAAACCCCTGCTATTGCCTCTTCTTACAAGGCCACGCTTGACCTAGCGCAACGCCTGTAATGTCGTATGCATTCATATGCCATATTTCAGGGTTTGCTTTAAGGAATTTTTCAGTAATGGCAATTGCTTGCCCAACAGTTGCACCCTCAGGCTTACAGTGGGATTGCCCCTCCCACTTAAATGTTATGTCGCCAACGACTTTTACGTATTGCAATTTATTAGGGTCAGAATTTGGCAACTCAAGGCCATTTAATAACTGCTGACCCGTCATAGACTGAGCTAGAGCATTGAAAGACATGAGTAATACAAAAAGTCCCAATAAGAGTACTTTCATAATCCATTTCTTCTTCTATATTCCTGAACCATACTTATGGTCACATCCCTTGGGTAGCAAATAGGGTCATAGCCTCTAGGCTTTGAATAAGCACTTCTTGCACCACAGCTAGAGCCATTTCTTGCAACGCTGTATGGGCATGGGCAATTACCCGGGTATGAAGCTATGGATTCACTGATAATTTGCTGCTTAATTTGTGAATCAGAAATCTTACTATCCGAGAAGACGGGGCAAGAGAATATAACCAACAGAATGATGACTAGTTTTTTCATTTCTGAGGCTCTCTAGTACCCTGCTTGCCGGTGTATGGATTGGTATTGGGCTTGCTAGACCAATTATCCCGTTGAGTCTTGTTGGGATTGGTAGCTCTATGACCTTTGACATAGGTTCCATCTTTTTTTGTATAACCCCTGACATTATGACTAGAAGCTCCCCAAGCTAAAATTGCCACCATACCCAGCATCAAGACTAAAAACTTTTTCATTGCTGTTGTAGTTGTTGCCTTCTTTTTTGAAGTTCAAGCCTTTTTATTTCAAGTTCTTGCTGTTGCAAGTCCATCTGCTGTTGCTGCAAATCATATTTCTGGGCTTGTGCTTGCCCCTGGCGAAAGGCTCCATAAGGGTCAAATGATTGACCCATTTGTAACATTTGCTGACCAAGATTTTGCTGGGGCTGAACCTGAACCTGGCAAGGCGAGGTATAGGGCGTACCGCAGCCATTTTGGGCATGAGCCGACATAATGACCCCTACAAACAATGCAAGTGAAAGATAGTAATTCTTCACCAAAAACCCCCAAGTTATTCTATTTTTTATATTCTATAACCGAATATCCTGAAATGGGATAATTTCAGATGCCTCATAGCATGAGTGCATGTTGGAACGCCAAAAATATGAACTTCTTAGGTCAGAGCTCAAAAATGCTCGTTTACAGGCCAAGATACTTCAGGCTGACCTAGCAAAAAAGCTAATGAAGCCCCAAAGCTACATCTCTAAAGTTGAGTCTGGGGAGAGGAATTTAGATGTCATTGAATTTATCGCCTACTGCCAAGCATTGGATTTAGAGCCAAGTAAATGGCTCAAAAAGCTAGCCAATAAATTCTAGATAATTACTTTAGAAGCTTTAATAACTCATCCTGCTCTGCTTTTATGCTGCTTTTATGACTTTTAGCAACACTTAAAACTTGCTCCGCCATCTTTACTAATGCTAGCGTAGGCATTTTCAAGGTCAGGGCTGGCAACAAATGACCGGCTGGATTAACAAACCCAACGGTAATAGATGAGGATGCGCTTGAGACTTGAATATCTAATACTTGGTCAGCAACGAACAGTCCATGCTGGATTGCCAACGCAGTCTTACGTTGCTGTTCAGATGTATCACCTTTATCTTTTACTTCATTCGCCATAAGGTGTCCTTATAAGATTAATGTGCAAATAATTCTTCTGGATTTAGTACGTTGAAAGCATTACCAGCTATACCAAATTGAGCAATATTTGACTCTTGTGAGACTGTGCCAATAGGTGCAAATGAATTATTTGCAACGGCACCATACTGTACATTATCAATTAACGCCCTCAAGAATGGGGTTGTAGGCTGGTTGACTGATACTGCCATAGCTATAGCCTCAGAGCAAAACTCATTCAAGGTTTGACCTTTTATATGAGCAGCTTGCGCTGCTGCTTTATGAATTTCAGGTTTAGTCCTGATGTTGAAAGTACCACTATAGGACTTATTAGGCTCAATATTATGTTTCTTGCAATGTGCCAAATATGAATCAACAGCGGCATGAAACTTATGCTCAATTTCAGATGCGCTTTCTGCGTGAAAAGTTATGGAGCTCTCGATGAAAAGAATTTTTCCAAAGATTACTTTATCTTCCTGGCTGTAATCAATTTCAGCCTTATAACCCTTGTAATCAAGAATGCTCATCAATCAACCCTTGCTCTTCCAAAAAATTTAAAACGTCTTTAATTTGATAACCCTTTAAAGAGTCATTTGGGTGCGACCTAGAAACTCCCAATACTATTGCCGGATTCGCCGGCGCATAAAAATTGAAGTGAGAACCTCCCCCACTTTTATCAACTGCAAACCCAAATCTTGCAAGCAAAGTAACAAGGTCGCCCCATTTGAAATCTCTGGGAGCTGGTTTTGCCCTTAGCTTTGCAAGTAATTTGTCTGCCTTTGACACTATTATTCTAGCCTTTATACAGTATTGCAACTGAAATTTGGTTGCAAACAACAATTCTTTGGTTTTCCAAAGGAAATATGGCGACTCTTAGGCCTATATATTTGCATTGAAATATTAGACTTTTCCCTCCCAGGTCCCCATCTCTCAGGATAAGAATACGATAAGTTTTTTGGGAACCTATTAAGCAATGCTGAGTGTGGGAACAAATGAGGGAATAAAAAGCAAAGTAGGCTTGAAACCCCACGCTACTTGACAATTTGGCGGAGAGGGAGGGATTCGAACCCTCGGTACTATTGCTAGTACGCCTGATTTCGAGTCAGGTACATTCGACCACTCTGCCACCTCTCCGATAATTACAGGATAAAACTTAAACAGCAATCCTACCTAAAATTCTTTAAATCCTTAATCGCAGACTCCAGTCATCAGAAGTCCGCCAGAAAAGAAACCAAAAGGTTTCTTACTTCCGTTACCAAATTCTTCAATACTCAGATAGTCTACAAAGGCGCCATTCTTACCTTCAGATTTTTGAATCCAAACAACCTTGTACGAATTACTTTTACTGCCGGATGCGATCACCTTTGGATTCATTAGGGTATCCATAACATCTCCGACCACTTCTCCAGTCTTTTTTACCACTGCAAATTCTTGCCCTACTCTGGGACTATCTTGAACTAATGAGAGCTCACCATTACTTTTAATGTAGGCGTCACTCAATACTTCACAACGATAGGTTTTTTCGTTAGCCAAAACACTGTTGGATATCAACAGTGAAAAAACGAGAGTGAAATACTGTGAGTGCTTTCTCATCTAAGTGATTTTTTATCTGAGTTACTTGAGTTAAATTGGCTTGAGCACTTCTAAGCCGCCCAAGTAAGATTGCAGCGCTCTAGGAATCGCAATGCTGCCATCTACTTGTTGCTTATTCTCTAGTAATGCTACCAACGCTCTACCAACTGCAAGACCGGAACCATTTAAGGTGTGCACTAATTCTGGCTTACCTTGTCCTGCCTTAAATCGGGCTTGCATACGTCTTGCTTGAAAATCACCCATACTTGAGCATGAACTGATTTCTCTGTAGGCCTTTTGTGAAGGTACCCACACTTCTAAGTCATAGGTCTTGGTGCTACCAAAACCCATATCGCCAGTACAGAGCAATACTTTTCTGTATGGCAACTCGAGCAATTCCAGAATACGTTCAGCATGGCCCGTTAAATCTTCGAGGGCTTGCATGGAGTCTTCTGGCTTAGTAATTTGCACTAACTCCACTTTATCAAACTGATGCTGACGAATCATGCCGCGTACGTCGCGACCATAGCTACCCGCCTCGGAGCGAAAACAAGGTGTATGGGCTACAAACTTCATTGGCAAATTATCTGCATTGACGATTTCATCGCGAACTAAATTTGTTACTGGAACTTCTGCCGTTGGAATCAGATAGAAATTTTCGGTTTTTGCTTCGCCATTACCATCTTCCCCACCCATTTGACGAGGCACTTTGAATAAGTCTTCTTCAAACTTTGGTAATTGGCCAGTACCACGCATAGAGGCGGCGTTCACCATATATGGCGCATATACCTCTTGATAATGATGAACTGTTGCATGAGTGTCGATCATGAACTGCGCTAAAGCGCGATGCAATCTAGCGATAGGTCCTTTGAGAACCACAAAACGTGAACCGCTGATTTTGGCAGCCACCTCAAAATCAAGCCCCAGAGGACCACCGAGATCGACATGATCTTTAATCTCAAAATCAAAGATAGGTTCTTCACCCCAACGCTTTACTTCTTGATTTTCTGTCTCGTCTTTACCGGTAGGTACAGACTCATCTGGCAAATTCGGAATACCCATCAAGAAATCAGCAATCTCTACTTGCAGGGTGCCAAGTCTTGCTGCACCAGATTCCATATCGACATTTACCTGAGCAACTTCCGCCATCTCAGCAGAGGCGTCTTCGCCCTTGCCTTTTTTCATACCAATGGCTTTAGATAATTGATTGCGCTTGGCTTGCAATTCTTCGGTGCGAGTTTGTAAAGTTTTGCGCTCGGACTCTAATGCGTTGAATTTCTCCACATCCAGTTGAAATTTACGAGTAGCTAAACGCGCAGCAACTGCGGCGATATCTTTACGAAGTAATTGCGGATCAATCATTTAAGACTCAATGGGCTCTATTAATAAGTGGGTTTAGTATCTGGGCTCTAGTTTAAGCGCAAGACTTCCGCCCCGGCTGGCGGGTTGAAGTTAAAGCGTTTGGCTGGCAGGTTCACATTAAGTTGGATCTTTTCCAGTGTCACCAGGACAACACTACCCAGACCATCAGTTAACTCCAGTGCTTTAGGTAGGCCATTGGTCATACCAATTGAAATCTTTGTATAAGGCAGGTCATTCTTACTCGTAGCATTGGGGTCTTTTTTAGGCGTTAAGGCTACCCATTTCATCCCTAAGCGCTCTTCACCTTCTACAAGGTCAAAGTGTTGATCGAGTGATGTTTCACCGAAGAGAATGGCTGCTGGTGTTGAGGCCAAGGCCTGTCCCGCCGGACGAAATGTTGCTTGATTTAAATCCTTATCCCACATGATCAACTGCTTGCCATCGGCAATCAATTTTTGCTCATACGGTTTTTGTGTATCCCAAATAAAGCGGCCTGGACGCTGAAACACAAAATGTCCTTGAGTTTGTCTCACGACTTTCAAGCCTTTGTCTTGCGCCTCATTTGCTTTGGGTGCGCGTAACTGCTGTTGTAAAAAATCACCTTCAGCAGTTTTGGAGTTACGAACAAATTGACGTAATTGCTCTGCACCACTCTCGCTTTGGGCAAGCGATACACTTGAAAAAAGGATGCTTGCAATTATCAGAATTGCCGCAGAGAAAAATCTTGGCATGAATACTTACTCGGAGGGGCGATGCAGAATTTCGCGATTGCCACCGTTACCCATTTTGGATACAAGGCCGGCTTTTTCCATATCCTCCAGAAGGCGTGCAGCGCGGTTGTAACCGATGCGTAAGTGACGCTGTACTAGAGAAATAGATGGGCGCTTGTTTTCAAGAACGATAGCAACTGCTTGATCGTATAGTGGATCTGCTTCGCCACCACTCTCGCCAGTCAATGCATCCACATTGGATTCATCAGCGCCTTCGAGTACGCCATCAATATAGTTGGCTTCGCCCTTCTCTTTGAGCCACTCAACTACGCGATGCACTTCATCATCAGATACAAACGCGCCATGCACGCGCACCGGCAAACCAGTGCCTGGCGCCATATAAAGCATGTCACCCATACCAAGCAGCGCTTCCGCGCCCTGCTGATCCAAAATCGTACGGCTATCAATCTTAGAACTCACTTGAAATGAAATACGGGTTGGTACGTTGGCCTTAATCAAACCGGTAATCACATCAACGCTTGGGCGCTGTGTTGCCAATACCAAATGAATTCCGGCAGCACGAGCCTTTTGTGCAATACGTGCAATGAGTTCTTCAATCTTTTTGCCAGAGACCATCATCAAATCAGCCAACTCATCGATCACGATGACAATCACCGGGGCTTTATAGATTGGTTCCGGATCATCAGGGGTCAAGCTAAAGGGATTAGTGAGCTTCTCACCCTTTTCTTCTGCTTCCAAAATCTTCTTATTAAAGCCTGCGAGGTTGCGCACACCAAACTTACTCATTAGCTTGTAGCGACGCTCCATCTCGTTCACGGCCCAATTGAGCGCGTTATACGCCTGCTTCATATCGGTCACCACAGGACATAGCAAATGCGGGATCTTGTCGTAGATCGCCATCTCAAGCATCTTTGGATCAATCATGATCAGGCGCACTTCATCTGGCTTGGCTTTAAACAAGAGTGACAGAATCATGGCATTGATACCCACTGATTTACCAGCACCAGTAGTACCGGCAACTAGACAGTGTGGCATTTTCGCCAAGTCAGCCACCATTGGGCTACCGGAAATATCCTTACCTAAGGCTAAGGTCAGTAATGAATGGTTATCGTTGTAAACCTGCGAGGTCAGAATTTCTGACAAGTAAACAGACTGACGTGTTGGATTTGGTAATTCCAAAGCCATACAGGTCTTACCAGGAATGGTTTCTACAACACGCATACTCACTACGCCGAGTGAGCGAGCTAAGTCTCGTGAGAGATTGACAATCTGACTTCCCTTCACACCCACTGCTGGATCAATCTCATAACGAGTGACTACTGGGCCTGGGTAGGCGGCGATTACAGTGACTTGTACATTGAACTCTGCTAGCTTGCGCTCAATAAGACGTGAAGTAAATTCCAAGACTTCAGCAGAGATGGTTTCTTTAGCCTGGGGAACTGGATCGAGTAATGCGAGAGGTGGTAACTCTGAATCCGGTATATCCACGAATAAAGGTTGTTGCTTCTCGCGCTCTACACGCGCACTCTTGGGAATCTCAATCGGCGCGCGAACAATCTGGACTGGAGCAGCAACTTCAACACGACCACGAAACTCTTCTACAAACTCTTCACGTTCTTCAGCGGCGGCTTCACCTAACTTACGATCCTCTTCACTATCGCGACGTTCACGAATACGATGGTATGAAACCTCAAGAAAACGACCCACCTTCTCAGCAATGTCGAGCCATGAGAAATGGAGGAATAAAGATAGGCCTGCGCACAGACCAAACAATAAAACCAAGGTCGCCCCAGTAAAGCCAAGCGACATTTGCAATGGATCACCAATCAGCTCACCCAAAATGCCACCAGGCGGTCTAGGAAGCTGCCAGGAAAGAGAATGCAAACGAATGGACTCTAAACCCATGCTGCAGACTAAAGTCAGGCCAAAGCCCAACCAACGCATTAATAAAGAGTCTGGCTTTGTATCCGGATCAGAAGGCAAAGGAATGCTCCAAAGCTCGCGCCAGCCATTTAGGACTCGGCGACCAAATAAGGCAACCCACCAGAACGCCGAGATACCAAAGATATAAAGCATTAGATCGGCCAAATAGGCCCCAAAACGACCACCTAGGTTCTTAGGGGCCTCAAAACTGGCATGGGACCAAGCTGGATCAGCCTTGGAATAACTGAGCAAAATGGCCAATAAGCCCAGACAAAGGCCTAGGGAGATGAACCAGCGGGCCTCTAATAAGAGGCGGGGCATTCTGCCCTGCCCGCCACTCTCGGGGGGCTGGGGGCTCAAAGGAGCCTTGGACTTCGGGTAAGCGGTTCTTGCCATGTTCTACCGATTGTAATCAAGCAATCCTATAATTTGAATATGACTACAAATACCCCAAAACACTCCAAAGTTCTAATTCTCGGATCTGGCCCTGCCGGGTACACAGCAGCTGTCTATGCGGCTCGTGCCAACTTAAACCCTACCCTAATCACAGGCCTTGCTCAAGGCGGTCAACTCATGACTACTACTGACGTAGAAAACTGGCCTGCAGATGCTGATGGTGTTCAAGGTCCTGAGCTCATGGAGCGCTTTTTAAAGCATGCCGAGCGCTTTAATACCGAAATCATTTTTGACCATATTCATACGGCAGCTCTTAAAGAGAAGCCGATTCGCCTAGTAGGCGATTCTGGAACTTATACCTGTGATGCTTTAATTATTTCCACTGGTGCTTCTGCTCAATACATTGGCTTACCAAGTGAGGAGGCATTCATGGGTCGTGGTGTTTCTGGATGTGCAACTTGCGATGGCTTCTTCTATCGCAATCAAGATGTTTGCGTAGTCGGTGGTGGCAACACTGCTGTGGAAGAAGCCCTCTACCTCACTGGGATTGCTAAAAAGGTAACCGTGATTCATCGTCGCGATAAGTTCCGTGCCGAGCCGATCTTAAATGATCGCTTGATGGCAAAAGTTGCTGAAGGCAAAGTAGAGCTTAAATTAAACGCAACACTCGACGAAGTTCTCGGCGACGAAAAAGGTGTGACAGGTGTACGCATTAAGAAACAAGACGGCAGCACAGAAGAGATTGCTGTCACCGGTGCCTTTATTGCGATTGGTCACAAACCTAACACCGATCTCTTTGTTGGCCAGCTCGATATGAACAATGGCTACCTTAAGACCCACTCTGGCTTAGAAGGTAATGCTACTGCTACCAATATCCCTGGTGTGTTTGCTGCTGGTGACGTACAAGACCATATTTACCGCCAAGCAATTACCAGCGCTGGCACAGGTTGTATGGCTGCACTGGATGCGCAGCGCTATCTAGAAACTTTAGAATAAGTTTTAGATCTGCAATGAAAAAAGCCTAGCATTGCTAGGCTTTTTATTTACGCAACAACAATTATTATCTTGAGATCACTGGTAACAATGGCACGATGAGCAATGCCACGATGTTAATGATCTTAATTAGTGGGTTTACTGCAGGACCCGCTGTATCTTTGTAAGGATCGCCTACGGTATCACCGGTTACTGCAGCTTTATGAGCTTCAGAACCTTTACCGCCGAAGTTACCTTCCTCGATATATTTCTTCGCGTTATCCCATGCGCCACCACCAGTACACATCGAGATCGCCACAAATAAACCGGTTACGATCGTACCCATGAGCAAGCCACCCAACGCTGCCGGTCCCAACAAGAGGCCAACCACGATCGGAGCAACCACTGGCAGGAGTGAAGGAATAATCATCTCTTTAATAGCTGCTGAGGTGAGCATATCCACAGCCTTGCCGTACTCTGGCTTAGAAGTGCCTTCCATAATTCCGGGAATATCTCTGAACTGGCGACGTACCTCTTCAACAACCGCACCAGCACAACGACCTACCGCTTCCATTGCCATCGCACCGAACAAGTAAGGAATCATGCCGCCAATAAAGAGACCAATGATGACCATATGGTTAGACAAGTCAAAAGATACTTGCTGGCCAATACTCTCTAATGCGTGTGTGTAGTCAGCAAATAGAACGAGTGATGCCAAACCAGCAGAACCAATCGCATAACCTTTTGTCACCGCCTTAGTGGTATTGCCAACCGCATCTAATGGATCAGTAATATCGCGTACTGATTGTGGTAAGCCTGCCATCTCTGCAATACCACCAGCGTTATCAGTAATCGGACCATAAGCATCTAGCGCAACCACAATGCCAGCCATCGACAACATCGCTGTAGCTGCAATGGCAATACCGTACAAACCAGCTAACCAATATGCTGCAAAAATTGCTGCGCAGACAAAGAGTACTGGGTATGCAGTCGACTTCATCGAGATACCTAAACCGGCGATGATGTTAGTACCGTGTCCTTTAGTAGATGCCTCAGCAATATGTTGTACTGGCTTGAACTGGGTACCGGTGTAGTACTCGGTAATCCATACCAAAGCTGCAGTTAGTAAGAGCCCTACTACTGTTGCACCAAACAAACGCCATTGGCTGCCAGGAATACCCAAAGCATCATCCGGCATGATGAAATTGGTTACGAAGTAGAAGGCAATCAGTGATAAACCACCAGCGATAATCAAGCCCTTATACAAAGCGGGCATCACGTTTCTCATGCCAGGGCTTGCTTTTACAAATGAGCAACCAATGATGGAAGCGATAATCGATACACCACCAAGTACTAATGGATAAATAATTGCAGCTACTGGTGCACCAGAAACCATCAGCGAACCTAAGACCATGGTTGCAATCAAAGTCACTGCATAAGTTTCAAATAAGTCAGCCGCCATACCTGCACAGTCGCCGACGTTATCACCAACGTTATCAGCAATGACTGCTGGATTGCGTGGGTCATCTTCCGGAATACCTGCTTCAACTTTACCAACTAAATCAGCGCCAACGTCTGCACCTTTAGTAAAGATGCCGCCGCCTAAGCGCGCAAAGATAGAAATCAAAGAAGAGCCGAATGCCAAACCAATGAGTGGGTGTAATACGGAAGAGAGGTCTTGTCCTGAACCAATGGATACGAGGAACATAAAAAATAGGCCAACACCTAAAAGACCTAATCCCACAACTAACATACCGGTAATTGCGCCACCTTTAAATGCCACGTTGAGGGCTTCGTTCATTCCTTTAGTGGCAGCTTCAGCTGTTCGCACGTTTGCACGCACAGACACATTCATGCCAATGAAGCCGCAGGCTCCAGAAAGAACAGCGCCAATGACAAAACCAATCGCAGTCGCAAAATCGAGAAAGAGTGCCATCAAAATAGTTAAAACCACCCCTACTACAGCGATCGTTTTATATTGTCGTGACAAATAGGCTGCCGCACCCTGCTGAATCGCCTCGGCAATTTCTTGCATCTTGGCATTGCCCGTACTTTGCTTCAAAATCCAGCCGCGCATCACAAAACCGTAAACCACGGCCAGGACACCGCATGCCAAGGCAAAATACAAGCCTAAAGTGACATTACTCATGCTTGAACTCCCTATAGTTGATCTTTTTATTTTGTGTAACTAGTGCTTAGATAGACCCAGTTCTAGAAAGCTATAAACTATGGTCTTTAAGCTATAACAGTATGTAACAGAATCACCCCTGCGTTCCCTATCTAGGATCAGGGTATTTACCAATCAAAATTCGGAGTATTTATGAGTCTCGACAAAGTTAAGCCAGGTAAAAAGATCCCTGAAAGCTTCAACGTCATTATTGAAATCCCAATGAACGCTGATCCGGTGAAGTACGAAGTGGATAAAGAGTCTGGCGCAATTTTTGTTGACCGATTTATGGGTACCGCGATGCACTATCCGTGTAACTACGGATATATCAATAAAACGATTGCTGGCGATGGTGACCCCGTTGACGTTCTCGTGATCACCCCATTCCCACTCATTCCGGGTGTGGTTGTATCTTGCCGCGCCATTGGTGTTTTACAAATGGAAGATGAAGGTGGTGAAGATGCCAAATTATTGGCTGTTCCAGAGGACAAAATCTTGCCTATCTATACACACTGGCAAAAACCAGAGGATATAAACCCATTACGCTTAAATCAAATCCAACACTTCTTCGAGCACTATAAAGATCTCGAAACGGGAAAATGGGTAAAAGTAAGAGGCTGGGGCGGTGTTGCTGATGCTCATAAAGAAATTCTTGAGGGCATCGAGCGCTACAACAAAGAACACGCTTAACTATCTTATTGAAATCATTATCAGCAAAGGCTTTGTGATTCGGAGTGAGTACACAGAATATTGCTTTAGTCCAAATTAACCCGTTACTGGGTGATTTGGCTGGTAATGCACAACTCATTCACAAAGCCGCTCTAGACGCCTACTCTCAGGGCGCCAAACTTGTAGTGACCCCAGAGCTTTCGCTCACCGGCTACCCGCCAGAAGACCTATTGCTTCGCCCTGCTTTTATTGAGGCAGCACAAGCTCAACTCGAGCTGCTAACGCAAGCGTTGGCTCAGTATTCTGATCTAACGGTCATTGTCGGTCACCCCAAACAAACATCGCAAGGTTTGCAAAATTTCGCATCCGTTCTAAGAAACGGCAAAGTAATTGCAGGTTACGCCAAACAAGAATTACCTAATCACGAAGTATTTGATGAAGTACGGTACTTCGTGCCCGGCAATCAAGCCTGTGTTTTTGAATGCAAAGGTATTCGTTACGGCTTAATCTTGTGTGAGGATGCATGGCACACAGGACCTGCTCAGCAAGCATATGCTGCTGGCGCTCAAGTATTGCTTGTTCCTAATGCATCACCCTATCACCTGAAAAAAGAGGCGCTGCGAATTGAAGTATTACGGGGACATATCGCTCAAACCAGAATGCCATTGGTTTATGTCAACGCAGTTGGTGGCCAAGATGAATTAGTTTTTGATGGTGGCTCATTTGCTCTAAATAGCAAAGGTGAAGTAGTGATGGCCATGCCTCAGTTTGAAATTGGCCTAGGTCTCGTTGCTGTAACTGCTGCTGGTGATCTTGAAAAAGGTCTAATTACCCCATCGCAGTCAGTTGAAGCGCAAGCCTACCAAGCACTCGTCTTAGGTGTGCGTGACTATGTCACTAAAAATCGCTTCCCTGGCGTGATTATTGGTTTATCAGGCGGCGTAGATTCAGCCTTAGTACTGGCTATTGCTGTCGATGCCTTAGGTGCCGATAAGGTCCGCACTGTCATGATGGCCTCACGCTACACAGCAGACATCTCTTGGATCGATGCACGTGAGATGGCTGAGAATTTAGGTGTGCAATACGATGAGATTCCAATCAGTGGCCCAGTAGATGCTTTGGAAGCATCTCTTGCAGACCAATTCAAAGGTCTAACAGTAGACGCTACTGAAGAAAATATTCAAGCCCGTGTTCGCGGCACCCTTCTCATGGCCATATCTAATAAAACTGGTCGCCTGGTTTTAACCACCGGTAACAAGAGTGAAATGGCTGTTGGCTACTGTACGCTATATGGAGATATGGCTGGCGGCTTTGCTGTTATTAAAGATATTGCTAAAACATTGGTCTATCGCTTGTGCGCTTATCGTAATAGCATTGCCCCAGTGATTCCGGAGCGCATTTTAACTCGCGCCCCTTCAGCAGAATTACGCCCCGATCAAAAGGATCAAGATAGCCTACCCTCCTATGAAGTTCTTGATGGGATTGTTGAACGCTACATGGAACAAAACCAATCGATTGCACAAATCATCGCGGCCGGCTTTGATGCTGAGAGCGTAGAAAAGGTCACTCGTTTAATTAAGCTCAATGAATATAAGCGTCGCCAAGCGCCGCCAGGAGTCCGTGTAACCACCCGCGCTTTTGGTCGGGATTGGCGCTATCCAATCACTTCAGAATTTAGGGCCTAAACACCTAAAAATGGTTCTGTTTTTGGCAAGTCACTCAAGTTCTAGGTATGATTAGTGCATTAGGGGGAACAAATGAAATTAATTACATCCATCATTAAACCGTTCAAGCTAGATGAAGTGCGTGAATCATTGGCCGAAGTCGGTGTTACTGGCCTGACTGTGACTGAAGTTAAAGGCTTTGGTCGTCAAAAAGGTCACACAGAACTCTATCGTGGCGCTGAATATGTAGTGGACTTTTTACCGAAGGTAAAAGTTGAAGCCGTAGTTTCTGATGATCGTGTTGAGATAGCCATCGAAGCCATTACTAAAGCTGCGCGCACAGGCAAAATTGGTGATGGGAAAATTTTTGTTACTGCAGTAGAACAAGTCATTCGCATTCGTACTGGCGAAACAGATAACGCAGCTGTGTAACAGAGGCTTTAATGCAATTGCAAAAACAGCGGCTTTCAAGCTGCTGTTTTTATTTAGACTAGCGCAGTTGAGAGTCTGTAGAAACGAGTGGGGTTACAGGCGCAATGATTTCAGCCGGCTCCAAATTAATTGTCTTGGCACTAGCATTACCAATGCGTACTTTCGTACCCTGGTAATACAAATCAAGTTGATTCAATGCGCCAGTCAATACCCTCAATGGTGGCTTACCATAAACACTTACACCAACACCTGGTTCCAAAGTTTTATTCTGGGCTTTACCAGTTGCATCTACTACACAAACTGTTTGCGTAGTCTTGGATTGCAAGTAAACCATATCACCGGCTTTTTTAGGCGCATCTGGCTTGTAATTCAGTGCAGTAGCATCTGCAGGCGGGCACTCAGCTGATACAGCTGGTGTGGCTGGAGCAGTCTCAGGCACTACTGCTGGTGCCTGTGCAGCGACAGCCTTTGTGTCTGCGACTGACTCTGCCGCTGGAGTAGGCTCGGGCGCTACCTCTTGAATAATGACCGCTTCTTGTTTAACGGGCTCATGAAAAAATAGTGATCTTAGATTCACTGCAGAAAATATTACGGCTGCGCCAATTACTACCAGCATAAAAATTTTCTTTTTGGATTCTGCTGCAGCTTTTGAGTTTACGTCGTGATCGATAGCCCCTTGTGAGATCTCACTCTTATTATTGCTGACCGTTTGAGACTTTAGTTCATCAACTTTTTCTTTCGTGGTTGGCTGAACATCTTTTTTTTCCTCTTCTTTTTCTATTTCTTTTTCAGTCTTTGAGTTTTTTTGTACCGCAGAGGTTTTTACCCCCTCCTGCAATTTCTCTTCCACTTCAACTGCTTTAGCTGGAGAAGTATTGCCTGCAAAATCAAAAGCCTCTTCTGGCGTGAGTTTTAGTAAGCCGGCCACTTTTTTGGCTGCTGTGAACTTGATTTGAGGGCCATAAAAGCAGCTGCCCTGCCCATTCTCGATCTGCTCTATTTGACGGACAGACAGACACGCCATTCCTGAGAGATCTTTCTTGCTTAAGCCAAGACTTTCTCTGGCCTTCGTAAATACTTCTTTGCGAATCTCCGGAAGTTTGACTGGCTTGTTCACTTAGCTGTTACCGTCTTATAAGCATTTGACACTTTTAATAGTAATCCTAAAATGGTACAAGGGTAATTAGCTACAAAGCTAATAATTTAATGGATGATTCTCAAGGTTAGATTCGAGATACTTCTTAACTAGCATTTGTAAGGAATCCGCGCGCATCTTGTCCATTACCCTGGCCTTGTGAACTTTAATAGTGGCATCGGTAGTTCCCAGCTTCACAGCGATATCCTTGTTTAAAAGGCCTTTCACTAGCCATCCGCATACTTCGCGCTCTCTTGGGGTAAGGCTCTCGTAATCTTTTTTAGCCTCGACATCTAACGAAATGCGCTTAAGCTGGCGACTATCAAAATCGATCGCATCTGCTACAGACTTCAAGAGTTCTTCTAAATTAAAGGGTTTGAATAAGAAATCAAGAGCCCCTCTCTTGAGGCCCTGAACGATTTGATGGGGGTGACTTTGACCGCTCACAAAAATAATAGGCGTCTTGCGTCGTAGCTTTTCGAGTTTTTCTTGCAAATCCAAGCCTGTCATATCTGGCATTTGCATATCCAGCAAAATCACTGCCGGCGATACTGGAACAGATTTTTCCAAGAAAGTAGCAGCAGATGCGTAGTCTTCAACGAGGTAGCCTAACTCTCTAAGCATTCTCGAAAGAGAAATGCGCATCGATTCATCATCATCTATTAGATATATGTGGCCGACTTTAGTCATTGAATTCAAAGGAAAAAGTAATAGATGACTTAATGTAATGCACAGTCTTTTACTAAGCTATTAGCCATCAAGCTAATATTTAGTCCTAAATTGATGATTTCATTGGGTTTTGTATTGCACTGCAATATATGCTCTAGGTTCAACCCCCTCTTCCACCTGAGGCACCCTCGTTACGATCTCACGGCACAATAGAGCTTTTCGACACAAACCTTTTCTGGAGTAATAAGCATGAAACGCCTTAATGAACGCTCGCGCATGGTCACCGAAGGGGTCGCTCGCGCACCTAATCGTTCAATGTATTACGCAATGGGTTACGAAGAAAAGGATTTCGTAAAACCAATGGTGGGTGTTGCCAATGGCCATTCCACCATTACCCCATGTAATAGTGGTTTACAAAAATTAGCAGACGCTGCTGTTGATGCTCTCGAAGCAGCTGGTGCAAAAGCACAAATATTTGGTACGCCAACTGTTTCTGACGGTATTGGTATGGGTACTGAGGGCATGAAGTATTCCCTCGTATCACGTGAAGTGATTGCCGACAGTATTGAAGTTTGTGTAAACGGACTTTGGCAAGATGGCGTAGTAGTTATTGGTGGATGCGATAAAAATATGCCGGGTGGCATGATGGCTTTAGCTCGCACTAATGTCCCTGGTATCTATGTCTATGGTGGCACGATTAAGCCAGGACATTACAAAGATAAAGAACTCAATATTGTTTCTGCATTCGAAGCAGTTGGTGAATTTACTTCCGGCCGATTAAGTGAAGAGGATTTGAAGGGTGTAGAACAACACGCTTGCCCAGGCAGCGGCTCTTGCGGTGGCATGTACACAGCGAACACCATGAGTTCCTCGTTTGAGGCTTTGGGTATGAGCCTTCCCTACTCCTCTACGATGGCAAACGTGGATGCTGAAAAAGTAGCAAGCGCCGCTGAATCAGCTCGCGTCCTTGTCGAGGCAGTTAAAAATAATCTGCGCCCACGCGACATCATCACTAAGAAATCGATTGAGAACGCGGTTAGCGTCATCATGGCTGTAGGTGGATCAACCAATGCTGTGTTGCATTTCTTAGCGATTACTAGCGCCGCTGAAATCGATTGGACCATCGATGACTTTGAGCGTATTCGCAAACGCGTTCCTGTTATTGCGGATATGAAACCATCTGGCACCTACCTTGCAACCGATTTGCATCAGGCTGGTGGTATTCCCCAAATTATGAAGATCTTGCTCGATGGAGGCTTGCTCCATGGTGATTGCATGACGATCACTGGTAAAACGATTGCGGAAGTATTGAAAGATGTTCCATCTGTGCCGCGCGCCGATCAAAAAGTCATTCGTACTTTAGACAATCCTTTGTACAAGCAGGGACACTTAGCAATCTTGAAGGGCAATATTTCCCCTGAAGGTTGTGTAGCTAAGATTACCGGTCTTAAAAACCCATCCATCACTGGCCCAGCCCGCGTATTTGATTCGGAAGATGACGCCATGGCAGCAATCATGGCGCAGAAGATCAAGGATGGTGACATCGTCGTGATTCGTTATGAAGGTCCCAAAGGCGGCCCTGGCATGCGCGAGATGCTGGCTCCAACCTCGGCTCTCGTTGGTCAAGGTTTAGGTGAGTCTGTTGGCCTCATTACCGATGGCCGCTTCTCTGGTGGCACCTGGGGCATGGTCGTTGGTCACGTTGCTCCTGAGGCCTATGTCGGCGGCACAATCGCCCTCATTCATGAAGGTGACTCAGTGACCATTGATGCACACAAGCTACTTATTCAATTGAATGTGGATGAGGCAGAGATTGCTAAGCGCCGTGCAGCATGGAAACAGCCTAAGCCACGCTACACACGAGGCTTGCTTGCTAAATATGCAAGCCTGGCAAGTAGCGCTAGTAAAGGCGCAGTTACTGATCGAGATCTAAATATTTAATGAATTTTGGATTGCTAAAAAGCCCCTAAGTAAAACTAGGGGCTTTTTTATGCCTATCCTATTAAGGTTTTTAGCTTAGTGCTGCATTGCTCCACTATGACCAGCACCCATAGCATTGACTGGCATCTTCACTTCCACTTCGCCTGATTTAGAAAACTTAAGCTTTACTGGAATTGTTTCACCAGCGACAAATGGCCCCTTAAGATCAAGAAACATCAAGTGATAGCCACCTGGTTTTAACTCAACTGAACCATTTGCCGGTACGGCAATATCTTTAACTTGACGCATCTTCATTACATTACCTTCCATCGCCATCTCATGGATCTGTACTTCACCAGCAGAAGGCGAACTCGCAGATATTAATTGATCAGGAGCATTGCCCTTGTTTTGAATTTTTAGGAAACCGCCGGCAACTTTCTGCCCTGGTACTGTAGCGCGTGTATACGCATCTTCAATTTTGATTGCGTTCGTAGTAACCATTTTAGTAACAGCTTGTGCTAATACAACATTAGATACGACAATTCCCGCGCTAATTAGTAGTACTTTTAAGAGGATTGATTTCATCTTTACTTTCTCCTGAAAAATCTTTGTTTAGTGAATTATGATTTTGAGCCAACAGTGTTTTGTAACTTCTGGAAATCCACTAAGCCAGTTTTACGGATAGCTTTGCCATTCTTATCTATCGTAATCGTTGTGGGCGTCTCACCATGCCACTGCGGATCAATCTCGAATCTCAAGCGCTCATCAAACGGTGCGGCTACGTAATAGTTATTTGCCTTACCAAGCCCAGCTTTATTGAGCATTTTCTTGATTGAGTCTTGGGATACATCATCTACTTGAATGAAGACTACTTTGGCATTGGGATTATTTTTGATGAACTGACCCCACTGCGGCATTTCTTTGACGCATGATGGGCAAGTCACGCCCCAAAAGTTAATAGCAATAGGTCCGCCATTTGCACTTTTGATGATGGACTTCCAATCCCCAGCCTGATACGGCTTTGGAGAAGCGTCATCTGCTAATGTAGCCCCCATAAAGAATAGGAAAAAACTAGCAAGGGGAGTTAACCAATATTGTTTCATTGCTTTTGTCCAATGCTTATTAATTGATATCCGTCATCGCGCGTGAGCCACGATAGAAAAACTTCATTGCCGCGTGAGAGCAACAGAGGATGGTCGCTATAACCTACTGTACTAGTTAATATTTTAGATGCAGTCCAAGTCTTACCATCGTCGCTAGACTGTTTGAGGTAAACAGAGGATTTGGCACCATCAAACTCTTTCCACACTAGCCAAACTTGTTGACCCGATGCATACAGGTAGGGTCTTGAAACATTAGTAGTTTCGGCGCCAACCCTGCTTGGCTTTGAATAATTGATCCCCTGGTTATTAGAGTTTGCATAAAAGACTCCTGCACGCTTACTTCCCTGGGTATACCAAGCGACGTGGAATTTTCCAGTACCGGATACTGCGATCGATGGGCCATGATGTGGGCAGGCATCTGTTTTCCAATCATCATCTGCTACACGACGAATAGGCTGAGCACCTTTTTCTGAAATCACCTGGCTTGCTTGATCTCGAATACCTCCAGCAAATATAGCCCGATAAGCAATTACAGGATTACCTTTTGGATCCAGACTGCTACCGATACGACAACATTCACAACTACTCTCATTAGCAAAATGCTCCTCCTGAAATGTTTGACCGCCATCTTGTGAAAATGCGTATGCAATCGCGCCACCCAAACGCTTTTCACTACCCGGCTTTACTGCGGCAATCAATCTTTTATCAATCCAGGCAATAAAAATGGAATTATCTGGTTTTATTAAGACCGATGGAAACCGTTGACTAGAGCCATCGTTTACCAAAGATACTGGAGAGGTAAAAGTTTTACCTCCATCGGTCGAGCGAGCAGTATTAATTTGCGCATTCCAGTTAGCATCCTTGAAGAATGCATACGCCAAAAATACATTACCTTGCTTATCAGCCACGATTTGTGGGCGAGCATCAGCACCAGCATCCAATGACTTACCATGCTCAGTAATCTTGACCGGGGTTGAGAACGATTTTCCGAAGTCAGTAGATTGAGCAACTGATACTACGCCGTTCGCACTCCATGACAAGAGTAACTTCCCATCAGCAGTAAAAAATGGAGTAGCAGCATTTGCACATTCCAAGCCCGAACCAAGACATGTGACTGGCTTGGCTACAGAACCACCAATATGAGATGAGTGGTCCATTTGCGCATTGGCCATCTCAAGCAAACCAAAGAGGAAAATTCCCCCAAGCAGGAATTTTGCAAAGGAAATCCCAATCAGGGATTGTTTTAATGAGTTCATCTTCAAAATATCACCCGAGCACCTACAGTAAAGGTCTGAGGCTGACCAACAATGTAGCCAGTTTGACTAGTTGATGCGGCATAGGTAATGTAATTTCGATTGAGTACGTTTACACCACTGATAAACACTGTTGTGCCAGGGGTAACTTCATAGTTTACCCTGAGACCAACTGTTGCATAAGCTGGTACAGGCAAGGTGTGTTGAGTATCCAACCAAGAGTTAGCTACATAACGCACGTTGGCAGTCAAGCTGGCTTTAGAAATGGGATAGTAAGTCAAGCCGACAGTACCCATGTTTTGTGGAACACCGCCAATTTGACTACCTGTTGGGTTCAAGGTTGGATTCACGCCTGTACCCAACCATGTCAACATGGTATTGGTATGAGTAAACGTACCATCGGTTGCCCACTTTTCAGAAAAGTCGTAGTGACCCTGAAACTCTAAACCAGCACTTTGTAAGGATTGGCTATTGCCATAGTAGGTTGAACCACTTCCACACTGCAAGGCAGCATTGCATAATGAATTCCAAGTAGCGGAACCAGGTGTCATAGCGGTTGCCACAACTGCATTACTTACCTGCGCTACAAATCCTGTGGCTTGTAGAAAACCATTTTTCCAGCGGTAGTCAGAACCCAACTCATAGCCAAACATATTTTCTGGTGTAAGCGATGGATTAGAGAAACTATAACTAGAACCAGGGGCACCATAACTGCGAATCAGGTTATTCAAACCAGGAGCATGAAAACCTTGATAGATTGCGCCTCTAAAGGCTAACTCCTTTGTAGCTTGATAGAGTAAGCCAAAATTTGGACTAAATTTTGTAGCAGAGACATTAGGTGCATTGGTATAGAGCGCATTAGAACCATTAGCACCGCCTGTCCAATACGTTGGAACCTGACTTTGGTATTGATCAACGCGCAATGCCAAAGTAGACTCAAGCGGTAAAGGGTCCATCTTCGATTTAATCTGCCCCATCAAACCATAAAACTGTTGCTGACCTTGCGCATAAGCAGTGCCAATATTGCCACCATTCGCATTTAAGGTATTCGAATAGTTCGATGCTGAGTTTTGTCTGGCATCAACACTCAAAACCACCTGATCTACCAGCGGCGCTTTTAAGTTATTCGTGTACTGGGCAGATGCTCCTAATGTGTAGTAAGGATCGTTGTAATTTGAGCCAATGTAGTATGGTCCAGTCACTAGACCAGTAGTTGACGAGATTGGATTGGTGGCATTTTGCTGCCACAAGCTAGTCTTTTCATAAAAGGCACTTACCTTTACATCCGACTGCGCATCCAATAGGGTTTTCACGCCACCGGCAAACGTAGTCTCTTCAGTTGATTTCGGGATGCCCGCATATCCACCAGGAGTCAAGTTAGACATCGTGTGATAGCCCAGATTAAAGAACCCCGTTATCTCTGCACTCAATTTCAGATCACCTTGCAGGCGATAGTTAGCGCTCTTGGCTGACTCAGGCCCCATACCTGGTAACAGAGGTGCGTTCTGATAGCTGCCGTTGATGTATTTGCGATTGGGATAGCTTGTTGCAGGTGAAATATTTGCCGCCTGAACATAACCATCTGTATTAAAGGCATCTGCAGATACGCGCAAGTTCAAGACATCATTCACTTTAAATTCTTTAGATGCGGCAAGATTGCTGGTATTAAAGCCGCCGTAACTTACTGAGATTTCACCGCTGTTATCGTTAATCTTTTTGGTTTTGATATTAATCACACCGCCCATACCGTAGTTGCCATAGAGGTTTGATACGCCACCTCGAATAAACTCCACATCCTCAATGGCTGTGAGTGGCACTAAATTCCATTGCACCGTTCCATACATCGCATCGTTAGCTGGCACACCATCAATTAACACTAAAGTACGCGCATTACCCAAACCACGAACATTAATGCTTTGCCCAGTTGGATCCTTCTCATAGTAAGGCTGATCATTTAAGAAGACGCTCGATTGATTCTTCAGGATTTGATCGACCGTTTGATTGGGTGCATTCTGAATATCTTCATTAGTAATGATCGAAGTATTCTGGGTCATATCTTTCAACTCGGTACCTGAGCGAGTTGCGCTGACTACGACATCACCCATTTTTTGACCATAGTCAGGTAGTGGCGCAAGCTGCGCCTGGACGTTAACACCCATTAAGGCTGATCCAAATATGAGGCCAATCCTCACACTCATTTTCTTATGTTGAAACAACATTTACTTCTCCACACAATATTTATGCAACTTGGCTGATACCTTGTTGCTCACTACATAGCGTTGCTATGCCCTAAAAAGAATTAGGCTTGTGCTGGAGGTGCTGCTGAAGGTGGAGTTACCCAAACAGCGATAGGCTTGGGTGATTGATAGAAAAGCTGAGGAAATAATGCCAAAGTTTGTGGCGCATCAAAACTCAAGCTTGCACTGAATAATGGCGCGATATCACTATGAGTAACGCAGTAAGGGCACGGTTGATCTTGGGTAGCAAGCTCTTGATCGTCAGCCTGCACTTCAACCTTCATTTTGCTGCCATCCGCAGAACAAATCTCCATTGCAAATCCTTGCCCATGCTTAGCAAGCGAAACCGCTTGAGACACCGCAGGAGCAAGTGCGCTCATTACGATCGCAAAAGCTGCGATCCAGTGAATGAGGCGGTTTTTGTGGAAATTCATGTTGGTAGGATTTTATCTGATTTTTGGCAATAAAAAAGGGACCCGAAGGCCCCTTTGTAGCGGATAAAAAGGACTGGTTAATGACCAGCATTTTTGTTGGCGTTATCGATAAAGCGCTTACGTGCCGGAGCCAAAATGAACTTGGCAGCAAAAGCAGCAGTAATCGTCACAATTGCACCAGCAACAAACACAGTATTCCAGTCACCAGTGGATGAAAGAACGGATGCCAAGGGAACTAATAAGGAAGCAGTTCCTTTTGCGGTATACAAAGTACCGGCATTACCAGCGGCATTTTTGACGCCGAATGTATCTGCGCAGATCGCTGGGAAGATTGAGAAGATTTCACCCCAGAATAAGAAAATCAACGCTGCAAATGTCATGAATGCATATGGATCTTGTCCAAAATGCATCAAACCAAGCATTGATAAACCTTCACCAAAGAAAACAAAGAACATAGTGTTTTCACGTCCAAAACGATCTGAAATGAATCCGCAGAGTGGTCGAGTAAAACCATTACATAAGTTATCAATTGACAATGTCATGGTGAGCAAAGGCAAAGTGGTTCCAAATAAAACCATTGGGAGTTTTGCAAGGCCCCAATCTTTTGCAATGGGTCCGATTTGCGCAGTAACCATCAATCCACCAGCAGCTACCACCACGAAGATTGCATAAATAAGCCAGAACAAAGGCTTTCTGATCATTTCGCCAGATGCGTAGTCAACCTTAGTGGTAACAATGCGTGGCGCAGGCTGAACACCTTTTGGAGGAGTTGGTTTTGTCATTAACAAAGCCAAGCAAAAAATCAAAGCGCCTTGTGCGAGACCGAAAAACAAGAAGGCATGCTCATATCCATCAGAAAGAATCATGTTACCAATTGGAATTACAGTAATTGCCGCACCAGCACCAAAGCCAGCCGCAGTTAAGCCAGCAGCAAGACCGCGCTTATCTGGGAACCACTTGAGCGCATTTCCAACGCAAGTACCATATACACAGCCTGCACCGATACCTGCCACAACTGCAGCTGCATAGAGCATCTCAATTGAGTTGGCATAACTATCCATTACCCAACCAGCTGCTGCAAACACCGAACCAATAAGGATGACGATTCGTGGACCAAATTTATCCACCATCCAACCCTCAACGGGAACCAACCAAGTTTCCACCACAATAAAGATGGAAAAAGACAATTGAATTGCTGATAAGGCCCAACCAGTTTTAATTTGAATTGGATTAACAAATAAAGTCCATGCGTATTGAAGATTGGCAACCAATCCCATACAGATAATTCCAAATACCAACTGCGCCCAACGGTTATGCCAAGGCTTGTTCACTGTCTGTACTCCTTTTAATTATTTCTCTTATAAATTTCACGCCCTCTTTGGGGCTCAATGATTCTCAAACATCACCACCTTTATTATCTTGATAGGCATCAAGAAATTTTCAATTGCGCACTAGTGATTACCCCTAAGCCAAGTGATTGAATTACAAGAAACTTCCGCCCAATCACATAAACCCTTCATTCTCATTGGCCATGAAAAAAGCCACCCGAAGGTGGCTTTTGAACTACTGTATTTTTTAAAAATTACATGCCGCGATAAGCGCCGTCAAAATCGTAGTGACGAGCAGCCTTCTCTTGGCTAGTTTTGCTTTCAGTGAAAAGTTGGTTGAACATATTCAATAGAACAGTCATTTGAATCTCCTTAAGGGTTAATACTTAGATTATAACCCTAATGCTTTCTACAAGATGGAAATAGATTCCATATTATGAAATTATCGGAAGCGATCCAAGAGTTTTTTGCTCACTTTATCGAGCTCTGTAGAGTCCTTAATCAAGAACTGCAGGCCATTAGAGTCTGCAATCAGGAGGGTATTACCCACAACTCTGCGGATATCTTCTTCACCTTTGAGGCGAATACGGGTTGGGCCGCGATCGGTTTCGATGTCCCAAATACTAGGCGTAGCAAATGTAGAAACCTTAGTGATCTTTTCAATCACTGGCATGAACTCGCGCTCAGCCAGTTCTTCTTCAATCAAACCTAGTTCTGATGCAGAAATAGCAGCAGTATTCGGAAACCAACAAAGCTCTTTGCCAGATTGATTCATGATGCCGATACCAGCACCAGGCGCAGTAATTGGATACGCTCTTACTGGATGAACGTCCACATGTCGCTCGCCCTTGCTATCGCTAAAGACTAAGCGACCTAAAGCATCGCGCTCGAGTTGATGAGTGGATTGATTGATTTGCGTCATACCCTACCCCCAATATTCTTAGCTACTTCCTCTAGTTTTTCCTCTTGCTGTTCCGTTTTTTCTTGCTCTAAGCTTTCACCAATTGCACCACCCTCGACTAACTCAGCAGCATGACGCAACTGCGCTTGGTATAGGGTGTAATAGGCACCCTGGGATTCCATCAATTGATCGTGCGAGCCGATTTCTACGATTTCACCTTTATCTAAAACTACTAAGCGATCCGCTTTTCTTAGGGTGGAGAGGCGATGAGCAATCGCTATAGTGGTGCGGCCCTTAACTAAGTTATCCAACGCTCGCTGAATTTCTTTTTCAGTCGTAGTGTCTACGGATGAAGTAGCCTCATCCAAAATCAAGATGCTTGGATTAATTAGCAATGCGCGTGCAATAGAAATTCGCTGGCGCTCTCCACCAGAGAGGGATTGACCGCGCTCGCCTACCAAAGAGTCATAACCTAATGGCAAGCGGAGAATAAATTCGTGGGCGTGGGCTGCGCGTGCAGCCTCAATAATTTCTTCACGAGTTGCATCGGGCTTGCCGTAAGCAATATTCTCCGCGATCGTACCGAAGAATAAGAACGGCTCTTGTAGTACTAGGCCAATACGCTTGCGATAGTCTGCAATACCGATGCTCCGAATATCGCGCCCATCCAATGAAATTGCACCAGAGCTTACGTCATAAAAACGGCATATGAGGTTGACCAAAGTACTTTTACCAGAGCCGCTATGACCTACTAAGCCAATCATCTCGCCTGGAGCAATGTCCAAGTCAATTCCCTTGGTAACAGCACGGTTGCCATAACGGAAGCCGACGCCACGCAGAGAGATACGGCCTTTTACTTCGCCCAGTGGTAGCGGTTTAATGGGTTCAGGAACGCTCGAGACGTGATCCAAGATATCAAAAATTCGCTTGGCACCAGCAGCTGCTTTTTGTGTATGAGAAACAATGCGACTCATCGAATCTAGGCGTATATAAAACCGGCCGATGTAAGCCAAAAAAGCAATCAAAACGCCAACAGACACTTTCTGGTGAGCCACCTGCCAAATACCAAAACCCCACACCACTAACAAACCTGTTTCAGTGAGCAATGTCACTGTGGGAGAGAACAAACCCCAAACGCGATTGACGCGATCGTTGATTTGCAAGTTATGTTTATTAGAATCTACAAAACGCCTGAGCTCACGATCCTCTTGAGCAAATGCTTTTACTACGCGAATACCTGGAATTGTGTCAGCCAAAATATTAGTGACCTCAGACCAGATGCGATCGATCTTTTCGAAACCAAAACGCAAACGATCACGAACTACATGAATCATCCACACAATAAATGGCAATGGTGCCAGAGTCACTAAGGCAAGTAAGGGGTCGATGGATACTAGGATCGCCGCAGTCATCGTGATCATCAGTACATCCGTCGCAAAGTCAAGCGCATATAGGGAGAGGAAGACGCAGATACGATCAGTCTCGGCGCCAATCCGTGCAATCAAGTCACCTGTTCTCTTGCCGCCAAAATATTCCAGAGAGAGTTTGAGTAAATGCTCAAAAGTTGTATTTCGTAAATCGGCGCCAATCCGCTCGCTCACTAATGCAAGTAAATATGTTTTCCACCAACCTAATCCCCAAGCAACAATTGCAGCACCAAATAGAGCCAATAGATACATACTGGCCAAATGGAAATCAATGGGATTACCGCGCTCGTATGGAATCAAGACGTGATCCATCAATGGCATAGTGAGATATGGTGGAATTAATGTTGCTCCTGTCGACAGGATCGTTAATATAAAACCAAGCAGGAGTTGCTTTTTGTAGGGGCGCGCAAAACGCCAAAGCTTAAATAAGGTCCAAGTAGATGGAGGTGTGTCATCCTCGGGATCGCAAGTTGGACATGAGTCAGAATTTGCTGGCTTTGGACTTAGGCAAACTGGGCAAACCTGTTTGTCGTATTCACTAACCTCACCATTACTGGTTTCCTCGCCAAGAGTTAACTGCTTAAAACTAGACTGCAGGCGTAGAACTTGAGGATTTACTGCTAAGGTGAAATTCCATGACCTGAGCAAACTATCCACAGTTTCTAACCTTAAATGCCCTACCCCAGCATGGTCACCATGGACTAAATGGGCTCCATTACCGAGCTCCCAGGAATTAAAGGTCTTGCCATCGGTCCAAATTAGGCCTTGATCAGTCAGTAAAAGTAGGCTTTTTTCAAAGCGCAACTCAGCATCTAGATCGAGCTCAACCCATGCCAGCAGGGCTTCAGGTCTCTTTAGTGGGGAGTTTTCCGATCCTAAAACAGCCTGCCAATCGCTTGGCAGCACAGGAGCAAAAGGTAGGATTTGTGGCTTCATTGACCTTAAAAGTATAGTGGAGCTCAATTATTTAGATTTATTGCCTCTGTCAACTTTAAAGGCCTAAAAGCCGTTAAATTGGGTACCTAGGCCTTTTTATGTATTTTTGCCATTATTGTGAGTTTTTAAATAACTATTAGAAACAGAGAGACTGTCTGACGCGTCAACGCCAAAACCTCGGCGCAGGCCATCGCAACACTGTATATGCCCCAATTACTAGATAAATCCATTGAGATTCTGAGCGTTAAACATCTCCGTGGCCCAAATATGTGGACTTACCATCCCGTTATAGAGGTATGGGTCGACATTGGCGATCTAGAAGACTACCCCTCCAACCTCATTCCCGGTTTTTATGACCGTCTCGTCAAAGCCCTCCCTAGTCTAGTTGAACATCGCTGCAGCTATGGTGAGACTGGCGGATTTTTAAAGCGTGTCGAAGAAGGTACTTGGCCTGCTCATATTCTTGAGCATCTCACTCTAGAGCTACAAAACTTAGCAGGTATACCTGGTGGTTTTGGTAAAGCGCGTGATGGAGATAGACGCGGTGTTTATAAGGTGATGGTGAGCGCCATCAATGAGGAAGTCACACTCACCGCCCTGAAATACGCCCGTGATTTATATCTTGCTCTGGCGCAGGACAATCTTGATTATGCTGCTCTAGTGCAAACCATCATCGAGAATTTACGAGAACTTAGCGACGATCTTTTGCTCGGCCCAAGTACTGCATGTATTGTCAATGCAGCTGAAGAGCGTGGCATTCCATCCATTCGTTTATCTGAAGGTAACTTAGTTCAATTGGGCTATGGCGCTAAGCAACGCCGTATTTGGACTGCAGAGACTGATCAAACGAGCGCTATTGCAGAAACGATTTCTCGCGATAAAGATTTAACGAAGAGTTTGTTGCGTAGTGCTGGTGTACCTACCCCGGAGGGTAGAACAGTGACCAGTCCTGATGATGCTTGGGAAGCCGCGCAAGAGATTGGTTTACCAGTGGTAGTGAAACCCATCGACGGCAATCATGGCCGCGGCGTCTTTATTAATCTGTATACCCAACAAGAAATTGAAGCTGCTTATGCAGTGGCGATTGATGAAGGTAGCGAAGTATTAGTTGAGCGTCACATTGTTGGCGACGAACATCGCTTATTAGTAGTAGGCAATAAAGTGGTTGCTGCTGCAAAAGGGGAAACTGTTTGGGTCACTGGTGATGGCAAGCATACCGTTTACGAGCTCATTCAAATTCAGATTAACTCTGACCCACGTCGAGGCACTGCTGAAGAGCACCCTCTCAATCCCGTACGCATTGATTCCGCAGTGGAGTTAGAGTTAGCACGTCAAAAGTTAACTGGTGACAGTATCCCAACAGCAGATCAAAAAGTACTGATACAAAGTAATGGCAACGTAGCATTTGATGTCACCGATTTGATTCACCCTGATGTAGCGAGTCAAGTTGCATTAGCTGCGCGTGTTGTGGGTTTAGAAATCGCAGGAGTTGATTTGGTAGCGCAGGATATTAGCAAGCCACTTGCCGATCAAAATGCGGCCATTGTTGAAGTAAATGCTGGTCCTGGCTTATTGATGCACTTAAAACCAGCAAGCGGTAAACCGCAACCGGTTGGCAAGGAAATTGCCGATCACCTCTTTCCGCCTGGAACAGATTTCCGTATTCCAGTAGTCGGCATATGCGGTGAGCGAGGCAAAACCCCCGTAGCTGAAATGGTTGCCCATTTTTTGCGTCTCACCAATCTCTACGTTGGACTATCTTGCAGTAAAGGCTTATTTTTTGGCAATCGTGCTATCCCAAACACAAATGCGTCTAATTGGGAGAACGCCCGTCGCACCCTACTGAATCGCGCAGTAGAAGCGGTTGTTATTGAAAACAATCACTTGTCTATGTTGATCGAAGGATTAGCTTACGATCGTTGCCAGGTTGGTGTTGTCCTGAATGTTGACCCAAAAGCAAACTTCCCGCAATACGCAATTTATGATGAAGACCAAGTCTTTAGTATTGTTCGCACTCAAGTCGATGTTGTGCTACCAACAGGTGTCGCCGTTTTAAATGCTGATGATGCAATGTGCGTACAAATGGCTGAACTATGCGATGGCCAAGTGATTTTCTTTAGCGAGAATTCTGACTCTGAAATCATTAAAAATCATTTAGCCAATGGTGGTCGCGCTGTGTCTATCGGCAAACAACAAATTACGTTGAAGTCTGGCAAGTTGGATCAGAAGTCCATCCCCGTTCCGCACCACTCAGAAGCCAACAGCAGCTCCCCATGGAAAACTATGAATTTAGGAGCAGCAATTGCCGCAGCCTGGGCTTTAGACATTCCGTTCAATGTAATTGAAGCAGGTGCAGAAACATTTGTGCCTGACGCTACTACTGCTATAGGGGCTTAATTGGAAATTACCCGTATTCGCATGCTGCGCGGTCCCAATTTATGGAGCCGCCACACAGCTTTAGAGGCTATTGTTTCTTGTGATGAGTCTGAGCGCTCAATTGACTCAATTCCTCAATTTGAAATCAAGATCCGTGAACGCTTTCCGCAACTTGGAAGTATGCGTCGTGGTGGTCATAATGAGGTGTTATCGCTTGCCCACGCTTTAGAGCATGCAGCTCTAGGTCTTCAAGCGCAAGCTGGGTGTCCCGTCACTTTTAGTCGAACCGTACAAACTATTGATATCGGTGTTTATCAAGTGGTTGCTGAATACACTGAAGAAGTGGTCGGCAGAATGGCTTTTGACTTTGGCTTCGCTTTAATACAGGCCACGCTCAATGATGCACCATTTGATCTTGCTGCCGCCCTCTCTGAATTAGAGGCCCTGTATGAGGATGTCCGTCTTGGCCCAAGTACAGGCTCGATTGTGGATGCTGCACTTCAGCGCAATATTCCCTATCGCCGGATGACTGAAGGCAGTATGGTGCAGTTTGGTTGGGGCAGCAAACAAAAACGTATTCAGGCAGCAGAAACCAGTGACACCAGTGCAATTGCCGAAGCAATTGCGCAAGATAAAGAACTCACCAAGAATTTACTGGCGGCAGCTGGCGTATCAGTACCTATTGGTGAAGTAGTCACTACAGCTGATGATGCTTGGCGTGCTGCACAGAAGATTGGTGGGCCAATTGTGCTTAAACCAAAAGACGGCAATCAAGGTAAGGGCGTTGTTGCCAATATTCAAACTGAAGAAGAGGTGCGTGCTGGCTTTATCGTCACACAAGGCTTTGGTCGCGAAACGATTGTTGAGCGCTATCTTCCTGGTGCAGACTACCGCTTACTCGTAGTTGGTAATCGCCTTTCAGCTGCTGCACGTCGCGAACCCGCGCAAGTAGTTGGCGATGGTCAACATACTGTCGCTGAATTAGTCGAACTAGAAAACAAGAATCCACTTCGTGGTGATGGCCATGCTACTGCCCTGACCAAGATTCGCTTTGATGACATTGCGCTGGCCCACCTCGCTAGTAATGGCCTTACCCCACAATATGTTCCCAAGACTGGTGAACGCATTCTCTTACGTAATAACGCTAACCTTAGTACTGGTGGAACTGCCACCGATGTGACTGATGATGTTCACCCTGATGTAGCGGCAAGTGCTGTAGCGGCCGCTCAAATGATTGGCCTGGATATTGCTGGTGTAGACATTCTTTGCGAGTCGATCTACAAGCCCTTGGAGCAGCAAGGTGGTGGCATTGTAGAAGTTAACGCTGCTCCCGGCTTGCGTATGCATTTAAAACCTTCTTACGGCAAAGGTCGTCCTGTAGGCGAAGACATCATCAATATGATGTTCCCATACGGTGAAGATGGTCGTATTCCAGTGGTTGCTGTTACTGGCACCAATGGGAAAACCACTACCGTTCGCCTGATCTCACATTTATTAAATGAAACTGGTCTACGTGTTGGTATGACTGGTACAGATGGGGTCTATATCAATGGTCGCCTGATTGATACTGGGGACTGCAGTGGCCCCAAAAGTGCTCGTAATGTATTAATGCATCCCGATGTAGATGCTGCTGTCTTAGAAACAGCACGCGGTGGATTATTGCGCGAAGGTTTAGGCTTTGATCGCTGTGAGGTAGCAGTGGTTACTAATATTGGTGAAGGCGACCACCTTGGTCTGAACTACATTAGTAGCGTTGAAGATTTAGCAATCCTCAAGCGTGTGATTGTACAAAACGTTGCCCCTACCGGCGCAGCCGTTCTTAATGCTGCAGATCCAATGGTTGCCAAGATGGGTGACAAGTGCTCTGGTCGAGTGATCTTCTTTGCACAAAATCAACATCACCCTGCGCTTACAGCACATCGAGCTAAAAATAAGAAAGTGATTTTCTTTGATGGGACTTACATCGTTGCATCAAAGGGCTCACGCGTCATGTATCGCTTCCCCGTAAGCGAGATTCCCCTAACTCAAAATGGTGTGCTTGGTTTCCAGATTGAAAATGCAATGGCTGCTATTGGTGCAGCATGGGCACTTGGTTTAGATGCAGAAAAGATTGCTCGCGGCCTCCACAGCTTTGAAAGCGATGCAAATTCTGTACCAGGCCGCTTTAATCAATTTCAACACAATGGCGCTACGGTAGTTGCTGACTATGGTCACAATCCTGATGCAATGCGTGCCCTGACTAGCGCTATTGAGGCAATGAAGCCCAAGAAGAGTCATGTTGTTATTAGTGGCGCCGGTGATCGACGTGATGAAGATATCCGTGATCTGACCCGCATTCTAGGAAACTCCTTTGATAACGTAATCCTCTATGAAGACGCTTGCCAACGTGGCCGAGAAGATGGCGAAGTATTGCGTTTACTGCAAGAAGGTCTTGTAGGTACAGCCAAAGCTAAAGCGGTGCAAGAAATTCGGGGTGAGTTCAAAGCGATTGATACCGCCTTAGATGCCCTCTCACCTGGGGATATTTGCTTGATTCTGATTGACCAAGTAGAAGAGTCACTGGCTTACCTGAAGGAAAAGGTAAAGCCGTAATAACAAAGTCTTTTACTTGAAATACTCTCAGGACAATAAAAAACCCAATCAAACGATTGGGTTTTTCTTTAGACAGATTAATCTCGCTGAAGTAAGTTGACTAAGCGTGATAATGTTGAATACGATCAATTTCTTCTTTGGATCCGAGCATTACTGAGACACGTTCATGCAAGTCAGTTGGCTGCAAATCCATAATCAGATCAGTGCCGTTAATGGATGCGCCACCCGCCTGCTCTACTAAGAAGCTCATAGGGTTAGCCTCGTACATCAAGCGTAACTTGCCAGGCTTATTTGGCTCACGCTGATCCCATGGGTACATAAAAACACCGCCACGAGACAGAACGCGATGCACATCAGCCACCATTGAGGCAATCCAACGCATATTGAAATCTTTATCGCGTGTTCCACTCACACCAGCCAAGCACTCCTCAACATAGCGACGGACTGGATCTGCCCAGTGACGCATATTGGACATATTGATTGCGAACTCTTTGGTTGAATGAGAAATAGTTACTGAATCCTTAATTAACAAGAACTCACCAGTCACCTTATTCAGTGTAAACATCACCACCCCATCACCCAAGGTTAAGGCCATAGTGGTTTGTGGGCCATACACCACATAACCTGCTGCAACTTGATGGCGTCCTGATAGCAAGAAGTCAGAAGTCTGCAAATGCGCAGTTGGATCTTGCTTCTTCAGAATGGAAAAGATTGTTCCAATAGAAACGTTCACATCAATATTGGATGAACCATCGAGAGGATCAAATAAGAGTAGGTAATCACCAACGCCATGAACAGAAACTGGCAGCTCCATTTCTTCAGAAGCTAAACCGGCAAGTGATTTACAGCCTTGAACACCTTCAATCAATAAATCATTAGCAATGATGTCAAGCTTTTGCTGAACTTCACCCTGTACGTTGTCGGTACCTGCTGAACCCAATAATCCAATCAAAGCGCCCTGCGCTACTTCGTGACTCAGTGTGGAGCAGGTATTCACTACAGCAGTTAGTAAATCTTGCAATCCTGCTGGAATAGCAGCGCCCTTAGGCTTTGCTGAAGCTAAATACTGCTTGAAATTGATATGAGTACTTGAGGACAAGGATGATTCTCCGATTTCTTTTAATAGACTCTATTTTGCCTTGTTATTGCGAAGGCTCAGTTACCTAAGGCTTTCCCGATAACCTCCCGAACATCCGGGGACAGGGCTTGACATGCAGAAACGCGCTCTAGAGCAACTTTCATACGATCTTGATAGGGTTGGGCAAACAAGCGCCAGCGATCTAGGGCCCTAGCTAGGCGTGCCGCTACCTGAGGGTTTATTGGATCAAGTGCTAACACGCTATCTGCCCAGAACTCATAACCACTGCCATCCGCTTGATGAAAGCTTGCGGGATTGCTTGCACAGAAGACATGAATCACACTGCGCACACGGTTTGGGTTATTCATTTTAAATGCTGGGTGCTCACGTAACTTCTTGACCTCAACTAGTGTGGACTCTAAACCATCTACCGGTGGACGATTAGATTGCAATCCAAACCACTTATCAACCACGAGCGCATCATTAGTAAAGCGATCATAGAAATCAATCAAGCAATCTTTAGCTGCTTTTGCACCGTGGACAACCAGCGCTGACAAAGCAGCGTAACGATCAGTCATATTGTCAGCAATTTGATATTGATTGGCGGCCATTGGCGCCCACACTGCGGGAGCAGCTTCTAGCAACATGCTTAATGCTAAGTTTTTGAGGGCGCGCTTACCGGAATCCACCCCATCGGACTTAAACGGTCCAGGCGTTTGCATCTGTTGGTACAAAACAGCCCACTCTAGCTGTAACTGCTTGGCAATCTCTCTGCGGAAAGCCCGACGTGCTGTAAAAATTTGTTGTGGATCAACACTCTGACATTGCTCATAGAGATAAGACTCTGCAGGCAGAGTTAAAGCGAGGTCTTTAAATGCTGGGTCCAAGTTTGGATCCAATAGGATATTGCGATATGCCTCAATCAGCTTTGCATCAGGTAAACGATTATTCAGAATCATTTGCATTGCTAATTTCTGGCCAGCCTCCCAACGATTAAAGGCATCGTCATCGCTTGAGAACAGGGTCAGGAGGTCTGCCTCAGACTGCTCGAAATCTAAGTTGATTGGGGCTGAGAAATTACGATTGATTGAGAGTACTGGGCGATCTTGGATATTGTCAAAAGTCCAGGTTTGACTTGCTTGTGTCAGCTCAAGCAGTTGCTCTTTCTGATCACTCTCTTCAGTCAGTAAGCGCATTTTCAATGGAATATGAAAAGGTTTTTTCTCTGGCTGACCAGGACTTGGCGCGCAGCTTTGGGTGAGCGTCAGTTGATAATGCTTGCTTGCAGGGTCATAGTGCTCCTGAACTTTGACTCGTGGCGTCCCAGCTTGGCTATACCAATTCTTAAATTGCGTCAGATCTTTAGCATTGGCATCGGCCATCGCCATCAAGAAATCATCACAGGTCACTGCTTGCCCGTCATGGCGCTTGAAATAAAGATCCATGCCCTTACGGAAGCCCTCTTTACCCAAGAGAGTTTGGTACATCCTTACAACCTCAGAGCCCTTCTCGTAGACTGTGACGGTGTAAAAGTTATTAATCTCTTGATACTCATCCGGACGAATCGGATGGGCCATCGGACCTGCATCTTCGGGGAACTGAAGTTGACGCAACAATCTCACATCTTCAATGCGCCTTACTGCTCTGCCAGATTCACTACCCATTTGATCAGCAGAGAACTCTTGATCTCTAAAGACCGTTAGACCTTCTTTAAGGGATAACTGGAACCAGTCCTGGCAAGTAACGCGGTTACCTGTCCAATTATGGAAGTATTCATGAGCTACAACGCTTTCAATATTGGCAAAGTCTGCATCGGTTGCAGTTTCAGGCTGCGCCAGAATAAACTTGGTATTAAAAATATTCAAACCTTTGTTTTCCATCGCGCCCATATTGAAATCACTGACTGCGACAATCATGAAACGCTCTAAATCCAACTCCAAGCCAAAGCGCTTTTCGTCCCAATGAATCGAGGCAATCAAAGAATCCATCGCATGGCGAGTTTTCTTCAGATCATGTGGCTCAACCCAAATCTGCAACAGTTTCTTGGCGCCACTACTCGTAGTAATAGTCTCTTCAATACATTCCAACTTACCCGCCACCAGGGCGAATAGATAGGATGGCTTTGGAAATGGGTCTTCCCAAGTTGCGCTATGCCAGCCGTTCGGCAGCTTTTTGGTATTGAGAAGATTGCCATTGGATAACAATACTGGGCATTCTGCTTCACGAGCGCGTAATGTCACACGATAACGCGCCATGACATCTGGACGGTCCAAGAAATAAGTAATCTTTCTAAAACCCTCCGCCTCACATTGTGTAAAGAAGTTTCCATTTGAAACATACAAACCCATGAGAGTGGTATTTTTCTCTGGCACACAAACACAAATAATTTCTACAACAAACTTTTCTTTACCTTCATTAGGCAGGGAGTGAATCGTCAATGTCTCAGGCGTTAATTCAAAATGGCGATGTGCTTCTCCATTTATGCGTAAGCTCACAAACTCAAGCTCATGCCCTACTAAAACTAATGGCGCACCCGGTTTAAAGCTTTTGCCCGGCAAAACCTCAATACGACTCTTAATAATCGTTCTGGCTGGATCCAGGGCTATGTCTAGCTCAACTTGATCGAAGCTATAAACAGGTGGGAGATATTCGAGCCGACGAAAGCTCTGGGGGAGATCGGTTTTCATGAGCCTATTTTAAGTCTTGGACTAAAGACTTGCTGTGTCTCTAACTTATGCCCAAATTATGGTAGCCAAGCCAATAGCAATAAAGGTGATAGCTGCAACCGCATGCACCCACCTAATCGGCATGCGTTTTGTGAATTTTTGACTAATCCAGACTGCTGGAGCATTAGCCAACATCATTCCCAATGTGGTACCAACCGTCACCGAAAATACATCGCTATAACGAGCGCCTAGAGCAATCGTTGCAATTTGTGTCTTATCCCCCATCTCCGCTAAAAAGAAGAGTCCCACAGTCAGCATAAATACTTGCAAAGCCCTGTCAGCAACCTTGGACCCAGCTGCATCATCAATATGATCTGGCACCAATAACCACAAACCAATACCCAAGAAGCTCAAACCTAAAATCCAGCGCATCACATCGGGCGAAACCAAGGTTGTCAACCAATGTCCCAGAAGTGCAGCGCATGCATGATTGGCCACCGTGGCAATAAAAATACCTACAATAATTGCCAATGCCTGCTTAGGATAGCGAGCCGCAAGCATCAAAGATAGTAATTGAGTCTTATCACCCATCTCGGCTAAAGCAACTACTCCAGCAGAGAGTGTTAAAGCAGAAAAATCCATATTTCAGTTGGCCCAGTAGATTTTGCAATTACCTTGGAATTGCCTATATTGAGGATATCTTAATTCCCCTTAACCTACTGGACTCAATTAATACATTGCTAATTGCTTTACGCCAGTAAAAGCCCTTCAGCTGATTCAAACTCTAAGCCCTGCGCCTGTGCAACTGGCTTAGAGGTCAGAATCCCCTTATGTACGCTTAGGCCATTGCGCAAATGGTGATCTATAGAGAGTGCTTGTATTGCTCCACGATTAGCCAAAGCTTCTACAAATGGATAAGTAGCATTAGTTAGGGCAAATGTAGATGTTCTTGCTACCGCCCCTGGCATATTAGCGACACAGTAATGCAGCACACCATCTAATACAAAGGTTGGGTCAGCATGTGTTGTCGGTTTGGAGGTCTCAAAGCAACCACCTTGGTCAATTGCTACATCTACCACCACTGATCCTGCCTTCATTTTTCTGATCATGTCATGAGTGACTAACTTAGGTGCTTGTGCACCAGGTAACAAGACCGCCCCAATAACAACATCAGCCTCACATACTTCCTGCTCAATTAATAAACTGTCCGCGTAAAACGTTCTAACTCGATTACCATAGAACATATCAATTTGGCGTAAGCGATCAATGTCACGGTCAAAGATGCAGACATCAGCACCCATACCGACTGCCATTTGTAATGCATTACGACCGACCACGCCACCACCCAGAATGACAACCTTTGCAGGTGAAACGCCGGGCACACCAGCCATCAAGACACCCAGACCACCATTAGTTTTCTCTAAATGTGATGCTGCCGCCTGAATGGACATGCGCCCAGCTACTTCACTCATGGGTGCTAATAGTGGCAGAGCGCCATGCATAGCAGTGACAGTTTCATAAGCGATACAAGTTGCGCCAGATTGCAATAAAGCTTCAGTCTGTTTTGGATCTGGAGCCAGATGCAAATAAGTAAACAGAATTTGACCCTCCCGCAACATAGCGCACTCTTGTGCTTGAGGTTCTTTTACCTTCACAATCATCTCGGCTTTTTGAAAGACTTCTGCTGCACTGTCAATCAAGCTGGCACCTGCAAGTCGATAAGACTCATCACTCAGGCCAATTTGCGCGCCAGCTCCACGCTGTAGTAAAACAGAATGTCCCTGCTTACACAGTCCGCTGACATTACCCGGTGTTAGACCAACTCGAAATTCATTATTTTTAACCTCTTGAGGTACGCCAATAATCATCACTATCTCCTATTCTTTAAAGTCTCTTTGGATTGCTGTTTTGCGATGTAAACCCACGACATAAAACATTGCGAGATACATACCTAATAAACACGGACCCACTATTAAGGCAATCCGTGCATCCTCGTGAAAGCCCATCAGCACCACTACTAAAGTAATAAATGCCAGAGCAAACCACGAGGAATACGGCCACCAAGGAGTGCGATAAGCCAACGCAGCTACTTGAGATTTCGATAAAGATCGACGGAATTTAATCTGTGTAATTAAGATTGCAATCCACACCATCAAACCAATAAAGGTCACTGCAGCCATCATGTATTGAAAGGCTTTGTCAGGTACAAAGTAGTTCAGTACTACACCTGACATACAAACCCCGACCGTAGTGGTCACCGCCCTATGAGGTACGCCATACTTAGAGAGTTTTGAAAACGATTTGGGAGCATATCCATTAGATGATAAGGAGTACAACAAGCGTCCGCCACTAAAGATACCAGCGTTACAAGATGACAGTGCAGCAGTAATCACCACAAAATTAATTAAGCCAGCCGCCTCACGCAAACCTAGCCGCTCAAACATCACGACAAAGGGACTACCTTGTTGACCCACTTGATTCCAAGGAAAGATTGCCAATATAACTAGGATGGCGCCCATGTAAAAAATTAAAATACGCCAGGCCAAGGAGTCAATTGCCATCGGAATCGTTTTTTCTGGGTTCTCGGCTTCACCCGCAGAAAGGCCAATCATCTCTATGCCCACGTAAGCAAAGAGAACCATCTGTAGCGAGAACAACATACCGCTAATGCCATTAGGAAAGAATCCGCCGTGTTGCCATAAATTACTCAGTCCAATAGGCTGCCAATCATTGGTAAAGCCAAATAAGATGATGGAGGCACCCAGCGCAATCATTGCAACAATCGCAATCACCTTAATGAGAGCGAACCAAAACTCAAACTCACCAAATACTTTGACCGCTATGAGATTAATCAGGCCCATCAGCACAATAGAGGAAAGTGCCCAAACCCACTGAGGAGTCTCCGGAAACCAAATCCCCATATAAATACCCACGGCAGTAACTTCTGCTATTCCAACGACAATCCAGTAGGTCCAATACCCCCAACCCACCATGTATCCAGCAAGTGGACCTACATAAGTATTGGCATATGCCGCAAAAGAGCCTGCTACAGGCTCATGAACTGCCATCTCACCTAGGGTGCGCAGAACAATAAAAGCAACAATGCCTGCAAGTAGATAACCTAACAGAATGGATGGTCCAGCTATTTGAATTGCACTTGCAGATCCAAGAAATAATCCGACGCCGATTGTTGAGCCCAATGCCATCAAACGAATATGACGCACCTTAAGATGACGCTTTAAGCCAATTTGTTCAGTCTGCAAAAGAGACCTCCTTTCGATTTGTCGTTGGCGATTTACCAACGGAGCAAAGTCTAGGGAGGACTAGGGATATGCACTAGTGGAGGAAAATTCCAAAAGTGACTAAATGAATAAAACTATTTAGGCAAATAGAGAAATGTCTTTTAAATCAATATGCAATTTTGATTAAATAATTACTGACTGCAAAAGAATCAGTAATTTCTTACAGGGAATCCCCTTAAGGATTCATGACGCTTTTTGAGAAAAGCTTATTGCACTGAAATGAGATTCAGAATTTCTGCTGCGGCTGCCAGTCCACAAGCTGCAGTCACCATAACGGTTGATCCATAACCAGAGCAGGCTAAACCTCCACTAGAAGCACCAGCCCGTGGCTCATGTGAGTAGATCGCACGTATGCCAATTTTTTTCTTCAGATTTCTAGAGAAGCCATGATCTTGTCTAAGTCCTTGACGAACCTTAGCTAGCAAGGCATCTTGCTCTGTACGCGATAGATCATCGCAGCGCACTGAGGTAGGATCTGACTTTCCACCAGCAGCACCACACATCACCAAAGCTCGGTTATTTGCAACGGCCCATACTGACAAAGCAATTTTGGTTTGCACTGAATCAGTGGCATCTAATACAAAAGCATTTTCCGGTATTAGTCGGTCAAGATTTTTAGGCTCTAAAAATTCATCACAAGAAGTGAGTTTGATTTGTGGATTAATCTGCAAAATACGTTGCGTCATCGCCTCCACCTTTGCTTTACCGTACTGACCCTCTAAGGCATGCAACTGACGATTGGTATTACTCTCGGCAATATGATCAAAATCAATCAAGACCAGGTGTCCAATGCCGGTACGCGCCAAAGCTTCAGCCGCCCAGGAACCAACGCCCCCTAGGCCAGCCACCACTACCGTTGCATTGAGAAAGCGCTCGCGTAACTCCGACCCATAGAGTCTTGAAACTCCGCCAAAACGACGATTCTCTAGGCTGTCTTCTGCCCTGTCTTCTACTCTGCCTTGTGCCTTGTCTTCTGCCATAGCTTCTCTTTATACTGAATAAATGGACTCCATTGCACAACTCCGCAAAAACTATACTTTTGGTCAGCTCTCAGAAACTGAGGTTCCCCGTGATCCTCTGCCGCTTTTTAAGCTTTGGTTTGATCAAGCAGTAAAAGCAGAGTGCCCGGAACCCAACTCCATGACCTTGGCAACAGCGGACCAAGCTGGAAATCCATCAGCTCGTATTGTCTTACTAAAAGGTGCAGATCAAAACGGCTTTACCTTTTTTACCAACTATCAGAGCCAAAAAGGTCGCGAGTTGGCAATACGCCCTCAGGCCGCCTTACTCTTTCATTGGCATGAACTGGAGCGTCAAGTGCGCATTCAAGGTGTTGTTGAAAGGGTTAGTTCAGCTGAAAGTGACGAGTATTTTCACTCCCGTCCAGCCGCCTCCAGAATTGGTGCCTGGGCATCGCCCCAAAGTTCAGCCATTCCAAATCGTGAATTCTTAGAAGAAGCTGAGAATCGTTTTAAGACAGAATTCGGTGACACTCCACCGCGTCCAGAGCATTGGGGTGGCTATCGCTTACACCCCACTGAAATTGAATTCTGGCAAGGTCGTCCCTCCAGATTGCATGACCGCATACACTTTAAGCTAGAAGATCTCGAGTGGCGAGTTAGTCGCCTCGCTCCCTAACCCCCTAAATTACTCGTCAATTGCAATGCCTCAGGAACTCAGGAACTCACGAACTCACGAACTCACGAATACTGAGGTGCTATGAGCGATTTAAATTTAGCTCTAAATTTTGCGAGCTTTGGTGCAACGACTGCCATGCAATAACCCTGATTGGGATGCTGGACAAAATAATTCTGGTGGTAATCCTCGGCTGGATAAATCGTTGGCGCAGCATCAATCTGTGTTACTACCGGATTCGAATAGATTTTTGCATCCTCAAGCTCTTTGACTACCTCATGAGAAATCTTGGTCTGCTCCTCGCTATGCGTGAAAATGACCGAACGGTATTGTGTACCATGATCATTCCCCTGGTAATTCAGAGTAGTAGGATCATGAATCACAAAGAAAATTTCCAGCAGATCTCGAAATGACACTATTTTTGGGTCAAACAGAATATCGACAATCTCGGCATGCCCTGATACACCAGTACAAACCGCCTCATAGGTCGGATGAGGTCTTGCACCTCCGGCATAGCCAGAAACCACGGATTTAACCCCAGTAATTTGCTGGTAAACCGCCTCAAGACACCAAAAACAGCCTCCGCCGAGGGTAGCGCGCTGCAATTGGACTTCATTTTTATCTAAATTTGTATCCATAGCTTTATCCTAATGCCTTATTCCAATGCTTGCCAACAATTAATCCAATATGAATCGCTTCACTATCCAGCTCGATGAAATGAAAGCAGCTTTTGCTGCAGAACCGAATCCCACGATTAAAGTGAGGTTAGACCGAATTGCTCGCATTAAAAAGATGGTTGAAGCAAACGAAGAGAAAATCTGTAAAGCCCTTATGGCTGACTTTGGAGTGCGTAATTCTATAGAAACGCGCCTTGCTGAATGCCAGATGATTTATCAAGCATGCGCACATACTCGTAAGTACCTCAAAGACTGGATGAAGCCAGAACAAAGAGAGGTTCCATTACACATGGGTGGCTCACAGGCTTGGGTTGAAAGCCAATCACTCGGTGTAGTAGGTATTTTGAGCCCCTGGAATTATCCAGTTCAGTTAGCGCTCATTCCGGCAATCGCCGCTTTTGCTGCTGGTAATCGTGTTTGGCTCAAACCTTCTGAACGTAGCTCGCGCACTTCAGGATTTCTGGCTAGCTTGATTCAGGAATATTTCCACCCTAGCGAGTTTTGTGTCACGACTGGTGGCCCAGAAGTAGCAGAACAATTTGCTGCACTACCTTTTGAACATCTCTTCTTTACTGGCTCTGGTGCTATAGGGAAAAAGGTAATGCGCGCCGCTGCACAAAACCTAACACCTGTAACCTTGGAGCTAGGAGGCACAACGCCCGTCATCATTGACAAGAGCGCTAAGTTGAAGTACGCTGCCGCCTCAATTATTTATGGCAAGTTATTAAATGGTGGACAAACTTGTATTGCCCCAGACTATGTTTTGCTTGAACCAAGCATGCAAGATGAATTCATTGCTGAGTTACAGGCTTCAGCTCAAGACCAATTTAGTAATCCAGAAGAATTAACAGGTCCTATTGATAAAAGACAATTGGATTTCTGGCAACACTTAGTGAGTGATGCATTAGATCGCGGTGCAAAAGTCATTCCTTTGCTCAATAACCCCGGCGCTGGTGCAAGACCATTTGAGCCAATTGCACTGGTGAATGTTCCACCAGAGGCGCGCATTCTGCATGAAGAAATCTTTGGCCCCATTTTGCCGATCGTATCCATAGCAGATACTTCTGCAGCTATCGCTTATGTTAATCACAAACCCAATCCACTAGCTCTATATTGGTTTGGAAAAGACAAAAAGAATTTGAAGCGAGTATTAAGTGAAACCCGCTCTGGTGGCGTTACTGTGAATGACACCCTCTTGCATATCACAATCGAAGATTTACCCTTTGGTGGCGTTGGCGCCAGCGGTATGGGCAGCTATCACGGCAAAGCAGGCTTTGATACTTTCAGTCATCAAAAGTCGATTCTGGAAGTACGCGGCTTCTTTGGCTTAAACCTCTTTAAGGGAACCAAGACCTTGCGCCCTCCTTACGGAAAAATGGTTGAGTACTTACTACGCTATTTAAAATAAAAAATCAAAGCAATAGAAGTCGCAGCGCAAAGCCAATAAAGAGAACTCCTGCAAGCATCCACAATGCCGCTGCCAGCCGAGGGTGATGTAAGAAGAATTTTAGGAAGACTTGCCCTATGTAAATAAGGCTAGCTAAGTACGTCATACTCAGTAATTGCAAAACGATCGCAAGATAGAAAAAAGTGTACGCAGGATTTGAAAATTCAGGGTGAATGAACTGCGAGAAAAAGGCGATAAAGAAAAAGATTGCCTTAGGATTAGTCAGCGATAAGGTAAGTGCTGCCACTAAAGGATGTAAGCGCATGATGCGAACTTGCATCCCATTATCCCCCTCTACATTACAAGAATGATTCCAGCGTCGCAGCCCACTGCGTAATAAGCCAAGACCCATCCACCCCAAATAGAGAGCTCCTAAAGTGCGCACGACGTTAAATAGTAAGGGTGAGGATAGTAAAAGGGAGGCAGCACCTAAAGCAACAGCAACCATCAAGATGGAATCGCCGATAAAAATTCCGAGTGCACCCCACAAACCAAAACGCCAACCCTTCTGTGATGTGATCGTTAAAACATATAAAGAGTTAGGACCAGGAAGCAAAATTGTAAAAATCGTTCCCAATAGATAGCCTGAGAAATCAACGATTCCGGCATTGCTGGGCAATAAGAGATCAAAGTTGAGCCATTCCATTGCTTAATCATAATTAATTCGGGAAAACCCTTGTAATCACTTACTTGAAATGCCATAATGAGAGGCTTTTTTAAAGCAATTTGATTCATCGCCCCCCAGCTCTATTTCAGCGTATCGTTTAGAAGTCATAAACACAGAAGTCACAAAACGCGCTGCCGCTTGTCTGATGGTCGATGCCCTTGACCATCGCACCCTTTAAAAAAACCATGGGTGCAACATACGGAGACATCCCTTAGAGGGGATGTGTAATAGCATGACTTTTTCTAAAGAAACTAAACACGAGTCAAAAGACGCGAGTCACGACTCAAAGAGCGCTGGAACTGAATTCCAGAATTTCGCCCTAGCGGCATCACTCCTTAAAAACGTTGCTGAACTGGGTTATACCCAAGCCACTTCGGTGCAAGCTCAGGTTATTCCTGCAGCTCTTGCAGGTGGTGACTTATTAGTCAGCAGCCAAACTGGTAGCGGTAAGACCGCAGCCTTTTTATTACCTTTGATTAATCAACTGATCGAAGACAACCCAAACAACTCACCTGTGCCAGGTCGCGCACAACCTAAAGTGTTAGTGCTCTGCCCCACTCGCGAATTAGCTCAACAGGTTGCCGCCGATGCAGTGAACTTAGTTCGCGGCATGAAAGGTATTCGTATTGCAACTGTGATGGGTGGCATGCCTTACGGCAAGCAGATCCAAGCATTAAAAGGTGCATTGCTAGTTGTTGCTACTCCAGGTCGTCTACTCGACTTATGTGACAGCAAAGCCATTCGCTTAGATGACGTTAAACAACTCGTTATCGACGAAGCTGATCGCATGCTTGACATGGGATTTGCTGATGACCTCGAGGCAATTGATAAGCGTTGCGCAGCTCGTAACCAAACGTTAATGTTCTCTGCAACTTTTGCGCCAAAGATTATGTCTTTAGCAAACGAGTTGACTACAGATGCCAAGCGTATTGAACTTGCCCACGCAGGTGAAAAGCACGCCAACATTGAACAGAAGTTGCATTGGGCTGACAGCATGTCACACAAGCATAAATTGCTAGAGCACATTTTGGCCGACGCCGATTTAGACCAAGCAGTTGTGTTTGCGAGCACTCAGGTTGAAAGCGAAAAGATTGCTGATACATTGCGTGCTAATGGCTACGAAGCAACCGCCCTGCATGGTGCAATGCCTCAAGCTGTTCGGATGCGTCGTCTCGAGTCCTTACGCAAAGGCCACACTAAAATTTTAGTGGCAACCGACGTAGCGGCTCGCGGTATAGATGTGCCACGTATTAGTCACGTGATTAACTTTGGCTTGCCAATGAAACCAGAAGACTATACGCATCGCATCGGTCGTACTGGTCGTGCAGGTCGCAATGGTGTTGCTATCACTTTGGTTGAACATCGTGATCGCGCGAAAATCCGCAATATCGAGCGCTTTACACAGCAAGATATCGTTGCTTCAGTGATCGCTGGTCTTGAGCCACAAGCCAAGCCTAGCTTTGGTGGTGGTGGTCGTCCGGGCGGTGGTCGCTCTGGCGGTGGTCGTTCAGGCGGCGGCTTCGGTGGTGGCAATCGCTCCGGTGGCGGTAATACTGGCGGTCGTTATGGTTCTGGCGCTCGCTCAGAGTCTCGCTTTGGCGGGGGCAATGCAGGTGGTGGTAATACTGGCGGTCGTTCAGGTGATTCACGTCCTGCGCGTTCTTCTGACTCACGTCCAGCAGGCGGCCCACGTTTTGCTAAACCAAAGTCCGGCGGTCAACGTCGTAACTTTAGCGGTAGCTAAGAATGATTCACCGCAATCGTCTCCGTTCTGCATGGAATCGAGTCGGTTCCGGTGAAATCCATCGGGCGCCACGCGAGTGGCAACCTTGGCTAAGCGATACCGGGTCACTCACCCAAAAAATTGAGAAGGCAATTGGGCAAAAACTGGAAGTTCAGGTTTTGCGCGACTGCCCTCAATCACTCAATAGCGACGAAAGTCGCTATTTTCATTTCAAGCTCAGACGTTGCAGAGTACGTGAAGTATTGCTCTGCTCCAATGGAGTGCCGTTGGTGATGGCGCACAGCGTCATTCCAACATTAAGTTCTAGCGGTAGCAATCACACCATCTTGCGTTTAGGTACAAAGCCATTGGGCGCAGTCTTATTTAGTAAGACTCTTAAACATGCTAAAGCAAAGCCGCCGCGCGATATTGCTCGCCTAGATAAAAGTAGTGAGCTATGGAAAAAATCCTCTAAGCACTTTGCTGGCTTAAGCTCACCTTTATGGGCACGACGTACCCTCTATCGCTTAAAAGGTCACCCCATTCTAGTTAATGAAATTTTCTTGCCAGCACTGCTGAAAGTTGCAAAGTCTTAAGTCTTAGATAGTGAGCCAAGCTAAGGTTGACTTGATCAAAGCCTCATCACCTGGATCGCAGGTAAATACTTCGCCAAAGCCAATCATTTCCGCAGCATCTGCAATATTGTGATGTGGGCATAAAGCGCTTGCCGCATTAAGATCTTGCATAAAATGGTTTTTCATAACTTCGCCAAGATATCGAACTGCCTCTGAGGAAGTCAGTAACCAAAGTGATTTACTTAAATCCATTTCTCGGACTAATTGCCAAGAAGGGTTACCAAGATTCAAGGGTACTCGCCTATAGGTTGCAATAGCTTCTACCTTGGCACCGAATTTGATCAAGGTTTCTGCCAACCAATCGCGGCCACCCTCACCTTTAAAGATGATGACTTTCTTACCCTGTAGATTCCATTGGAGGGATTGAAGCTCGTTCCATAAACCTTCTGAATCCCAACTCTCATTACTTTTTGGAATGATGATGGGGGTGGGATTTTCTTCCAATCCAATGCCATGGTTTTTCAGTGCTGAACGACTACTACCACCCATCACACCAATCGGAATAATCTTCTTGGAAAAGTCTTGCCAATCACGCTCTAGTAAACGCATCACACTCTCGATAGCGTTAGGACTTACAAAGATCGCAAGATCTGCATCAGCAAGAGCAGTAGCGATATGGTCAGCTAAATGATCATCTGATTTAGGAACAATGGTTAATAAAGGCAAAGAAAGAATTTCTGGGAGGCTACGCTTACCGACACTGCTTGCCTCAATAGCGCGACTAATTACTTCAATCAGTTGACGCGCTTGTCCAGCCGGCCGAGTAACAATGATTGTTTTAGTGCTCATGCTAAGTGTCTACTGTTTATTTGGTTTTGCTTACTGAGAAATTTTGGGAATCAACTCCGCCGCACCTTGCGCCAATAGATCCTTGGCTACTGCCAGACCCAAGGCTTCTGCCTCTTCAATCGATGCTACTAGCCCACTTCCTTGTGCTAGGCAAATGGCTTTGCCATCAGTACTGGCGACAAAGGAGCGGATCTTCATGTGATGTTGGTCCCAAGTGGCATGGGCTGCTAAGGGCACTTCACAAGAGCCGCCTAATTGACGTGAGACCATCCGCTCAGCTGATACGGCTAATAAGGTGGGTAGATCATTGAGTGGGGCCAACCAGTCTTTGATATGGGGGTGGGCGCTTAAGGTCTCAATTCCTAGAGCACCTTGGCCAGCAGCTGGCGTGTAGGGATCATACGGCAGACATGCCCGGATCCGAGACTCTAGTCCTAAGCGCTTTAGACCAGCAGCAGCCAAAATAATGGCTTGGTACTCACCGCGATCTAGCTTACCCATGCGGGTATCTAAGTTGCCCCGTAAGGGTTCAATGTGTAAGTGAGGGAACTTACTCCTGAGAACAGACTCTCGGCGCAGGCTCGATGTGCCGACAACCGCTCCCTGAGGTAGCTCTTCTAGGCTGGCGTAATCATTGGAGACAAAGGCATCTCTAGCATCTTCTCTGGCCATCACGCAAGCTAGATCAAAACCGTCTGGCATGACCATGGGTACATCTTTTAAGGAGTGCACTGCTAGATCAGCTCGGCCATCTTCTAGAGCGGTCTCTAACTCTTTGACAAACAGGCCTTTGCCACCGACTTTAGACAGGGCTTTATCTAAAATCTGGTCTCCCCGAGTAGTCATGCCCAAAATCTGGACATCACAGCCTGGATAGAGCTTTTTAAGGCAATCCCTGACATGCTGCGCTTGCCACATGGCAAGGCGACTTTCGCGGGAGGCAAT
>Ga0214202_1000006_pt1 | contig 178475 bp, 171 predicted proteins | sample TroBogEpilimnion_9_FD_153040 | JGI IMG/M metagenome (GOLD analysis project Ga0214202, IMG submission 153040) | Freshwater microbial communities from Trout Bog Lake, WI - 03JUN2009 epilimnion | ecosystem: Environmental > Aquatic > Freshwater > Lake > Epilimnion/Euphotic zone | place: Trout Bog...
TACGGAGACGTGGCCGAGCTGGTCGAAGGCACTCCCCTGCTAAGGGAGCATCGGGGCTAAAACTCTGATCGGAGGTTCGAATCCTCTCGTCTCCGCCAGTACTTTCCTCAAAGCCCCTAACTCAGGGGCTTTGTTTTTTTGTTCTGTGCTTTCTCTCGCTCCTTTCTTAGGTCACGAAATTGCCACCATGCAAACAGCAAAACTCCGCCAAAGACGAGTACTAATTCAATCAAAATAACAGGGACAAAGTTTTCTATCATGGCTAGATGGAAGGTTTGTGATTGAAGTTAGTCATTAAGGTTGGTCATATGGCTAATAAAAATAGTTAGCGTTAATGCCTTCGACGTTTTTTCCATGTATAGGGTTCGCCGCTTGATAGCTTGCCATCCGAGACGCCATCTGCACCAAACTTGCCTGCAATCTCTAAGTCATTAAATTGAATTGTCACAAATTCACCCAATTCCTTAGCCCACGCCATTGCTTCATCGAGGGACTTAAATTCATATACTTCCGAATTGTGTTTTATGGTGATCAATTCTGATGCAAGTTTGTTCCTGAGGATTAGTTAAAACCATTCACCGCTTGCATATAGCCTTGAATATATTGTGAAGGCACAAACAATTCAGTCTTCATGCCATTCTTGGCAGATACGGTGATGATGAATCCTTTTTTCATCTTATCTTTGAAGAATGCTTCTGGTATCTGAATAGAGATCACTTCCCTAAAGATACAACCTCTATCCCCGCATGCACCAGCTTCTCTGCCAACTACTTTAAATGTTGTGGCGGGTGTATTTTCTAACATAGCGGAATCGTAATAACGCCATTGTGAGAAGTACGTTAGTTGTGCATTGAGCTCGTAGGTCTTAGCACCTTGCTTAGATTGTTCAGCTTTTAAGCTAAACATTTCATAGGTATTTGCTGCATCCATCGTATTGATGGGAGGGCCTTGATATATTTTTCCGCCAGTTACTGAATTGGGTGTAATGATGGTTGAGTGATAGACATCATTAATTTCCCAACCACTAATTTTTTTGTCATTCTGATTGCAGGCAACTAGACCTGCACTCAATGCCAGCAATAAAACTACTCGGTAGATGATGCGATGCATATAAGGCTCCTAGAGAATCATCAAATCATACTATCCATTAGGGCAGGAGCTCTAATTCTAGGGCTTAGACATATTTCCCGGTCAGGCCACCATCAACTACAAGCTCAGTACCCGTGATGTAGGACGCCGCATCGGAAACCAAGAAAGCGCAAGCATGCGCTACATCCCAAGCAGTTCCAGAGCGTCTAAGAGGCACCTGTTTATCACGGGCTGCACGAGCTTCATCAATGCCATTCTCAGAGAACATCTTGGCAACGGTATGGGCAATCCGTGGGGTATCGATCAAACCTGGAACTACGGTATTGGCTCGAATTCCTTTATCTGCATATTGCTGGGCAATCATGCGAATAAATTGGGTATTCGCAGCCTTGGTAACACTATAGGCGAGGTGAGGGTAGCCAAGATAGCGTATACCGGCAACAGAAGAGATTGCAATGATGTTGCCAGTGCCACGAGAAACCATTTCAGGTAAAACTTCTTGTGCTGCTAACAATAGACTGCGCACATTCACTTTGTGAATTCGATCAAAATCATCGGCGCTCGTTTCCAAAGGGCCGCCAACTTTACCGATGCCTACATTGTGATGTAGCACGTCAATAGGACCAAATGCTTCACGAGCTTCGCTAAAGAGTCGTTTCACATCTCCTTCTTCAGAAACATCGCCGACAAAAGTCTGTGCCGTACCGCCCTCATTCAGGATGATCTTGCATGTTTCTTCAGCTGATATCTGATCGCGATCAACTACACAAATTTTAGCCCCTAATCGAGCATAGGTGACGCAGGAGGCTCTCCCAATACTCCAGCCGGGACCAGCTGAGCCACCACCCGAAACAAGGATCACACGATCACCAAGATCGGTAGGTAACCCTGGAGGATGCTTTGATTTCATTTATTGACTAAGACCTACAGTCATACCACCACAAACATAAATCGTCTGACCGGTTGTGTATCCAGCACGTTTATCCAGTAGCGAAGCAACCATATGCGCCACCTCCTCTGGTTGACCGATACGACCCAGGGGTACGCTATCTAAAATACGTTGTGTAGCTGGTGCCCCAGAGGGATTGGCGCTCTGAAAAAGTTCTGTAGCAATCGGTCCTGGCCCAATAGCATTTACCGTAATGCCCTCGCTAGCGAGTTCTAGCGCTAATGTACGAGTCAATCCTAATAGGCCCGCTTTCGAAGTGGCATAGGCAATTCGCTCCTCCTTACCCAAAGCTGCACGACTGGAGATATTCACAATACGTCCAAAGTGGGCAGCTTTCATGGTTGGAAGAAGTGCTTGTATGCAAATAATCGCCGCTGCAACATTCACATTCATCACTGCATGAAAATCTTCAAGAGTAGTCTTCTCAATATTAGCGGGCCGTACGATCCCAGCATTATTCACTAAACGCATGATTTGGTATTTTGATATTACTTCTGTAAGTGCGGCACGTAACGCCTTCTCATCAGAAACATCTACATCGTAGTAGCTTTCATAATCAGAAATCCCCGCAGGTGCTGATTTATCAAAATTAATGACATGCATCCCATCTTCAATCAGACGCTCTGCAATAGCCCGACCGATACCACGGCTAGCTCCTGTAACTAAGACACGTGCTCTTAAGGTTTTGGTCTCGAAAGCCATTACTGATCCTTAGCCAATCTTATTGGCACCATCCACAAAGGGAATAGCATGTTCAACGGTATCCCAAATAAAACGACCGGATGGGCTTTGTTGCTCTTCAACGATATGGGCTACCAAGCCAGCTGAGCGCGAGATCACTGCAAAACCTCGCATGACTGCGCTTGGAATACCAATTTCACCAAGAAGGGCAGCAACAGCGCCGGTGGCGTTAATAGTGATGGGGCGACCAGCTACTTCATCTACTGCTTTGGAGAGGGTCTCCAGCGCGCGAATATGATCGCCTTTTAGTTCTTTCTCAGCACGACCCATATCCAGTAGTTTGTATGCTCTTGGATCTACTGGTTTATGGAGGTGATGACCAAAGCCAGGAACAGGCCCTTTAATACTCTTGTAATGTTGTGCAATCGAAAGGGCTTCGGCATATGGATCTTTAGATGCAATGATGCGATCAAGTAAGGCAGAGCAGTTCTCCATTGTCCCAATAAAGGAGCTGCCCACAGCAAGTAAACCAGCGGAGACGGCACCCTGTAAATTCTCAGGCGCACTCATATAAATTAGACGAGTAGCAATCGCGCTCGGAGTTAGTCCATGTTCCATCAGCACAATCAGTACGACGTCTGTAATGCGAATATCGACGCCGCGAGGCTCTCTACCTAGAATTTGCATCAACATGACTTCAGTAAAAGTTTTTTTACCCATTAAGTCTTCGACTAAATCTGCATCACGGTAATGCAGGCTAGTGAGAGTGTGCGTACAAAGGCTGGTAACAGGAGTCTTTTTGTTAGTCATGGTGATAAGTATTTGTTTATTTAATCTTAGGAATGATCTAAGCGGGTGATATTAGTTTTTCAATCACAGCACTCTTGAGTAATTTACCTACATTAGAGCGAGGCAAGCTTTCATAAAAATGAACGCGCTTAGGTGTTTGTACTGGCCCAAGGAGATTGCGCACAAATGTCATCAATTCAGCCTCATCGACTTTTTCCCCTGGATGCAATTGCACTGCAGCTTGCACCGTTTCACCCCATTTTTCATCGGGTAGACCAAAGACAAGGCACTCATGCACGGCAGGATGCTGACTTAAAGCATTTTCAACATCTACTGGATAGACATTGAAGCCACCAGTGATCACAATATCCTTGAGTCGATCCTTGAGGTATAAAAATCCACGCTCATCAATCAAGCCACGATCGCCCGTATGAAGCCAGCCATCAATAATAGTCTCAGCAGTCTTTTCAGGTAAGCGCCAGTAGCCATTCATGAGCAAATCACCGCGAGCAACTACTTCACCGATCTCACCAGTAGGCAAGATTTTGCCCTCAGGAGACATGATGGCTACATCGCTAAACCAAGTCGGCCTGCCAACAGCTGCCCAGTTATTCGGGTCTTCAAAATCCTCTGGACGCATCACCGTCAAAATTTGTGGCGCTTCAGTTTGGCCGTAGGTTGTTCCTAATACAGGACCAAAAAAGTCGCGCACCTTACGCACTTGTTCTGGTGGCATTGGTGCTCCACCATAGATGAGCCTACGTAGCTGAGGAAAATCATTCTTGGAGGCATTAGGCAATGCCATCAACATATACACCAGGGTTGGAGGCATGAAGCAAACGGTACCGCGACGATCACGAAAGGCAGCTCTGACAACCTCAGCACCAGCACCATCCAAAATCACATGACAGCCGCCTTGTGCCAAGATGGGAACAATATAAGTAGAAGTGCCATGAGTAATAGGCGCCGCGACCACATAGCGCTCATGCTCATCAAATCCCCATACTTGTATTTGATTGGTGATATTCGCCATCCAAGCACGGTAGGGTTGCATTACTCCCTTAGGTGCGCCCGTGGTTCCACCAGTAAATTTGATGGCCTGAATCGCATCAAGGGGTAATTCAAATGAAGGTTGTGGAGCGTCTTCATGTAGATGGATTAACTCATCCATACTGCGAGACGATGCATCAGAATCAGACCCTGTATAAACCCAAGATCCTGGGGCGCCTTTGAGCAAGTCTTGATTGGTTGAATCTAAAACAATAATAGAAGGCTCAGTGATATTGATAATGCGCTGTATCTCGGGATGTGTGCTCTTGGGATTTAATGGTACCCAGACCTTACCGCAAGCTAAAATTGCTAGCAGGGCAGTAATATGGTTGGCACTATTACCAGCACATATGGCAACTCTGCTTTGAAGGCTGGGGTCTAGCGCCTCAAGTCCTGCAGCAAGTGATTTGACACGCTTTGCTAGAGTGGCGTAATGGATTGGCCCTTGCGGGGTGTCGATAGCAATACGATCGGGCCAGCGTTGTGCGGCCCTCCAGAAAAAATCAATTGGAAACATGTATTAAATAATCACTCAGCTTTAGCACCAGAAGCTTTGACCACGTCACGCCAGCGCTTTATTTCAGACGCCTCAAATGCGGCCATCTTTTCAGGAGAACCCGGTTCAGGTGTGGCCGCTAGCTCTTGCATGCGTTGACGTACCTCAGGTGAGTTGAGTGCCTTATTCAAAGCAGCATTTAATTGCGTGATGATAGGCTTTGGTGTCCCCGCAGGAGCAACCAATGCAAACCAAGATTGCACGTCAAAACCAGGATAGCCTGATTCAGCAATCGTGGGCACGTCAGGCAAGAAGGGTGAACGTTGTGCGCTGGTTACAGCAATCGGACGAAGTTTGCCAGCCTTGATATGGGGTAAAGCTGAAGGGGCATTATCAAACATGGACTCTACTTGACCGCCCAATAAATCAGTTACCGCTGGAGCGCTGCCTTTGTATGGAATATGCAGCATTTGGATTTTGGCCTGCATCTTAAACATTTCACCGGAGAGGTGAATAGACGAGCCACTGCCTGAGGAGGCAAAGGTTACACCATCTTTAGCATCTTTGGCATAGCGTACATATTCAGCCAGTGTTTTAACAGGAAGATTGGGATTTACCACCAAGATGTTTGGAATTTTGGCAATCATGCCAATGGGTTCAAAATCTTTGATAGGGTCATAGCTCAAATTGGGATAGAGCGTGGCATTAATCGTATTAGCAATAGAGAATGCATACAGTGTGTAGCCGTCTGGGGTTGAGCGCGCCACAATTTCTGCGCCAACGTTGCTATTAGCGCCCGGACGATTCTCAACAACGATAGATTGACCTAAGGTATTGCCCATTCCAACCGATACTAGGCGGGCTAAAACATCGGTCGCACCACCAGCAGAGTAGCCAACAATGATTTTGATGGGTTTGGTCGGCCAAGCATTTGTTGTCTGAGCCAAGGTTGGCATTGCCATTAAGGTTGTGAGAGTAGCAAAAAAGCTTATCAAACCTTTTTTAGATATGAAAAGTAACGACATTTATTTCCTTCAATTTTTAGGGTGCTTCAAGACAATTTAAGCCCCAATTTCTTATTTATTGAGTATTTATAACACCAAAGTAGCCTAGATGCCTTCTAGGCGCTAAACCTGTGCATACAAGCCCATGGCCTTTTGTAAGGGTATATCTCTACTCATTTACTACATTTCACAACTTCACAACTTCACAAGTTGTGATATAGTCATGAAACTGGGAGATGAAATGAAGAGACCAATACCGAAAACGCATCAAGCCTTGGAGTGGGTAGGGAAGGGTATGACCGCTGCTCAGGCAGCAAGAAAAATGCAAATTTCAGAATCCAGTGTGTATGCCGCCCTCAGAAAGACAAAGGCGAAAGAAGTGGGTTGTTGCCCAACGTGTGGACATAAATTAAGGAACTAAGATGAAAAAGACTCTATTAGCAGCCGTATCAATCTCCGTTGCTGCATTAGCCTATGCAAACACAACGCCGTCAGATTCCTCTGAGTTAGTAAATCAGCAGTGCAAGATATCTGCTGAAGCAGTATCCACTTTGAAAGGCTTGCGTTACGGAAACACTTCAATACGTAAAGATGTTGTTACTTTGATTAATGCAAGCCTAAAGACTGCTGAGAATCGAGACCTTGCACAAAAGACTCTTAACCTCATGGTGGACGATAAAACAACTGATGCAAGAAGCCTAGAGGGCAAGTACTGCTCTTAAGAGCCGTCTTATTCCTTTGGCACATAACGCACTATGTCCTGATTGTGGGAATACGCGGGCATTGTTTAATCAGTGCCCACATTGTGGCTCTGAAAGTTTGCCAATATTGGGTTCAGATACGATCGAGCTTAATATTAAGCAAGACGGCCCTTATGTCGATGAAGCGCTCGAGCGCTTAACTGACTATTTACGAAAATCCATAGAGGTCGGGATTAAGGCCATTGTCTTGATTCATGGCTATGGATCTAGCGGCGAAGGTGGTCGAATTAAATGGGCCATCCATGATGCGCTGGAAAATAATCGGTATTCCGATCGAGTTGATGAATATCACTTTGGAGAGAATGTCGCTTTTGGAAGTGATGCCTATCATGCGTTACTAAGACGTCGTCCTGGTCTAAAGCCTTACCTTAAGCGCTTTAAGGAGGGCAATGCTGGAATGACCGTTTTATTGCTGGGATCTCAAGCTAGAAGTGCTTAGAATAGGGTCATTAGCAGTTGAGGGCTCATCCATCAGGAATTTATCTTTATGACCACCAAGAAAATAGACCATTCAGAATTGCACGATGACAAACAGGTAGGTTCAGAAAGCCTCATTGCAGAATTCAAAACCTTGATGGCTGATGCAGAGGCTTTAATCAAGGCTACCGAAGATCATCCGGGTGCAGCAATCAGCTCTATTCGCAATAAGGCTCTTGAAACTTTGGCAGGCGCTAAGGAGAGTCTTTCAGGAGTTGAGGGGAAGTTGTTAGAAAAAGCCAAGGTCGCAGCTGATGGCACGGATGATTTCGTGCATCGTAACCCATGGGAAGCAGTTGGTGTTGCTGCCGGTTTGGGTTTGTTAATTGGCTTATTGATTGGTCGACGTTAGAACGACATGTCTCAAGAAAACTTACTCTCCTCTATTAAGGGTATCGCATCTACAGGCGCTTCGATCGCTCAAACGCGTTTAGAGCTTTTATCACTTGATGTACAAATTGCCAGAAGTAAATTCATCAGTTTGCTGGTGATGATTGTTAGCGCTTTATTCTTTTTATTCTTTGGCTTAGTCATGTTGGCCTTGCTGATAGTCATTTATAGCTGGGAAACGGATCGAATAATGGCCTTAGGTTTATTGACCGGCGCATTTTTATCGGTTGGGATAATGTTGGTATTCCTCATTACTCAATCCCTACGAAACATGCCTAGACTATTTGAGGCCTCGATTGCTGAGTTGGTAAAAGATCGTGAAGCGCTATCAAAATGAGCGAGCGCTTGAAGGCTTTAGAGCATCGTCAGCAAGAGTTAATGCATCAGGTAAATCGTGAGCGCAAAGCGTTTGCTGAGCACTTTCACGTTTGGGAGAAACCGCTATCTTGGGCTGATAAAGGCGTAGATGCTTACTATTTCCTTAAAAATAATCCGGTACTTTGGACAAGTGCGTTTGCCGCATTAGCACATTACAAGCCCAAACTTGCAAGCAAGGTACTCGCGGTAGGTTGGGGCGCAATCAAAATTTTTAAAAGCGCTAAAAAGCTTATTTAGCTTTTTAGAACAGACTGATGAGCGATGCCATTCTGACCTAATAGATCATTGCCGTTTAAGAATGTAATTTCCAAAAAAGTCACAGCACCTGCAACTTCAAAGCCGGCACTCCGTACTAATTTATCCGCTGCAACTAAAGTTCCGCCTGTTGCAAGCACATCATCCATGAGCAACACTTTTGCACCCTTAGGCAAAGTGGATTGTTGAATCTCCAAAGAATCATTTCCGTATTCCAGGCCATAAGATTCACGATGGCTTGCTAAAGGCAGCTTATTGGGCTTTCTGGCTAAAGCTAGGCCTTTATGGGAGTGATGGGCCATAGCAGAGCCAAAGATAAATCCCCGTGATTCAATGCCCAATATATGGGTGTAATCAAATTGACTGGCAGTCTCTGCAAGCTGACGAATTGCTTCTTTAAAGGCATTTGGATCAGCTAATAGGGGAGATATATCTCTAAAAAGAATGCCTGGTTTCGGAAAATCAGGAACTTCGGGTAGATAATCTAATAAATTCATCTCAAGCCAATATGAAAACAGAACTACTGATTATTACCGCATTAGAGTCCGAGCTCAAGCGCGAATCTCTTCCTCACGGCGTTGAAATTGTGTATTCCGGTGTTGGTAAAATTAATGCTGCTATGACCAGCATCAAAGCAATTCAGCAATACTCTCCAAATAGAATTTTGAATTTTGGCACTGTCGGCAAAATTAAGCCAGAACTTCAGGGCTTATTGGAGATAGGTAAAGTTATTCAACGCGATATGGATGCCGAGCCATTGGCGCCACGGGGCAGCACTCCGTTTTGTGCCCGTCCGCAGGAATATCTATCTACCGGCAAATTTTTATGTGGCTCCGGAGATAGCTTTGTTACCTTATATGATTCTTGGCTCCATAGTCAGGGAGTTGATGTAGTGGATATGGAGTTATTTGCGATTGCCGCAGTTGCACACGATCACCATATATCTTGGCAGTCATTCAAATACATTACCGATGAAGCCAATGAGGATTCTGGGAGGGACTGGCAAGCCAAGGTTCATCACGGCCAAGATCTGTTTTTAGATCAAATTAAGGACATATTGGGATAATAGAAAAAAGTGTTTCCTATCAAGATGTTGCGCTAATCTAAGCCTTCAAAATTGGGCGTACGCTTTTCTAGAAATGATGTGAGCGCCTCTTTAGCAGCTGGTCCATGAAGTCTATCTATAAAGAGCCTGCCCTCAATATCAATCTGATTCAGTATGGCTATTTTAAGATCATTACCTTTTAATAGTGACTTAGTCCTTAGTACCGATCCTGATGATAGGGCTGTGAGCTTCTTGGCTTGCTGCTCTGCATAAGGTAGTGCGGACGACTCCGCAGTCACTTTATTTACAAATCCAAATTGCTGCGCATCATTAGCGCTAATCGGTTCACCGAAAAGTAATATTTCTGAGGCTCTTTGATGGCCAACAAGGCGAGGTAGCAATAAAGAGACTGCGCCCTCTGGAACCAAGCCTAAGGAAACAAATGGAAAGATAAAGCGCGCATCCTTTTGAGCGTATACCAAATCACAATGAAACAGTAGCGTCGCACCGATACCTACTGCCACGCCATCGACTGCTGCGATTAGGGGCTTAGTTAATCCTGCGAGTACTTTTAATAAATGAATGGGCGGTGCATCTTCATGAGTAATAGGGGATTGCATGAAATCAGCAATGTCATTGCCGGCAGAAAAAGTATTACCAGCACCAGAAATTAAGATTACTTTTATTTGGGGGTTTTGATCACCCTCAGAGAGTATCTGGGTGAGCTCACGATACATTACATTGGTAAATGCATTTTTTTTCTCAGGACGGTTGAGTACTATCTTGAGAATACCTTCTGTAAGGTGATGGTTAATCATAAGATTTACGAATCTTCTTTGAGTAAATCTGTTTTCGTTTGATCGTATTCAGATTTCAAACGAGCAACAAATTGTGCGGTAGATGTAATTGCTTTTATGGCGCCAATGCCTTGACCACAACCCCAGATATCCTTCCAGGCTTTTTGAGATGCCCCACTAAAATTCATCTTGCTTGGATCGCTTTCAGGAAGATTATCTGGATCTAAGCCAGCATTGCGGATGGATGGTGCTAAATAGTTTCCAGATACACCAGTAAATAAATTACTCAGGACAATATCATCTGAATTGCAATCGACTACTGCTTGCTTATAAGCGTCGCTTGCACGTGCCTCTTCAGTGGCAATGAATGCGGAGCCAATATAGGCGTAGTCTGCACCCATGGCCTGGGCTGCTAATACTGCGCCGCCAGTAGCAATCGAGCCACTGAGCACTAGCGGACCCTTAAACCATTCCCGAATTTCTTGAATTAATGCAAAGGGACTTTTAACGCCTGCATGCCCACCAGCACCTGCCGCTACAGCAATCAAACCATTAGCACCTTTTTCAATCGCTTTTTTGGCAAAGGTATTATTGATAATGTCGTGCAAGACGATGCCACCATAACTATGCGCGGCAATATTAATTTCTTCGCGCGCTCCCAGTGAAGTGATGATGATTGGTACCTTGTATTTAACGCACAGAGCCATATCATGCTCAAGACGATCGTTGCTCTTATGCACGATTTGATTGATGGCAAATGGCGCTGCAGGCTTATCCGGATGCTCTTGGTTATAGGCATCTAAGGCAGTAGTAATTTCAATTAACCATTCTTCTAGCTGCTCGGCCGGTCTGGCATTTAATGCAGGCATTGAACCAATGACGCCAGCTTTGCATTGGGCAATCACTAATTTAGGGTTGCTAATAATAAATAAAGGGGCGGCAATGACGGGTAAATTACCATCCGCCAAATGTTTTCGTAGAACTTCAGGAAGAGCTTGAGTATTCATATTGATTTTCAATAAGAAATTAAATTACTGCTCCGCTTTGTACCAAACTTGGGTGCGACCTAGCAATGGAATGCCGATATAGCCGCGAACATCCATTTTCTTACCGTCTTCAGTTGCCACTCTAACTCGGTAGATTTCACCTTCCTCAGGATCCAAAATTTTGCCGTCAGACCATACGCCAGGTTTATCGCGCTTGAGATCAGTCATGATCTTCATACCAAGAATAGGCTTATCTTTGCGCTCATCCTTACAAAGCGTGCAGTACACCAAAGGTTTTTCATTTGGCTTTGAGAATGTTTTGATAATGGTGCCTTCCAATTTGCCGTTGACTTCATCAATTTTGATTAAAGAGGAGGGCTCATTGGTTTTATCGTCAATCGTCTTCCATACGCCAATTGCTGGATCACTACCTTGCGCATAGGCCAGACCTGTAATCAACGCAAGAAAACATGAAGATAAGATGAATTTTTTATTTAACATTCTGAAGTCTCCGGATATCGATTTAATGAATTAGCAACGCTCAAAAACACCAGCGGCGCCCATGCCAGTGCCAACACACATGGTCACCATAGCGTGTTTGAGATTGCGTCTCTGTAAAGCATGTATCGCAGTAGCCGCACGGATTGCGCCAGTTGCACCCAAAGGGTGTCCTAGGGCAATCGCGCTACCTAAGGGATTCACTTTACTCTGGTCTAAACCGAGATCTCGGATAACTGCCAATGATTGAGCGGCAAACGCTTCATTTAATTCGATCCAATCTATATCTTGTAAATTAAGTCCTGCAAGTTTGAGCGCGGCTGGAATGGCTTCCTTGGGTCCAATGCCCATAATTTCTGGAGGAACGCCTTTTACTGCAAAGCTCACAAAGCGCGCTAAGGGTGTGAGGCCAAAGGTCTTGATCGCCTTTTCACTTGCCAAGATGAGTGCACCCACGCCATCAGAGGTTTGCGAGCTATTACCAGCAGTAACAGTGCCTCTAGCCGCGAATGGAGATTTGAGTTTCGCCAATCCTTCGAGCGAAGTATCTACCCTTGGACCTTCATCTTTAGAAAATTCATGCCACTGCACATCTACTTGACCTTTGCTCATATCCATTGCGCGCTGAGCTACTTTGACAGGAAAGATTTCAGAGTTAAATTCTCCTGCAGCCTGGGCGACCATAGCTTTTTGATGCGAGGCAAATGCAAAGGCGTCCTGATCTTCGCGACTAATCTTCCATTGCTGTGCAACCTTCTCAGCAGTCAAACCCATGCCGTATGCAATGCCGATATTTTCATCGCCCATAAAGATTTCTGGTGACATAGAAGGGGAGTTGCCACCCATCGGAACCATACTCATAGATTCAACACCGCCTGCAATCATGACATCGGCTTCACCAACCCGAATACGGTCAGCTGCGATGGCGATAGCATTTAAGCCGGAAGAGCAGAAACGATTTACCGTAATACCACCAACGGTATTGGGTAATCCACCAAGGAGTAATCCAATGCGAGCCACATTTAAGCCCTGTTGGGCCTCTGGCATGGCACACCCAATAATGGCATCTTCAATCGCTTTGGGATCAAGGGTGGGGACTTGCGTCAAAATATGCTGTAAGGCATTGCCCAATAGATCATCTGGCCGTGTGTTTTTTAATGCACCTCGACCAGATCTTCCAACAGCACTGCGAGTTGCGGCAACGATATATGCATCTTGAATATTTTTCATAGTGATATCTCAGTCAATTAGTTTCTGACAGGCTTGCCAGTTTGGAGAATGCCCATAATGCGTTCCATCGATTTGGGGTGTGCAATCAGCTCCACGAATGCCTGACGCTCAAGCTTGAGCAGCCACTCTTCGGTAACCAATGTTCCGGTATCAACATCACCACCGGTAATAATCTCGATAATTTTCTGGGCAATATGAGCATCGTGCTCCGAGATAAACCCACCATCGCGCATATTGACTACTTGCCCCATCACTGTGGAAGCTACAGAGCGGCCACCAACAGGAATTAAAGTAGGTATTGGTGGTCTATAACCAGAATAGCGCATCGCTTTCACTTGATTTTGGGCTTGAGCAAGTAATTCATAGACGTTAGCAACAATGATGTCGCCTTTTTGCAGGTAAGCCATCTTCATCGCCTCTTGAGCAGATGAAGAGACTTTAGCCATTGCCGCATTCTCAAAGGAGGCTTTGGTGAAATCCAAATAATTAGTATTGCCAGCAAGTGCAACGCCTTGGGCTGCACGAATGGCCGCCTCTTTGAGTCCACCACCAGCAGGTAATAGTCCTACACCAACTTCTACCAAGCCGATATAACTTTCCATTGCGGCAACTCGACGTGCTGATTGAAGCACGAGCTCACAACCACCCCCCAAAGCAATGCCAGAGACTGCCGCAACCACAGGAACTTGAGAGTATTTGATTTTCATCATCGTGTCTTGAAACTCTTTGACGAATGGTTCAACACCAGCAGGACCACCTTTCATGACCATGGGCATTGCAGCCTCTAGATTGGCGCCAGCAGAGAAGGGGCCACCAGGTGTACCAAGCTTTAATGATGTAGGTTGCCAGATTACTAATCCTGCGTAATTGGCTTCTGCAATCTCAACGGCTTTTTGCAATCCACTTAATACGTCTGGACTAAAGGTATTCATCTTCGAGCGGAACGAGGCAATTAAGACCTCAGGCTGTTTGGCGTCCACCCAGGCGCGGAAGTCCGTATTCTCATAAATAGTGCTGCCTGCAGTCTTAGGATCTGGTGAGCCATCTCCCAATAGAGATGCTCTAAACACTTGCTTTTCATAAACTGGCAATGAAGAGCGGGGAATGAATTTATTTTCAGATGCAGACCATGAACCTTCAGGAGTATGAAAAGCTTGCTTATCTACAACAGGCCCATTAAATAGCCAATCAGGCAATGGTTCTTTGCTTAACGCTTTGCCAGCATCAATATCTTCTTTGATCCAATGAGCAACTTGCGTAACGCCGGCAGCTTGCCAATCTTCAAAAGGCCCTAAATTCCAGCCATAGCCCCAACGCATTGCAAAATCAATTTCACGAGCTGATTGCGCAATCTCACCCAGGTGAATGGCACAGTAATGAAAGATATCGCGATAGATAGCCCATAAGAACTGCGCTTGGGGTTCATCGGTTTCACGCAATAACGCAAGACGCTCAGCAATTGGCTTTTTCAGAATGCGCTCAATCAATGGCTCAATCGTTGCGGTAGAGGTCTTGTACTCACCAGTAGCAGCATCCAATACGAGAACATTCTTACCATCCTTACGGTAAAAGCCAGCTTTAGTCTTCTGACCTAGGGCACCTTTGGCTATAAGTTGGCTAACAACTTCTGGTGTTTTAAATAAAGCAGAGAAGGGGTCGTCTTGAAGGGAATTCTCCATCGTCTTAATAACGTGAGCCATCGTATCAAGACCAACAACATCACTGGTTCTAAAAGTGGCTGACTTTGCTCGCCCTAGCTTACTGCCAGTAATCGCATCTACTTCATCAAAGCCTAGGCCAAACTTTTGCGCCTCAGTAAACACTGCGAGGATAGAAAAAACACCTACCCGATTACCTATAAAGTTTGGCGTATCTTTAGCGCGCACAACTCCTTTACCCATTGTTGAGGTCATAAAGGTTTCTAGGGCATCCAATACAGCAGGATCGGTATCTGCGGCTGGAATAAGCTCTAGTAAATGCATATACCTGGGTGGGTTAAAGAAGTGCACGCCGCAGAATCGTTTCTTGAGGTCTCCAGAGAAGCCTTTTGCTAATTCAGTAATGGGTAGTCCAGAGGTATTGGTGGCAAAAAGAGCGTGCCTCGGAATATGCGGAGCAACTTTTTCATAAAGGGCATGCTTCCAATCGAGACGTTCAGCAATAGCTTCAATAATGAGATCACAATCTGCGAGAAGGCCCAGGTCATCCTCGTAATTTGCGGGGATGATGAGGTTGGCTTCTGAAGATAGGCCTAATGGAGCAGGCTTGAGCTTTTTGAGATTCTCGATTGCCTTGAGGGCAATCGCATTCTTATTTGAAGTTTTACCATCCTGAGTATTTGTTGCTAAATCAAACAATACTACGGGCAAGCCAACGTTAATACATTGCGCGGCAATCTGCGCACCCATAACGCCGGAACCCAAAATGGCTACTTTTTTAATAATCTTGTTTTCACTCATATTCAGTCTCTCAGAAAAAATCAGCAGGCATTGCCATTAATGACTTAGACCCAGCACGTGCTTGTCTTATCAGCATCGCTGTCTCAGGAAGCAGTTTGTCAAAGTAGAAGCGGGCAGTGGCAAGCTTTGCTTGATAGAAGGGATCATTACTAGACTTATTTGCCAAGGCAATCTTTGCCATTCTTGCAAATAAATAAGAAAAAATCAGATGACCTACAACACGTAAGTAAGGAACTGCAGCAGCACCTACTTCTTCATGATTCATCATAGCTTTCATGCCGATTTCTTTGGTTAGCTTTTCAACCTTCACAGCGATATCTGCAAGAGGATCAATAAATTCCTGCATTTCCTTGCGAACACCTTCGTCTTCAATAAACTGTTCAATGATCTTCCCAAACTTAGTGAGTTTTTTACCCATATCACCAAGAACTTTACGGCCCAACAGATCAAGTGATTGAATGGTGTTGGTGCCCTCATAAATCATATTGATGCGAGCATCACGAACATATTGCTCCATGCCCCATTCGGTAATGTAACCATGACCTCCAAATACCTGCATGCCCTCATTAGTCGCTGCAAATGCGTTATCGGTTAAGAAGGCTTTAATAATTGGCGTGAGTAGGGCAACCATCTCACCCGTTTCCTTGCGCACCTTTTCATCAGGATGATTGAGCTCTATATCAATCATGAGCGCTACCCAATAGGAGAAGGCTCTACCAGCTTCCGCATAAGCTCGTTGGGTCAGCAACATTCTGCGAACATCTGGGTGAACAATGATTGGGTCTGCAGCCTTCTCGGGAGCCTTAGCTCCAGTTAAGCTACGCATTTGTAAGCGTTCTTTGGCGTAAGCGACTGAGTTTTGATAAGCCACTTCAGTTAAGCCAAGACTTTGCATGCCCACACCTAAACGCGCAGCATTCATCATGACGAACATCGCATTTAAACCTTTATGTGGTTCACCGACAAGAGTGCCAACAGCACCATCGAAGTTCATGACACAAGTAGCGTTACCATGAATACCCATCTTATGTTCTAGGGAGCCACAAGATACCGTATTAGCTTTGTCAAGAGAACCATTAGCGCCAATCTGAAACTTAGGCACAGCAAATAAGGAGATGCCTTTACTGCCAACCGGAGAGTCAGGCAAGCGAGCTAAAACAAGATGAACAATATTTTCTGCAAGATCATGATCTCCACTGGAGATAAAAATCTTGGTTCCGGTAATGGAATAAGTGCCATCCGCTTGAGGATCTGCTTTAGTTTTCAGTAAACCCAGATCAGTACCGCAATGGGGTTCAGTCAAACACATGGTGCCAGTCCACTGACCGGAGACTAACTTTGCTAAGTAAGTCTTTTTCTGCTCATCAGTGCCGTGCGCATGCAAACATTCATAAGCACCATGTGACAAGCCTGGGTACATTGTCCAAGACTGATTTGCAGAGTTTAAGGTTTCGTATAGAACGGTATTGAGTAATTGAGGCAATCCTTGACCGCCATAAGCTGGATCGCAAGAGAGGGCAGGCCAACCGCCAGCAACATATTGCTCGTAAGCTTGCTTAAAGCCAGTAGGAGTTGTTACTAAGCCATTCTCATGACGTATGCAACCTTCTTTATCGCCAATCTGATTTAGAGGAAGGGCGATTTCACTGGCGAACTTACCGGCTTCCTCAATAATTTGATTCATAGTGTCTTTATCAACATCCTGATAGGCGGGGAGAGCAGCAAACTCTTTGCCTGCATCGAGCATTTCATGAATCACAAATTGAATATCACGGAGGGGTGGGTTGTATTGAGGCATATGAGATCCAGATTTAATGGAAGCGATTAAATAAAAGAAGTGAATAAATACAGTAAATAAATAAAATGACTATTTGGTTACTTGGTAGGCAAGAAATACATTTTTTATGAGTTTGTTCGCCAGAGCTAGGCTCTTAGGGTTCTGCAAAAATCTAGAGTCGTGATGTGCGCCCAGTACAATGCTGTAAATCTGAAAGAGTATTTCTTGTGGAATAAGAGATTTCTTAAGATGACCAGCAGTAACGGATTCTTTAATTGCTCGCAGCAGAGCAGCGCGCCAGTCTTGAACGCTCCGTACTAATTCATCACGCACAATGCCGGGGCGATCATCAAATTCAGCTGCGCCTGCAATGAAGAAACAGCTGGAGGTATCTTCTCCAACGCTCATCTTGAGCCACGCGTCGATCATATGTTGTAAACGCGGTAAACCCTTTGCCTTGGAAAGAGCGGGAACGAATACAATTTGTGAAAAGTGTTCGTAGTATTTCCGTATGACTTCAATTTGAAGCTCCTCGCGCGAGCCAAAGTGAGCGAAGACACCACTTTTGCTCATGCCAACTATTTCGGCGAGATGACCAATAGTGATTCCTTCAAGACCGGACTTGCTAGCTATTTCCAGGGCTGCCTGCAAAATCACTGATTTAGTGATCAAACCCTTTTTGGATTCGCCTGTAGATACCAGTGGTGTAGACCTTATATCAAACATGGTTGCGTCAAAAACCTTAATTGTTGTAAAAATAATACGATCGTTCGTTTATATTACAACAATCTCCTGATGCCTAGAAACTCCCATTACATAAAGCTTTTTGATCAGGCATGCCAAGCAATCTACAGTTATTTGCTGCGATGCAAAAAAATAGAGGGAAAACCCGAGATACAAACTTTAGTGAAATTAAATAAGATTCCAAGTGTTGTTTTAGATTAATTAGAAAAACCAAATAGGAAGACACATGAAAACAGTAAAAATTAGCGCCTTAGTTTTAGCAATGGCTGGGGTATTTGCAAGCAGTGCAAACGCACAATCTGCAAAAGTAAATGCATGGGAAGGTGCCTATGGCCAGCTTGGCGTAGGTTTTGGTATTTTCACACCCTCAATTAGCAGTGGAACTCCTACGTATCCCGCTCCATACTCATCTATACCCGCAACGATGTCCACTTCAAACATTAATAATGTTAATACTGGATTGCTAAATTTAGCAGTTGGTTATAACTTCGGAATTAATGAGTCTTATGTTTTGGGTGTAGCAGCAACTTACTACCCAGGTGCAAGTTCGTCAGCAACTGGTAATTTAACTGTTGGCACTTCCGTATCTCCTTATTCTTTATCTCCAAAATTAAATCAAACTGAGACAGCAACCTATAACATCAAGAACCTTTACAGTATTGTCCTAACGCCTGGTTATGTAATTGACAAAGATAGGCTTGCATATGCAAAAGTGGGCTACACAGGGGCTACAATCGGTTTATCTACTGCTAGCATTGCTTACAACACAACAAACTTAACTGGATACACCTTAGGTTTGGGTTATAAACAGATGGTCACATCCTCTGTTTATGCGTTTGGAGAAGTTAACTATGCTGCTTATGGAAATCAGACAGTCTCAACGATTACCTCTTCATCTGGCGCTACTTATAGTGGTGTAAATGTCAAGGGTACCGGTACTGATTTCTTAGTTGGTGTTGGCTACCGCTTCTAATTTTTATATTGCTTGCAAGAAAAAGCCCTCCTTCAACAGAGGGCTTTTTCTTTGGATTTAATCGCTTGCTATGTATAGAATGAGTCATGCAGATTTAACTATCTGACTATAAATAAAAATATATCGAGACTGGAAATAGCTTCATGGTGAATCCATCAAAACCTTGGTTAAAACACTATCCTGAAGGTGTTCCACATGAAGTGGATATCTCTGGCTATAACTCCTTACTCGATATGTTTGAGGAAGCGTTTGAGCGTTATCCTAATCGACGTGCCTGTGAGTTCATGGATAAGTTTTTAACTTATAGAGATCTCGATCAGCACTCCAAACACTTTGCCTCCTATTTGCAGAACTTGGGTTTAGAGCCTGGTTCCCGTGTGGCCATCATGTTACCAAACGTATTGCAATTTCAGATTGCGATGCTAGGAGTTCTGCGTGCGGGTTTTGTTGTGGTAAACGTTAATCCACTCTATACCGCGCGTGAATTAGAGCATCAACTCAAAGATAGTGGCGCCTCTGCCATTGTGATTTTGGAAAACTTTGCTCACGTGTATCAGCAAGTTGCTGCAAACGTACCTCTGAAGAAAGCCATCGTTACTTCGCTTGGCGAAATGATTGGCGTGAAAGGCTCAGTTGTTAACTTTGTAGTGCGTAATGTTAAAAAGTTAGTTCCAGCCTGGGATTTGCCAGACCACATTACTTTCTTGGCTGCTTTAGCTGAGGGTAGTCGTTATCGCTGGAATAAGCCTAGCACCTCTTTAAATGACATTGCATTCTTGCAGTACACAGGTGGCACTACTGGATTATCAAAAGGTGCCATACTTTTGCATAGCAATATTTTGTCTAATGTCATTCAGACAGAGCTATGGCTTGAGCCAGGATTAAAGCGCAAGCAGGTAGATCAGTTGGTTTTCTTATGCGCACTGCCCATGTATCACATCTTTGCCTTAACGGCCTGCGCAGTCTTAGGTATGCGTAAGGGTGGCCTATTAATTCTGGTTCCCAATCCTCGTGACTTCGATGGTTTCATCAAATTATTGAAAAAGCACCCAGATATTAATATCTTCCCAGGCGTAAATACTTTATTTAATGCCCTGATGCATAAACCTGAATTTGCCTCTGTGAAGTTCCCAAATATCCTGGCAACCATTGGTGGTGGCATGGCAATGCAAAAGGTGGTTGCTGATCATTGGCAAGAAATGACTGGTGCTCCTATTGCTGAGGGCTATGGCCTTTCTGAAACATCTCCCGTTGCTTGTGTCAATTCTGCCTTGATCGAGAGCTTTACTGGCTATATTGGCTTTCCGGTACCCAGTACAGAAGTGGTTATCTTGGGTGATGATGGTATTGAGGTGCCTTTTGGAACTCCAGGTGAAATTTGTATTCGGGGTCCACAGGTAATGGCTGGTTACTGGAATAAACCAGAAGAGACTAAGAATGTCATGACCGCAGACGGCTTCTTTAAGTCTGGTGATATCGGCATCATGAACTCTGATGGACTCACAAAGATTGTCGATCGTAAAAAAGATATGGTCCTTGTATCTGGATTTAATGTCTATCCCAATGAAGTGGAAGAGGTTCTCTCTCTGATTCCGGGTGTATTGGAATGCGCCGTCATCGGTGTCCCTGATGATGATTCCGGGGAGGCTGTCAAAGCTTTTATTGTCAAGCAGGATCAGTCTTTAACAGAAGAGGCGATTTTGGCATACTGCAAAGAAAATTTGACGAACTATAAGCGTCCAAAACATATTGTCTTCCGTGCGGATCTACCAAAGACTAACGTTGGCAAGATATTGAGGCGTGAATTAAGAAGTTTATGAGGCTATTTAAATTGACTCTATAGGCTTCATACAAAGACTACTCATTTAAAATAGGCACTTTGCTCCTGATTTATAAAATATCATCGTGATTCTTTGGCTTCGCTCCTTACTATTCTACTTATTCGGTTTCACATCTGTCACCATTTATGCGTCGCTCATAATTCTAGTGATTCCTTTTACCAGTATTCACACCCGATACGATATTGGCGTTAGTTGGTGCCGTTTAATACAAAAAGTCTTGCTTTTACTATGCGGTATTGATTCGAAAATTAAGGGAATAGAAAATATTCCTCAGGACTCTAATAAACAATTAATTATCTTAGGTAAGCATCAGTCGGCCTGGGAAACCTTTGTTTATCCAGCCACATTTTCAAAAGAACTGTGTTTTGTGTTTAAAAGAGAATTGCTATATGTGCCATTCTTTGGATGGGCTCTAGCATCTTTAAAAATGATTCACATTAATCGTGGTGATAGAGAAAAAGCAAGAGAGGCAGTTTCTGCTCAAGGTAAACAAGTCCTAAAAGAGGGTCGATGGATTGCCATCTTTCCAGAGGGCACCCGTACTCCTCGTGGTTCATTTAAACCCTACCGTAAGGGTGGCGTGCGCCTTGCCATCAGTACTCAAACTGATATTCTTCCGGTCGCGCAAAACTCAGGTGCTATTTGGCCAAGAAAAACCTTTCTTAAGAGGCCTGGCTTGATAACGCTTTCAATTGGGCCAGTTATTTCAGTGGCTGATAAAACAGAAGAGCAGTTGCAGCTTGAAGTAGAGACCTGGATAGAGGACGAGATGCGCAGACTCGATGCGCCTGCTTATTCCTAGTAAATCCTCAACTCTTTTTAATCTTCTTGCGTATATATAAGGTCTTAGTGATGCGTGCAACGACATCATCATCTTGATCTTTGACGTCGACTACAAAATCTCTTAGGATCTTTTCTCCAGACTCAGCAGCAGCAATGATTTCATCTAGCTGCTCTTGGGTAATATTAAATGAGGCATGAACCTTGCCTTTGCCAGGCTTCAGAAACTCAATCTTGGCGGCCTGGTCCCAAATAATGTAGCCCTTGCCTAGGTTCTGAGAGACCATCATCATGAAGAAGGGGTCAGTCATTGCAAAGAGACTGCCGCCAAAATGAACCCCAACAATATTACGGTTCAATAAGCCGTGCTTTAGACGAACCCTGGCATGACGAAAATCTTTAGCAATATGCTCAACCTTAATACCAGCACCCAAGAATGGAGGCCATAGGTTCATGCCTCTTCTCAGGAGGTTTGCATTGATCACGAGATGAATTTCTGCTCAGTGTCTATTTAGATTGTGGTGTCTTACCAACCATCTTAGCCGCTCTCAAGAAGTCAAAATCTACGCCTTGATCTGCTTGGGTAACGGTATCTAAAAATAGCTTCTTGTAACCGCGCTCTGCAGTCGGTGAAGTGATGGGGTTGTCTTTCATGCGTTTTGTAAGCTCTTCATCAGAAATTAATAAACTAATTTCACGATTCTTAACGCTCAAACGAATACGATCACCATTGCGTACTTGCGCTAAGGGGCCACCAATAGCTGATTCAGGAGTGACGTGTAAGACGATAGTGCCAAAGGCAGTACCACTCATGCGCCCGTCAGAAATGCGCACAATATCTTTTACGCCAGCGCGTGCTAATTTCATCGGAATGGGAATGTAACCCGCTTCTGGCATACCAGGCGCACCTTTGGGGCCTATGTTCTTGAGAACCAAAATATCTTCAGGGGTGACATCTAGGTCTGGACTATCAATGCGATTAGCTAAATCCGCAGCGTCTTCAAACACCACTGCACGACCTTCATGTTCCATGAGCTTTTCATTCGCTGCAGATTGCTTAATGATGGCGCCACCAGGGGCAAGATTACCGTGCAATACAGCGATACTGCCCCGTGGATAAATCGGTTTATCAAAAGGGCGCACGACATCTTGTTTAAAGCTTGGTGGAGCAGCATCAATTTCTTCACCCAAGGTTCTGCCTGAAATCGTCATTGCATTCAGCTTTAAAAGAGGCTTTAGTTCACGCAAGAGAGTGGTCATACCGCCAGCATCATGGAAGTTTTCCATGTAATGGTCACCAGAAGGCTTCAAATCTACAAGAACAGGAGTTTCATCACCCATCTTATCTAGCGCATTTAAATCTATCTCAAGTCCCATGCGGCCAGCAATAGCGGCTAAGTGAACAATGCCATTGGTTGATCCACCAATTGCCAATAAAACACGCATTGCATTTTCAAATGCGTCAGCAGTTAATACCTTATCGATTGTTAAACCTTCTTTGGCCATTTTCACAGCGCATGTACCCGTTTCTTCAGCAACGCGGATACGATCTGCAGTGACCGCTGGAGGGGTAGCGCCACCCGGAACGGTCATACCAAGCGCTTCTGAAATACAAGCCATGGTACTAGCTGTTCCCATTACAGAGCAGGTGCCAACACTGGCTACGAGCTGATCATTAACTTCGTCTTTTTCAGCCTCATCAATTTCGCCAGCGCGGAATTTACCCCAGTAACGACGACAATCTGTACAAGCGCCAACACGTTCACTCCGATGTGAGCCGGTTAGCATGGAGCCGGTGATGAGTTGAATAGCGGGTAGACCTGCTGATGCTGCACCCATCATTTGCGCTGGCACAGTTTTATCGCATCCACCAATCATGACAACGGCATCCATGGGTTGTGCGCGAAGCATTTCTTCGGTATCCATAGACATCAAATTACGTAAATACATGCTGGTGGGCGCAGCAAAACTCTCATGAATAGAGATTGTCGGAAATTCCATCGGTAAGCCGCCAGCCAACATTACGCCTCGTTTTACCGCTTCTATGAGTTGAGGCATATTGCCATGGCAGGGGTTATAAGCACTGCCGGTATTGATAATGCCAATGACAGGACGATCTAGTGCGCTATTGGTATAGCCGGCACCCTTAATAAAGGCTTTGCGCAAGAATAAAGAGAAGCCTTTATCTCCATAGCTAGTTAAGCCTTTACGTAAACCGCTTTCAGCAGAGTCTTTTAGTTTATTGCTCATGAATGTCTCAAGTTTCTTTAAATGTTCTTTGGCTTTATTGTATCCATGGAATGGTAAATCCACTGAATCGGCCAAATCTACTAAATCATCCTACAGTCCGCTACCCCAGCGGTACTGCCAAGAGATCCCGAATGCGGTGTAGTCAGTATTGGTATTGGAATAAACACCTTTGCTGCCAGTAAGACGGAATGAATTATGTTTGTTGACTGGGTAGGAAAAAGTGCTGCCAAAGCGCCAATTCTCTTGTGAACCCGCAATGGATACTCCATTGACATACTTTTGTCCACCCGTGAAATACGTCGTATCAGCAGATATGTAGGCGGTATTCGGAAAGTAATAAATTACATGGGCTTCTGATGAATACATTGGATTTTGAGATAGCGTATTGCTTCCCAGAAAACTGGTGTTACTTGTATAAATCGTTGCCATACCCGCTAATTCCAAACGCCACGGCCCAACCGCTTGAGAAGCTCCGATGGCAGGCTGAATGAGCGAGCGGTTAGCGCCAACATTTATCATTTGTTCACTATTGTACTTACCCCATGGGATCGATGCTGCAAGGCTTGTGCCAATAATGAGATCTTGCTGGTAATTCTTAAATTCTTCCAAGGAGAGTGCTGGCGCTCCATAAAGATTTGCGGAGATTTTCACTACAGGATCTGATAAACCTTCAGCAGAGGCATTCATATTTTGCGGGCCAAGCTTCCCGGTCCCAGTGAGTTGAGCATAGGGAAGTAAGAGACTAATCCGGCCCGACTGTCCAAAGACATCAATGATGCGGGTTAGGCTTACCGCCTCAGAAGTGAGGGTATAAGAGCCACTTTTAGCTTGTGCTATGCCACCTGAAACAAAGTTAATACCAATTGGTGCATTTGAATACGCACGCGCTTCAATTTCTTGGGCCTGAGCCTGCCGACAAATGAATGTCAGCAGGCATAGGCAAAAAATTCTCAAGTGATGCAAGTAAGACAATTATTTTTTAGTGCCAAATAGAATGGCGATGGTTTCTTTTTCGCCTAGGATGATGTTAATGCCCGTAAAGATCAAATATGGCCAGACAATCAACCAGTAGACAATAGACATTGCTAAGACTCTTAATGGATCAGCATTTCCAAACGCAGCCATGGAGATAATAAATTCTTTGCCATGAACGAGTCCTTCGATGCCAGCTTCAAGATAATTCAAAGCGATTACAACGGCGATATAAATAATCGATTCAAAGATCAATGAATTCACAATCCCATGATCCTTGTTCACTTTAATAGGATACGCCGCTTGTGCAATCAGCATAAACTTAGCAGATATACCTGCCTTAATTAGAGCAAAACCAAAGAGCGATAGTGGAATAGGGCGTTCCTCAAGAGCAGTCGCTGCCATAAAAGCAATTGCACAGAACCAAATGCCAAAGTAAAGCGTTAAAGCAAAAGCTTTTTTAATTTCTTCTTTGAGTTTGCTCCTAAAGCTCGGTCTATTCTTTTGGATATTGGCTTTATTGGTCATGAAAATCGTTAATCACCGCACGTAGAGCAAGAGCTAGTGGCAACCTCAATTGTTGCTGGCTCTTGTGTGTAGCGTGCAATAAACGCATGCTTACTTGTCATTGGAAGTTTTAACCAAACAAAGTGACCTGAGCCAGGGGCAACATCAATGGATTCACCATTCATGTTCCACATCTCAGTCAACATAACATCCGTATTACCGTTTGGCTCAATGATTTCAAGCTTATCGCCAACTGAAAAGCGATTCTTAACATCAACCTTGACTCGGCCAGTAGCCGGGTCAATATCAAGGGTATCGCCTACGTATAAGCTACGCCCTGATAGGGAGTAGCCGCGCATATAGAGTTGATACTCTTTGTCATGGTGTCGCTCATAAAAGCCATCGGTATACCCACGATTGGCTAAGCCTTCTAATTGGCCTAATAAGGCGGTATTGAATGGTCGTCCTGCAACAGCATCATTAATTGCAGTTCTGTATGCTTGAACGGTACGGGAAACATAGTAAGGCGACTTTGTGCGGCCCTCAATCTTGAATGAGTCAATACCCATCTTAGTCAGTCGCTCAATATGCTCAACAGCCCGAAGATCTTTGGAGTTCATGATGTAAGTACCATGCTCATCTTCTTCCATCGGCATTAATTCATCAGGACGACGTGCTTCTTGAAGCAGGACTACATCACCACTTGTATTTTGTTGGCCAGGTTTTACCTTGTAATCCCAGCGGCAAGCATTGGTGCAGGCACCTTGATTAGAGTCGCGATGCGACATATAGCCTGATAGTAAGCAACGACCTGAGTAGGCAATACACAGAGCGCCGTGTACAAATACTTCTAGTTCCATTTCAGGACAGTCTTGACGAACTTCTTCGATCTCATCAAAAGATAGTTCGCGTGACAAAATGACACGACTAATTCCAACGGAGCGCCAAAATTTGGCGGAAGCACCATTTACAGTGTTAGCCTGAACGGATAAATGAATTGGCATATCTGGCCACGCCTCACGTGCCATCATGATGAGCCCTGGATCAGACATGATCAATGCATCTGGTTTTAGTGCAATGACGGAATCCATATCTTTAATATAAGTACGCGTCTTACCACCATGCGGCAATAGGTTAGATACTAGATAAAATTTCTTACCCATCTCATGCGCAGTATCAATGCCTTGTTTGAGCACCTCAATTTTGCCGAAGTCATTGTTTCGAACGCGCAAGGAGTAACGCGGTTGACCTGCATAAATTGCATCGGCACCGAAATCAAAGGCGGTGCGCAGCATGTTGAGGCTGCCAGCTGGAGCTAGAAGTTCTGGAATCTTATTCATAAGCTCTATTTTAGTGTGCTAAAGCCCAATTCGCATCATGCTAATTGGAGCGCTAAATATGTCTAAATGAGGCCTCATGTGGCTGATATAAGTGATCCAGATAATAAAAAAGCCCCTAAATCTCTCTAGGGGCTTTAATTATTTGGCTCCTCGACCTGGGCTCGAACCAGGGACCTACGGATTAACAGTCCGGCGCTCTACCGACTGAGCTATCGAGGAATAAGCCGATATTATAGCAAGATGCAATCACTTCTTTCGACTTCTGTGCGTATCCCCAAAGTACTGACCATTGCTGGGTCAGATAGTAGTGGTGGGGCGGGTCTTCAGGCTGACCTCAAGGTAATTACAGCCTTAGGCGGCTATGGGATGTCTGTCATCACAGCTATTACTGCCCAAAATACCTTGGGGGTGACTCGTATTCAGGATATCGATTTAGATGTAGTTGAAGCTCAAATTGACGCTGTTTTATTGGATATTGGTGCCGACATCGTCAAAATTGGTATGCTTGCCAGCCCAGAAATCGTAAAAACAGTTGCCAAGGTTTTACGTAAACACAGAGTTAAGCGAATTGTTCTTGATCCAGTTTTGAGGGCGACCTCTGGCGCAAGTTTAGGCGGTGATGATACTGCGCAAGCCATGATTTCAGAATTGTTTCCAATTGCATCTCTTATTACGCCCAACTTAGACGAAACTTCTTTACTACTTGGCCGTGAAATTAGTGGTCCCAATGATTTCAAATTAGCTGCAGAAGAATTACTCGAGATGGGTTCGCAAGCGGTTCTCATCAAAGGAGGCCATCTTGATAGTACGCATACCCAAATTACCGACTATTTAATGTGGCGCACACTTGAGGATGAACTAGAGATAGTGCTAACAAAAGAGTTCAAACACTATCGCGTAAAAACTGCCAACACCCATGGCACTGGTTGCTCATTAGCCTCAGCTATTGCTACCTATCTTGCTGATGGACATGATCTGAGTCATGCAGTTGCAAAAGCGATTGCTTATGTGGAGGCAGGTTTGGAGGCGGGGTGCTTCTTAAGTATCGGCGAAGGTCCAGGACCTCTTTGGCACATGCACGACTTTTATCCAACAGCGCTGCAAGACGAAAAAGAAAAGAATTAAATTTTCTATCCTTTACTTCATTACCTTATTGAATTAATTCTTGTAATTGCTTTACTGCAGCCTCAGGATCTTTGGCCTGAGTAATAGCTCTAACAACGGCAACTGAACCAACACCACTTTTGGATACGGCACGGATACTTTCTTGATCAATGCCGCCAATAGCTACCAATGGGTAGTGATTCATCAATTTCGTATATTGATAGAGACGTCCTAATCCTTGAGGTGCAGTAGGCATCTTCTTTAAATTTGTAGCAAAAACAGCGCCCATTGCAATATAGCTTGGACAAAAGCGATCGGCATGAGCAAGTTCTGCATAACCATGAGTACTTAAGCCTAGCCTTAGTCCAGCAGAACGAATTTCCTCTAGATTGGCTTCTTCTATGTCTTCCTGACCCAGGTGTACACCATAAGCTCCTGCATCTATAGCCTCCTGCCAATAGTCATTGATGAAGAGCAGAGTTTTGCTATCTTTGGCTGCGGCGACTGATTCTTTAACCTGTTTTCTGATTTTAGATTTTTCATCTGACTTAAAGCGTAGTTGTACAGTAGGTATTTCTGCATCAACCATACGTTTTACCCAATCAGCATCAGGCATCACGCCATATAAACCTAAGCACTTGGGACATTCTTTAAATGCGTTGGGATTCATATTGCGAGTCCAGGGCAGTAAATCAAAATGTTCGGGTCTGCTTGGCCACTTTAATGGATTAAAGCCACCATCTTGCAAGGTCATTCGTGACCATGCTTTACCAAGAATCTTTGCATCTGACTCAATGAAGCCCATATCAATCGCTGCTAAGGCACCAGCCAATTCATAATGATCAATCGCTGACTCGTTATCAATTAATGGTGGCGGTGTATCAAGACTAAATATTGGAATCGGAATACATAAATCTGCATTGCGATGAGCCGCAACAATTTGGTCTGCTAGATCTCGAATTAGGCTCATGAGTTCGACGTTTTTATGATTGATGCCAAAAAGGGGTGCCCACTAAGGGTGTACTAGCCTGAGCAGACTGCTGGGGTTTCATTGCGCCAGACAGATAAGCTAAACGTCCAGCATCAACTGCCTTCGCAAACGCATTAGCCATGACTACAGGATCATCTGCTAAGGCAACTGCAGTATTGAGAAGCACACCATCAAAACCCCATTCCATTACGCTGCAGGCATGAGATGGCAAGCCAAGGCCAGCATCGACAAGGAGAGGCACTTTGACTCGATCACGTAATAATTTCATCGCATACGGATTTAATGGACCTTGTCCTGTACCTATAGGTGCAGCCCAAGGCATTACAGCTTGGCAGCCCACATCGACTAATCGTTGGCACAAAATAAGATCTTCAGTACAGTAAGGCAAGACTTTAAAGCCATCTTTAATCAAAGCCTCAGCAGTTTGTACTAAGCGCAATACATCTGGTTGCAGTGTGTAGTCATCACCAATAAGTTCTAACTTAATCCAGTCAGTTTCAAAAACTTCACGCGCCATTTGTGCGGTAGTAATTACTTCTTGTGGACTATGGCATCCAGCAGTATTAGGAAGAACTGGCACAGCCATTTTTTTGAGTAAATCCCAAAAACCGCTATGTGCCTCAGTTGTTGACGTACCCTGGCGTCGCAAGCTAACGGTAATCATGGCAGGATTTGAAGTCTGCACTGCGGTCTCTAATATTTGCGGAGAGGGGTAGCGTGAAGTACCTAACAACAAGCGGCTAGCAAAACTCTCGCCGTATAGCACTAACGTGTCAGCCTTGTTTAGATTGTTTGGTAAAGGTGCATTCATATCAACTTTATTTTTCTATTTATCTCTATCAGCCGCCAGTAACTGGGGCGATCACTTCTATATGGTCATTGTCGTTTAAGGCAAATTCTGCATGTTTTGTCTTAGGCACAAAATTGAGATTCACAGCAACAGCGTAGGGTGGCTTAGCGTTTATCAATGCAAGAGCATCAGCAACCATGCTTTTGCTGGGAAGCTCATACTCCACTTGATTAACAATTACACGCATACTGCTTCAACCTGATTACTGTCTTGAGCCACAGTTAAACCTAACTCCAATGCGACCTTGCTACTGCCTTGCTCTAAAATCTGCAGAGCGCAATCAAGCAATGCTGGAGAAATCATAAAGCCATGGCGATAGAGGCCATTGATCATGATCAAATCAGCAAACCCTTTATTTTTCTTTATCCGTATTTCAGGCAGATTATTTTTTAAAGTGGGTCGACATTGCGTAGCCATCTCCAAGATACGAGCTTCAGCAAAACCGCTGTGGACTGTATATACCGCGCTAAGGAGTTCCATGGCAGAGCGAACACTCATTTCAGAAAGATCATCGGATTCAATCTCGGTTGCGCCTACAACATAAATATCATTCTGTTTAGGGGCAATATAGATCGGATAACGTGGATGTATTAGGCGTGTAGGGCGACGGAGTTTTACTTCAGGGGCATACAGTCGAATCACTTCACCGCGCACACCGCGCAAGGAATTAAGGGTATTGCTTGACGACCAGGAATCTTTAGCTCCAGTACCGCGGCAATCAATCACAGTTTTATAGGATGATTGAGTGCGCAAATCTTCTGGGTTGATCTCGCTATGCCAATGGCAATGCACTTTTAGCAGCTTTAGTTCATTAGCCAGAGCATCTAATAGTTGGCGGTTATCTAATTGGCCTTCATTCGGTAAATATAAACCTTGATTAAAACGATCGGCAACTTCAGGCTCAAGTTCTCGTAATGCATCATTACTTAACTTTATAGGGATGCTTAAATCTAGATTAGAACGACAATTCTTTTCTAGGTGCGCTGTAAATCTTTCGGCTTCACTAGCATCTTGGCGATGCCAGAGAAGAAGCGTGCCATCTTGCTGGAAGTAAACCGAGGTTGATAAACCAGCAATTAGTTCTTTCCAGCGAGGAAGACTATACAAACCCATACGAACTACAGAATCTTCGGTGATAGCTGATTCAGCTAGCGGAGCTAACATTGCTGCTGCGATACGTGCAGCAGCATGAGCCCCATCTGATCCGCTCTTTTCAAAAAGATCAACCTGCGCATCACCTTTAGCAAGTGAAAGCGCTAGCAGGCGACCCATCAGGCCGCCGCCAACAATCGCGTACCTACTATTGGAGAAGTTTGCGGAAGACATCTTGATCTTTTTACCGTTTAAGGTTCAGGGTTTATTGATAAATCTCACTACCGCGCTTACGGAATTCCGCAGACATCTCTTCCATGCCCTTAGATGCGTCAGTCACTTCAGCAATCGGAATAACTTTTGCTTTAGGGTTGCCGTCAGCATCCAAAGTTGCAGCATAGTCACGCACCTCTTGAGTAATCTTCATCGAGCAGAACTTCGGTCCACACATAGAGCAGAAGTGCGCAATCTTGGCCCCTTCAGCTGGAAGTGTTGCATCGTGATACTCACGCGCACGCTCAGGATCTAAGCCGAGATTAAATTGATCTTCCCAGCGGAACTCAAAACGAGCTTTAGAGAGAGCATTGTCTCGCACTTGAGCACCCGGTAAGCCTTTAGCTAAGTCGGCACCATGAGCAGCGATCTTGTAAGTAATAATGCCTTCTCGTACATCTTCCTTATCAGGCAAGCCCAAATGCTCTTTTGGTGTGACATAGCAAAGCATCGCGGTGCCATACCAACCGATTTGCGCAGCACCAATACCGCTAGTGATGTGGTCATAGCCTGGAGCGATATCAGTAATCAATGGCCCGAGTGTGTAGAAAGGGGCTTCTAAGCAATGCTTGAGTTCTTCAGTCATATTCTCTTCAATACGCTGCATTGGCACGTGACCAGGACCTTCAATCATGACTTGCACGTCGTGCTTCCAAGCTTTGGCAGTCAATTCACCCAACGTGTGGAGTTCGCCAAACTGGGCAGCGTCGTTTGAATCAGCAATGCAACCGGGGCGCAAACCATCACCCAAGCTAAATGACACGTCATAAGCTTTCATGATCTCGCAAATCTCATCAAACTTGGTGTAGAGGAAGTTTTCTTTGTGATGAGCTAAGCACCACTTTGCCATGATTGAGCCGCCACGAGACACAATACCGGTAATCCGGTCTGCGGTTAACGGCACATAACGGAGTAGCACGCCAGCATGAATAGTGAAGTAATCAACACCTTGCTCTGCTTGTTCAATCAAGGTATCACGGAACATTTCCCAGGTGAGGTCTTCTGCAATACCACCAGTTTTGTCTAATGCTTGATAGATAGGAACAGTACCAATAGGCACTGGAGAATTACGAATAATCCATTCACGTGTTTCATGAATATGCTTACCAGTGGAAAGATCCATGATGGTGTCTGCACCCCAACGTATAGACCAAACCATTTTTTCAACTTCTTCATTAATCGATGAGGTAACAGCAGAGTTGCCTAAATTACCGTTGATCTTCACGCGGAAGTTACGGCCAATAATCATCGGCTCTAATTCTGGATGATTGATATTTGCTGGGATGATTGCGCGGCCTGCAGCAATTTCAGAGCGTACGAATTCACCAGTCACGATATCGGGAAGATTTGCGCCATAGCCTTTACCAGGATGCTGCTTTAAGAGTTGTTTGTAGGCTGGATCTTTGCGTAGTTGCTCAAGGCCCATGGACTCGCGCAGAGCTACATACTCCATTTCAGGGGTAATAATGCCCTTGCGTGCGTAATACATTTGACTCACGTTATTGCCAACTTTTGCAACACGTGGTGCGCTGATGTGCGCAAATCGTAAGCTTTGCGTAGCCTCATCTTGAGAACGAGCAACACCATACTCAGAGCTAGGACCTGCTAATTGGATGGTGTCATTACGTTCTGAAATCCAAGCGTCACGTAACCTTGGTAAACCTTTTTCAAGATTAATCACAATATCTGGGTCGCTGTAGGGTCCTGAGGTGTCATAGACGGGTACCGGTGGATTTGCAATCAACTCTTCACCAACCCGCGTCGGCAATTGCTCAATCATCCGAAATGGCGCTTTGATGTCTGATCTTGAGCCTTGAAGATAAGTTTTGCTTGAGGCAGGGTAGGCAAACTTTTGCCCAAAGTCACGCTCCAAGCTTTTCAAGCTTGGAATTTCGTGTTTTGTGTTTTTAGTTGAGGTCTTATCTGTACTCATGTCCATCTCCTAGCAGTTGTAGATGGACGAAACCGGGTGTCGGTCTGATGTAACTCCCCACGCCAGTATTACCTGGATCGGGTTATAGGGTCTTTCTCAGCGCCTTCAAGCAATTTGCTTTGAAGGGCACCCCTGTTTCATCCTTAATGAGGATTTAACCACGAATTAGGACTTAGATGTATGACCTCGATCTAGCGGGGTTTGCAAAGTCCAAATAGCTTACTTATTGCGCCGCAATATAAAGTCAGCAGTTACAAATGCCGCATCTGAGGTGAATTCATCAGCCAGAATTCGTGCTGCTGCCTCTGGCAGTGAGATTTCAATAAAACCGCTCACTTCACCGTCATGATTGGTGGGGATAAAGTTATCAGCTAGCTCTAAATCATAGACGTAGAGTAGTTCATCGTGAAAGCCTCGACCAGCAGATGGCCGTCGCATATGAATACGACCTACGGGCTCAATTTGTTCTGCAATTTGCTCTGGTACGCCAGCCTCTTCCCAAAGTTCGCGACGCGCACTTACCCAAGGAGTTTCATCATGCGTGATGCCGCCAGCAGCTATGTTATCCAGCTTGCCTGGATCAGTGGCTTTTGTTTCACTGCGCCGGCCCAGCCAAATCGTATTACTTTTGGTGTAGCCGTTGATATGAGTGGCCATGCTGCGAAAACCAAATGTACGAAATGCCGCTCTTTCCATGCGAAAGTATTTGTGTCCATTCTGGTCAAGCCATGCAAAGTCTTCGTTACGCCAGCCAGGAATAAATCCGCCGATTCTCATGCGGTTAGCTAATTGATAAAGACTGTTAGACAAATCTCTAGGCTTGCTTAATTGAATCGTAAGCTTATCGTGATTAATAGCGATAAGTGGAATAGATTCTTTCTTTAGTGACTCTTGTAGATAGGGTGTGAATTCTGGATTGAGGTGTCCAATCAACTGCTCGCCAGAAGTGCCACGCGATAAATAAATCGGCAAAAAATCAGCGGGGGCAGTGCGTACCGTATTTTGGAGCATCTCCTCAAGAGCGGCGCGCGTACTGGTTGATAGACTAGTCATGAGTCTCAGTGTAAGGGAACTTGGGGTTTTTCGCCCTCCTGTAAAAATTTGCTTAGCACATAATTTGATAGTTATCAGACAATTTATGGGTCAGTAATTACACAAATAGGGAAAGTAATTTTGCACACAAATTAGGCAAACTAGGTCTAGCTATAAAAATCTGTGACTTAGGAAAACTTTTAAGGATTTATCCACAAGGCCTGTGGATAACTATGAAGAAATTAATGGTCCCGCCGACAGGAATCGAACCTGTATCCCACGCTTAGGAGGCATGTGCACTATCCATTGTGCTACGGCGAGTCTGATTGGAAGCTAAAAGTATGTTTTTGGGAATTCTAATGAATTACCAGAACCGCATACCCGACTACGAACCACAGAGCGCCCATACTTGATTGGTGACGGCCATCATCATATCGGGTGCAAAGTACATTGAAAAAATAAATAGCAAGACAGGCAAAATAAGTCCATAAGAGATGATTTTCCAAAAAGCTGGCCTTGTTTTGTCTTTGATCTTATACATTTATCACTCTATGGATGGGTTCTTCTTTTACAGGAAGGTTTACCAAGAAAGCAAAGACGCCCAATCCAATCGCAATTTCCCAAACAATTAAATAGGATCCAGTTTGGTCAAATAAATATCCGCCTAAAAATGCGCCACAAAAACTACCCAATTGATGTGAGAAAAAAATCAAACCAGAGAGCATCGTCAAATATTTGACGCCAAATATTTGTGCCACGATGCCATTAGTCAGGGGAATGGTTGATAGCCACAAAAATCCCATAATGGCAGCAAAGATATAAGTGCTCATTGGTGTTGGTGGTAATAACAAAAAAACCGTAATGGCTATGGAGCGTCCAATATAAATAGCAGATAGCAAATATCGCTTGGGAAGGTGTTGCCCTAAGATGCCAGAGCTATAAGTGCCAAAGACATTAAATAGACCAATCAAGGCCAGTGCAGTTGTAGCCACAACTGGCGCACCCATGGCGGGATAAGTAGTCGAGAGATCCTTAAGGTATGGTGCCAAATGCACCGCAATGAACACTACCTGAAAACCGCAAACAAAATAACCCAAAGTTAAATAGAGAAAGCTGGTGTTGCTAATAGCCTCTCTTAGTGCCTGCTTAATAGTTTGATCACCTAACTGATGGGTGTGTGTGAAATTCCTCTCACGCAGCATAAATGCCGTTGGAATTATGAGGCTGGCCATTAGGCCCAATATGAGAAGTGCATCTTGAGCGCCAAAAGCGCTCAATAATCCTTGTTCCGCTGGAATCATGAGGAACTGCCCAAAGGAACCTGCGGCTGCAGTAATGCCCATTGCCCAAACTCGTTTTTCTGCTGGAACATTACGCCCTAAAATTCCGTAGACCACACTATAAGTGGTAGCCGTTTGCGCGAGACCAATCAATAAACCACCAGCAAGTGTGAAATTCAAAGTATTGGTAGAGATGGCCATGCCTGCAAGACCAAGTGCATACAAAATTCCGCCGGCAATCATGATCTTCAGTGCGCCGTATCGATCAGCCATTGCACCAGTAATTGGTTGTACCGCACCCCAAATCAGATTTTGTAAAGCGATTGTTAGTGCAAAAGTTTCTCGTCCCCAGCCGTTAGCCGATGTAATGGGTAGGTTGAATAATCCGAAGCCATGTCGAATACCCATCGAGAGGGTCACCATGAGTCCGCCATAGATAAGGACTTCCTTCATGGAGAGTCCTGCCTTGGATGTAAGGGTAGTCATGGGCTTAGATAATTCCCTTGCTTCGTAAATCTTCAATCGCTTTGTCATCAAGTTTGAGACGCTCATGCAAGATCTCTTGCGTATGCTGACCTAATGTAGGTGGAGCCATACGTACTTCGGTAGGGGTCTTTGATAGGCGCATTGGACTAGCTACTAATTTCATATTGCCAACAGTGGGGTGCGGAACATCAATTTGTACGCCGCGATGAATGACTTGTTCATTTTCAAAGACTTCTTTGAAATTATTAATCGGTCCGCAAGGCACATTGGCTTTTTCAAGCAAGCTGATCCAGTGCGCCTTCGTTTTTTTGCGCGTCATCGCTTCCAGTAGTGGCACAAGCTCATCGCGGTGCTGAACTCGCAAAGGGTTAGTGGCGTAACGGGGATTGTCTGCAAGGTGAGCTTCCTCACCAGCAGTCACAAAATGGCGGTACTGACCATCATTACCTGCCGCCACAATCATCCAGCCATCAGAGGTGGGAAAGGTTTGATAGGGAACAATGGTTACAGAGGCGTTGCCAATACGGTGCGGTACTTCGCCAGAGGTTAAATACGCGCTAGAGACGTTGGCCATTACAGCAATTTGAGTGTCTAGCAGTGACATATCAATATATTGACCTTCTCCCGTTTTGTCTCGATGAACAACTGCTGCCAAGATTGCTGTAGATGCGTACATACCAGTGAAGATGTCAGCAATCGCAACCCCTGCTTTTTGAGGGCTAGCACCTTTAACATCTTCAGCTTCACCAGTAACGCTCATGAAGCCTCCCATGCCTTGCACAATAAAGTCATAACCAGGGCGATGTGCGTATGGTCCAGTTTGGCCAAACCCAGTAATCGAGCAGTAGATCAAATCAGGTTTAACCTTTTTCAGACTCTCATAATCCAGTCCGTATTTAGCAAGGTCACCCACTTTGTAGTTCTCAATTATTACATCAGATTCCGAGGCCAATTTTCGGACGATCTCCTGACCCTCCGGTTTGGCTATATCAATGGTGATCGAGCGTTTATTACGATTGATGCAAATAAAATAGGCAGATTCATGAGTTTGATTGCCATTTGAGTCTTTGGCAAAAGGAGGCCCCCAATGGCGGGTATCGTCTCCAGCCCTCGGTCTTTCTACTTTAATGACATCTGCACCTAAATCTGCCAGATTTTGAGCGCACCAAGGACCTGCCAAGACTCGGCTGAGGTCTAAAACGCGAATATGACTTAAGGCTCCCATTCCCCAATTTTGGCATGGATGGAAGGGGAATTCCCGAAAAATTCAGCTGAGATCCCAGACATGACTACAATTTGCGCGCATGGCTACCCGTAAAACTTCCGAATACAGTGAATCGTCGATTCAGGTCCTAAAGGGACTAGAACCAGTCCGTCAACGCCCTGGAATGTACACCCGCACCGACAATCCCCTTCATATCATCCAAGAGGTGCTCGATAACGCATCTGATGAAGCATTAGGTGGATTTGGTAAACAGATCATCGTCACGATGCATACCGATGGTAGTGTGAGCGTGGAAGATGATGGCCGAGGCATTCCAGTAGGAATGCATCCGACGGAAAAGTTACCCGTAGTGGAGATTGTATTTACCCAGTTGCATGCGGGTGGTAAGTTTGAAAAAGGCACCGGAGGTGCGTATGCATTCTCAGGGGGCTTGCATGGTGTTGGTGTTTCAGTAACCAATGCTTTATCCAAAAGATTAGAGGTCACAGTTTGGCGTGATGGCCAGATGTCAACCTTGACCTTTGCTGATGGCAAAGTCATTGAGAAGCTCAAATCCATTTCCTCTACAAAAGAAGGTAAATCACGCGGCACTCGAGTGCGTGCTTGGCCAGATGGAAAGTACTTTGATAGCTCTGCTATTCCAATGCCAGAGCTTATTCGCCTACTGCGCTCCAAGGCTGTCTTGTTGCCCGGTGTAAAGGTAACCCTGATTCAAGAAAAATCTGGTGATACCCAGACTTGGCAATATGCGCAAGGCTTACGCGGCTATCTGAACGAGGCAATTGCACAGGCTGGTCACGGCGCTGAAGTGATTCCACCATTTGAAGGAGAACAATACGCTACAGGCAGCGGAGAGGATGATTCATTTGCTGAAGGTGAGGGCGCAGCCTGGGTAGTTTGCTGGACTGAAGATGGTGCACCAGTGCGTGAGAGTTATGTGAACTTGATTCCCACTCCTGCAGGCGGTACACATGAGAGTGGTTTGCGTGAAGGCCTCTTTAATGCTGTTAAAGGTTTTATTGAAATGCACGCATTGCAACCTAAGGGCGTAAAGCTTATGCCTGAGGATGTATTTGCACGCGCTTCATTTATTTTGTCTGCCAAGGTATTGGATCCGCAGTTCCAAGGTCAGATTAAAGAGCGACTCAATTCACGGGATGCAGTCCGTCTCGTTTCCGGGTATGTTAAATCCGCTTTAGAGCTTTGGCTTAATCAACACGTTGATTACGGCCGTAAGTTAGCGGACCTGGTGATTAAACAAGCGCAAGCCAGAACACGTGCTGGTCAGAAGGTTGAGAAGAAAAAATCTTCTGGAGTAGCCGTACTTCCAGGCAAGCTTACGGATTGCGAGAGTCAAGATATTGGTATGAATGAAATCTTCCTGGTGGAGGGTGATTCTGCAGGTGGCTCAGCCAAAATGGGCCGCAATAAGGAATATCAAGCGATCCTGCCTTTGCGCGGTAAGGTTCTCAATACTTGGGAGGCTGAGCGCGATCGCCTGTTTGCCAATAATGAAGTGCACGATATCGCTGTAGCGATTGGCGTTGATCCTCATGGAACCAATGACAACCCCGACCTCTCAAATCTACGCTACGGCAAGGTTTGCATATTGTCGGATGCGGACGTCGATGGTGCACATATTCAGGTATTGCTATTAACTCTGTTTTATAAACATTTCCCTAAACTCATTGAGCTAGGGCATGTCCATATTTCTCGCCCACCACTATTTAGGGTGGATGCACCTGCGCGCGGCAAAAAGCCAGCGCAAAAGATCTATGCCTTGGATGCTAATGAGCTACAAGCTATTGAAGATAAGTTACGTAAAGATGGCGTGAAAGAAACTGCCTGGCAGATCTCGCGCTTTAAAGGCTTGGGAGAGATGAGTGCAGAGCAATTATGGGATACCACTCTAAATCCTGATACTCGACGCTTGCTACCAGTAACTTTGGGTACTTGGACCGAAGATGAAACATTCAAAACAATGGATATGTTGATGGGTAAATCCGAATCTGGGGCTCGTCGTGACTGGCTTGAAGAGCGCGGTAATGAAGTTGAGGCGGATATCTAATGGCAACAAAAAAGACTACCGGTAAAAACACTCCAGCCGATCAGGCGGATTTATTTTCTAACCCAATTGAAATAGATGTGGTTGAGGTGAATGAAGCTCCAGTAGCGGTTGCATCCTCTAATGGTGGATCTGGCAATCATGATCCTAAGACGATTGATTTAAATGAAGACGGTAAAGACAGCTTGACCCTAGCGGTTTATGCTGAGCGAGCCTATCTGGATTACGCCATTAGCGTTGTGAAGGGTCGTGCACTTCCAGACGTATCTGATGGTCAGAAACCAGTACAGCGCCGCATTTTGTTCTCTATGAGCGAAATGGGCCTACGTGCTGATGCTAAGCCAGTAAAGAGCGCTCGTGTGGTTGGGGACGTTTTGGGTAAATTCCATCCGCATGGTGATCAATCTGCTTACGATGCATTGGTACGCTTGGCACAAAGCTTTTCGCTCCGTTACCCATTAATTGATGGCCAAGGCAACTTCGGATCTCGTGATGGCGATGGTGCTGCAGCAATGCGTTACACCGAGGCACGTTTAACCAAGATTGCTAGCTTGCTATTGAGCGAGATAGATGAAGGTACGGTTGATTTTGCCCCGAACTACGACGGCTCTTTTCAAGAACCCAAGTTACTACCGGCGCGTTTACCATTTGTATTGCTAAATGGCGCCTCAGGTATTGCCGTGGGAATGGCTACCGAGATTCCTTCGCACAATTTACGTGAAGTAGCTACTGCAGCAGTCGCTTTAATGAAGTCTCCCAAGATGAGCACTTCAGAGTTGTTAGAAATCATGCCTGGGCCAGACTACCCAGGTGGTGGCCAAATCATTTCTTCTGCTGCAGAGATTGCACAGATTTACGAGGCAGGGCGCGGTAGTATTAAAGTACGCGCACGTTGGTCAGTAGAGGAGCTAGCCCGCGGTCAATGGCAGATTGTGGTCAACGAGTTGCCGCCAGCCACTTCTTCTCAGCGTGTCCTGCAAGAGATTGAAGAGATTACGAACCCGAAGGTGAAGGTTGGTAAAAAGACCTTAACTCCAGAGCAAAACAACCTCAAGTCAACGATTCTGAATGTGCTTGATGGTGTTCGTGACGAGTCTAGTAAAGATGCCGCAGTGCGCTTGGTATTTGAGCCGAAGAGTAAAAATATTGACGTTAATGAATTCGTTAATCTGCTGTTGGCACATACTTCCTTAGAGTCAAATGCGCCGATGAATTTAGTGATGATCGGCAATGACGGTCGACCACGTCAAAAGGGCTTAAAAGAGATTCTCTCTGAGTGGATTGCCTTTAGGGTGGCTACTGTTACTCGAAGAACAGAGCATCGCTTAGGTAAGGTTAAAGACCGTATGCATATTTTGGAGGGGCGTTTAACTGTTCTTCTGAATATTGATAAGGTGATCAAGATCATTCGCAATAGCGATGAGCCTAAAGCAGACTTGATAAAAGAATTCAAACTCAGCGATCGCCAGGCTGAAGATATTTTAGATATTCGTTTGCGTCAATTAGCTCGCTTAGAAGGTATTAAAATTGAGCAAGAGCTTAAAGACCTTAAAGCTGAGCGCGATGATTTAGAAGGTTTATTGCAAAGCGACACCGTGTTACGCAAGCGCATTATCAAAGAAATCGAATCCGATATGAAGGACTTTGGTGATGATCGCCGCACCCTCATCCAGGAAGATAAGCGCGCTGTAGCTGAAACCAAGGTGATTGATGAGCCGGTAACTGTTATCGTCTCGCAAAAAGGTTGGGTACGCGTTCGTCAAGGTCATGAGCATGATGCGACGCAATTTAGCTTTAAGGCAGGTGATGCTTTATATGCCACCTTTGAAGTCAGGACGGTGGATGTCATACAAGGCTTTGGTAGTGATGGTCGTGTTTACACGGTGCCCGTGAGTGAATTGCCAGGAGCGCGTGGTGATGGTTCACCATTAACCAGTTTCGTTAACCTTGCTGCGGGCTCACAAATGGTTGCCTACTACGCTGGTCAATCAGATGACTTGGTATTGCTCTCGACCAAGGCAGGCTTTGGCTTCTTGGCCAATGTTGCCGATATGACAACCCGCAATAAAGCCGGCAAATCATTCCTGAGTATGGATGCCAAAGTTCCGGGTGATGCTCCATTAGGCGCTGCCAAGGTAAAGGTTGGCATGAAACAAGTGGCTTGTTTGTCAGAAGCCTCAAAGTTACTAGTCTTCCCATTAGATGAGCTCAAGCGTCTACCAACAGGTGGTAAAGGTGTAATTCTGATGGGCTTAGATGATAAAGAGCACCTCGCATCAGCTATCGCTGTTGGCCCGGATGGCGCTACTTATTCAGGTGCAGGACGTGCTGGCAAGCCAACGGAATTGAGCTTGGATGCAAAAACCTTAAAGTCGTTTGCGGGTAACCGTGCACGCAAGGGACATTTTGTAGAGCCACGCTTAAAAGATGGCAAGCTAACTGCAAACTAAATCAGCGAACTAGGTACAGTAAGTTAAGTAAATTAGGTTTTTTTCGGAATACTGACGCCATATTTAACGGCAATCACTTCCGCCAGAATCGATACTGCGATTTCTGGCGGGGTGAGAGCGCCAATATACAGCCCAACAGGGCCGTGTAGTTTTTCTACCTGCTCACGGCTGACATCAAACTCCAGCAAGCGTTCTTTGCGTTTCTGAGTATTTTTACGACTTCCTAATGCGCCAACATAAAAGGCGGGCGACCTCAAAGCCTCCATCAGAGCCATATCATCGAGCTTAGGATCGTGTGTGAGTGCTACGACTGCTGTATGGGAGTCAACCCCGATCTCTAAAAGCACATCATCAGGCATTCCCTTTGAGAAAGTGATATCAGTGCGATTAAGTCCTTCGGCATATTCTTCACGTGGGTCGATGACAATGACTTCAAAGTCTGAGGCCAAAGCAAAGTCTGCTGTGTATAAGGAAAGTTGTCCTGCGCCAATAATGACCATGCGCCAACGAGGACCATAAGTAGTCTGCATTTCTTGCTCTGTACAAGAAAATTCATCACTACGATCACCAGTGCTCAGTAAAGATTTACCGGAAGCGATATTGACTGAACGACGTGTAATTTGGTGAGAAGTAATATTCCTCAGTAATTTTTCTAAGACTGCTAATTCTGGTCTTGGCTCAACTAGGAGGCGTAAAGTGCCACCACAAGGCAGTCCAAAGCGCGCAGCTTCTTGTTGTGTGACACCATAGACCACCATTTCAGGTGTAATGCGAGTCAGGATTTCACTTTGAACACGTCGTATGAGGTCATCTTCAACACAGCCCCCTGAAACAGAGCCTGCCACTTGCCCATCAGCTCGAATAGCCAGCCATGAGCCCACTGGTCGTGGGGCTGAGCCCCAAGTCTGGACCACGGTTGCGATGGCAACGGATTGACCCGATTGGAGCCATTCAACGGCAGATTTGAGGACGCTTAAGTCAGTACTATTCATGCGGAATCTTCGTTTATGTTCTTTTTTACGTTCTTTGTAAATGCTTTGATCAATAACTAATTATTATCACTCTAATGACTGTTTCTAGTGAATCCGCTAAAAGCCCAAAATTGCGCCTAGCCATCTTAATATTGGCTGCAGGCGAGGGCAGTCGTTTGGGTGGTTATCCGAAGGCCTTGCTAAAGAAGGATGGCAGCAGCCTATTAAGCCGCTTTATTCAATCAGCAATCAACCACAATCCAGTAGAGATTTTGACTGTAACTGGATTTTATGCAGATGAAATTGAGGCCGAAATCCAAGCTATCCAGAAGGACTTTCAGACCCAAGTTACATGGATTAGAAATCTAGAACCAGAGGTCGGACAGTCATCATCAGTGCGACTTGGTCTAGAGTCACTTCGGAGTAACTTTGATGCATTGTTAATTGCTTTGTGTGATCAGCCTAATGTCGGAACTCAAGAGATTGAATTATTGCTCGAACAGTTTCTTCAGCGCACTGCAAACCAAGAAATCATTTTGCCGATAGTGGATGGTCAAAGAGGTAACCCGGTTTTGTTCTCAAGAGAAGTGATCCAAAGCATTTTGCATATGCCTGGAATGGTTTGTAGAACTTATATGGACCAGTATCCCGAGCTAGTCAAAACCTATGCTACTGATCATGATGCTTACATATTAGATGTTGACACTCAGGATGACATCCAAAAGTTAGGGCTGAATTAAATCTCGGCGATCAGTTCAATTTCAACGCAAGCGCTAAGCGGAATTTGCGCAACACCAAAGGCGCTGCGGGCATGTTTTCCAGCCTCACCAAATACTTCAAACAATAATTCTGAGCAGCCGTTTACCACTAGATGTTGCTCTGTATAGGTGTCGGTTGAGTTCACTAAGCCCATCACTTTAACAATGCGCTTCACTTTATCCAATGAACCCAAGTGATTTTGTAAGGTTGAAATTAAATCAATGGCGATAGAGCGGGCTGCAGCTTTGCCAGTTTCCGTATCCATATCTTTACCGAGTTTTCCAACCCAAGGCCTACCATCGCGTTTGGCAATATGACCTGAAAGAAAAACAGTGTTGCCAGTCGTAGCGGCCATGACATAAGCTGCAGCAGGTGGGCCTGGAGGTGGTAAATCAATTCCAAGGGTTTTAAGGCGTTCGCTAATAGTTATGCTCATATTCGATATTTAAATGTGAATTGAAAAGGAAGCAGAAGTTAAATGCTGTATTCGGAATGCATGAATCTTACTTGGAAAGCTGCCGCATAGCGCTCTCAAGGCCATTTAAGGTAACTGGGTACATTCGATCTTTCATGAGGTTTTGCATGATGTCAATTGATTGTCGGTATTGCCAAATCGATTCAGGCTCAGGATTAAGCCATGCAAAATGAGGAAAGTGATCGATCAAGCGGTTAATCCAAACTGCACCAGCCTCTTTGTTGTTGTACTCCACTGAGCCATTAGGGCTGAGGATTTCATAAGGAGACATTGTGGCATCACCAACAAAAATCAACTTGTAATCTGGCCCATATTTGTTAATGATGTCTTGCGTAAGCGTGACTTGATCGCGCCGACGACGATTACTTTGCCAAAGATTTTCATAAACGCAGTTATGAAAATAATAAGGCTCTAAATGCTTGAACTCTGCCTTAGCAGCAGAGAATAACTCTGCAATGCGCTGAATATGATCGTCCATCGATCCGCCAACATCCATCAAGAGTAAGACTTTCACTTGATTGTGTCGCTCGGGTCGCATTTGAATATCTAACATGCCTGCATTTGCTGCGGTTGAGTGGATAGTTTTGTCTAAATCCAGCTCAAGCGTTGACCCCTCACGCGCAAAACGACGTAAACGACGCAAAGCAACTTTAATGTTGCGCGTTCCAAGGGCTAAATCGCTGTCATAGTCTTTAAATTCCCTCGCTTCCCAAACCTTAATAGCGGTTCGGTTGCCAGCACTTTCGCCGCCAATTCGAATGCCTTCAGGATGGTAGCCGCTATGACCAAATGGGGAGGAACCACCAGCGCCAATCCATTTATTGCCGCCGCCATGCCATTCTTTTTGCTCTTTAAAGAGTTCTTCAAGTCGCTTCCTTAGGGCATCTGGGCCACCTAATTTTTGCAGGGCTGCTTTTTCTTCATCAGTCAGCACGCGCTGCAGTTTTTTTTCGAGCCAGTCCATTGGAATATTCGGCGAGAGCGCAATAATTTGTTCGATGCCATTGAAGTAGGTTCCAAATACTTGATCGAAGCGATCGAAGTGCTGTTCATCCTTTACCAAAGTCATACGAGAAAGCTGGTAGAACTCGTCAATTGATGGATTGATGACCCCAGCTTTTAGACCTTCCAAGAGAGTCAAAAATTCTCGTACTGAAACGGGCACCTTTGCCTCTTTCAGATTTAGGAAAAATTGAATCAACATGAAAAGTCTATTGGACCCTATGCATTAGCGATGATTGCGATTCATCATGACTAAGCGTTCAAATAAATGAATGTCTTGTTCATTTTTGAGTAGGGCACCATGTAAAGGGGGGACGACGATTTTTTCATCACTGCTGTGTAGTGCCTCAGGCGGAATATCTTCAGCCAATAAAAGCTTAAGCCAATCAATAAGTTCTGATGTGCTGGGCTTCTTTTTAATGCCTGGCAGGGAGCGTATTTGATAGAAGGACTTTAGCGCTGCATCCAGTAGATCTTGCTTGATATTGGGATGATGAACGTCGACGATGCTCTGCATCGTTTTGGTATCCGGAAATGTGATGTAATGAAAGAAGCAACGACGCAAGAAAGCATCTGGCAATTCCTTTTCATTGTTTGAGGTAATGATGACAAGAGGGCGATGCTTTGCCTTAATTAATTCGCGGGTTTCGTATACATAAAACTCCATTCGATCAATTTCGCGCAATAAGTCATTTGGGAATTCAATATCTGCTTTGTCAATTTCATCAATCAACAATACTGTCTGTTCATTTGCTTCAAATGCTTGCCAAAGAACGCCTTTAACAATGTAGTTACGAATGTCTTTTACTTTTTCATCGCCTAATTGCGAATCACGTAGACGACTAACTGCGTCGTACTCATAGAGGCCTTGCTGCGCTTTTGTGGTGGATTTGATGTGCCACTGCAATAGTGGCATCTTGAGTGCTGCAGCAACTTCTTCAGCGAGCATGGTTTTGCCAGTACCAGGTTCGCCTTTAATCAGGAGAGGGCGCTGTAATGCAATGGCTGCATTCACCGCCAATTTAAGATCATTGGTAGCGACATAGCTCTGACTGCCGTCAAAGCGGTTTTGATTAGAAGCGCTGGATTTGCTCATGTACTTGCCTATAAGAGTGCAGGGAATAAGCGTTTAAGTATAGGTAAATGAAGTAAATTTTTCAGTATTTATATTGATTTTGGCCCCTGAAATGGCAGGAGGGGTCGTCTGTCCGCTATACTTCATCCAAATTGATTTAAATCAAACTTATTAATTATGATTTCTATGAAAAAACTCACATCTCTTCCTCATTTGGTCGTTGTTGCAACCTTGGTTTTTGCTGGTTCTGTTGCGCTTGCTGATGAAGTTAAAGGGAATGCTACTGCCGGTAATGCCAAAGTATGGCTTTGCGTTGGTTGCCACTCTATTCCTGACTACCGTGCCGACTACCCCCTGGTATACAAAGTGCCGATGTTGGGCGGCCAAAATGCTGGCTATATTGCAAGCGCACTAGCTTCTTACAAGAAGGGCGAAAGAAAGCACCCAACAATGCGTTCTGTTGCTGCTAGCTTATCCGACCAAGATATGGCTGATATTGGCGAATACTATGCTGCGCAAACTGCCAGCTCACCTATCAACCCATTGAAATGATTCATTGATAAAGATATACAGAGATACTTTTATGAAATTCGCACTCATCACAGCAGTTTTGCTCTCTAGCATTGGTTTAGTGAATGTGGCAAATGCTGCAAGCGTGGACAAGGGTCAGGCTTTGGTAGAAAAGGCCAATTGTGCATCCTGTCATGGCGCTGGTTTAAATGCACCAATTCTTCCTGCTTATCCAAAATTGGCTGGCCAGTATTCTGATTACGTTTATTACGCACTCAAGGCCTATAAGGTCGGCAATGGCAATGCACAATTTGGTCGTAACAATGCGGTAATGGGCTCGCAAGTCCAAAACTTCACTGATGCTGATTTGCAGGATATCGCTGCTTATGTTGCGTCTTTACCAGGTAACTTTGTTGTTAAAAAGTAAACCAAGATAGCTTAAGGGGCTCAAAATAAAGGCTTGGAATAATTTTCTAAGCCTTTATTTTTTATGGATTTATTCAATCTAGCGGACTGCCTCTAGTCCTCTGGCAAGGTGTATACGCATCGCTATCTCTGCGGCCTGTTCATCACGCTTGAGTAGCGCTCTCAGTATTTCTCGATGCTCTACCAAAGAGTTTTGTAATCTACCTGTACTCGTTAATGAGTCTTTTCGATGTAGTTTAAGGACTTTACGTAAGTCGGCTATTACCCCATTCATCCATTTATTTCCCGCAATTTCTTGGATTAATTCATGAAATTTGACATTTATTTCAAAAAATTGCTCTAAATCACGATCAGCCGCAGCTTTCTCTAAGCGGTGATGAAGATCGTCTAACTGGTTTAATTCGGCTTCAGTTGCCTTTATTGCTGTTTCTTTGGCAGCCTGACCCTCCAAAAGGGAGAGAATGGTAAAAATTTGCTCAAGATCTGTCTTTGCAACCTCGGTAACGTAGGCACCACGCCTCATTTTGATTGTTACAAGACCTTCTGAGGCTAAAACCTTGATTGCCTCACGCATAGGGGTTCGGCTAATACCAAATTCATTAGCTAGGGATTGCTCATCTAACCAGCTTCCTGGCGATAAAAGCTTGCTAAAGATTTGTTCCCGTAAGCGGTCTGCAACATCTTCGTATAGAGGTCTGGTATTAAGTTTTGTATTCATAATTATGAATACATAATAGCTGGACAAATATTTAATAGTCAAGCAGAATATGAGGATATTACGATGCATTGCAGCAAAATTAATCGGGGGTTTTGTGGATTTTAGAAAAAGCAAATCATGGCCAGTATTTCCTGAAGTGAATGTCGAGACCTGGAAAAAATCAGCGCAAAAATCTGCGCCTAATGGCGATATTGATTCTTTGGGCTGGAATACACCAGACGGAATTCATTTAAAAGCCTTATATACGGCTTCTGATATTGAGGGGCTTGATTACATAGATACCTTGCCTGGATTTGAACCATTTGTTCGTGGACCACAGGCAACAATGTATTCAGTTCGTCCTTGGACAATTCGTCAGTACGCTGGTTTTTCAACGGCAGAGGAATCTAATGCGTTTTATCGTAAGGCTCTGGATGCTGGTGGTCAAGGCGTTTCAGTTGCATTTGATTTAGCAACCCATCGCGGTTACGACTCAGATCATCCACGCGTTACTGGTGACGTTGGTAAAGCTGGAGTTGCAATTGATTCTGTAGAGGATATGAAGATCTTGTTTGACGGGATTCCGTTAGACAAAGTATCTGTTTCAATGACGATGAACGGTGCTGTATTGCCCGTACTGGCTGGCTATATTGTTGCTGGCGAGGAGCAAGGCGTTAAGCAAGAACAGTTATCAGGCACGATTCAGAATGACATTCTGAAAGAGTTCATGGTTCGCAATACCTATATTTATCCACCAGAACCTTCAATGCGCATTATTGGCGACATTATTGAGTACACCGCTAAACATATGCCTAAGTTCAACTCGATATCTATTTCGGGTTATCACATGCAAGAGGCCGGCGCCAACCAAGTATTGGAATTGGCTTTCACTTTGGCTGACGGAAAAGAGTATGTCAAAACAGCGCTTGCTAAGGGCTTAGATGTAGATGGGTTTGCTGGACGTCTATCTTTCTTCTTCGCTATTGGCATGAACTTCTATCTTGAAGTAGCCAAGTTACGCGCAGCACGTTTGCTGTGGTGGCGCATCATGAAATCTTTTGAGCCTAAAAATCCAAAATCTCTGATGTTGCGTACCCACTGCCAAACATCGGGTTGGTCTTTGACAGAGCAAGACCCCTATAACAACGTTGTGAGAACTACAGTCGAGGCTATGGCTGCAGTCTTCGGTGGCACTCAGTCCTTGCATACCAATTCATTGGATGAAGCAATTGCTTTGCCTTCCGAGTTCTCAAGCCGTATTGCTCGAAACACTCAGTTGATCCTCCAAGAAGAAACCCATATCCCCAGCGTGATTGATCCATGGGCAGGCTCATACATGATGGAAAACCTGACTCAAGAGATGGCTGACAAAGCTTGGGAGATTATTCAAGAAGTCGAAGCCATGGGTGGCATGACTAAAGCGGTTGAGAGTGGCTGGGCTAAGCTCAAGATTGAAGCCGCCGCAGCTGAGAAGCAAGCCAAGATTGACTCTGGCTCTGATGTCATTGTTGGTGTTAATAAATACAAGCTGAGTAAAGAAGATCTAGTTGATGTATTGATGATCGATAACGATAAAGTTCGTGAAGGTCAGGTTGCACGTCTCAGAGAGATTAAGGCGAGGCGCGACACTAAAAAAGTACAGGCTGCATTAGAAGCGTTAACAAAGGCTGCTGAAGATAACTCTGGAAACTTATTGGAGTTATCAGTAAATGCCATTCGTTTACGTGCCACAGTAGGCGAAGTTTCTGATGCATTAGAGAAAATTTATGGGCGCCATCGCGCCGATACTCAAAAGGTGACCGGTGTGTACGCAGCTGCTTATGACTCAGCCGAAGGCTGGGCAAAACTCCAAACTGAAATTGCTGATTTTGCCAAAGACTTCGGACGTCGTCCCCGCGTAATGATCGCAAAACTAGGTCAGGATGGCCATGATCGTGGCGCCAAAGTGGTTGCTACTGCCTATGCTGACCTTGGCTTTGATGTGGATATTGGCCCTTTGTTTCAGACGCCTGAAGAATGTGCTCGTCAAGCAATTGAAAACGACGTCCATGCATTAGGTGTTTCAACTCTGGCTGCAGGCCATAAGACTTTGGTGCCAGCCATCATTGCTGAATTAAAGAAGCAAGGATCTGATGACATCATCGTATTCGTTGGCGGCGTGATTCCAAGGCAGGACTACGAATTCCTTTATGAGGCAGGTGTAAAAGGAATTTATGGTCCAGGCACACCAATTCCGGCTTCAGCTAAAGATGTGCTTGAGCAGATTCGTAAATCTATTAAACCTACTTAATACGGAATATAAGCATGCTGCAAGCTGCTGATCAAGCTCTAGTGAGTGACCTCACTGGTGCGCCATCGCTGAAACAGCGTCGCGCATTAGCGAAGGTCATTACTTTGCTGGAATCAACGCGCTTAGACCATCGCCATCGTGCAGATGAAGTACTGAATACTTTGCTACCCAAAACAGGTAAGTCATTTCGCCTTGGTATCTCTGGTGTTCCTGGTGTGGGTAAATCAACCTTAATTGAATCTTTAGGTCTTTACCTGATTGAAAAGGGCCATCGCGTTGCTGTCTTAGCAATCGACCCAACATCTAGCTTATCTGGCGGATCCATTCTGGGAGATAAGACCCGCATGGAGCGCTTATCCGTTTTGGAGAATGCCTTCATACGCCCAAGCCCATCCTCATTAACTCTGGGCGGTGTCGCTGAAAAAACCCGTGAAGCCATGCTGGTGGCAGAAGCCGCTGGCTTTGACATCATCATTGTTGAAACGGTTGGGGTTGGTCAAAGTGAGATTGCAGTCTCTGGCATGACTGATATGTTCTTGCTCTTGCAATTGCCGAATGCTGGCGATGATCTGCAAGCAATTAAAAAAGGCGTGATGGAAATTGCTGACTTAATCGTGATTAATAAAGTCGATATTGATCCCGATGCGGCCATGCGAGCCCAGCTTTTTATCACCAGCTCTTTGCGTTTATTGGGTTTTCAGGGCAACCCTGAGCATGCATCGCATGATAAAGAATTTTGGCATCCTCAAGTAATGACTTTGAGCGCACTTGAAGGAAAAGGTGTGAAAGAGCTATGGGACAAAGTATCTCATTTTGAAAAACTGCAAAAGGCTAATGGGAAGTTTGATTCTCGTCGCAAACAACAAGCAGGTGCATGGATGTGGGATCGTATCGACGCTGGCCTAAAAAATGCATTTCGTAGCAATGTAGCAGTGCAAGAACTTCTACCAAGCTTAATTACACAAGTAAACCAAGGAACTATGGCAGCTTCAGTGGCAGCAAGACGTCTATTAGAGGCCATGGGGCATGAATTTTTCTAAGGAGTAGGAAATGAAGGAAATTATTCAACAGCTGGAAGCCAAGCGTGAGCTTGCCCGATTGGGTGGCGGGCAAAAGCGTATTCAGGCTCAGCATGCAAAAGGCAAATTGACAGCCCGTGAGCGTATTGAGCTGTTGCTTGATGCTGGCACCTTTGAAGAATGGGATATGTTTGTAGAGCACCGTTGTCATGACTTTGGCATGGCTGATCAAACGGTGCCTGGCGATGGTGTGGTAACTGGTTACGGAATGATCAACGGCCGCTTGGTGTTCGTTTTCTCGCAAGACTTCACGGTTTTGGGGGGCTCTTTATCAGAAGCACATGCTGAGAAGATTTGCAAGATTATGGATCAGGCGCTCAAGGTTGGCGCTCCGGTAATTGGACTGAATGACTCTGGTGGCGCGCGCATTCAAGAAGGCGTTGCTTCTCTTGGTGGGTATGCAGAAATTTTTCAGCGCAATGTGACTGCCTCTGGGGTGATCCCACAAATTTCCCTCATCATGGGACCCTCTGCTGGTGGCGCAGTGTATTCACCAGCCTTGACCGATTTCATCTTTATGGTCAAAGACAGTTCTTATATGTTCGTTACCGGTCCAGAGGTAGTGAAGACTGTTACTCACGAAGACGTGACTGCGGAAGAATTAGGTGGTGCAGTGACTCACTCAACGGTATCTGGCGTGTGCGACTTAGCATTTGATAATGATGTTGAGGCGATCATGATGTTGCGCCGTTTCTTTAACTACTTGCCGCTCTCGAACCGTGAAAAACCACCATTAATCAAGGGTGCTAATCGTACAGAAGAGCCAGATTTTTCATTGGATACATTGGTTCCATCTAATCCAAATCAACCCTACGATATGAAAGAGTTGATTGAAAAGATCGTTGATGACGGTGAATTTTTTGAATTGCAGCCCGATTATGCAAAAAACATTGTGATTGGATTTGGCCGCATTGAAGGACGCTCAGTCGGCATCGTTGCTAATCAGCCATTAATCCTAGCAGGCTGTTTAGATATCAAAGCTTCTATTAAAGCAGCCCGCTTTGTTCGTTTTTGTGATGCCTTCAATATTCCCGTGGTTACCTTGGTGGATGTACCGGGCTTTATGCCTGGTACCGCCCAAGAATATGGCGGCATTATTAAGCATGGCGCGAAATTGCTGTATGCCTATGCAGATTGCACTGTGCCTAAGGTAACTTTAATAACTCGTAAAGCATACGGCGGTGCCTATGATGTGATGGCTTCAAAGCATTTGCGTGGCGATGTGAACTTTGCTTGGCCTTCAGCTGAGATTGCAGTTATGGGCCCTAAAGGCGCTGTAGAAATCATTTTCCGCGAAGAAAAATCGAATCCGGAAAAAATTGCTGCACGTGAAGCTGAGTACAAGTCTAAGTTCGCCAATCCTTTTGTTGCTGGACGTCGTGGCTATATCGATGATGTTATCTTGCCTCACGAAACTCGCAAACGGATTGCTCGATCATTAGCAATGCTCAAAGATAAAGATTTGAAGAATCCTGCGCGCAAGCACGGCAATATCCCTCTGTAAAGGCGCCGACACATTATGACTACAAAAACGTTTAAGAAAATTTTGATTGCCAACCGCGGTGAAATCGCCTGCCGTGTAATGATGACCGCCAAGAAAATGGGTATCAAAACAGTTGCTGTTTATTCAGAGGCTGATAAAGAGGCGCGTCATGTGCAGCTAGCTGATGAAGCAGTTTGTATTGGGCCTGCACCTTCGCGCGAGTCTTATTTATTAATGGATCGAATCATTCAGGCCTGTAAAGATACCGGTGCAGAGGCAGTCCATCCGGGTTACGGTTTCCTATCTGAGAATGAGCAGTTTGCTAAGCGCTGCGAAGAAGAGGGCATCGTCTTTATTGGCCCTAAACACCAGTCGATTGCTGCTATGGGTGACAAGATAGCCTCTAAGAAGCTAGCTTTAGAAGCTAAAGTAAATACCATTCCTGGTTACAACGAGGCAATTGATACCACCGAAGAGGCAGTAAAGATCGCTCAGGGTATTGGCTACCCAGTCATGATCAAAGCATCTGCTGGTGGTGGTGGTAAGGGTTTGCGTGTTGCCTTTAATGACATAGAAGCTTCCGAAGGTTTTGCTGCTTGTAAAACTGAGGCAATGAATAGCTTCGGTGATGACCGAATCTTTATTGAAAAGTTTGTTGAAGGCCCTCGTCATATTGAGATTCAGGTTTTAGGTGACTCGCACGGTAACGTGGTTTACCTCAATGAGCGTGACTGTTCTATTCAGCGTCGCCACCAAAAGGTTATCGAAGAGGCGCCATCACCATTTATCGATCCTGTAACTCGTAAATCAATGGGTGAGCAGGCAGTTGCGTTGGCTAAAGCCGTTAACTATCAATCTGCCGGTACGGTTGAGTTTGTCGTTGGAAAAGATAAGTCTTTCTACTTCTTGGAGATGAATACCCGCTTGCAGGTAGAACATCCAGTAACAGAAAGCATAACTGGACTTGATTTGGTTGAGCAGATGATTCGTGTTGCTGCTGGTGAGAAGCTGGCATTTAAGCAAGAGGATGTAAAGCTGGATGGCTGGTCAATGGAGTGCCGTATTAATGCGGATGACCCATTTCGTAATTTCTTGCCATCTACTGGCCGTCTTGTGAAGTACCGCCCACCAGAGTCTATTAATGGCGTCCGTGTGGATACTGGGGTGTATGAGGGTGGCGAGATCCCGATGTACTACGACTCCATGATTGCGAAGTTAATCGTTCATGGTAAAGATCGTTCTGAGGCAATCGATAAAATGCGTGCTGCATTAAACGATTTTGTGATTCGCGGTATTCACTCCAATATTCCATTCCAGGCAGCCTTATTGCAGCACCCACGTTTTGTGAATGGTGACTTTACGACTGGTTTTATTGCAGAGGAGTATCCAGAGGGTTTTAAAAAAGATTCTGTTCAACCGGCGGATTCTAAACGCCTTGCCGCATTAGCTGCGTTCATGCGTTATCGCTACCTTCAGCATATTCAAATGATTGACGGTCAGTTGGCTGGTCATGAAATGATTATCGGCAAAAAGTTTGTTGTCGTTACCGGCAAAAAAGCCGGGTCTATGGATGACCCTTGTGAGGTACCTATTCGTGTTGAGCTCAAGGATGGCGTCTACTCAGTCTATATTGATGAAATTGACGGTGTTAGCCGTTATGACATTGTCAGTGACTGGCGACCTGGACAGATTTGCCTGCGCGCCACTATAAACGGTACCCATAAGATCACTGCGCAAGTTGAGCGTCGTGGTGTCAAATATCTGCTGTTTCTAGATGGTGTGCATTTCGAGTGCATGGTCTTAAGTCCTTTGGGTGCAGAGCTTCAGCGCCGTATGCCAGTCAAGTTACCGCCAGATACCTCTAAATTAGTCATGTCACCAATGCCCGGCCTTTTGACTAAGATTGCTGTTAAGCTTGGTGAGGCTGTGACTGCAGGTCAGAAATTGGCTTCGATTGAAGCGATGAAAATGGAAAACACGCTATCTGCAATACAAGACGGTGTCGTTGCTGAAATCTGCGCTAAAGAGGGCGATAGTTTGGCTGTTGATCAATTGATCATTCGTTTTGAATGACGGCATCAATACGGGATTAATGACAATGAGCACTAAGCCATTCAAAATTTTAGGTATTCAGCAAATTGCTATTGGTGGTGAGAGCAAAGATCGACTCAAGAAATTGTGGGTTGATATGTTAGGTTTTGAGTACAAAAGTACTTTTGTCTCTGAACGTGAAAACGTAGATGAGGATATTTGTGCAATTGGCTCAGGGGCTCATGAGATTGAAGTCGATCTCATGCAGCCATTTGATATTGAAAAGAAACCAGCCGTTCACCAAACACCTTTAAATCACATCGGCTTATGGGTGGACGATCTACCTAAAGCGGTTGAATGGCTCTCTGCAAATGGTCTGCGTTTTGCCCCAGGAGGAATTCGTAAAGGTGCGGCAGGCTATGACATCACCTTTATACATCCCAGGGGGAATGATGAGTTTCCTATAAGCGGTGAAGGGGTCTTAATTGAACTGGTTCAGGCACCTCCTGAAGTCATTGCAGGATTAAGTTCATAATTTAGCGTTGATAGTAACTTAGTAACCAATTAAGCAAATAAGCAAATAAGGCTTCATGTGGCAAATATATTGGCCATCGACACCTCCTCAGCCTGGTGTTCGGTGGCTTTATCTTTAAATGATCAGGCGGTAGAGCTAAGACACGAAGCGGTCTCGGCTGGCGCTAGCCAACTTTTATTACCTTGGATTGATTCCCTTTTAAGTGGTGCCAAGATTCATTTAAAAGAATTGGATGTCTTAGCCGTGGGGATTGGTCCTGGCGCATTTACAGGTGTCAGGTTAGGTATAGCAGCTGTCCAAGGTCTAGCGATCTCAAATAATCTGTCCGTGATCCCTGTAAGTAGCTTAGATGCTATTGCGTCGCAACTTGTTAAAACGCCTGCATTTAAAAAGAGCAAGTCAAAACATTTTGTAATAGCTATAGATGCGCGAATGGAAGAAGTCTACTGGGCCAAATATGAAACCCAGTCCAATAATTTGCCTAAGCGAATTGCCGATATACACCTCACCAGGCCAGAGGAGTTGGTGCTTGATGATATCGGGTATCTGGCAGGCAGTGCCATACATCCTTACCGTGAACGCCTGCCAAACTTTGATGGTGAATTGGATGCTGAAATTACAATCTCTGCAGCTGGAGTGCTTTACTGCTCAAGGCAATTATTGGCAGAGGGCAAGCAGATGGATGTTCGAAGACTCGAGCCTTTATATGTGCGTAATAAAGTGGCTCTAACTACTGCTGAACGAATAGAGGCATATAAGTAATGTCCGAGCATTCTATTGCCAAGGGAGAGGCAGAGCTTTCCTTTTTGCCAATGCAGACAGCGGATTTAGATGAGGTTCTGAAGATTGAGTCTGTCTCGCATATTCATCCTTGGACTAAAGGTAATTTTTCAGATTCTTTGACGGCAGGTCACTGGGCCTATTGCATTCGTCCTCATCTTGATCAAGCTATCAAGGGATCCTATTTAGATCCAGAAATTCTGTGGGCTTACTGCATCCTATTTCCTGCTGTAGATGAATTACATCTATTAAATATTACGGTTTCACCCCATTTACGCAAGCTTGGCTTAGGAATAAGAATAATGATTGCCATTGAAGGCGTTGCTGCTCAGCAAAACATGCCTCGTATCATATTGGAAGTGAGGCCGACTAATGATGCAGCCTTAGCGTTGTATCAAAAATTAGGCTATGAGCAGATTGGAGTCCGCAAGAATTACTATCCAGTAAGTCCCCAGACGAGTTCTCGTGAAGATGCGCTTGTAATGGCTAAATCGATTAAGCTAGCGTTATGACAAATACACATTCAACTTTCTTAAAAGAAATGGGTATTACCGAATGGACTTCCCGTGATGCTGTACAGGCGGCATCAGAGGCGCAGGTTATAGGAAGTACTCATGCCGTTGCTTCCAGTAATGCGTCTTATGATGGGTCTGATAATGTGGCTAAAAGCGCATCTGACGACGCCTCTGTACAGCGTGCCTCAAATGGCATTTGGTGGTTCTTTGGTAATGAGCCTCAGGGCGATGCTCAAATTCTATTTCAAAATATCATTCGTACTTTGGGGTTGGGAAAAAATGAATGGTCTTGGAAAAATTCCTCGACGAATTTGTCCCAGCTATCGAGCCCAGAAACACCAGTGGTATCTTTTGCCTTCGGCGGTTCCGTTGCTCAGAAAATTACGGGTGAGCGCGATCCTTTGTCTCAATTGCGTGAGACTGTCTTAGCACTTAATACAGGCAATAATGAAGAAGTTCCGGTAATTGCTTCTTTTGAGTTAAACCAAGTCCTGACAAAACCTAATGACAAGGCTCTCCTGTGGCAAGATTTATTGCTTGCTAAATCCGTATTGCAAAATAGCTGATCAGAATCTCAAGAGTCAAGCCTAGTGCTTTTTTTCACCAATGAGATGCATGGAGTCATACTCCGATTGGTTTCTGGCGTGGCGCTGAATCACGAGCCACATAATGATGCTGACAATCACACCAAAGCCAATAATTACAAATTGAACGGGTAAGTCTAACCAAATCAGTAGCGAGTAAATTAATAACATTACTAATACCGAAATATTCTCATTGAAGTTTTGTACGGCAATAGAGTGACCCGCCGACATCAAGACATGGCCTCGGTGTTGAAGAAGTGCATTCATAGGCACTACAAAGTATCCGGCTAACCATCCCACCAATATCAATAGGAAATAAGCTGGTAATAAATTGAGAGAAACTTGAAGTTTTCCAATTGAGAGAATGCTGGTATCGGGCAGCATATCGGAGTTGTATACGGCCATGACGCAGACAACTAAGCCCATAGCAATGCCGTAGGGTAGAACATTTAGGGACTTGCGAAGTGGAATACGCCAGGCTGCATATACTGCCCCGCCAGCAACACCTACAGCAGAGATTGCCTGCAGAATCGCCCCCTGGGATAAGTTCATATGAAGCGCAACTTGTGCCCACTTGATCACAATAAATTGTAGGGTAGCACCTGCACCCCAGAATAAGGTGGTTACCGCTAGGGAAATTTGACCCAGGCGATCATTCCAAAGCGTCTTAAAGCAAATAGCAAAATCTTTAACTAATTCTATCGGATTTGTCTTTTGTGAAACGTATCTAGCGCCGGTGTCTGGGATCTTTAAGTTAATTAGTGCTGCCACTACATAAATCATCATGATGATGAGGATAGCTGATTCTGCTGGCGTATCGATTCCTGTATCAAAGCTTGGCATATCCAGAGCCAAGAGTCCTTGTGAGACCGTACTACTGATTAAAACGCCTCCTAAAACCGTCCCCAGGATAATTGAGCTCACCGTTAATCCCTCAATCCAGCCATTAGCAGCGACTAATTTTTCAGGGGGTAGTAGTTCGGTCAGAATTCCATACTTTGCAGGTGAATATGCTGCAGCGCCTAAACCAACGATGGCATACGATAAGAGTGGGTGACTACCTAATAGCATTACCACGCAACCGATGAACTTAATGGTATTGGTAATAAACATGACATTACCCTTAGGGCGGGAATCGGCAAAAGCTCCCACAAAGGCTGCCAAGAGAACATAGGACAATACAAAGAACAATTTGAGCAATGGCGTCATCCAGGCCGGCGCGTGGAGCTGAGCCAAGAGAGCAATAGCTGCAATTAAGAGAGCATTATCAGCAAGCGACGAAAAAAATTGCGCCGCCATAATGATGTAAAAGCTACGGTTCATTCGTACAATCTAGTCATTGATCAATTAAAACATGAAAGGAGGGGTAAACATGGGTGAATCAGCTAAAGGCCTGATTAATAGACCTATTTTGGCCTCTATTCATACTGCCGCCTTTCAGCATAATTTAAACCGAGTTCGGGAGTTAGCGCCAAATTCTAAGATTTGGTCCGTTATTAAAGCACGCGCATACGGCCATTGTTTTGATGCTGCCCTTCAGGGCTTGGCTTCCACGGATGGCTTTGCCTTGTTAGATATTCAGGATGCAGCCTGGCTACGTGAACATGGCTGGACAGGGCGAATCCTGCTTTTGGAGGGATTCTTTCATGAAAATGAGTTAACCCTGGCTGAAGAACTAGGGTGCGATCTCGTGGTTCACTGCGATGCACAGGTAGTCTGGCTTGAGAGATTTAGGGGTAAAAACCGTAAACCTTTTAATGTTTTTCTGAAGATGAATACTGGCATGAATCGACTTGGCTTTAAACCTGCAGACTATCGAACTGTTTTTCATCGTTTGCATGCTGCTGGTTATCACATGCACCACATGACGCATTTTGCGAACGCTGACCAAATAGATCAATGCCCTACAGTGGGTGCCCAGCAAGAATTATTTAATGAAACAATTGCTGGTCTTGAAGGGGGTACCTCCTTGGCAAATTCTGCTGCGATCTTATGGCATCGCAATGCGCTGGGTGACTGGGTCCGTCCGGGAATTATGCTTTACGGCGCGTCACCAACTGGTCAACATGCTGATATTGCGCAAGCCAATTTGCAACCAGTGATGCATCTTCATAGCGAAATTATTGACATTCAAGATCTTCAAAAAGGAGATCGCATCGGCTATGGGGGCAGGTATGAAGCCCCCGATGCAATGCGCATTGGAATAGTTGCCTGTGGCTATGCGGATGGATATCCGCGTCATGCAAAAGATGGCACACCAGTATGGGTTAATGCTGACGCAGATGATCAAGGGGTTATTTGTCCGCTGGTGGGAAGAGTCTCTATGGATATGCTAGCAATTGATTTACATAGGGCTCCAAAGGCAAAGATCGGAAGTGTTGTGCAGTTGTGGGGAGATAAGGTAGCCATAGATGATGTTGCTCAAATGAGCGATACGATTGGGTATGAATTACTGTGCGCTGTAGCTCCTAGAGTTCCGGTTGCTATTAAATAAATCTTCGAATACAGATTAGGGTATAAAAAATCCTCCATTGCGGAGGATTTTTATTAAGCAGAACTCACAGCACTGGGTGTGTTTTCGACCTACTTATTCCAGAACTGCCACCATCTGCGCTCGTTTTTAACCCGTTGACCTGTAACCATCATTTGACTATCCGGGAAGTTCAATTGAAAGACGCGGGCTGTATCATTACTCAATTGAGTCATTCCTAATCTCTCGTAAGACTTGGTCAAAATATAGAGGGCTTCTTCAACGGCTGGTGCACGGTCGTAATCTCGTATAACCAACTGAGCACGATTGGCAGCCGCTAAATAAGCTCCGCGCTGAAAGTAAAAGCGAGCAACGATGACATCGGCCTCTGCAAGCGAGTTCACGATGTAGCGCATACGATCCAAGGAGTCGGGCGCATACTTACTATTCGGGAAGCGCTCGACTACCACCTTGAAAGATTCAAATGCCTCTTTAGCTGCTTTGGGATCACGCTCACTCAAATCTTGACCGGTAAACTTACCCAACCAACCCAAGTCATCATTAAATGTAATCAGACCTTTCAAATAATAGGCGTAATCAAGATTAGCGTTTCCTTGATGCAGCTTGATAAAGCGATCAATTGCAACCAGTGCTTGAGCTTGTTCTTGAGCCTTCCAGTAACAATATGCGGCATTTATTTGAGCTTGCTGTGAATAAGGGCCAAAAGGGAAGCGTGCCTCTAGCTTGTCAAAATATTTTCCGCACTTGGCAAAGTCACCTTCGTTAAGTTTCTCGGTTGCCTCAGAATACAGTTTCGCCTCTGACCAAATATCGGTGTCATCTTTAGATCCATCGCTACCAGCACAGCCACCCAGAATTACCACTGCAAGAAAGAGGGAAATTAGTAGGAGGATTGACCTTTTAAATGAATGGAGGCCATTTTTTTGTGAGGAAGAATTCCCGGTAAGCCTTAAACTGGGGTCTGATATTAAGTCGGACATAACTGAAAGGCTCTCTAAGCGTGGCATTGCCGCAAACTCCTGAATCGAATCCAGTTGATTATATCGATGATGAGGATTTCATCTCCCTAGACATTCCTATGGAAATGGCTGGTGAACGCTTGGATAAGGTACTGGCAGGATCTTTGCCTGATTATTCTCGGAATCGCTTGAAGGCATGGGTTGAGGCTGGGGCTGTTATGGTGGACGGGAAAGTGACTAAAGCGCGATATTTGCTGCATGGGGGCGAAAGTATTAAGGTATTTCCACAAGAAATGCCAGAACAATACGCTTTTAGTCCAGAAGAGATCCCTTTAGATGTGGTCTATGAGGATGAGTCTTTGATTGTGGTGAATAAACCTCCTGGCCTCGTAGTTCACCCGGCGGCTGGCAACTGGTCCGGAACTCTATTAAACGGTCTTTTGTTTCGTTATCCTGAGCTTAAACTCCTGCCGAGGGCTGGAATTGTGCACAGGTTGGATAAAGATACCTCTGGCTTGATGGTGGTTGCCAGAACATCTCAGGCTCAAACTGCGCTGGTGCGCCAACTGCAAGATCGTACAGTGGGTCGCCGCTACCTAGCTTGGGTGTGGGGTGATGCACCAAGCCAAGGCAAGGTTTTGGCTTCGGTTGGTCGAGATCAACGAGATCGCCTCAAAATGGCTGCAGGAAGCCCTCAAGGTAAGCCTGCTGCCACTTTATTCCGACGCCTCGCCAGGGGTTTTATAGGAGAGTCCCCTGTTGCGCTATTGGAGTGTCGTCTTGAGACGGGGCGTACCCATCAAATACGGGTTCACCTAGAGTCTCTTGGATTCCCTCTGATTGGAGATCCTGTTTATCGCAAAAAGACGCCCGGCGCAGCTAAAAATCTAACATTTAACCGCCAAGCTTTACATGCTTTTGCGCTCAGTCTTCAGCATCCAGCAAAGAATGAAGTGGTAACTTGGTTTCGCCTGCCTCCGCGTGACTTAATAGATCTATTGCCAGAATTAGGCATGAATGAAGAGGTTTTGCCCAAAGAGGTCGCGCTAATGGCATCCATTAAAAATGAGTCTCGCCCATGAGTTTTATTTCACCAGAGTGGCAAGCACCTCAGTCAATTAAGACTTTAGTAAGCACCCGTAAGGGAGGCATTAGTCAGCATCCTTACGACACCTTAAATCTTAGTGATCATGTTGGCGATCAAGCTGCAGACGTTTTAGCAAACCGCGCCATTTTCACTAAACAGCTTCCCACTGAACCCCTGTGGCTAAAGCAAACGCACGGAACTGTTGTGAGCACCCCAGAGAGCAGACTTATTAGTCAGAGCAAAGAAATTTCTGCAGATGCAGCTGTTACTAACCTCCCTAACGAGGTTTTGGTCATTATTACGGCAGACTGCTTGCCCATTCTTTTTACAAACTCCGTTGGTACCGTTGTTGGCGCAGCTCACGCGGGATGGAGAGGGCTTTGCAGTGGCGTGCTTGAAAATACTGTGAATGAGCTCCTAAAACTCACTGGTGATAAAAATCCGGCAAATTTGATGGCATGGCTGGGGCCGGCAATTGGCCCAGACGCATTTGAGGTTGGTGAAGATGTGGTGTCTGCGTTTGCTGATACTGGGATCGCTCTTAATTCAAATTCATTTAAGGCAATCCCTAGTAAAACGGGGAAGTACCTGGCGAATATTTATCAATTGGCCATGGGGCATCTCGAGGCTTGTGGCGTAGGATTTATTGCTGGAGGGATATATTGCACCGTCAGGGATCAAGAGCAGTTTTTTTCCTATCGTCGCGATGGTCAAACTGGCAGATTTGCCTCAGCAATCTGGATTTCAAAATAGATTTGATGTGGCTTATAGGGGGAATTGCTAAATTACCCTTAGGGCTAGGGTATTTGCGTATAACCCTCCAGTGCTTAAGGGCGGAGAATGTTTCCATCTAATTGAAGAGATTACTATGTTAGCAGGCATGAATACCGGTGCAACGCCGTCTTTGGCGCCGCACCATATGGCGTTAATTCCGCCAGAGCGCTTATCTGAAATTCAAAAACAATATTTCACGGAGCTGGCGCACATTGCAACCAATCCTGAAGCGATTGAAGTAAAAGATCGACGCTTTGCTGGCAAAGCATGGCATTCCTCTTGGAGCAAAGTTATTGCGGCTACTTATCTGCTCAACTCGAAGCATTTAATGGATTTAGCAAAAGCAGTTGAGACAGATGAGAAGTCAAAACAAAAAATTCTGTTTACTACTGAGCAAATGATTGATGCGCTTTCACCATCAAACTTTATAGCGACAAATCCAGAAGTGCTAGAGAGCATTATTAGCTCCCAAGGGCAATCCATTCAAAAAGGAATTGTGAACTTATTGGGGGATATGAAAAAAGGCAAGGTCTCACAAACAGATGAGTCCGCTTTTGAGGTGGGTAAAAATATTGCCACAACAGAAGGTCATGTGGTGTTCCGCAATGAGTTATTTGAGCTCATTCAATACACACCCTTAACTGAACAAGTATTTGAGCGTCCTTATTTGATGGTGCCACCATGCATCAACAAGTATTACATTCTGGATTTGCAGCCTGATAACTCGGTGGTTCGCCACATGGTAAGCCAAGGTCATACCGTTTTTTTAGTGTCCTGGAAAAATCCTGACTCCTCCATGGCTCAAGTCAGCTGGGATGATTACGTCGGCAAAGGCGTTATCAAAGCAATAGATGTTGTTAAAGAGATTTCTGACGCCAAGCAAATTAATATTTTGGGGTTCTGCGTTGGCGGCACCTTAACTAGTTCTGCATTGGCTGTGCTGGCCGCTCGAGATGAGCATCCGGCTGCAAGCTTGACGCTGCTAACGACCCTATTAGACTTTACGGATACTGGCATTCTGGATGTCTTTATTGATGAAGGCATGGTCGAAATGCGAGAGAACAGTATTGGCGGCAAAGGTGGTCAATACGGAATGATGTCCGGATTGGACTTAGGTAATACCTTCTCTTTCTTACGCCCCAACGATCTTGTATGGAACTATGTTGTTGAGAACTACCTTAAAGGCAACTCACCACCGCCATTTGATTTACTCTATTGGAATGGAGACTCTACAAATTTACCTGGCGCGATGTACTGCTGGTATCTACGCCACACCTATTTACAAAATGATTTAGTCAAGCCTGACAAGGTTAAGATTTGTGGTGAGAAGGTCGATCTAGGAAAAATTAAGTGTCCGGCTTATTTGTATGCATCACAAGAAGATCATATTGTTCCTTGGCATTCCGCTTATGAATCAACCCATATTCTTCAGGGTAAAAACCGCTTTGTTCTTGGTGCGTCTGGTCACATTGCCGGCGTGATTAATCCACCAGCTAAAAATAAGCGTTATTACTTTGAAAATAGCAAGATTGCGCCAACGGCTGATGCGTGGTTGAAGGGTGCTAAGCAGATACCAGGAAGTTGGTGGCCCGATTACACCAAATGGCTAGAACAATTTGCAGGTAAGAAAAAACCAGCCAGCAACAATTTTGGAAATGCTAAATATAAAAAGATGGAAGCAGCGCCAGGTGTTTATGTCAAAGAAAAAGCAACGCCGGAACTGAAGTAACAAGAAACTGAACTAACAACTAACGAAGGTTTTAAAAGGGGAAAGTAATGTCTCAAAAAGTCGCATATGTAACTGGTGGTATGGGTGGTATTGGTACCGCTATCTGTCAACGCCTTGCTAAAGATGGCTTTAAGGTGATTGCTGGTTGTGGTCCAAACTCACCACGAAAAGATCGTTGGATCACTGAGCAAAAAACGCTCGGCTATGACTTTATCGCTTCTGAGGGTAACGTTTCTGACTGGGATAGTACGGTTGCTGCCTTTGACAAGGTAAAGGCTGAAGTGGGTCGTGTGGATGTATTGGTAAATAATGCCGGTATTACGCGTGATAGCGTATTTCGTAAAATGACTCCAGAGGCTTGGAAGGCCGTTATTGATACCAACCTGAATTCCTTGTTTAACGTGACCAAACAAGTTATTGATGGCATGGTTGAGAATAATTGGGGTCGAATTATCAATATTTCATCCGTGAATGGCCAAAAGGGTCAATTTGGTCAGGCTAACTATTCCACCGCTAAAGCGGGTTTACATGGCTTTACGATGGCCCTTGCACAAGAGGTAGCTACCAAGGGCGTCACAGTCAATACAGTCTCTCCTGGTTACATCGGAACAGATATGGTTAAGGCTATTCGTGAGGATGTTCTGGAAAAGATTGTTGCTGGCATTCCTGTTAAGCGTTTAGGTACGCCTGAGGAAATTGCTTCTATTTGCTGTTGGATTGCTTCTGATGATGGTGGCTATGCGACTGGTGCAGACTTCTCATTAAACGGTGGTATTCATACGGGTTAATATTGCGCTGCAGCAATCAATGTAGATCATGTAGTACGCAACATAGCGTATTTACCTTTTGATAAAACTAAGGATAAACTACACTGATGTTGCGATGCAGTAAAGAGTAAGGATAAAAATGGTAACCCGCGCTAAACGAGCTGGTGAAGATCGGCTCATCAAGAAGTATCCCAATCGTCGTCTTTACGATACCCAAACAAGTACGTATGTCACTTTGTCTGACATCAAGAGCTTAGTCATGGGAAATGAAGTCTTCAAAGTGGTCGACGCTAAAACTGAAGAGGATTTAACCCGCAATATTTTGTTGCAAATCATTCTTGAGGAAGAGGCTGGAGGCGCACCAGTCTTCTCAACGCAGATGCTTTCTCAAATCATTCGCTTTTATGGAAACTCCATGCAAGGTTTGATGGGAAATTATCTTGAAAAGACCATGCAGTCTTTTGTGGATATTCATAACAAGCTTGGTGATCAAACCAGAGGCCTTGGCGCTGGAAGTACTCCCGAAGCTTGGTCGCAAATGATGAATCTGCAAAATCCACTCATGCAGGGCCTCATGGGAAACTACATGGAGCAGAGCAAAGATCTCTTCATTAAGATGCAAGAGCAAGTTCAGAGCTCACAAAATATTTTCGGAAACTTCCCGTTTTCACCTAAGCCCAATAAAGCTGAAAAAGAATAGTTGTGGCCGGAAAAATTGGATTTGTATCCTTAGGCTGTCCTAAGGCGCTGGTAGATTCGGAGCTGATTCTGACGCAGTTGAGTGCTGAAGGTTACGAGACTGCTAAAGACTATTCAGGCGCAGACCTCGTTGTTGTAAATACCTGTGGTTTTATTGATTCAGCAGTAGAAGAGAGTCTCTCTGCCATTGGAGAAGCCTTAGCTGAAAATGGTAAGGTGATTGTGACTGGTTGCTTAGGTGCCAGAAAAAATGCTGATGGTAGTGACTTGATTTCTAGCATTCACCCTAAGGTACTTGCAGTAACTGGTCCGCATGCTACCGATGAGGTAATGCAGGCAATTCACTTGCATTTACCTAAACCACACGATCCATTCACAGACTTAGTACCACCTACGGGTGTCAAGCTTACGCCCAAGCATTACGCCTATCTCAAAATTAGCGAGGGTTGTAACCATCGCTGTACTTTTTGCATCATTCCCAATATGCGTGGTGATCTCGTGTCGCGGCCGATTGGTGAGGTGCTGCTTGAAGCTAAGCGATTATTTGAGTCTGGCGTTAAGGAGCTGCTCGTTGTCTCACAAGATACCAGTGCTTATGGCGTTGATATTCAATATCGCACTGGCTTTTGGGATGGTAAGCCAGTGAAAACCAAGATGTTTGATTTGGTTACCGCTTTAAATCAAATTGCTAGAGAGCATCAAGCATGGGTGCGATTGCATTATGTTTACCCATATCCACATGTTGATGATGTTTTACCTTTGATGGCGGAGTTCTCAGAACATGGATATGGCGTTCTCCCTTATTTGGATATTCCACTGCAACATGCACATCCAGATGTTCTCAAGCGCATGAAGCGTCCTGCTAGTGGAGAAAAGAATTTAGAGCGTATTCTGGCTTGGCGTGAAGCCTGTCCTGATTTAGTGATTCGCAGCACTTTTATTGCTGGCTTTCCTGGCGAAACTGAGGAAGAATTTGAATACCTCCTCAATTTCTTAGATGAAGCACAAATTGATAGGGCGGGTTGTTTTGCTTATTCCCCAGTAGAAGGTGCGACTGCCAATCAATTAGATAACCCAGTTCCAGACAGTATTCGTGAAGAACGCCGTGCCAGATTTATGGCTAAAGCAGAAGATATCTCCATTAAGCGACTGTCTAAAAAATTAGGCAAGCGTATTCAGGTCATTATTGATCGAGTCGATAATCAGGGTGGAATTGGCCGAAGCATTAGTGATGCCCCCGAAATCGATGGTCTTGTAAGGGTTTTGGCTCCTAGCAAGCCTTCTAAGCGCTATCGCGTCGGCGACATTATCCGGGCAACCGTTGTAGGCACCCAAGGGCATGACCTAATAGCCGAAACTTGAGAAATACAATAAAAAACAGTAGTTGGATTACTTATTTAGCACTGATTTACTACGAGGTTGGCCTAATAATTTGGCTTAGCAAAGGGGATTGATATGAGTCGTGATGTCGTTGTCTTAAGTGCAGTTCGTTCCGCAATTGGCACCTTTAATGGTGCCCTCAGTAGCTTTGAGCCTTCCGAGCTCGGCGGGATTGTGATGAAAGAGGCGGTTGCGCGCTCTGGTGTTGATCCAGCGTTGATCAATTATGTGACTGTTGGCAACACTATCCCTACGGATAGCCGCTACGGCTATGTTGCCCGTGTTGCTTCGATTCAAGCCGGCTTACCAATGGAATCTGTGGCTATGGCATTGAATCGTTTGTGTAGCTCAGGTTTGCAAGCAATTGTTACAACTGCGCAGCAAATCATGTTGGGCGATTGTGAATACGGTGTTGGCGGTGGCGTTGAAGTAATGTCACGCGGTATGTACGGCTCACCTGCAATGCGCAGTGGTGCGCGCATGGGCGATACCAAGATGATTGACTTGATGGTAGGAATATTAACGGACCCATTTGGTGTTGGCCATATGGGTGTTACCGCTGAAAATCTTGTTGAGAAATGGAAGTTGACCCGCGAAGAACAGGATGCATTGGCAGTGGAGTCCCATCGCCGTGCAGCAAATGCTATCAAGGAAGGTCGTTTTAAATCTCAAATCGTTCCAATCACAATTAAAACTCGTAAGGGTGATGTCGTATTTGATACCGATGAGCATGTCAAGCCAGATACCACTATGGAAACGCTAGGTAAGATGAAGGCTGTGTTCAAAAAAGAAGGTGGTTCTGTTACGGCAGGTAACGCTTCAGGCATTAATGATGGTGCTGCATTCTTTGTATTAGCTGATGCTGAAACGGCCAAGAAGGCTGGTCATAAGCCTATCGCTCGCTTAGTTTCTTATGCTGTAGCTGGTGTGCCAAATCACATCATGGGCGAAGGTCCAATACCTGCAACAAAGATTGCTCTTGAGCGTGCTGGTCTTAAATTAGATCAAATCGATGTGATTGAATCTAATGAGGCATTCGCAGCTCAAGCTTTGGCGGTCACTAAAGGTTTAGGCTTAGATCCGGCCAAGACAAACGTAAATGGTGGCGCTATTGCATTGGGGCACCCGATTGGTTGCTCTGGCGCGGCGATTGCTACAAAAGCGATTCATGAACTCCATCGCGTTCAAGGTAAGTATGCATTGGTAACAATGTGTATTGGTGGTGGTCAAGGTATCGCCACTATTTTTGAGCGCCTCTGAGCGCTTTAATAGAAATCATTCCCCTGATTTCTTGGGTTAAAACTTAAGAGATCAGGAGCAAAGCAGCATCCAAGCCGACTCGGTCAAAAGCCGCGTCGGCTTTTTCTTTTACAACCGGCTTTGCTTTATAGGCTACGCTGATACCTGAACCATTCATCATGATCAAATCATTTGCGCCATCACCCATCGTAATGGCATTCGCCTTAGTGCAGCCCAAGCGTAAACAAGCTGCATCTAGATGCGCTGCTTTAGCTGCGCCATCCACAATATCTCCGAGTACTTTACCGGTGAGCTTGCCATCAATAATTTCAAGGGTGTTGGCTTGGGTTTGCTTAAAGCCTAGTTGTTCTCTGAGTTTTTCGGTAAAGAAGGTAAAACCGCCGGAGACAAGCAGGGTGTATAAGCCACGTTCATTGGCGCTTGCTAAAAGCTCAACAGCTCCAGGATTAGGGCGTAAACGCTCGCGATAAACTGACTCAAGAGCATCCGCCTGTACACCCTCAAGAAGAGCAACGCGTCTTCTCAGGCTTTCTTTAAAGTCTTTAATCTCACCACGCATAGTAGCCTCAGTAATTTGCGCAACAGCAGATTTTTTGCCTGTGAAATCAGCAATCTCATCTATACATTCAATATTAATGAGCGTGGAGTCCATATCCATAGCTAAAACTTTTATATCTTGCACAACCAGATCAGATCTCAAAAAGCAAAGATCGGCATCATGGTTTGCGGCAATGTTGCGTAGCTGCTCACGTTGGCTCATATCTAGAGGTGAATTAGATTCATAACGCTCTACAAAATAGTTGCCATTGCTCGTTTGCTCGCCAATAGTATGCAAAGAGACTTCATATTTGAGCGCTTGATCTTTTAAGGAGAAGATTAACTTCTCTGAAAGAGGGGCTTTAGATAGAGCGACAAGGACTTGGTGTTTGCGCATGACTTAATAATAATCGGATGATTAGATGATGAGATTGTTAACTTGCTATAGCAGTGCTTAAAACTGCAGATTCATTAAGGCGCCGTAGGATATTGCGAATAGCATCAAGACGCTGCTCAAGCTTCTCAAACTCACGGTCTTTTTGTGGCAGTACTTTTAACTTATCTTGGCCATTGAGTTGAATATATTTCGAAGACTGAATTAATTGAATAATCTTCATTGGATCAATCGGTGGATTCGGTATAAATTGAATCTGAATAGAAGCAGGGGTTGCGTCAATCTTTTTGATGCCAAAGCCTAACATTTCTAGACGCAGACGATGAGTCTCATAAAAAGACTTGGCTTGATCGGGAAGATCACCAAAGCGATCAACCAGTTCTTCACGTAAGCCCATTAATTCTGAGAAGTCATGTGTACTGGCAAAGCGCTTATATAAAGATAGGCGCTCATGAACATCAGGACAATAATCTTCGGGTAGCAGGGCGGGCACACCGAGATTAACGTCGGTCGTTGCTTGCAATGGCGAGAGTAAATCGGGTTCCTTGCCACTACGCAGAGATTTTACGGCTCGGTTAAGCATTTCGGTGTAAAGCTGAAAACCAATCTCATGAATTTCTCCAGATTGCTTATCGCCCAACACTTCACCAGCTCCGCGAATCTCCAAGTCATGCATCGCTAAGTAGAAGCCAGATCCGAGCTCCTCCATGGCCTGAATAGCATTGAGGCGCAACTGCGCTTGCTTGCTGAGTGCTTCAGGATCAGGTACTAACAAATATGCATATGCCTGGTGATGAGAGCGTCCAACGCGGCCACGTAATTGATGTAGTTGTGCCAAACCAAATTTATCGGCGCGATGCATGATGATGGTATTAGCGGTTGGTACGTCAATACCCGTTTCAATGATAGTTGTACACAACAAGATATTGGTACGCTGAGTAACAAACTCACGCATGACCGATTCAAGCTCACGCTCATGCATTTGTCCATGAGCAACGCTAATGCGGGCTTCGGGAATGAGTTCCTGTAAAGCGTGTTTACGATTCTGGATCGTTTCTACTTCGTTATGCAGAAAATAAACCTGACCACCTCGTTTAATCTCACGTAATACTGCTTCACGAATGACACCATCACCTTCGCGACGTACAAAAGTTTTAATGGCAAGGCGCTTTTGAGGGGCTGTAGCAATAATCGAGAACTCACGTAGTCCTTCCATGGCCATGCCTAGGGTTCTTGGAATTGGTGTGGCGGTCAGAGTCAAGATATCTACCTCGGCACGGAGTGCCTTAAGGGCGTCTTTTTGGCGCACACCAAAGCGATGTTCCTCATCGACGATCACCAATCCTAAATTAGCGAATTTCGTTTCTTTGGAGAGTAGTTTGTGGGTACCAATAATGATATCTGCCTCACCTTTGGCTATGGCTTCTAAGGAAGCATTAATTTCTTTTGTGGTTTTAAAGCGAGAGAGTTCAACAATACGTACTGGCCAATCTGCAAACCGATCCTTCCAGGTGGCTACGTGTTGTTCAGCAAGTAAGGTTGTGGGAGCCAAAATAGCTACTTGTTTACCGCCCATTACAGCAATGAAGCTGGCTCGCAGCGCCACTTCTGTTTTGCCAAATCCAACATCTCCACAAACCAAGCGATCCATTGGTGTACCACTAGTCATATCACCAATAACGGCAGTAATGGCATTAGCTTGGTCTGGCGTTTCTTCAAAGCCAAAGCTCTCTGCAAAAGCTGCATAGTCATGAGCGGAAAATTCAAATGCATGACCCTTACGAATAGCTCTAGCTGCATATAAGCCCAATAATTCAGCGGCAGTATCTCGAATTTGCTGAGCAGCTTTGCGCCTAGCCTTATCCCATTGGCCAGATCCAAGTTGATGCAGCGGTGCTGAATCAGGATCTGAGCCAGCGTAGCGGGTTACCATTTGCAGTTGCTGTACAGGGACGTATAAGGTGGCGTCACCGGCATATTGAAGATGAAGAAATTCTTCGAAAATCGGCCCTTCTTTTGGTGGCGCTAAATTGAGAAGCACTAAACCTTGGTAGCGCCCGATACCATGCTCGGCGTGGACTACCGGATCACCAATCTTGAGTTCGGATAGATCCTTAAATAACATATCAGGGTCAGCATTCTCAATCGCCTTGCCTTTACGCCTATGCCTTGCTGTAGTGGTGAATAGCTCTGCTTCAGTAATAATCAGCAAATTTTCAGCTGGCCAAGAAAATCCATTAAAGAGTGGAGCGGTAACTAAGCCAAATAAAGAATCGTTCTTAATAAAATCTGCAATGCTATCAAAGCCTTCTGGCTTAAGCGGGTAAAGGAGCTCTCCATCTAAGCCAGCAACCGAATTGCTTTCATCAAAGAGTTGGCGAATGGATTCTTTTCGTCCGGCACTATCGCTACAAATTAATACGCGAACTTTTTCTGTTGCAACGACTTTCCGCAGAAGATGAATCGGATCAGTGTCGCGGCGATGTACAGCAATATCGGGTACAGCAAGAAATTGACTTTTTTCTGTACTTTCTTTTTCAAGCGTTAGACGTGCGTAGGGTTTGGCCGTTGTAAAAAATTCATCCGCATCTAGAAACAGCTCTTTTGGCGGAAGAATTGGACGATCTAAATCGTGCTTAAGAAATTCATATCGAGAGAGAGTATCTTTCCAGAAACCTTTGATGGCTTCTTCGGCGTCACCAATGTTTACAAGCCAAACAGGATCACCAGAGCGCGGGAAGTAATCAAAGAGATTAGATCTTTCCTCAAAGAACAGGGGGAGATAGGATTCGATACCGGCGCTAGGTATTCCTAGGTTGGCATCTTTATAAATAGAGCAGCGGCTAGGATCCCCTTCAAATACTTCCCTCCAGCGTCCCCTGAATGCCGTACGCGAGGCATCATCAAAAGGAAATTCATGACCAGGCAGAAGGCGAACCTCTTTAACGGGGTAGAGGCTACGCTGAGTATCCGGATCAAATGCACGAATTTGCTCAATCTCATTACCAAATAAATCCAAGCGATATGGCAGAGTGGATCCCATCGGAAAAAGATCAAATAGACCGCCACGAATACTGTATTCACCTGGACGCATTACCGCGCTAACAGGGTCATAGCCTGCTTGTTGTAGTTGCAGTTTTAAAGCAGCCTCATTGAGTTTGTCGCCTTGCTTGAAGAAAAAGGTATGGCCCGATAAAAAGTCTGGTGGACCAAGTCTTTGAAGGGCAGTAGTAACAGGCACCAACACAATATCGCAACTACCGTTCAGTAATTCATAAAGGGTAGCTAAACGTTCTGAGACTAAATCTTGGTGCGGTGAAAAATGATCGTAAGGAAGAATTTCCCAGTCCGGTAGGAGTCTAGTTTTTAGTTGTGGTGCAAAAGCCGGAATTTCCTCCAGCAACCGTTGGGCTTCCTGGGCTTGAGCACAGAAAATCACCATGACTGAGAACTGGTCTAGATGACGAAGTGCGGTTTGGGCTATTAATGCTGCATCAGATGAACCAACTAGCCCCGAAAAGGTAAAGCGCTGCCCAGCCCGCGGAGCGGGTATAGGGGGTGCTAGATTTAATGCGTCAGACATCTAGGCTCATTATAGAATCAGGTATGGCTTCAGGAAATCATTCCACCAAGCGCTACCATGCGCTTTTACCAACCGCGGGCACTGGCTCTCGCTTGGGTGGCGAATTGCCCAAGCAATTCCAGCTTTTAGCGGGCAAGCCGATGGTTTCTTATGCCTTAAAAGCTTTTAATGAGACATCTCGGATTGAATCAACCTGGATTGGTGTGAGCCCTGGTTTTATCGATAATCCCGTGTTTCAGAAAATCACCATTCCCGGGGTGAATATTCATTTCGTTCCGACAGGTGGTCCGACTCGGCAAGAAACCGTTCTAAATACCTTGGCTGCAATGTTGAAGTCTGGTATTGCTGAGGATGATTGGATACTGGTCCATGACGCAGCCCGGCCAGGTATTACCTCACAATTGATTAATAAATTAATTGATTCTGTTCAAGATTCAAGCTCTGGGGGTATTTTGGCTGTGCCTCTGGCTGATACCTTAAAGCAAGCTGATTTAGATTCGGTAATCGCAGGGAATATTCCACACTCAGAGAGAACCATTCCACGTGAGCATCTGTGGCAGGCGCAAACCCCGCAGATGTTTGGCTTAAAGCAATTGCATAATGCCTTAGAAAATGCTATTCGTCTTGAGGCAGATGTTACCGATGAAGCGAGTGCCATTGAATTGGCTGGAGCCAAACCTCTCTTAATAGAGGGTGCTGCGCGTAACTTTAAAGTGACGCATCCTGCCGATTGGGATTTGATGCAATTGCTTTTAAGTTCAAGCGCCAAATAAATAAAGATCCTATATGACTCACGCAAACTCTCACATTCCGCAATTTCGAATTGGCCAGGGCTATGATGTGCATGCGCTGGTGACCGATCGCAAACTGATTTTGGGTGGCGTACATGTGCCCTATGAAAAAGGTCTTTTAGGACACTCGGATGCGGATGCACTTTTACATGCATTAACAGATGCCTTGCTTGGTGCAGCTGGACTAAATGATATTGGGCAGCTGTTTCCAGACACAGACCCCCAGTTTAAGGATATGGATAGCCGTATTTTGCTTCGAGCCGCCTTACAAAAGGTCCAGGCAGCAGGTTTTCAGGTTGGTAACGTCGATGCCACAATAATTTGTCAGAAGCCAAAATTGGCCGATTTCTTACCTGAAATGGTCTGCAATATTGCTGCTGATTTGGCTGTTACCCCAAGCCATGTCAATCTCAAGGCTAAGACAAATGAATCTCTCGGCCATTTAGGCAGAGGCGAGGGTGTTGCTGTACATGCGGTCGCTTTGCTCTACAGGGCCTAAAAGATCCTCTAAAACCCTAGGCATTGTAGAATTACGGTCTTTAGAGTGAAGTCTAGGCTTGGCAGTTTGCGGATATTCGCGAGGATGGCGAAATTGGTAGACGCACCAGGTTTAGGTCCTGACGCCAGAAATGGTGTGGGGGTTCGAGTCCCCCTCCTCGCACCACAAGATTGCTTCTTGGCTTGGACTTCACATTTCCAGATCTTCAATTAAGAGACGAGAATTGCTGTGCAGATAGAAAATTTAGGTTCACTAGACCGCAAAATGACTTTGGAATTCGCTCGTGCCGATTTGGCAAAAGCGCGTGAGGCCCGTTTGGCCAAAGTTGGTAAGACCATGAAAATGGCTGGCTTTCGTCCTGGCAAGGTTCCAAAAAATCTCGTTGAAAAACAACATGGTATGCAAGTAGATTTTGAGCTGCAGTTTGATAAAGCCGCTGAACTCTTTTATGAACACGCTCAAAAAGAGGGTGTTGCTTTGGCTGGTCAACCACGCCTCGAGCCTAAGAGCGAAATTGATGCTGACAAGGTTATCTTTGATGCCTTCTTCGAAGTGTTGCCAGAGGTCAAGATTGGTGACTTTAGCAAGGCCGAAGTAACTAAGTACACAACCGAAATTGGTGAAGCTGAGGTTGATCGCGCCTTAGATGTTTTACGTAAACAACAAGTTCACTACCACCCACGCGGTGAGGCTGGCGCCCATGGCGATGGCGGCTCTAACACTGCTGCGCAGAATGGTGACCAAGTGGTTATCGATTTCATTGGCAAGATCGATGGCGTTGAATTTGCTGGTGGCAAAGCAGAAAACTTTGAGTATGTACTGGGCGAAGGTCGTATGCTTCCTGAGTTTGAGGCTGCAACTTTAGGCCTTAAGGCTGGTGAAAGTAAATCTTTCCCATTAAGCTTCCCAGCGGATTATCACGGTAAAGATGTTGCAGGCAAAACTGCTGAGTTCACTATCACTGTGAAATCAGTCAATTGGCCTCATCTTCCCGCTGTCGATGATGCATTCGCACTATCCTTAGGTGTTGCTGAAGGTGGCGTTGCCAAAATGCGTGCTGAAGTAAAGGAAAATTTAGATCGCGAAGTTAGGCGTCGCATTACTTCTTTATTAAAAAATGAAGTCATGGATAAGCTTAATAGTTTGTGTGAACTTGATGTACCTAAATCTTTAGTTGCTTCAGAGCAAGAGCGATTGGTTGAAGGCGCTCGCCAAGACTTAATCCAGCGTGGCGTTCCAAATGCAAAAGACGCTCCAATTCCTGCAGAGATTTTTGCTGAACAGGCCTCTAAACGGGTCCGCCTTGGCTTAATCCTAAGCGAATTAGTGAAGAAGCAAAACTTGGCTGCTACTGCCGATCAAATCAAGGCTGAAATTGATGAGCAGGCTGCTACTTACGAAGATCCAAAAGAGGTGGTTCGTTGGTTTTACAGTAATCCAAGCCGTTTAAAGGATATTGAAAACCTTGTGCTTGAGGACAATGTCATCAAATTCTTCGCGTCGCAAGCCAAGGTAAGCGATAAAGCTGTAAGCTTTGAAGAGCTTAGCAAGCTAAACTAAAGAAGTTATTTATCCACCCTTAAGAGGTTTCAAAATGATCCAAAATCATTCTCAGTCTGAAAATTTAGAACCCAAAGGCTTAGGTTTGGTTCCTATGGTGATTGAAACCTCAGGAAGAGGTGAGCGTGCTTACGATATCTACTCAAGATTATTGCGTGAGCGAGTAGTCTTCTTGGTTGGCGAAGTCAATGACCAAACTGCTAATTTAGTAATTGCACAGTTACTCTTTCTGGAGAGTGAAAACCCAGATAAAGAAATTTCTCTGTATATTAATTCTCCCGGTGGTTCAGTTTCAGCTGGTCTAGCTATTTACGACACAATGCAATTTATTAAGCCCCATGTGAGCACACTATGTATGGGCATGGCTGCGAGTATGGGCGCATTTTTGTTATGCGCTGGCGAAAAAGGGAAGCGCTATGCGTTACCAAATTCACGCGTCATGATTCACCAGCCATTAGGCGGTGCACGGGGTCAAGCCTCTGATATCGAGATTCAAGCACGCGAGATTTTGTACTTACGTGAGCGCCTCAACAAAATCTTGGCTGATCGCACTGGGCAGTCAATCGAAACAATCGCTAAAGATACTGATCGTGACAACTTCATGTCTGCAGATCAGGCACAAGAATATGGCTTAATCGACAAAGTTATCGATAAGCGTCCTTGATACAACATTAGACTACTACCTTGAGCGACTCTAACACTACTAATACTGCAGACAAAATTCTGCATTGCTCTTTCTGTGGCAAGAGCCAGAATGAAGTTAAGAAACTCATTGCCGGCCCATCTGTATTTATCTGCGATGAGTGTATCGATCTATGTACCGATATTATTCAAGAAGAAATTGCCAAGCTTCCCAAAGAAGAGGGGGATGATTCATTACCAACTCCTCACCAAATTCGTGAGAACCTCGATCAGTATGTCATTGGTCAAGATCATGCCAAGAAAACTCTAGCGGTAGCTGTTTATAACCACTACAAGCGCTTGCAGCATTTGCCTAAGCCAAAAAAAGAGAAGCTAGATAAGGATGGCAAGCCTCTAGAAGCTTCTGACAAGAAAGAATCTAAGCTTCCAGCTAAGGCCATGGTTGACGGTGTTGAACTGGCTAAGAGCAATATTTTGCTAATTGGTCCAACCGGTTCAGGTAAAACATTGTTAGCGCAAACATTAGCGCGCATGTTGGATGTGCCATTTGTGATGGCTGATGCAACTACATTAACTGAAGCTGGTTATGTTGGTGAAGATGTCGAAAACATTATTCAAAAATTATTGCAAGCTTGCGACTACAATGTCGAAAAAGCACAGCGCGGCATTGTTTATATCGATGAGATAGACAAGATCTCTCGTAAATCTGACAACCCATCGATTACACGAGATGTGTCAGGTGAAGGTGTTCAACAGGCACTGTTAAAGTTGGTCGAGGGAACAATGGCTTCTGTTCCCCCTCAAGGTGGCAGAAAGCATCCTAACCAAGATTTCTTGCAAGTCGACACGACTAATATTTTGTTTATTTGCGGTGGTGCATTTGATGGCCTCGAAAAGGTCATTCAGCAACGTACTGCTAAAACTGGTATTGGCTTTAATGCAACCGTTCCAGGCAAAGATGATCGTGGCGTAAGCGATCTGTTGATTGAGGTTGAGCCAGAGGATTTGATTAAGTTTGGCTTGATTCCTGAGTTGATCGGCCGTTTACCCGTAGTTGCCACTTTAGCCCAATTGGATGAGGCTGCCTTAATTCAGATTTTGACTGAGCCTAAAAATGCTTTAGTTAAGCAGTATCAAGCCTTATTGACCATGGAAGGCTCTGAGCTAGAAGTTCGTTGCGAGGCTCTTTCTGCTATTGCTAAGAAGGCGATTGCCCGCAAGACTGGTGCTCGAGGCCTCAGATCAATTCTTGAGGGGTCTTTGATGGATGTAATGTATGACTTGCCATCCCTCAAAAATGTCCAAAAGGTGGTTATCGACGAAAGCAGCATTTCCGAAGGCGGAAAACCACTTTTGGTCTACAAACAAGATGAGGAACAATCAGATTTGAGTAAAAAAGCCTAAATTTTTAGGGTTTTCGCTATTTTTGGGGCATTTTTGCCCCTTTTTTGTCTTTTTACTCCTTGTTTTTCTCTAAAGTCTACCCATATAGGTAGTATGCTTCTCATGAATAATGTCTTTATTTAGTGGCTATTGATTTAATTGACACTAATCAAGAGTTTTGAGGTTTGATTACTTTGGAGGATTTGCCCTATGCCTGGCCACTTATTATTACCCTCTGAACCCATTCAACTACCCTTACTTCCCTTAAGGGACGTAGTTGTATTTCCTCATATGGTGATTCCACTATTCGTGGGTCGACCAAAATCGATTAAAGCCCTCGAGGCTGCTATGGAGACGGGTAAAAATGTTCTTCTGGTTGCACAAAAGACTGCCGCTAAGGATGAGCCAGTCATAGAGGACCTCTACGAAGTTGGCTGTATTGCCAATATTCTGCAGATGCTCAAGCTACCTGATGGCACTGTCAAAGTGCTCGTTGAGGGTGTGCAGCGCGCTGAAGTGAGTCAAATTGAAGATAGCCTTGGTTACTTCAATTGCGAAGCAACTCCCACTGCGATCAATGTAATTGATGCTCATGAGACGGAAGCTTTGCGACGCGCGATCATGGCGCAGTTTGATCAATACGTAAAGCTCAACAAAAAAGTTCCGCAGGAGATTTTGTCTTCATTGGGCGGTATTGATGATCCTAGTCGCTTGGCAGATACCATTTGCGCTCATTTGCCTGTCAAGCTCGAGCAAAAGCAACGCTTACTTGAAATGACTGATGTTGTCCAACGTTTGGAAAGTCTACTCGCTGATCTTGAGAGTGAGATTGACATTCTTCAAGTGGAAAAGCGTATTCGTGGTCGCGTTAAGCGTCAGATGGAAAAGAGCCAACGTGAGTATTACTTGAACGAACAGGTCAAAGCGATTCAGAAAGAATTGGGTGAGGGTGAAGAGGGTGCTGATCTTGAAGAGCTTGAAAAGCGTATCAAGGCTGCCCGTATGCCTAAGGAAGCATTGAAGAAGGCGGAGTCAGAGCTCAAAAAATTGAAGCTAATGTCACCCATGTCAGCTGAAGCTACTGTGATCCGTAACTTTATTGACACACTAGTAAATTTACCTTGGAAGAAAAAAACCAAGATCAATAACGATCTCACTAATGCTGAAAAAGTATTGGATGAAGACCACTATGGTTTGGATAAGGTTAAAGAACGTATTTTGGAGTACCTCGCAGTTCAACAACGTGTTGATCGTGTCAAAGCTCCGATCCTTTGCTTGGTTGGTCCTCCAGGTGTTGGTAAAACCTCTTTAGGTCAATCGATTGCGCGCGCGACGAATAGAAAGTTTGTACGTATGGCTTTAGGTGGCGTTCGTGATGAATCCGAGATTCGTGGTCACCGTCGTACTTACATCGGCTCTATGCCTGGAAAGATTCTGACCAGTCTGACTAAGGTTGGCGTCCGTAATCCTTTATTCCTATTAGACGAAGTGGATAAGATGGGCATGGATTTTCGTGGCGATCCTGCAAGCGCATTGCTTGAGGTGTTGGATCCGGAGCAAAATCACACTTTCCAGGACCACTATGTAGAGGTCGATTTTGACCTCTCTGACGTGATGTTTGTAGCAACCTCAAATTCGTTGAATATCCCGGGTCCACTATTAGATCGTCTTGAGATTATTCGTTTGGCTGGTTATACAGAAGATGAAAAAACCAGTATTGCCGTGAATTATTTGATTCCAAAACAAATCAAAAACAACGGCTTGAAGAAAGATGAACTCAAGATTGAAGATAGCGCTGTGCGAAACATGATTCGTTACTACACACGTGAAGCAGGCGTTCGTTCTTTGGAGCGTGAAATTAGCAAGATCTGCCGTAAGGTAGTGAAGTTGCTGCTCTTGAAAAAAGAGGCTGCACCTGTGGTCGTTAATGCAGATAACTTAGATAAGTTCCTCTCAGTACGCATGTACGATTTTGGTTTGGCTGGTAAAGAAAATCAGGTGGGTCAGGTTACTGGTTTAGCATGGACTGAAGTAGGCGGTGATTTGCTCACCATTGAAGCTGCTGTAATGCCTGGAAAAGGTGTCATTACTCGCACTGGTTCTATCGGTGATGTGATGAAGGAGTCAGTTGAAGCTGCTCGCACAGTTGTACGTTCAAGGGCAAAACGACTTGGTATAGCTGATGAATCGTTTGAGAAGAAGGATATTCATATTCACTTTCCAGATGGAGCAACACCTAAGGATGGTCCATCTGCAGGTATTGCCATTACCACTGCTTTAGTTTCTGTGTTTACCGGTATTCCGATTCGATCTGATGTTGCCATGACTGGTGAAATCACTTTACGTGGTGAGGTCTTACCGATCGGTGGATTAAAAGAAAAGCTCCTGGCTGCGCACCGTGGCGGTATCAAGCTGGCTTTGATTCCCGAAGAAAACGTAAAGGACCTGATTGATATTCCAGATAACGTTAAAAATTCCATCGAGATTGTTCCAGTTCGCTGGATTGATAAAGTTCTCGAGTTGGCACTAGAACGTATGCCTGAAGCCTTGCCGGATCCAACACCTGAAGAACTTGCTAAAAAGGCTAATGAAGCCAGCAAAGTAAGTGAAAAGACTGCTTCTGCTGACGTTCTTAAACACTAAAAATAGGGTAATTCCCGTTAATCTCACCTCGCTTCCTGAGGCTGGTTTAGCGGGAAATTCACCTCAAGCTAGCGCTTAGGTTACAATTCGAGCTGTAATAATTTGGGGCGCTTAGCTCAGTTGGTAGAGCGTCTGCCTTACACGCAGAATGTCGGGAGTTCGAGCCTCTCAGCGCCCACCAAACTATTATCCAAAATTCTATATAGGCCTACTCAGGCATTTCAATACCCCAACAGCTTCGGCCCTAGTACACTCGTGGTATTGATACTTTTTACTAGCGATCTTTTACATGTTTGATACCGTCCGTAAGCACCAACGTATTTTGCAGTTTGTATTAATGCTTTTGATTGTTCCGTCTTTTGCATTCTTCGGAATCTCAAGTTATTCCAGTTTTTTGGATAAAGAAACGGATCTTGTCAAAGTCAATGGCAAGTCGATTACTGTACAAGAAGTCGATTCTGCCGCAAAGCGTCAGGCAGAGCGTGTTGGCGGTAATGCGCAAATTGCACAAAGCCTTCAATTTAAACAAGCAATTTTGAATGAGCTTTTACAGCAGCGCATCCTTGGATTTGCTGTTAGCAACCTACGATTGCAAGTTGGCAAAGAAGCGCTGATTAGTAGTTTGCAAAATATTCCTCAGATTCGTGCCCTTTATAAGCAGGATGGAAGTTTTGATGACGCGCGATTCAAGCAACTTCTGGCCAGTAATGGCTTGAATGAAGAGCAGTTTTATGCAAGCCAAGCCTTTGATCTCAAAATCAGTCAATTGGTTAACTCTGTAGCTCGTACTGAAATCGGCAGTCCAAAGTTATCTGAAATCGTCTCAACTCTTTATGAGACTGAGCGTCAAGTCCAGGCTTTATTGTTTGATGCTAAGGATTACCTAACTAAGGTCAACCCATCTCAGGAAGAGCTGCAGGCTTTTTATAACTCCAACGCTAAGCTCTTTGAGAGCCCTGAGTATGTTGATGTGGAGTATATAGTCCTCAAAGCTGATCCCAAGGAAGATGCAAAGATTTTTAGTGAAAAGGCTGATCAATTTGCGAATGTGACCTATGACCAGTCGGATAGCCTTAAGCCGGCTGCTGATAAATTAAAGCTCAGCATCCAGACCCAAAAAGAAGTTACTCGCTCAGGTGCAACTGGAGTCTCAAGAGATCACCCATTAGCCAACCCTAAGGTGGTTCAATCCTTGTTTAGTGATGATGCTGTGAAGAATAAGCGCAATATTGAGGCTGTACAAACATCCCCTGGCGTTTTTGTTTCTGCTCGTGTGGCGGTTTTCCATCCGGCGCAGACTTTGCCTTACAAAGATGTTGCTGCAGAAGTGAAGCGTCAAGTTAATCAGCGTATGGCGGAAAAACTTGCTATGAATGCAGCAGCTGATCGTTATGCCGCTTTAGAGAAAGATCCTAAAAGTGCAGCAGGATTTGCTAGTCCTATTTGGGTTTCCCGCAACAAGCCTGCAAACATAGTGGGAGGGGCACTAGATGATGTCATGTCTGTTAGTCCAGATAAATTCCCCGCAGTTATTTCGGTTCAAAATCCGGGTGTAGGTACCATCCTATACCGCGTCGATCAGGTGCGTCAGCCAACTGGTATTGACACAAAGGTTCATAAGGCTCAAGCACAGCAAATTCAAGCCTTAGCAGCTCAGTCTGAATTTGCAGGTTTTATGGCTTATTGGCGTGATGTTGCTGGAGTTAAGGTAATTAACCCGCTTAAGGCATCTTTATCTGGCTCTGGTAGTTAAGCTAAACACCGATAAGCTTATTTGCTCTTCAGTAGCACTTGATATGGGGCCATAGCGCCCCATACGTTTTTTAAGAGAATGCTTTGAGCATTTTCATTTGGATGCATGCGGTCCGCTTGAAAAAAGTTGATGTCGGAGGCGACGTTCTTCAAAAAAAATGGTAACAGCTCAATTTGCTCTTGATGAGCCAACTTTGGATATAGTTCTCGAAATTGTTTGGTGTAATCCTGACCATAGTTCGGTGGAATTTGCATTCCAAATAAGAGAACTTTAGCTCCTGAAGCTTTACTCATTTGAATCATCTTGTGTAAGTTTTTTTCGGATTCTTGTATTGACAGTCCACGTAGCGCGTCATTGGCACCAAGCTCTAACAAAATAATCCCTGGCTTTTTTTGCTCTAAGAGTATCGGTAATCTAGATAAGCCGCCAGAACTGGTTTCCCCGCTAATGCTGGCATTAAAAACAGTCCAGGGGCTAGCATCTTTGCGGAGTTGATCTTCTAAGAGCCTTACCCAGCCTGTTCCACGAACTAATCCATATTCTGCTGAGAGGCTATCACCCATAACTAAAATAACCGGATTGGTCTGTGCCTGTGTGCTTATTGGAATAAGCAGGCAAAATAGGCATGATGTGATTGCAGTAGCAGTGAATTTTCTACTTAAGTGGCTTAACCAGCTTATACAAACGTACCAGTTCTTTTGAATCATTTATGAGTATTCCGGAAAAAGTCCTCAGTGCGATACATCTAGGTAAACAAGTTTTATCTAGCGATGGATCTCTAACTATTTTGCACGACATTAGCTTTGATGTCTGTGAAGGTGAGAGTGTGGCTATTACAGGTGCATCTGGATCGGGAAAGAGCACTTTATTAGGACTCTTGGCTGGACTAGATACGCCAACTACTGGTCATGTTGAATTAGCCTCTCAAAATCTAAATCTGCTAGACGAGGATGGTCGAGCTAAATTGAGGGGTCAAAAGGTGGGGTTTGTGTTTCAATCTTTTCAGCTACTTCCTCACTTAACCGCTCTAGAAAATGTCATGCTTCCAGCAGAACTCAATGGCCTAAAAATGGTTAAGGAAAATGCCCTGGCTTGCCTAAATCAAGTAGGCCTTAGTGAGCGTGCAAATCATTTCCCTAAAACCCTCTCAGGTGGGGAGCAACAAAGGGTAGCGCTTGCTAGAGCTTTCATCATGAAGCCAGCCGTGCTTTTTGCAGATGAGCCAACCGGCAGCCTTGACGAGGTAAGCGGAAATCGAGTTATTGAGCTCCTTTTTGAGCTAAATCGGGCTAATCATTCGACCTTGATTTTGGTAACTCATGATCAAACCTTAGCAGATCGGTGTCAGCGGCAACTCCACCTACAGGGTGGAAGATTGCTATAGGCAAAACCTTATAATTAAAGGATGTCTTATTTCCACTTTTTGCTTGGCGCTGATGCGCTTTCCTCCTTCCGCCAACAGCGTCTCTTAGCTACTTTAGCCGCCCAAGGGGTTGATCTCGATTTCATAGAGGCCCAATATCTACATTTCATTTGGTCCCCAAATGAGCTTGATGCGCAAAATCAAAAAATACTGGCTAGCTTGCTAACGTATGGCCAAGCTTTCGCTTCCAAAATAAATCCGGGTAAATCTTTGTTTGGAAAAGATAAAACAGAGGGTCAGGGCGCTATTGTTATTCCTCGACTAGGAACAGTTTCTCCATGGGCAAGCAAAGCAACCGATATTGCACGGCAGTGTAGCCTAGATGTTTTACGACTTGAGCGTGGCGTTCAATTTTCCTGGAAGAGTAAAAAAACGCTCACTATCGAGCAAAAGCAATTGGTGATCGCTGCAGTGCATGATCGAATGACAGAGGCTGTGATTGAATCAATCGATGCAGCAAATGCCCTGTATCAAACATTGGACGATAGGCCATTGGCGCGTATACCAGTTATGAAGGAGGGTAGAGCAGCGCTAGACAGAGCGAATCAAGAGTTGGGTCTTGCTTTATCGGATGATGAAGTGGCTTATCTCACAGAAAACTTCATCCGTCTGCAGCGCAATCCTTCAGATGTTGAGTTGATCATGTTTGCTCAAGCGAATAGCGAACATTGTCGTCACAAGATTTTTAATTCGAGTTGGACCATTGATGGTGACGATCAGGATCGCTCTTTATTTGCAATGATTCGCAATACCCACGAATTACAGCCAGCAGGCACTATCGTGGCTTATTCTGATAATTCAGCGGTGATGGTTGGCTGGGAAGCAGAAACCTGGGTGCCTCAAGGCAGCAATCACCGTTATGAAAAAGATACGCGGCTGATTCATACTCTGATGAAGGTGGAAACCCATAATCATCCAACTGCGATTGCTCCTTTCCCCGGTGCTTCTACAGGCGCCGGTGGTGAGATCCGTGACGAAGGGGCAACTGGTATTGGTGGCCGCCCTAAGGCTGGTCTTACTGGTTTCTCAGTTTCTAATCTCAATATTCCAGGAACTGATCTCCCTTGGGAAGCTGAGAAATACGGCAAACCTGAGCGTATAGCTACACCGCTGCAGATCATGATTGATGGCCCACTTGGCGGCGCTGCTTTTAATAATGAATTCGGCCGTCCGATCTTGGGTGGATATTTCCGGGTATTTGAGCAAACCTTAGATGGCACACGTCGTGGTTATCACAAACCGATCATGATTGCCGGTGGTATTGGTAGCATTGATTCGATTCACACTGAGAAGAAAGCAATCCAAGCTGGCCATCTATTAATTCAGCTGGGTGGCCCAGGAATGCGCATTGGTATGGGTGGTGCTACTGGTAGCTCTGTTGCCACTGGAACAAATACTGCTGACCTTGATTTTGATTCTGTACAGCGCGGTAACCCGGAAATGGAGCGACGTGCACAAGAGGTGATTAACGCTTGTCGTGCACTAGGTGTAAATAATCCAATTGTTTCTATCCATGATGTTGGAGCAGGTGGTTTATCTAATGCATTTCCAGAGTTAGCCGATGGCGCAGGCTTAGGCGCTGCTTTCAAACTTCGTAACGTGCCGCTTGAAGAGAGCGGTATGAGTCCAGCAGAAATTTGGTGTAATGAATCCCAAGAGCGCTACGTATTAGCAATCGACAAAAAGGATTTGGATCTCTTTAAGTCCTTCTGTGAGCGTGAGCGTTGCCCCTTCGCTGTAGTCGGCGAAGCAACTGCAGAACGTCAACTCCAATTGAGCGACTCTAAGCAAGCTATGAACATAGATGCAGCTCTTCCAATTGATATGCCCATGGAAGTGTTATTGGGCAAACCTCCGAAGATGCATCGTAATGTCACCAGAGTGACCCAAGAATTTAAAGAGCTAGATGTTACGGATGCCGATCTTGCACAATCGATTGCTTGGGTATTACAACAGCCAACAGTTTCTAGTAAATCATTTCTGATTACTATTGGTGATAGAACTGTTGGAGGACTCAATGCCCGCGATCAGTTCGTTGGGCCCTGGCAAGTACCTGTAGCTGATTGTGCTGTCACCTTGATGGATTACAAGGGCTATCACGGTGAGGCGATGTCTATGGGTGAAAGGACTCCATTGGCCATCATCGATGCTCCTGCTGCTGCACGTATGGCAGTAGGTGAGGCAATTACCAATCTATTGGCGGCTGATATTGTGAGCCTCGAAGGTGTAAAACTTTCAGCCAACTGGATGGCAGCCTGTGGTGCTCCAGGAGAAGATGCTAAGTTGTATGACTCTGTAAAAGCCATCGGTATGGAGCTATGCCCAGCACTTGGTATTTCCATTCCGGTTGGAAAAGATTCATTGTCAATGTCTACTGCATGGCAAGATGGCTCTGAGTCTAAGAAAGTAGTTGCACCAGTTTCTTTAATCATTTCTGCTTTTGCTGCGGTAGACGATGCTCGAAAAACACTTACGCCTCTGCTTCAGTTAAAAGATAAAAATGGATCATCACAAGAGACTGAGCTGATCTTAATTGATCTGGGTCGTGGCAAGAATCGCATGGCTGGCAGCATCTTGGCTCAGGTGCTGGGTCAGTCCGGTAATAAAGCGCCGGATGTTGATCATCCCGAGGATCTAAAAGCTTTAGCTGCCGCCATCATCGAGCTGCGTAAAGAAAATAAGTTGTTGGCATACCATGACCGCTCCGATGGTGGTTTGCTTGCCTGTATAGCAGAAATGGCTTTTGCTTCTCATTGTGGCATCTCAATCAATGTAGACATGATTGCAATGGATGCTGGTCAGGAGCAAGATTACGGCGATGCTAAAAATTGGGCGCAACAAGTCTCCGGCCGTCGCCATGAGCAAACGATGCGCGCTCTCTTTAATGAAGAACTCGGCGCTGTTATTCAAGTACGCAAAGAAGATCGCGATACTGTATTTGCTTTACTCAGAAAGCTAGGCTTAAGTGCCTATAGTCATGTAATTGGTAAACCAAACACAAACGGTCGCATAGAAATATGGCGTGATGCCAAAAGTATATTCGCTGAGCCACGTGAAGTACTACAGAAGATGTGGGCCAATACAAGCTATCAAATTGCGCGCCTTCGTGATAACCCAGCTTGTGCTGATAGTGAGTTTGGATTGTTGGATAACCTATCTGATCTCGGTATGAGTCCTAAGCTCACCTTTGATGCCTCTGAAGATATTGCGGCTCCGTATATCGCAAAAAATGTAAGGCCCAAAGTAGCTATTTTGCGTGAGCAGGGGGTCAATTCCCACGTAGAAATGGCCTACTCGGTCAGCTGGGCGGGCTTTGATAGTTATGACGTACATATGTCTGATTTACTCAGCGGTAAAGCAAAGCTTGAAGACTTCAGGGGTTTAATCGCCTGCGGTGGTTTCAGTTATGGTGACGTCTTAGGTGCTGGTGAGGGTTGGGCTAAGACCATTTTGTTTAACCAACAATTGCGAGACCAGTTCTCTACATTCTTTAATCGCCAAGATAGTTTTGCACTGGGCGTCTGCAATGGCTGCCAAATGATGAGCAACCTTTCAGGAATTATTCCAGGAGCAGAGGCTTGGCCTAAGTTTACTCGTAACCAATCAGAGCAATATGAGGCTCGCTTAGTAATGGCGGAGGTGATGACTTCTCCATCAATATTCACCCAAGGCATGGAAGGTAGTCAAATTCCTATTGCGATTGCGCATGGGGAAGGGTTTGCTAATTTTAGTCAGCAAGGTAATTTAGAGCAGATTCAAGAGCAGGACTTAGCAGCATTCCGTTTTGTTGATCACCAAGGTAATCCAACTGAAACTTACCCAATGAACCCAAATGGTTCTCCAGGCGGTTTAACTGGTGTTACAACACCGGATGGTCGCTTTATGGTTATGATGCCGCACCCAGAGCGCGTATTTAGAGCTGTACAGATGAGCTGGTGTCCACCAGAATGGCTTGATACCCCTGATGGTGCAAGCCCCTGGTTACGCCTGTTCCGCAACGCTCGTCGATGGGCTAATTAACTTGTCCTCTAAGCATCTCATGGAGTCCGTTACTTTTTCCGAAAGTGGTGGGATTCGTTATCTTCATTTCGGCTCTGAATTGATTCAGGGTGCTATGCGTATACGCGATCCAGACGAGATCTATCTTGAATACAACCAGCAAATGATGGCGTGGCTACTTTTTCTTGAGACAAGGTCAGGGATGCGGGTTGCCCAATTAGGCTTAGGTACAGGAGCGCTAACCAAGTTTCAGCATCGTTATTGCCCAGCTGTAAAAACTACGGTTATTGAGTTAAATCCTGCTGTGATCGTGTCTGCTAGATCGATGTTTTTTATGCCAGATGACGATCGAAGGCTAGAAACCTTACAAACGGATGCAAAACTTTTTGTTCAAAACAAAAAGTACCGCCAACAGTTTGATGCAATTCAAGTTGACCTATATGATGCAATTTGTGACGGTCCTGCTGCGAGCTCACTGGATTTTTACAAAGGTTGCCATGACATTCTTAAGAGCCCTGGTGTAATGACTGTTAATCTTTTCTCAAGACATAAAAGTTTTGACCTAAATCTCAAAAATATCTGCGAAGCATTTGATAACAGAGTCTTATTATTTCCAGAGTCCCATGATTGCAATGTTGTGGCGATCGCCTTCAAGGGTCCTAAACTTGAGGCTGAATGGAAGAATGTATCTAAGCGTGCAAAACTATTACAGGAAAAAACTGGTCTACCTACGAATAAATGGATATCAGGCATCAGCCGTGAGAATGCTCGACAAGATAATAGGCTCTCGATCTAGATTAAATGTTGAATAAAAAAAGGCGATCATGAGATCGCCTTTTTAATTACTCAATCCATCTCAGAACTGAGAGTTCACAGTTAATTAAACCGTTACGGTATCTGCAACATCGCTAAATGACTTGATCTTATCAAAACTCATGTACTTATAAACATCACCAGCTTTTGCGTCGAGTGCTTTTACTTGTTCAAGATACTCAGCTGGAGTGGGTAAGCGACCAAGCAGAGCTGCAACTGAGGCTAACTCAGCAGAGGCTAAATATACGCGTGTATCGATACCTAATCGGTTAGGGAAGTTACGTGTAGAGGTTGAAACCGCCGTTGACCCTTTACGAATCTGCGCTTGGTTACCCATGCACAGTGAGCAGCCAGGGCTCTCCATACGTGCACCAGCAGCGCCTAACATACCGTAGTAACCTTCCTCCATCAAAACCATGGCATCCATCTTGGTTGGAGGGGCTACCCATAAACGGGTTGGCATATCTTTCTTGCCCTGGAGTACTTGACCTGCTGCACGGAAGTGACCGATATTGGTCATGCATGATCCAATAAAGACTTCATCAATCTTATCGCCAGCGACTTCAGACAATACTTTCACATCATCTGGGTCGTTAGGGCAAGCAAGGATTGGTTCTTTGATTTCATCGACATTGATTTCAATGATTTCAGCGTAGTCAGCATTTTCATCTGCTTTAAGTAATTGTGGATTGGCAATCCATGCTTCCATTGCCTTAATGCGGCGACCAAGAGTGCGCTTGTCTTCATAGCCATTGGCAATCATCCACTTCATTAAAGTGATGTTTGACTGCATGTACTCAATGATTGGTTCTTTATTCAGATGAACTGTGCAGCCGCCAGCAGAGCGCTCTGCAGAAGCATCAGATAATTCAAATGCTTGCTCAACCTTAAGATCAGGCAGACCTTCGATCTCAAGAATGCGGCCAGAGAAAATATTCTTCTTACCTTGTTTCTCAACAGTTAACAAACCTTTTTTGATAGCATATAAAGGAATCGCATTTACCAAGTCGCGCAGGGTGATGCCAGGTTGCATCTTACCTTTGAAGCGCACCAATACAGACTCAGGCATATCCAGCGGCATCACGCCAGTAGCTGCTGCGAAAGCAACTAAGCCAGAGCCCGCAGGGAAAGAAATACCAATTGGAAAGCGAGTGTGACTATCGCCACCTGTACCGCAAGTATCTGGGAGGAGTAAACGGTTTAACCAGCTGTGAATCACTCCGTCACCTGGACGCAATGCAACACCGCCACGATTAGTCATGAATGGTGGCAACTCATGTTGCGTACGAATATCTACAGGTTTTGGATAGGCTGATGTATGGCAGAAAGACTGCATCACTAAATCGGAAGAGAAGCCCAGACAAGCCAAGTCTTTCAATTCATCGCGAGTCATAGGACCAGTGGTGTCTTGTGAGCCAACAGTAGTCATATGTGGCTCACAGTAAGTGCCAGGACGAACGCCTTGACCTTCTGGGAGGCCGCATGCTCGACCAACCATCTTTTGAGCCAGGCTAAACCCTTTTTTGTTGTCCACAGGATTTACTGGCAAGCGGAATTCCGTAGATGCTGCTAATCCAAGAGCAGCGCGCGCTTTAGCTGTTAAGCCGCGACCGATAATTAAAGGAATACGACCACCAGCTCGGACTTCATCCAAAATCACGGGCGACTTCAAAGAGAAGCTCGTAATTTCAGCCCCATTTTTGAATACCTTTCCCTCGTATGGCCGTAGCTCAATTTCGTCACTCATATTCATTTGGGATACATCTAATTCAATTGGCAATGCGCCCGAATCTTCCATCGTATTAAAGAAGATTGGAGCAATATTTCCACCAAGACAGACGCCACCAAAACGTTTATTGGGTACGAAAGGGATGTCTTGACCAGTCCACCAGAGAACTGAGTTTGTAGCAGATTTGCGTGAAGAGCCAGTTCCAACCACATCACCAACATAGGCAATTTGATTGCCTTTTTTCTGAAGTGCAGCAATTTGCCTCATTGGGCCACGAATACCGCTTTCATCTGGCTCAATTCCAGGACGTGGATTTTTCAGCATGATGGTTGCATGTAACGGAATATCGGGGCGACTCCATGCGTCTGGTGCAGGAGAGAGATCATCCGTATTCGTTTCGCCAGTTACCTTGAAAACTGTAAGCTTCAAGCTTTCTGGAACAGCGGGGCGACTCGTAAACCACTCAGCATTGGCCCAACTTTGCATGACTGCTTTAGCATTAGCATTCCCTTTTTCGGCCATCTCTTGCACGTCATTGAAGTAATCAAACATTAAGAGTGTTTTCTTAAGTGCATCAGCAGCAGCCACACCGCACTCAGCATCAGCTAGTAGCTCGACTAATGGCTTAATGTTGTAACCACCAAGCATTGTTCCCAATAATTCGGTAGCACGAACGCGAGTAATTAATGGACATTTTTCAGCGCCTTTGGCTATTGCATCTAAAAACTCAGCTTTTACTTTTGCCGCCTCATCAACGCCTGCTGGAACCCGATTGGTGATTAATTCAATGAGTTCAGCTTCTTTACCGGCAGGTGGATCATTCAATAATTTGACCAATTCAGCAGTTTGGTCTTTAGTCAACGGGAGGGCGGGAATACCAAGGGCTGCTCGCTCGGCGACTTGGGCGTTATAGGCTTCTAACATTGTGTTTCCTATGAGGTAAAAGTGGTCAATAGAAAGGCCAAAAAGGGATTTTCTCCCGTTTCCATGAATTATAGATGTTTATTTAAGTCTTATATAAGACTTTAAAGCTCAAATTTGACCCAAATACAAGTTTTTAGATAAGAAGATTAGGGTTTCTACGGTGATATTAGATCTGGATCAGACTAAACAAGACTCACAGGACTTGCTCGTCTTTCATTGCCCAAACAAGGGCTACAACCCAGCCTATAAGAGACCAGCCTAGAAAGAGATTTAGCGCAAAAATAGCGCCTGAATTAGCCCTTTTCTTATTAAAAGCAATCGCAAAAGGGAGAAAATAAAAGAGGGAAATTAGGGTAAGTAGGATCGAAAATATAAGGCGCATATAGGGATAAAGAGGTCAGTATGTTGTCTATTCTTACCATACTACTGAACTTGAAATTTATAGCCCTAAGTTCTCTATCGTTATAATTACTTTTTCCAACAGAGCTTAAGCGATGACCAAATACGTTTTTGTCACTGGTGGTGTGGTTTCTTCTTTAGGGAAAGGAATTGCAGCTGCCTCGCTTGCCGCGATTCTCGAATCCCGCGGCCTGAAAGTCACCCTCCTAAAATTAGATCCTTATATCAACGTTGACCCAGGTACGATGAGTCCGCTCCAGCACGGCGAGGTTTTTGTAACAGAGGATGGTGCAGAAACTGACTTAGATCTGGGGCATTACGAGCGCTTTGTTTCTGCGAAGATGCGTAAAAGTAACAATTTTACAACTGGCCAGATTTACGAATCTGTCATTAGCAAAGAACGTCGTGGTGAGTACCTTGGAAAAACTGTTCAGGTAATTCCGCACATTACAAATGAAATTCAAGCATTTGTAGAGCGTGGCGCTAAAGCAAGTCATGATGGTATGGCTGATGTAGCAATATGTGAGATAGGTGGAACAGTAGGCGATATTGAATCGCTGCCATTCCTTGAGGCTGCAAGACAAATGAGTCTGCGCTTGCCACCAAACGACTGCGCCTTTATACATTTGACCCTTGTTCCTTATATCAGTAGCGCGGGCGAGTTGAAAACAAAGCCAACTCAGCATTCAGTGCAAAAGCTTCGTGAGATTGGCATCTTGCCTACCGTCTTACTTTGCCGTGCTGATCGCCCAATTCCTGAAGATGAGCGCGCCAAAATTTCTCTCTTCTCAAATGTTCGTGAAGAGGCTGTGATTTCTGTTTGGGATGTAGACACAATCTACAAAATTCCTGAAATGCTCCATGCTCAAGGCATGGATGATTTAATTTGCCGTCAACTAGATCTCAAAGCGAAGCCAGCGGATCTATCCGTGTGGGCTAAATTAGTATATGAATTAGCTAATCCAAAGTATGAAGTAACTATCGGTATGGTTGGAAAATATGTTGAACTAACTGAATCCTATAAGTCCCTAATTGAAGCGCTGCGTCACGCTGGTATTCATACGCACACTAGGGTCAATATTAACTATATCGATTCTGAAGTCATTGAAAAAGACGGCGTTAGCTGTTTGCATAAATTAGATGCTATTTTGGTTCCCGGCGGATTTGGTATACGTGGAACAGAGGGCAAAATTGCTGCAATTCGATTTGCACGTGAGAAAAAAGTCCCATATTTGGGTATTTGTTTAGGTATGCAATTGGCTGTGATTGAATTTGCTCGACATGTGGCAAATCTCACAAAGGCAAATAGTACTGAGTTTGAACCACATGGCGAGCAACCTGTCGTAGCGCTTATTACTGAGTGGCTTGATAGAGAGGGTAATTTAGAACAGAGATCTAATGACTCTGATTTGGGCGGAACAATGCGGCTTGGTTCACAGCGTTGCCCAGTAAAGGCGGATACCCTTGCTCATCGCATTTATGGTTCTGAGGTAAATGAGCGTCATCGTCATCGTTACGAAGTGAATAATACCTATGTGCCTCAATTGGAGAGGTCTGGCTTAATTATCTCCGCCCGAACTCCCAATGAAGAGTTGCCAGAGATGATGGAATTGCCAACATCGATGCACCCTTGGTTCTTTGGTGTGCAATTCCATCCTGAATTCACATCAACACCGCGTGATGGCCATCCCTTATTCTCCGCATTCATTGGGGCTGCACTTGAGCATCAAAATGCCCCTGAAAAACAGGCCGCATAAAGGAGGAATATGAGCTCATTTAAGCTTTGTGGTTTCGATGTTGGTTTGGATCAGCGTTTATTTTTGATTGCCGGTCCTTGTGTTATCGAATCAGAGCAATCTGCAATTGATATAGCGGGTCAATTAAAAGAAATTACTTCTGCCTTAAAGATTCCGTTTATCTATAAGTCCTCATTTGATAAAGCGAATCGTTCTTCTGGCACCTCTTTCCGTGGCTTAGGTATGGAAAAGGGCCTTGAGATTTTGGCTAAAGTCAAAAAGCAAGTAAATGTCCCCGTACTTACAGATGTTCATGACATTAGTGAAATTTCTACTGTAGCTAGCGTCGTCGATGTGTTGCAGACACCAGCTTTTTTATGTAGGCAGACTGATTTCATTCGCGCTTGTGCGCAAAGTGGTAAACCAGTGAATTTCAAAAAAGGTCAATTTCTTTCTCCTCAAGAAATGCTAAACGTCATTGAAAAAGCGCGTGTAGCAGCGGCAGAAAAGAATCTTCCTGACCAATTTATGGTTTGTGAACGTGGTGCATCTTTTGGCTACAATAATCTAGTTTCCGACATGAGAAGCTTGGCAATCTTGCGCGAATCTAAAGCGCCAGTTGTTTTTGATGCCACTCACTCAGTTCAATTACCGGGCGGCCAAGGCAGCTCCAGTGGTGGTCAGAGAGAATTTGTCCCTGTCTTAGCTCGTGCTGCTGTGGCGGTTGGCATTAGCGGCCTTTTTATGGAAACGCATCCAGAACCCGCAAAAGCTTTATCTGATGGCCCTAATGCTGTTCCATTGAATCGCATGAAGGATTTACTCGAGTCATTGTTATCAATAGATAGTGTTGTTAAATCAACCGGTTCTTTTTTAGAAGATAGCTTTAAGTAACTTTAAATAAATTAGCATTACCCATTTTATATTGTTTTAAGGAGAAGGTGCATGAGCGCCATTGTTGACATCATCGGTAGAGAAGTTCTGGATTCACGCGGCAACCCAACAGTTGAGTGCGATGTATTGCTTGAATCAGGTGTAATGGGTCGTGCATCCGTTCCTTCCGGCGCATCTACTGGATCACGTGAAGCAATTGAATTGCGAGATGGAGACAAGACACGTTATCTTGGAAAAGGCGTTCTTAAGGCAGTCCAAAACATCAATATTGAAATTGCCGAATCCATTCTTGGGCTAGATGCAAGCGAACAGGCTTTCTTGGATCGCACTCTGATCGAGTTAGATGGTACTCATAACAAAGCTCGCTTAGGCGCTAATGCTACTTTGGCAGTATCCATGGCTGTTGCTAGAGCAGCAGCTGAAGAAGCTGGTTTGCCTTTGTATCGTTACTTTGGTGGTTCTGGCGGTATGCAGTTACCCGTCCCTATGATGAATATCGTGAATGGTGGCGCACACGCCAACAACAGTTTAGACATTCAAGAATTCATGGTTATGCCTGTTGGCGCCGAAAATTTCCGAGATGCCTTGCGTTGTGGCGCTGAAATTTTTCACGAATTGAAGAAAATCTTAGGTGCGCAAGGTATGCCAACTACTGTTGGTGACGAGGGCGGATTTGCCCCTAACTTCAAGAGTAATCATGAATGCCTGCAGATCATCATGAAGGCTATTGAAGGTGCTGGGTATCAGGCTGGAGAGGACGTCGTATTAGCTTTGGACTGCGCCGCAAGCGAGTTCTACAAAGATGGTAAATACCATTTATCTGGCGAAGGTCTACAACTCAGCTCCAGTGAGTTCTCAGACTACCTCGGCAACTTAGCAGATCAATTTCCAATTGTTTCAATTGAGGATGGTATGCATGAGGGTGACTGGGATGGTTGGGCTGATATCACCAAAAAACTAGGCAAGAAAATTCAATTGGTGGGTGATGATTTATTTGTTACCAACACCCGCATCCTTCAGGAAGGAATTGATAAGGGTATTGCCAATTCTATTTTGATCAAGATAAATCAAATCGGTACCTTAACGGAAACCTTTGCTGCAATTGAAATGGCTAAGCGAGCAAACTACACTGCTGTGATTTCACACCGATCTGGAGAGACTGAAGACAGCACAATTGCAGATATCGCTGTTGGTACAAATGCCGGTCAAATAAAAACAGGCTCCTTATCTCGTTCAGACCGTATTGCAAAGTACAACCAACTCCTGCGTATTGAAGAGGATTTGGGTGATGTAGCTACCTATCCTGGTAAATCTGTTTTTTATAATCTAAAGCGTTAATCATTATTACGACAGGCTTACCAAATAGCTTATGCGCATAGTCATCTACTCAATGCTGGTATTGCTGATTGCAATCCAGTATCCCCTTTGGCTAGGGAAGGGTGGTTGGCTTAAAGTTTATGAAATGGAACGCCAAGTTGAGCTACAAGAGGCTAAAAATAGCCTCTTAGCTCTGCGCAATGCCAAGCTATCGGGTGACGTAAAAGATCTTAAAGATGGTACTCGTGCGATTGAAGAGCGTGCTCGAGTAGAGCACGGCTTGATTAAAGAGGGCGAATATTTTGTGCAAATATTACCAACCGATAAATCATCCGACGTTCAAGCTACTAAACAATAAATACCGTAATAAACTAAGCTACATCTCTTAATGACCACTTGATGGTGGTCTTGTGGCATCACTTAGTAAATCGGTTTTAAATACTTGCAGACAATCAACGGCGTCAAAGCGATATGGTTTTGCACAAAAGTCACATACAGTTTCAACAATACCTTGTTCCGCAAGAATACTTTGCACTTCTTCTTCGCCCAGCATTCGCAATATATCTGCAACCTTAGTGCGTGAACATCGACAGGCAAAGCGAATAGGTCTTGCAGGGAAGCTTCGTACACCATTTTCTGCTGATTCTTCCAAGAAAAGACGTCTTAAGATGGTCTCAGGGGTAAGGGTGAGCAATTCTTCATCAGTAATGGTCTCACCCAAAGTCTGGATGCGGGACCAGCCCTCAGCCGCAATCTGGGGTTCAAGATGAGCATGCCCGCCTGAATTTGGTAGGCGCTGAAGTAATAAGCCACCCACATGAGTATCGCTCGATGCCAACCAAATTCTCGTATCCAATTGTTCCGAGTTTTGCATGTACAAAGCAATGGCTTCTGCAGCGCTTGAAACGGGCTTTATAACTGCCCCTTGATGATCCTGGAGGGCAACAATTCCTTGGTAGGGAGCTTGTCCGGGTTCTCGATCAGAAGGGTCTAGAGTGATGACTAATCTACCGCTATTGCTGACGTCTAATAGATCTGCGAGAGTGGCATTTGAGGCTATTTCTGACGGCTCTACTGATAACTTTACTGTGGCTCGCATCGACAGGTCCGTCTTGCATTCGACTACAAGTAGCTTAATAGGGCCTTTACTTTGTGCCTGAATAATGAGGGTTCCATCAAATTTCAGACTTGCGCTCAACAGAGTTGCTGCACCAACAAAATCACCCAAAATTCGGCGTACGGCAGGGGGGTCATTACGGCGCTCTAAAACGGCTTGCCAAGCACTTCCAATAGACACGATTTCTCCGCGAACTGGGGCACCATCACACATAAAGACTAGTAATTCATTCATAAGTCAAAGTATCCCTGTTTTTTTAGATTTAGTCATAACATTCCCGACCTGAGATAATGTCGTTTATGCATATTCGTACACGTTTCGCCCCTAGTCCCACGGGCTTTATTCATTTGGGAAATCTTCGAAGTGCCCTCTATCCATGGGCATTCGCGCGCCATAATAAAGGTGACTTCATTCTTCGGATTGAGGATACCGATTTGGAGCGCTCTTCTCAAGAAGCTGTCGACGTCATTATTGAAGGAATGTCGTGGCTAGGATTAGATTTAGACGAGGGCCCTATTTATCAGATGCAAAGAATTGATCGCTACCGGGAAGTGGTTAAAGAAATGCTTGATAATGGTTTGGCCTACCCTTGCTATATGAGCGAAGATGAGCTCAATGAGTTGCGCGACCAACAAATGGCTAACAAAGAAAAGCCGCGTTACAACGGACGATGGAGGCCGGAGCCAGGCAAAACATTGCCGCCAGTACCTCAGGGCGTAAATCCAGTGATTCGCTTTAAAAATCCAATAGATGGCACAGTCATTTGGAGTGATGCCGTAAAGGGCCAAATTGAAATCAGTAACGATGAATTAGATGATTTAGTAATTGCCCGCCCAGATGGTACGCCTACATACAACTTCTGTGTAGTAGTTGACGATATGGATATGAATATTACCCACGTCATTCGGGGCGATGATCACGTAAACAACACACCTCGCCAAATTAACATTATGAAAGCTTTAGGTGGAACACCCCCTGTCTACGCTCATCTACCAACAGTCTTAAATGATGCTGGTGAAAAAATGAGTAAACGTAATGGCGCTATGAGTGTTCGTGATTATCAAAAAGCAGGGTACTTACCAGAAGCCATTCTTAATTACTTAGCTCGCTTAGGTTGGTCTCATGGTGATGCCGAGGTCTTTACAAAAGAGCAATTCGTAAATTGGTTTGATTTAGAAAGCTTAGGTCGCTCACCTGCACAACATAATCCAGAGAAATTACTTTGGCTAAATCATCACTATATTCAGAATGCTGATCCTGTTAAATTGGCGCAGGTAACAAAACCTTTTGCACATCAATTAGGTATTGATACTGAAACTGGACCAGATTTTATTCAGGTTGTTAATCTACTCAAAGATCGTGCCAATACTTTGATTGAGATTGCTGAAGGTGCAAAGCTGTTTTATTTTCCTGCGCCCGATTTAACTCCAGATCAAATAAGAGAAAATATTCCTGAAGTTATTATTCCAGCCTTAAAAGATCTGATCAGATCAATTGCTGATGCTGAACCAACGAAAGAGGCTTATGCTGCTGCTTTTAAGCAAGTTTTAGCGGAACACCAGATCAAAATGCCAGCTTTAGCCATGCCCGTCAGATATGCGCTATTTGCTACTACACAAACCCCAGCCATTGACTCCGTGTTGGTAGTTCTGGGTAAGGATGAGGTTATGAGGAGGCTATCTAAGGTTATCTAGTGGGGAATTTGCGTGCCTGCACAAAAATAGGATAGAATCTTGGATTGTTTTGAATGTCTTGTAGTTTTATTGCGAGATTTCGGGGGTATAGCTCAGCTGGGAGAGCGCTTGCATGGCATGCAAGAGGTCAGCGGTTCGATCCCGCTTATCTCCACCAAGCATTTAAAATAATCTGTTGTAGTCCAGGTCCCCATCGTCTAGAGGCCTAGGACATCACCCTTTCACGGTGAGTACGGGGGTTCGAATCCCCCTGGGGACGCCAGCTTCTCTGGTTGCAGTAAAGATGTATGATGTCATGTTATCCGACGTATCTTGGAGCGGTAGTTCAGTTGGTTAGAATATCGGCCTGTCACGCCGAGGGTCGCGGGTTCGAGTCCCGTCCGTTCCGCCAAGACAAATTGAAAGCCCCCTATTTAGGGGGCTTTTTTATTCTAAAAATCTTTCTTATTTAGATGCTGTGGGCGCAGGTGCTATGTAATTTGCGTTCAAATCAGTTGGCCCACCTAAATTAGCACCTGTACCCATAGAGCTATTTGCATTTCCTACTGGGTAGGTGGCAGTGAATTGCAATGGTTTTGATGTCAGGTTAGCAGGAGCATTAGATGTGTTGCTGGAACTAGAGTTAGCGCTCGGGCTTGGATTTGATTGTGTTGATGTAGCATTGGTTGATGTAGCTGAGGGCTGCGCAACAGAAGTGCTAGTGGAGCTCAATGTGCTCGCCGTGCTTGTGCTAACAGTAGTTTTGGTCGCCGTTGTGCTTGCTGTAGAAGTTGCAGATGAAGTAGTTGCTATAGACTTTTGCAAAACAGATGCTTGAGTGGTTGTTGCTTTTTGTACTGCAGAAACCTGAGCAGCGGTGGTCGCTGTCGTTTTCTTAGCAGCAGTTGTCTGGGTAGTAGGTGTAACTGTCGTTTTCTGTGCGGCGGATGTCTGAGCAGCAGCAGTGGTCGCCACTGTACTAGAAGTGGTGCTTGTTGCAGCTATAGCAATAACAGGCAATAGCAAGCATGGGAAAGCAGCGCTTGTGTATAGAAAAAATTTGCAATACTTCATGACCACCTCAATTCAGGTTAGGTACTTCAAAATGACCACTTAGACGTTTTAAAAGTATAAGCGTTTTAGCATGTACTGTGCGGGCATCAAAAAGCTCATATTCAGCCTCTCTAAGATGGAATATCGATCTTAAATCCGTTTTTTTTGCGGTTTGAGCTGCTTTAAATACAATATTTGCTTTCTCCAGGCGATCTTTTGCCGCTTCATATTGCAAGTAGGTTTGATTAATCTCGGCGATCACTTTAGTCTTAGTGGCGGCCAAGTTAACCTCTTGTTCTGCAATTGAATTTGACCCAGCAATCACATCGGAGTCGATCATAAATCCGTTTCCTAGGGGAATAGACAATAGGAAGCTAAACGATTTTTGTGCGCCGTACTCAAATCCGCCAGTAGAGTAAGGAGGCGTCTCCGTATAGTAAACACCAGGCAAAAGATCGATTCCTTTGCTTGCCTTTATAGATTCTAGATTAGCATTGGCAGATTCAATTGATGCCTTACCTTGGTGAATATCAGTCCTTTTCTCTAACCCCTCTGAAACCAGAGTCTTCACATTGAAGTTTTCTGGCGGCATATTCAATGTGCCTACAGGTAGTGGTAGATCTTTCTCAGCATCCCCCAGAAAACCCACTAAAGTGTATGAATAATATTTAAGATCATTAGCAAGAGTGGCTTGTGCAGCCTGAAACTCAGCTTTATTTCGAGTCGCTTCCTCTGATAAAAAGGGCTTAAGTCGATCAATTGCAGCTTGATAAGACTGCCACAACAGTTTAGCGCGTAGAGCGTCTATGTAAGCAAAAATTGCCTGGGTTTCCACGGATTTATTCTCGGTTAGGGCGTCAGCCATTTGACGATTTAGGTCAGCCTGTGCTTGTGCCTGTCTAGCAGAGCGTTTGCCCCAGCCCTCGACTGTAATGGACGCGCCAAAGGTATTTGAGGAAGGGTTTGTATAACCAACGTATGGAGTTTGGGTGTACATACTTCCGCGAACATAGGTCAAGATTGGGCTTAAATAGGGACGTCCTGCTTGTTTTGCAACTGAAGTAGCTGAGTCAGAACCAAGCTTTTTGATTTTGATCGTTGGGTTATCTAGATTGAGCTCACCAATGTAGGCAGAAAGCGTTACCGGTCTGAATTGGGTATTACTCGACTGGAAGGCTGGAAGTGATTGCGCTCCCGATTGTGAGCTGTACAGTATCACTAAAGAAATGGAAGCAATTAATTTTAGAGGTAGCTGCATAGGTTAATTCTCATTACGGTTTCTGATAATTAAGCTAGATGTATTTTGGCTGATCTCTCTGGAGATCGCTTGTTTTTTAATCGAATGCGCTATGAAATTAAGAGTTTCATTGGCAACAATCTCACGTTCATTGTCAACTGTAATCATGTGATAGGAATTGCCTAGCCATATCGTGCGTCTGGTCTCAGAAGCAATAGAGTCTAGAATCAAATCTGGATTCTTTGGCGATGCTGTTTCATCATCGATAGCATGAATAATCAAAACATCTGCATTAATTGAAGAAAGTTCTTTTTTGGTCTCTTTAATTAACCGCATTGATTCGTATAAATGCCTTGCAGGTAAGTGGGCCGCTCCAAGCTCACTAACTGCATTGCTCTCTACTGCTTTCTTGATTCGTTTTCGCATCTCTATATTTTTAACGCCATAAGGAGCCTTTTCCTTATAGTGCCAATTACGAAAACCAAGAAGATAAATAATTTTAAGAAGAGGGTGATACCAAGCAACTGACCACCCATCAAAAATAAGTACTGGTGAAAGTATGCTCAAACTTTGGATATTTGGGTTTCTTGCTGCAGCAGCTAAAGATAGGGTTGCGCCCATGCTAAGACCCACCAACGATACTGATGTATGGGTTTCCATCAAATCACTAATAAACTGTTCTACTTCATCTATCCAGCTTTTATAGGATGTAATTCCGGTATGAGCTGAGTATCCTTTAACAAGGGGAATCGTATAGGTATAACCCGATTGCTTTAGTAATCTAGGGATGGCGCCCATTTCAAGTTCGGATCCACATAAGCCAGGCAAAAGAATAACGGCATGGCCATTACTTCCTTGTTGATATAAGAGGCATCGGTCTGAGTTTATTGCTGGATCAGGCATTTGACAGTATTCTGCTTTAGTAATTTGTTGTTATATTATTAACCATGAAAATCAACAATGCTAAGCGCTGGGCTAAACCAGGCCCTGAAGGTTATTTTGCCGCTTTCTGCGGTGTATTTATCGCTTTTGCAATTAGGTATACCTTGCACCCGTTTTTGCAAAGCAATTTGCCTATGACCTTTTTTATACTCAATACGATCATTATTGCGCTGTTTTATGGTTTTCGACCTAGTCTTTTAACCATCATTACCTCCATTCCCTTGGCATTCTTTTTCTTTGTTCCACCATTTGATTCATTTGAAATGCCAACTGCTCAAGATTCATTCGTATTCGTTTCATATATTCTTATCGCGTTTATTGCAGTGGGTATTGTCGAATGGCTGCAAAGAGAGCGTTATAAGGCTGTTCTTATTTCCAGGGTAAGTAATAGTAATTTTCAAATGCTCACTCAAGCCAGCGCATACCTCAAAAAAGAGCGAGATTCGGCTCAAAAACCCTCAATTTAGTTGTTTTAAGGTGGTTACATACCATCCAAGCACCAAAAAAACTCAATTTATGTCATAATAATGAGCTAAATGTTCTCTAAATTGACAGCTTCTCTTATTGGGTTCTTCCTTTCTTTCGCCGCTTTTGGTGCGGGATTGGGGTTCGATCCATTTCAAAAGCCTGTATCTCCTACCTCCCCACGTGGTGGCAATCAGAAATCACCTCCCGTGACTTCTCCGGCTCCAAGTACTCTACCAAGCAAGCCTTCTGCTCCAACATCTACTCCTAGCGCGAAACTAGAAAAGCAACCTAAAAAATAAGCTTGTACTTCAGGCCGTATTGAATTGACCTGATACACAAGCTTTTATTAAATAAATCTATTTCTTTGTGGGTGTAGTAATTGATGCTGCCATTGCATCAAAGTAAATTACCTTTACTTGCTCTCCTACATTGACATCCGCAAGCAGGGTGGGGTTTTTAACAATCACAGTGGTAACTTTTCCACTCGGGCCTTTCACGGAAACAAGCTTCTTGTCACGGTTAACCTCGACAATATCAGCAATGATGGTTGTTTTATTCGTGATTTTTTCTGATGGCTTCTCGTCTGCTTTTGATTTGGTAATTGTATTGGTTTCAATCTTTGAGCGAACGCCATCACTCTTGGTCTTGATTAACTCAATAGCCACAGCCAATTCATAGCTAACATTAACACGATCACCTTTTTTGATCTGCGCAAAGTTGGTGATATCTGGTCCAGCAACAAATTTAGATTCACCCTCGTTATTCTTAAAAGTAATTGTGCGAGTTTTCTTATCAATCTTTATAACTTCACCTTCATATAGTTGATAACGACTGTCGGTTGCCGCCGCATCAATCACAACAGGCTTGGCTGATCCTGCAGGAGTTACTGGCTGAGCGCTAACAACTGTTGAGGTAGTAAAAAGGACTGCGAGAGCCATGGCAATTGGTGCATATTTCATATTCTTTTTCTTCCTTGTATTTAAAAGTTGCTAATTTGAATCTTAGCCTACTTTTGTGATGAAAATGAGCTATTAATGGCTATACATTGGCAAAGTCCAAATATCTTTTGTTAAGATCTTTAATAGCCTTGATTTATTCGAGTTTTATTAATAAGGATTTGAAATGCCACAATTTGCCGCCAATCTCACCATGCTATTTACTGAATCGCCATTTATGGATCGATTTGAAAAGGCAGCTAAATCTGGATTTAAAGCGGTTGAATTTCTTTTCCCTTATGCATATTCAGCGCAGGAAATTAAGCAAAAATTAGAGCAAAACAAACTTCTGTTAGTTCTTCATAATTTGCCAGCTGGCGATTGGGATGCGGGTGAGCGTGGTATTGCTTGTTTACCAGACCGCGTTCCAGAATTTCAGTCTGGTGTTAGCAAAGCTATTGAGTATGCTAGAGAGCTTGGTGTTAAGCAATTAAACTGCCTTGCAGGGAAGATCCCCTCAGGCGTTGATATTAGTCTAATAAGAAATACGTTTGTCTCAAACTTACGCTACGCATCTGCCGAATTACAAAAGGCAAATATTAAGCTTCTCATAGAGCCAATTAATACTTTTGATATACCGGGATTTTATTTATCCAAAACGCAACAGGGACTAGAAATTATCAATGAGGTGGGTTCGGATAATTTGTTTATTCAATACGACATTTATCATGCGCAACGTATGGAAGGTGAGCTTTTTAAAACAATAGAGACTAATCTTTCTAAGATCGCCCATATCCAATTAGCTGATAACCCGGGACGTAATGAACCCGGCACGGGAGAAATTAATTACGTCAATCTGTTTCAAATTATAGATCGCATAGGATACAAAGGTTGGATTGGCTGTGAATATAAACCAGCATCTAATACTGAAGCTGGATTAGGATGGATTAAAGCACTTAGTTAATATTAGATAGTAAATAGTAAAAATCAATTGACGCATAAACATGGAGACAAAATGAGTAATCAATTAAAACTTGGATTTATTGGACTTGGGATTATGGGCGGGCCTATGGCTAGTCATTTGGTTAATGCCGGTCATCAGGTGTTTATTAATACCCGCAGTAAGTTGCCAGAATATCTTGCTTCTTCGGCGGGTATTGCATGCGCTACACCTCAAGAGGTTGCTGTCAAGGCTGACATTATTTTTACTATGGTCCCAGATACGCCTGATGTTGAAAAAGTTTTGTTTGGTGAAAAAGGGGTTGCTGCAGGTCTCTCTAAGGGAAAAATTGTGGTTGATATGAGCTCGATTTCTCCAATTGCAACCAAAGAATTTGCTAAGAAAATTAATGAACTTGGCTGCGACTATTTAGATGCCCCTGTTTCTGGCGGCGAGCTAGGTGCCAAAAATGCAACGCTGTCCATTATGGTTGGCGGAGATGAAAAAATCTTTGAAAAAGTAAAGCCTGTATTTGAGTTGATGGGCAAAAATATTAATCTCGTAGGTGGAAATGGTGATGGTCAGACTGCGAAGGTGGCCAATCAGATTATTGTCGCCTTGAATATTGAGGCTGTTGCAGAGGCACTTTTGTTTGCGGCTAAAGCGGGTGCAGATCCAGCAAAAGTGCGCCAAGCATTGATGGGTGGATTTGCAAGTTCAAAGATATTGGAAGTTCATGGCGAAAGAATGGTTAAGCGAACATTTGATCCCGGCTTCAGAATTGAACTTCATCAAAAGGATTTGAGTCTTGCACTCTCTAGCGCAAGAGCTCTAGGTGTTTCATTGCCCAATACTGCTACAGCTCAGGAGTTATTTAATTCCTGCTCAGCTCATGGCGGTAAAGCATGGGATCACTCTGCAATGGTTCGAGCGCTTGAGAAGCTAGCTAATTTTGAAATTGGACAAAAGCCTTAAAAAAGCACCATGTCATCAACCCTAATAGTGTATTTGCATGGCTTTCGATCATCGCCACGTTCTAGTAAGGCGGTGATAACTGGTGAAGCCATCAAAAAACTATCAACCCCTGAGCATCCAATTGAATGGTATTGCCCTCAGCTAGTGGCATCACCAAAGGCTAGTTTAGATGTGGTGATGCAATATATTGATTCATCAAAGCATGATCGTTTGATTGTGATGGGATCCTCTTTAGGTGGCTATTACGCGAATTATTTGGCCGAGAAATATGGTTGTAAAGCGGTAGTGCTTAATCCTGCAGTAAGCGCTCCAAGAGAGCTGGAATCACATGTTGGTATGCTGACAGAATACGATACCAATGAGCCTTATGATTTTCGCCCGCAATACATTGGTGAGTTAAGGGATCTTCAGGTTGAATGTATCAGCAATCCCTCACGCTACTTTTTGTTGGCAACCAAAGGTGATGAGCTTTTGGATTGGCATGAAATGGTTGATTTCTATAAGGGCGCTGAACAATTGGTACTGGAGGGTAGTGATCATGGGATTTCTGAATATCCAGAACACCTGCCCCAAGTCTTAAAGTTTATCTCCCGGTCGTAGATTGATTGCTGCATATTTCTTCTGTAAGATGACCTAAGAGACGGTTTCTTTTTGGAGCCATCTAGAAAGGAGAGAGATTATGCTGAGCATCTTGAAATTAGACGCGGGCGGTATTCCCCAAGGCTGGGTTAATGCTGAAGAGGCTACCAAACAATATGCTGATAACAGCATAATTTGGACCTTAGGCGACCCAATTTTTCAAATGCGTGGCGGCATCTCGCGTGCGACAGGAAAGCAATCTCTTATTGAGCTTCATTCTATTATTGCGGTAAAGGGTAGTGCAAAGATCAACCTCTTCGATGTAGTCCCCGTCATTACCAAACATAAACTCTTTAAGCGTGATCGAGGTTTATGTGCCTATTGTGGCGATGCTATTCATGAAAACCATGCCGAGGCAGAGCACATTATCCCCAATAGTCGTGGTGGAAAATATAGCTGGATGAATTTGGTCATATCTTGCAGGCCATGTAATCAACGCAAAGGCAATCGAACGCCGGAGCAAGCTGGCATGGCTTTACTCTTCACCCCGTATTTACCGAGTCTTTATGAAGACATGATTCTTAAAGGTCGAAATATCCTAGCCGATCAGATGGACTTTCTTGCCGCTAATTTACCTAAAAATAGCCGCCTCTTAGAGAGTTTGCTCTGAACCTGAAAATAGAGCGGAGCAGCTTTTTTCTACCGCTCAAGATTAATTCTCTTCGAATCATCCTTGTTGCTTTACTGCTATCAGTACTGGGTCATCTCGTTTTATTTTTAGGATTACCCTTCATCTTTTTCTCCAAAGCTCCTCCCATAGCTGAAGACTTAATTATTAAGACGGATTTAAAAACAGAGCCACCAAAACAAATTCAGATGTCTGAGGCAGCAAATAAGACATCAAAGCAAACTACCTCAAGTAATCTTAGCGATAACTCCCAATCTTTTATCGATGATCAGCAGGGCGGTATTGGCAACCAAGTCGGGGTTGCCTTTAAGTTACCTGCATCAGGAATCATTTATTACGATTCTTATGTTGATGGTCAAAAGTATCAAACGGGTGAAATTGATTGGATAGTCGAGGGTAATAACTATCGTCTTTACATTAATATTCCTTATGCATTCATCGGCCCATTTGTTTTTGAATCCCGCGGCTCTGTTGACTCCTACGGAATTGCCCCAGCTATTTACTGGACGCAACGTGGTTCAAAGCCACCCCGTTATTCACGTTTTGATCGAAACGAAGGGGGTGGGGGACAGATGTTTTTTTCTGAGAAGCCTGAGTTCACGCCTGCCTTACTGCCCGGTACGCAAGATCGTTTTAGTCTGCTTTTTCAGCTCGCATCTTTATTAAATGGCGATAGTAAGATAGATGAGGCTGGATCAATACGATCAATACCCGTTGTTGATTACAACACTCTAGAAATGTGGAACTTTAAGAGTTATGGTGAAGTCATATCTGAAGATGTCCCAAGTCTTGGTAAATCTGTAAACAGACATTACGCTTTGATGCAGCGAGAAAATGATCCCTACAAGCGTCAAGTAGATATTTGGCTATCCAGAGACCTCGAGTGGCTTCCAGGTCGCATTAGGTCCCTAGAGTCGAATGGAAGGGTTCTTGAACTTGTATTCAAGCAAAAGAACCCAATCCTACCTGGTACTAGACCTTAGTTATCAAAAGCCTGCTGCTGACTTTGGTGTTTGGGTTGGTTTGCTAAGCAAGGCGCCCATCATTGAATAAAGCGCTGCGCCAGACATTGAGACGGCAAATATCCCTGAAAAAGAGATGATGATGGGCAGTATTCTCCAGTGCTCTGAGAGCGTGTAATTGCCATAACCTACCGTTGTGTACATCTCGCCGGCAAAGTAAAAAGTCTGTGGGTTGGTTGCAAACACCTTAAGGGCAACGCAAACATAAGCCCAGGCAATGATTTCAATAAAGTGACTACCAATAATCAATAGGATGGCAGTGAAATAAGATAGAAAATTTGCGCCGTAAATACGCCTATTTTCTAGCTTATTGTCGACCCAATGAAAAGTGCCCGCAATCATTAATACAGCTATTCCATGAAAAGTGAGCATCAAGCATGCAAGTATTAAAACTAACCATATCTGGCTGTTTCCCATATCAGTGTTGATTTCTGAGAACAGGGTGTGAAAGCTAGGTAAGTCTAAGTTCTGAAGGAACCCAACTAAAGGAAGGTTCCCATCGTGAATAAAGTTCAAAGCCATACGTTTTAGTCCGAGGGGATTACAAGAATATCTTATTTGACATAATAATGATTATACGCACTAAGGTAAATCAAGATTTTGGAGGTACAACACCTTTTGAGTACACGTAAGGCTTCTTATATAGCTTTAACCAACGTGAACTTAAGCCTTCTGCTATCCATGGTTTCTCATAAATCACGGCAATATCGATTGCCGTTAGTCCATTGGTATTGCGCACTTTGATATCAGCACCTTTATCAAGTAATAGCTTAACTAGCTGCTCATTGCCTGACTGTACAGCCATCATTAAGGGTGTTGTATTTCCCGGACTCATAGAGTCAACAATGGCGCCATTTGCTAGTAAAAATTGAGCTACTTCAAGGTGGCCCCTAGAACAGGCATAGTGCAGCGGAGTCCACCCTATATGGTCAAGCATTGCTTTTCTACTCGAAACTAATGTTTTAACAACGGGTAAATTACCGTCAATTGAGGCAATCATTAGAGGGGTTTCGCCAAATTTATTAGAAATATCAACGTCTGTAGCTTGATTGGTCAACAGGAAAGCGATGACATCATTTGACTTGTCCTTGATAGCTAGGTTCAACATTAGTTCGCCTTTAGAGTCCAAAATGTTAGGGCTAATGCCGCTTGAGACTAGTTTGGCTACCGTTGAAACGTCATTAAATTTTGCTGCTTTAGCAAACTCAGTAATTTGTTCGCTAGTTTGTGCAAAAACGTGACCATTTATAGTGAAGGTGATTGCCACAAAACCGAGATATTTATTAATTTTAGTTATCATGAATGATTTCTATCTATTTGAAAACATTGATAAAAATTATTTGAAGTTTCTTCAGCCAGATTTTCAATAGGTATACCTTTGAGATTGGCAATAAACTCACCCACTTTTGATACCCAGGCGGGCTCATTGGTCTTGCCGCGATAAGGAATTGGAGCTAGGTATGGTGAATCAGTTTCAATGAGCATTCGATCTAAAGGCACTTGCTTACAGGTTTCCTGAAGCTCCTTAGCGCTCTTAAAGGTGACAATTCCTGAGAAGGAGATGAAAAACCCCATTTCCATAGCCGCCTTCGCAATCTCATATGATTCCGTAAAACAGTGCATCACCCCGCCTATTTGATGGGCGCCCTCCTCTTTGAGGATTCTAATGGTGTCTTCAGAAGCAGAGCGGGTATGAATGATTAATGGCTTCTTGGAGGCTATCGAGGCCCTGATGTGCGTTCTAAAGCGCTCTCTTTGCCATTCCATGGACTCATAGCTTCGATCGCCCATGCGGTAGTAATCAAGTCCTGTCTCCCCAATAGCAACTATTTTGGGCTCTCTTAGGGCAGTTTGGATCAAAAAATCGAGTGTAGGCTCCGGCGTGTCTTCATAGTCCGGATGAACTCCAACGGAGGCAAAAAGATTCGAATGATCTTGTGCCAATTTCAATACATTGGGGAAGTCAGGCAAATCTACTGATACACACAATGCATGACTAACCCTTGATGACTCCATATTGCGCAATACCTCAGGCAAGCGGGGCTGAAATTCAGGGAAATCGAGATGGCAATGGGAGTCTATAAACATGAGTGATTATTTTAGACTGCCCAATCTGTTTTTAAGGCCCAAAAATCTGCTGATACTGAGAAAGTAGTGACTCCAACTGAATCCTGTTGGCTAAAGGATGGTTTTCATGGCGACGAGCCTGAATAAGTGACTTCCAAAACTGAATTAATTTTTGTAAGTTAGCCGATTTTGATATTCCTTGGAGCGTAGCTAGGTGTTTTGGGTAATAACGTGGCTCTGCTCCTTGTATTACTGACTGTAGATCAGAAACCCAACGCTGCATGCTGGACAATAAATATGCATATTGCGCTTTATGGGTTTTCTCGGCTGCTTCGAGCCAATTGATTCTGATGCCTTGCGCCATAGATTGCAGAAGATAGCGGGAGGCTTGGATTGAAATCGATAATTCATCCTTATCGTCTTTGTTGTGCCTAGCTATTAGAGAGGCGAGAACGGAGTGAGGTTCCCCGCCCTGCTCATCGTAAATAGTCTCTACATCAGCATCATTAATCTTGAGCCCACTCACATTATCCAGTTGAGTTTTAAGCCATGCTATGCCTTGGGTTCGATCTGGACGAGGCGCGGTCAGTAATCGACAGCGTGAACGAATAGTTGGTAACACTCGGTCCACTCTGTTTGCTAATAAAATAAAGATCGTATTAGCAGGCGGCTCTTCTAATGACTTTAATAATGTATTTGCAGAATCAGGCCGCAGCATTTCGAGCGGATAAATTAAGATGACACGATTACCGCCGCGATGCGATCCAATAGAGAGATTTTCGATTGCACCACGAGTTTCTTCAATAGAAATATTCTTCTTTTCTTTTTTCTCACTAGATTCACTGTCATCCTCTCGTGCAGCTTTGCCTCTTTTAGGTGAATCATCACCCTCATAATCTGCATGTGGTAGTAGCTTGCGATGGGTTTCTGGCACGAGAGAAATGAAATCGGGATGATTTCCAGCATCAAACCAGTGACAAGCTTCACATTGATTACAGGGCTTATGAGTAGCAGAGGTCTCGCAAAGAAGAGCTTTAGCAAGCTCGACAGAGAATGCAAATTTGCCAATGCCAGATTGGCCGTGCAATAAAATTGCGTTCGGAAAGTTAGCAAAATCCAAACCTTGCCACAAAGGGTTCAGCCATGGTGCTATCTGGTTTTTCAGCATTATTTAAAGTGCAATCTGAATCAATTTCAACCCATCCCAAATAGCCTCAGGAGTTTTGGTCGCATCAACCAAATGAAAGCGCTTTGGGTCAGCCTTAGCTCGCCGTAAATATTCCTGTCGAACTCTCTCGAAAAAATCTAAATCCATTTTTTCAAACTTATCGGGAGCGCGAACCTTTGAGCGACGTGCTTCTGCAATTTCACCAGGTAAATCAAATAAAATTGTGAGGTTGGGTTGTAAGAGCGTGCCATTAGGCCGTCCTTGCACCCAACGCTCTAAATTATTTAACTTTTCCAAACTTAAGCCTCTACCGCCGCCTTGGTAGGCAAAGCTGGCATCGGTAAAGCGATCAGAGATAACAATTTTTCCAGCCGCTAAAGCAGGTTCGATTACCAGGGCGATATGTTCCCGGCGGGCCGCAAACATTAAGAGCGCCTCTGTTTCCAAATTCATTGGTGCATCTAAAAGAAGGTTTCTCAGTTGCTCGCCCAGAGATGTGCCACCCGGCTCCCTTGTCATGACCACTTCTTTATTTGGGTAACGATCTTGCAGGAGAATTTTGAAGGCGTCTACATGCGTACTTTTGCCTGCCCCATCAATACCTTCGAAGCTAATAAAAAAACCAGATTGTGATGATGTCATGTTTAAATGATTTAGTTGGCGCTATTTTTTAGGAACTATCTTACGTTGATATCGATCTACCGCGCTCTCATGCTCTTTCAAGTCCTGAGAAAAGTGGCTGCTACCATCACCTTTCGCAACAAAGAATAAAGCATTGCTTTTGGCTGGATGAGCTGCAGCCATAATCGACTCTTTACTCGGCATTGCAATAGGGCTAGGAGGCAAACCTTTATACATATACGTATTGTAGGCAGTGTCTTTACGTAAATCTGCTTTCCGTAAATTCCCGTCAAATTTAGGCCCTATTCCATAGATCACGGTTGGATCGGTTTGAAGCGGCATCCCTTTAATGAGACGGTTAACAAATACCGCCGACACCATATCTCGATCACTTGACTTCCCAGTTTCTTTCTCAATAATTGAGGCTAATATTAATAGTTCGTAAGGTGTTTTTAGGGGAAGATTAGCCTCTTTTTGATCCCAAGTCTGGGTAAGCTGCTTTTGCATGCCTTGCACAGCTCTACGATAAATATTAACGTCAGATTCATCGGGGTCAAAAATATAAGTATCAGGTAGAAATATTCCCTCATCACTGGGGTAATTTAAATTCAGGCTATGCAATAACTCTTTGTTAGTCATGCCCTTTGTTTGATGAATGAGAGCCGGGTGCGAGTCAATAATGCTTCTAAGTTGCCAAATTGTCATGCCTGGAATAATCGCAACGCTTTCTCTAACGCGATCACCACGTGCAATTTGAAGCAAAATTTTGCCTAGACTCGCTCCGCTTGGAAGTAAATAAGTTCCTGGTTTTAACTTAGAGGCAACAAATATGCTTCTAGCCCCCACCTGTAATACGAGGGGATTAACAGATAAACCTTGTGAATGTAACTGACTGGCAATGCTGGACAAACCGGATTGAGGATTAATCTTCACCTTATATGTAAATTTGCCATCAACATTGGAGGGGGCTGGAACTACAGGCAGCAAAAAGATGCCTCCATATAGAAAGCACAAAAGGATTGCCAAAAGGCTTAGCCAATACTTAATCCTTCGATCTTTAGCCTTTTTCTTGGTAAATGGGGACCGGCTCTGAATTTTTCTACTCATCAGGCTATGATAAAAGGGTCATGAAAAATACATCGCAAATTCAGCAAAACTGGATCAATAACCCCTCTTCCCTCCCCTGCAATTTGCCCCAGTGGGGCTTAATCCTGGTGGAAGGATTGGATGCCGCTAGCTTTTTGCAAAATCAGCTCACGAATTCTGTCTTGGGACTTAAGCGAATGTTCCCAGGGCAAATCGCCCAGGGCCCCTCATCGACTCGCTTGACTGGCTATTGCAGCCCTAAGGGCAGGTTACTTGCAAGCGCATGGGTAAGCTTGTTTCCACACAACCAAGATGCTGAAGACCGTTTTGCTTTATTTATATCAAAAGATATTGCAGCCAGTACTGCAAAGCGTTTATCGATGTATGTATTACGTTCAAAAGTCAAGGTTACGGATTGTTCGGATGAATGGATCGTTTCTGGGTTTTATGGCTCTGAGCGACAGATTACGGGCCTAAAAGTTGATGATGAGAGCATTGCGTTGCGCATCCCTGATGTATTGGTTGGTAATGAATCCGTTGCTCGCCTTTTACTAGCGCATCAACAGAAGAATTCTCTCAACATACTTCAGGAAAATGAAATTCATAACTCTTGGAATGAACTTGAGGTCTTAAGCGCCATTCCGCGCATTGTTAAGGCAACCCAAGAGCAGTTCGTGCCACAAATGATTAACTTTGAATCGGTTGCTGGCATTGACTTTAAGAAAGGTTGTTACCCAGGTCAGGAAATCGTTGCTCGCAGCCAATACCGTGGTGCTATTAAAAGACGTTTGCAACTTGCTCATTTAAGTGAAGTGGACTTTCATGACAATCTAGCACTGCCTGGTACAGAGCTCTTTCACTCAAAAGATCCAGTGCAACCCGCTGGGATGGTGGTGCTATCCTCACCTAGTCATAGCGATCCACAGCGAATAGAACTCCAAATTGAATGCAAGCTGGACACCTTGGAGGATGGCAATATTCATCTTGGAAGCGCTGATGGACCTGTGTTAAAAATAGATACACTGCCCTACCCTCTCATTGAAATTTAATAGCTTCTATGTGCCTTATTCTGTTCGCTTGGAATTCTCATCCCGACTACTCGCTAGTAGTGGCAGCGAATCGTGACGAGTTTTATGAGCGCGATACTGATGGTGTTGCATGGTGGCAAGAGCATCCACATTTATTAGCCGGCAGAGATCGAGCTGATGTATTAGGGAGCCCAGGCACATGGCTTGGATTCACAAAGACCGGAAAATTTGCTGCATTAACGAATGTGCGTGCGCCAAGCGAAAAAAATCCGGATTCTAGAACGCGCGGCGAGTTGTCCTTAATGTATCTGGCTGGTAAAGATCGTCCAACGGAATTTATTGAGGACAACGCAAAACGTTTCCAGCAATACAACGGCTTTAATCTCATAATGGCTGATTTAAGCAATACCGAGAGTGCAGAAATGCATTGGGTAAGCAACCGGATGATGATGGGCCAGAATATTCGGCCTCGTAAAGTTTTCCCACGGCAGCCTTTGGAGCCTGGGGTTTACGGTCTATCTAATGCCATGCTCGATACACCTTGGCCCAAGGTAAACCATAGAGTAGCTGCGTTTGCACAAGCATTGGCTATGGATCAGGGACAACTTAAGAATGCTGATCATTATCTAAAGGTTTTGGCCGATACCCATCATGCTAGTGATAATGAACTCCCAAATACTGGTGTGAGTAGGGAATGGGAGAGAGCGCTTTCACCCGCTTTTATCAAAACACCCTCCTATGGCACTCGATCCAGCACAGTACTGAGAGTGCGTAAAGATGGCCAGTTTGAATTAGTAGAGAGACGATTTGATGCCTCTGGAACCGTAGGACATGATGTTGTGACCGGCGCTCTGAGTTCTGCTTCAGGCTCTAATTTATCTGTATAGCCTTATTCAGAGCGGCCATCATCGTTAACAACGATGTTGCCATCGGCACTGCGTGAGGCTAAACGTTTGAGATATTTAAAGGTGCCTGTAGCCATACAGCAAATTTCACCTTGATCGTTATATAACTTGGCTTCACAAAATGCCATGGTTGCAGTTCTTCGTACTGTATCGGCCTTGACTCTCAAAACCCCTGTGGCTGCTTGCATGAAATTATTTTTCATTTCTATGGTGACGACACTGCGATCACCGGGGTCTCCAGATCTTGCAGCAACTGCCATGGCAACGTCCATGAGTGTTAATAAAACGCCGCCATGGGCGACTTCCCAGGTATTGTTGTGCTCCGGCTTGAGTGCTAGCAAAATCTCACCTTTACCCATTTCAGCACTCAGGCAGCGAACACCTAGAAGCTTCAAAAAGGGTACGTTTAATTCTTCACCTAAATTAGCAAGCTGGGTCTGCGGATTAATTTGTACATGTTTATTCATGGGGTAATTTTAGAGGCATGAACGTAAATTAGGAAATCCTCCTAGAATAGTCCACATGGCCTTTAATTTAAGCGGCGATGACGTCTGCCAAGCAACATTACCCTCACCTATCCCTGACCCTTATTGGGTGGCTTTTTCACCTTTATCCGCGAAATTAATAGGCATCCTTCTTGGTGAGGATAAGCTCCCATTGGATAGGGATTGGTTAGGGGTTCTTTCTGGCAATCAGCTCAATACAAGTAATCACCATTTCCCAAATCCGATATCAACAGTCTATAGCGGCCATCAATTTGGTGTTTGGGCAGGACAACTTGGTGATGGACGCGCAATATTACTAGGCGATATTGATGGTCAAGAATTACAACTTAAGGGCGCTGGAAAGACACGCTTCTCTCGAATGGGTGACGGACGCGCCGTTCTCCGCTCGTCTATTCGTGAATTCTTATGTAGCGAGGCAATGCATGCTTTGGGTATTCCCACAACACGAGCCCTATCGATTGTTGGATCAGACTTACCTGTACTTAGAGAGACCTTGGAAACTGCGGCGGTTTGCGCTCGACTAGCACCTAGCTTTATTCGGGTAGGCCACTTTGAACATTTTGCAGCAACGGAAAATCATGCAAGATTAAAAGAGCTGGCAGACTTACTCATCAATAATCATTACCCAGAAGCTCTTGAATCCGATGACCCCTACTTGCAATTATTTAAAAGTATTTGTGCTCGTAATGCTAAATTGGTAGCACAGTGGCAAGCAGTTGGTTTTTGTCATGGCGTACTAAACAGTGACAACATTAGCGCACTTGGTCTTACTATAGATTATGGTCCTTTTGGATTTTTAGATCAATTTCAGATTGATCATATTTGCAACCATAGCGATCAAGGTGGTCGTTATGCCTACCATCGCCAGCCCCAGATCATGCACTGGAATATGGCCTGCTTAGCGAGCGCAATGATTCCACTGCTAGCACTACAGCATAGCGATAAAGAAGCGCAAGACAGATTACGAATGGCTCTAGAAGAATTCCCAGTCATTTATGCACAAACTTGGCAGGACTCATTTCGTAAGAAATTAGGTTTATTGACCTCACAAGATGGGGATATTGCCCTGATTGAGCGTTTATTGCAGGCCATGCATGATTCAAGAGTAGATTTCACAAGCTTTTTTCGCAGCCTAAGCGCAATCAAAACGGGTTCATCAATAGAGCAGATAAGTCAGCGGAATGATTTTATTGATCGGGAATTCATAGACCATTGGTTTAGTGATTATATTGACCGCTTAATGAGTGAGTCTAGTAATGATGATGATCGACAAAAGGCAATGAATCTAGTAAATCCAAAATATGTACTGCGCAATCATCTGGCACAAATTGCAATAGAGCGTGCTCAGAATAAAGACTTTTCCGAAATAACTAAGCTACTGGACATTTTAAGCAGTCCGTTTGATGAGCAGCCGGGCAATGCATCTTATGCGTTACCGCCATCATCCAATCAAGACGTAGTTGAGGTAAGCTGCTCCTCATAATCCTTTCAGCACCAGAGTAATTCCTCGAGATAACCCATGAAAAAAACAGATCAAGAATACAAACAATCTTTAAGCGATATTGAATATCGCGTCACCCGAGAGGCGGCTACTGAACGGCCCTTTACGGGAAAATATTGGGATCATTGGGATAAGGGCCGCTATAAATGTATTTGCTGCTCTACCCCTCTCTTTCTATCGGAGACTAAGTTTGATGCTGGCTGTGGGTGGCCAAGCTATAACGCGCCTGAGGTTGAGTCATCAATTAAGGAAATTAAAGATACCTCTCACGGCATGATTCGAACAGAGGTTCGCTGTGCTCACTGCGATGCTCACTTAGGCCATGTATTTGATGATGGTCCCATGCCAACTGGATTGCGATATTGCATTAACTCAGCTTCTTTGAGCTTTGAACCGAGCTCCAATGCCATCCCCACCAAAACTGAGGATTAATAAATAGCTGGATAATCCCCTTATGAAATTTTTATTCGACCTCTTTCCCATTATCCTTTTCTTTATTGCCTTTAAATTTGGTGATATCTATACAGCAACCATTGTTGCCATGGTTGCGACCATAGGCCAAATTCTTTGGGTTTATTACCGCCATCGGAAAATTGACGCCATGCAATGGGTTAGTTTGATCATGATTCTGGTGTTTGGCAGTCTTACCATCTTCCTGCACGACAAGACTTTTATCCAGCTTAAGCCCACTGCTCTATATTGGTTATTTTGTGGCACCCTCTTTGTTAGCGCTCAATTTTTCCGTAAGAATTGGATCCAAGTATTAATGGGAAAACAGGTCACCCTCAAGTCCGAAAACGCCGATTCGGTATGGCATAGCTTGAATAAGGCATGGGCCATCTTCTTTTTCTTAATGGGTGTACTCAACCTATACGTTGCTTTTGAATACTCAGAAGAAACCTGGGTTAACTTCAAATTATTTGGCAGCACGGGATTGTTGATAGCATTTGTTATTGCCCAAGGTCTTTGGCTTTCCAGGCACATGGAGCACCCAAACGAATGAATATCAATCAACAAAGAATGGCGGCATTTGCAGAAGACCTTCGTAGCGCCTTTCAGGTGCAAGTTTTAAAAATTGAGGATGAGAGTCATCTACATGCAGGCCATGTTGGGGCAGCCAGTGGAGGCGGTCACTTTAGGCTCGAAATACTTGCCCCTGAATTTCAAGGTTTAAGCCTAGTTAACCGTCACAGGGCGGTATATGCCGCCTTAAATCGCCATATTCCTCAGGAAATACACGCGCTTACTATTATTGCGCTAGCCCCGAACGAAGTTACTAAGTAAAGAAGCCCTTAAAATAGACCATTCATTTATTTAAAAAAATCTAACCATGCTTAATACACGTCAATTTTTCTCTATCGGTCTATTCGCGGTTTCCCTGCTCTCTGCAAATGTAATGGCTCAGAATGCCGTAATCGTCAATGGCAAATCTATTCCAAAAGCCCAGCTAGATAAGTTAGTGCAACGTTCAGGACAGTCCGATAACCCGCAAGTTCGCGATCAAGCACGCGAAATGTTGATCACACGTGAATTAGTTTTACAAGAGGCAGACAAGCGCGGGCTGATTCAAAATGAATTAGTACGCGAGCAGTTAGAGCAAGCTCGGATCGGTGTGCTGGTATCGGCCGTATTTGAAGACTACATCCAAAGGGAGGGTGTCGCCGATGCAGACCTCAAAGCTGCTTATGAGTCCGTTAAGGCGCAATATAGCGGAAAGGAATACCACGTTGAGCATGTCTTGGTAGAGAAAGAATCTGATGCTAAGTCTATTACCGCTCAAATAAAGGCTGGCGCTAATTTTGAAGATATCGCCAAAGCAAAATCATTAGACCCTGGTTCAGCAAAAAATGGCGGCGATCTTGGTTGGGTAAGCGATAAAGCGCTGGTTCCTGAGTTTTCCAAAGCTATGGTTCAACTCAAGAATGGTCAAATCACTGATAAGCCCGTAAAGTCCCAATTTGGTTGGCATATTATCAAGATGATTGATTCTCGTGATGTAAAAGCCCCAAGCATGGAAGAGATGAAGGACCAATTAAAGCAAATGATCGTGTCTGACAAGAATTGGCAAAAGGAGAAGTTCTCGGAGATGATGCAAAAACTCCGCGCTAAGGCGAAGATTCAATAAAAAGTCTCAATTGTTTTATCTGGCGGGATAGCATCGCGATCTGAGTTTTTGGATTGCCATACCCGCCAGTCCGCATGCGAATGCTGACATCACAAAAACATCTCTAGGTTGAGAAGATTCCCATATCCATCCTGCTAACAGCCCGCCAAGGGTTCCGCCTAGCCCATATGAGATCGTGGCCATGAGAGCCTGTCCCCTTGCCTGCATAGGTCCTGTAAACCAACGTTGTAATAGTTTTGTAGCAGCGCTATGGTGAGCAGCAAAAGTGCCGGCATGCATAAGTTGAGCCACTATCAAAATGGATGTGAATGGTAAAAAGGCGATCAAAATAAATCGAATAACGCCAATGCCGAAAGTAGCCTGAAGTATCACCTCTGCATCTACTCTACTCAGAATCTTGCCCTGAAAATAGAAGAAAATTACTTCGGCAAATACGCCCAAGGCCCAAAATAAACCGATCTGAAATTTATCGTACCCAAGATTGGCGAGATACAGGGAATAAAAAACGTACAAGGATGCGTGGGCAAATATCATGAAAAATCCGGACACTAGGAACCACCTAACATCAGGATTGAAAAGCACCACCATGAGTTCGCCCTTTATCATTTTGCGTCGCGCCATCTTGGGTTCATGTAAGCAAAATGTAATTAGAGCAAGGGAAAGCAACACCATTGTTCCTACAATTGGATATAGCTCAATAGTCTTGCGTTGAAATAACTCACCAGCAGCTAAAACCATAGCAATAAAACCAATCGAGCCCCATAAACGGAGCCTTCCGTAGCGCTTATCGAAGGAGTTATCTTTATATAACGCGTGGATGGTAGCGGACTCGCCAAGCGGCATCAAGCTACTAAGGATGGTATGTAAAAAAAACATCCAAATAAAAAATCCTAAATAACTTTGCAAAAAAAAGATACATAAGAAAATAATCGCGGCAAGGCAAGAGCAGAAACGAATAATGCTAATGCGATTGGAAAGATAGTCTGATAACCAACCCCAAGAAAATGGGCCCACAATACGCGTAATTTGCAGCATCGACATCAACGCTGCAATCTCTATAACGCTAAACCCACGATCCAAAAAGAAAAGACTGGCATAAGGAGATACCAAGCCAACATAAGCAAAATATAAAAAGAAAAAGGACCCGAAGGCCCAGCGAAGCAAAGGCGTCATCTAATAAACCAATTAATCGCGATAGGCGCCTGGTTGTGAAGCTGGAATGGATGAAGACATTGGGACGTCAGCGCATTGAGCGCGGTGACGTAAAGCATGATCCATTAAAACTAGCGCCAACATCGCCTCTGCAATTGGGGTGGCTCGAATACCAACACATGGATCATGTCGTCCCTTGGTTTGAACGGTAATTGGCTTTCCATTAAGATCGATGGATTGCTTAGGGCTCATAATGCTGGAAGTTGGTTTAATAGCAATCGAAACGCGTAAGTCTTGTCCACTACTAATGCCGCCCAAGGTTCCGCCTGAGTTATTACTAGCAAAACCATCGGGATGGAGCTCATCACCATGATCGCTACCACGTTGAGCTACCGATTTAAATCCTGCACCAATTTCAACACCCTTGACAGCATTAATACCCATCATGGCATGTGCAATATCGGCATCTAGCTTGTCAAACAAAGGTTCGCCTAAGCCTGCAGGTACATTACGTGCACGCACTTCAATACGCGCTCCACAGGAGTCTCCTGCTTTGCGTAATTCATCCATATAGCTCTCTAGCTGAGGAATGATCTCGGCATTTGCTGCAAAGAATGGATTATGTTTAATCTGAGTCGCATCCTTAAATGGGATTTCTAGCTCACCCAACTGACTCATATACCCATAAAATTCGGTTCCATATTTCTCGTGTAACCACTTTTTAGCAATGGCTGCAGCGGCTACAACAGGTGCTGTTAAACGTGCAGAAGATCTGCCACCACCACGTGGGTCACGAATTCCATATTTATTTTGGTATGAATAGTCAGCATGACCAGGCCTGAAGGTCTGTAATATATCGCCATAGTCTTGACTACGCTGATCGGTATTACGAATTAATAATGCAATGGGGGTACCAGTCGTCTTGCCCTCAAAAACTCCTGAAAGGATCTCTACCTTATCCTCCTCTTTGCGTTGGGTAACGTGACGTGAGGTACCAGGTTTACGTCGATCTAGGTCTAACTGGATATCAGCTTCGGAGAGTTCCATGCCCGGCGGGCAGCCATCAACGACAGCGCCAATAGCGGGACCGTGGGATTCGCCAAAAGTGGTAACGGAAAAAAGGAGTCCTAAAGTATTTCCTGACATAGCAACATTATGTCATTGCTCAGAAAATGTGGCTAAAAGATGCTAAAGGGCTGGTTTTTCAGTATCTTCCGGCCAATCGCGTATATAGGCCTTAAGCATCGTATTTTCAAAGTCTTGCGCCTCTACGACAGATTTTGCTACGTCATAGAAAGAAATAACACCCATCAGCATTTTTTGATCAACTACAGGTAGATAACGCGCATGGTCGACCAACATCATGCGACGGACCTCATCGATTTCAGTTTCCATATTACATGTCAGAGGGTTTTGATTCATGACAGCACTTACATGGAGTCCTTCAAGCTTGCCATGATGTTTGGCTAAAGCCCCAATCACTTCACGAAAAGTCAGAATACCTACCAGCTTCTCGTATTCCATGACAACCAAAGAACCAATATCATGCTCGCTCATCACCAGTACTGCTGTTTGGAGCGCAGTATCCGGGGCAACTGTAAAAAGAGTGCTTCCCTTAACGCGTAATATGTCACGAACTTTCATCAGATCTCCGTCAAACAATGCATAGATAAGCTCAATATAGACTTAAGAACATGCCGAATCAAGGGCATATATCAAAGTTTTAGTAACGAATAACCCTAATTAAACCGCTTCGAATATCCGGTAAGTTGGCTACTAAGACAGCCCCAGTCAAAGTGATCCACCAGGTTAGATAGATCCAGGTAAGACCTAAAGGAAAGATTGCAAAAGCCCCATATACGGTTTTATAAAAGGCGGTGTGACTCAGAAATAAGGCAAAGCCGAACTTCATAAACTCAAAAGCAAGAGCAGCAAACATGGCGCCCGTGAATGCATCGCGCCACAAAATCTTTGCATAAGGCAAAATTTTGTAAACCACGGCATAGACTAGGATCGCAAGACAAATCGGAGTAATGGTAGCAACTATCTGAAATCCAATAGAGACTGCGCTAATCCAACCTTCCGATGCACTAAACAAAACACCACTTAAGTAAATACCGAAACCTAAAAATATCGGCCCTAAGATAGTTGCAGCGCTATAAATAACAATTTTTTTATAAAAAGGTCTGTTGGTGGCAACTCTAAAAATTTGATTGAATGCCCCCTCAATTACTGCCAAAGTCATAATCGTAGTAATAATCAAACTACCCAAACCTACAAAGGTTAACCCTCTGGCCTGAGATGAAAACTGATCTAGATAAATAAACACCTGCTGATTGATGCCTCCAGGCATATAAGTTTCCAATAGCCAGGTTTTGAAAGCATTCTTAATTTGGACAACGCTTGGTAGATAGCCAATCAGAATAGTGGCAATTGTTACCATTGGCACCATAGACAAAGTTGTCGTAAAAGATAGGCTGGCAGCAATTTGCTTTAAATTTTGGCCGCGATTACGCTCCCAGATCTCTTTGATCAAGGAGAGCCATAATTGAGGATTACGAAAAAGACGCATCGCCGTATCATAAGAGATCAATATGAGCCAACACGATATTTTAGTTTTGTACTATTCCCGCTATGGTGCAACCAGGGATCTGGCGCGCCTTATTGCTGAGGGAATTGAAAGCGTACCAGGGGTAAATTCTCGCCTGAGAACCGTTCCGGCCGTATCTACTGTCTGCGAAGCCTCTGAGTCAGCGATACCTCAGGATGGCGCCCCATATGCTGAATACTCTGATTTGCAGGAATGTATCGGCCTGGCATTGGGATCGCCAACCCGTTTTGGCAATATGGCGGCCCCAATGAAATATTTCTGGGATGGAAGCTCTTCTGAGTGGTTAAATGGCGCTCTAATAGGAAAACCGGCTTGTGTATTTACAAGCACCGGAAGTATGCATGGTGGCCAAGAAAGCACCCTTTTAACCATGATGATTCCCCTGTTTCATCATGGCATGATACTGATGGGTATTCCGTATAACGAGCCTGATCTCATGACATCCAATACTGGCGGCAGTCCTTATGGCGCAACTCATCTTGCTCACGCGGATGGTCGTGCGCCAATCAGCCCAGAGGAGCAGCGACTAGCAAAATCGCAAGGTAAGCGCTTGGCCCAAACCGCATTGAAACTGCATCAAAGCAAGGGTTAGAAGCACGTAAATTCATCATGATGAAAAAGATTCTAGAAAAAAATCCGTATCAACTCATTGCAACTGCAGCCTTTGTTGATCTCTTTATTCTTTGCGTTTCCTGGGAGTGGTTTCTGTCACCACTTCGGCCTGGTGGTTCATGGCTAGTCTTAAAAGGGATTCCTTTGCTGTTCGCAATTCCTGGGATATGGAAGGGCAAGGTTTACACCATGCAATGGGCCTCTATGCTGATATTGATTTATATAACCGAGGGCTTGGTTCGCATTTTAGAAACTGGAGCTAATTTTTGGCTTGCAGTTCTCGAAACGACTATTGCTACAGTGGGTTTTGTTTGTCTTCTCATGTATTTAAAGCCCATAAAAAAAGAGGCGAAAGCTCTTAAGAAGATGGTAGCAAAGTAAATATGCAGAACTTCATCAATGAACTATCTGCAGTTTTAGATTCAAAATATATTCTTACTGCAGAAGACGATAAGGTACCCTACTTGACTGATTGGCGCAAACGCTTCACAGGTAAAGCGCTAGCAGTACTTCTGCCTGAAGCCAGTGATGAAGTTGCTCAGATCGTGAAGCTATGCTCTCAACATCAGGTAGCTTTAGTTCCTCAAGGTGGTCATACTGGCTTTTGTGGGGGTGCTACTCCTGATGGTAGCGGTAAGCAAATCATCCTTAACTTTAAGCGCATGAATCAGATCCGAGAGATTGATATTGCAAATCAAACCATTACGCTTGAAGCCGGTTGTATATTGCAAACTGTTCAAGCAGCAGCAGCAGAACAAGGATTTTTATTTCCTCTGAGTCTAGGTGCTGAAGGCAGTTGCATGATTGGCGGTAATTTAGCTACCAATGCTGGCGGCACGAATGTGCTGCGCTACGGTAATGCGCGTGATCTTTGTTTAGGATTAGAGGTTGTTACAGCCAAAGGTGAAATTTGGAATGGTCTTAAAGGTTTGCGTAAAGACAATACTGGCTACGATTTGAGAGATTTATTTGTAGGCTCGGAAGGTACTCTAGGGATTATCACCTCAGCTGTAATGAAGCTATACCCACTACCTATCTCTCAATGGACTACTTTAGTAGCCTGCGCAACAGTTGCAGATTCCATTGCACTTCTCAATTTGTTTCAGAAAAGAGCAACATCTTTATTGACTGGTTTTGAAATGATGACCCAAGAATCATTAGAGTTAAATGAGAAACATTTCCCGCAAATGGCAAATCCATTGCAAGGAAAACCTCCATTTACTGTACTAGTTGAATTATCAGATCATGAAAGTGAGGATCACGTAAGACATCTTTTAGAAAGCATCTTGGAAGAAGCATTTGCATCGCAGTTGATTGGTGATGCGGTAATAGCAAGCAATTTGTCTCAGGCAAGTGCGTTTTGGCATATGCGCGAACACATCACTCTTGCTCAAGCTGAGGAAGGTGCCAACTTAAAGCACGATATTACAATCCCCCTATCTTCCTTAGACAGTTTTATTCAAGAAACCAATGCTCTCATGAGAGCTCAGTTTCCTGGTGTCAGAATCATTAATTTTGGCCATTTGGGAGATGGAAACCTCCATTACAACATCGCCCCTCCCATGGGTATTGATCCAAAGCAGTTCAACGAGAGCAACGAACTGCCAATACATAAGCTTGTCTACGCCCAGGTTGAGCGATTTAATGGGTCAATTTCAGCAGAACACGGTGTAGGACAGCTTAAATTGGACGACCTAAGACCCCACAAGGGTCAAGTTGCCCATGAGCTCATGAAGAGCTTAAAAAAGGCTTTAGACCCTCAAAACATCCTAAATCCCCACAAAGTGGTCTCGATTTAAAGAAATTACTGATTTTTTAATAATTATTTTGTAATTTGTGTCATCTCGCCCCCATTTACAGGCGTTGTATGCCCATGGAGGTGACAAATATGTCAACAAGACTCAAACGCTGGGCCCGCGCAATTGAACAAATCGACCTTTCAAAAAGGACGCCAGAAGTAGCTATTGGCTACTTGGATAGCAAGTACCGCGACATTGCTTGGCGCTATATTCGCATTCTTGGCTTTGAACGCACTATCAGCTTCATGGCTAGCAATAATTTCCATCCTGAGTGATAAAAATATTTCCTAAATAATTGATTTATTTGGGGAATATTGTTTTATAGCCGTCATTTTTTGGGGCTCAGCCAAAGAATTCCTTGGCTTGTGCGAATAATTGCTCTGGAACCTCTTCCGGAATGTAATGCCCGCTGGGAACCGCCGATCCCGATACATCGCTGGCAACCTCTTTCCAGTCATCAACAGGGTTAAAGCACTTATTTACAAGGCCATGTTCTCCCCAGAGGACCTTGATCGGCATCTCCAGTTTCTTGTCTAAGATACGGTCGTTACGATCATGCACAAGATCTATTGATGCAGCAGCGCGATAGTCCTCACACATCGCATGCATACTTTCAGCCTTGCTTGCACCAGCTAAATATTCAGTCCATCTTTCCGGTGAAAATATTCCCATGCCAGCATGTCTGCCCATATGGTTTTTTAACCAAAATTCTGGATTTTGTCCGATCATCGTCTCAGGAACTGGCTCAGGTTGTATTAAGAAAAACCAATGCCAATAGCCCCTTGCGAATTCCATCGAGGTGTTCTCATACATTTTTAGAGTTGGCGAAATATCTAAGACCATTAATCGTAAAACGCTCTTAGGAAAATCCATAGCCAATCTATGAGAAACTCTCCCACCTCTGTCGTGGCCTAATAAGAAAAATTGATCGAAACCCAAACTTTTCATCAAAGCTCTTTGATCTGCCGCCATGGATCTTTTTGAATAGGTAGAGTGATCTGGTTTTCCATGGGGCTTTGATGAGGCACCATAACCTCTTAAATCGGAAGCAACCACCGTAAAGTATTTAGCTAACTCTGGCGCAACCTGACTCCAAATTGCTTTAGTTTGTGGAAATCCATGGAGCAAGAGCAAAGGTGGACCGTTGCCTCCGATAAGATAGGAGATTTCAATATAGCCATCTTCGGAGTTGGTGGTGAAAGTTTTAGCTTCAAAACCTGGAAAAGAAACCGACATGATTTACCCAATAAAAAAGAGCCTCTTATGATGCCAATGTCATTTATAGAGAGCGTTACAAAACTGGCACTAGCTAAGCAAAACTAGCTAAAGGCTTATATGATGAGATTTCCATCTTTCATGAAAATTATCTCACTTGTATTTCTCTAAGTACATTTATTCTTTTTGGATCAGGCTAAGCTTATATTTTTGCTTAACTGCAAGCTGCTGTGTACTGGCTCAGCCCACAGAAAAAACTACTGTCGTTGGCTCAAAACGGTTTACGGAAAGCTATGTACTTGGTGAGATACTTGATCTCACATTGCGTGATGCTGGAGTAAAAGCTATTCATCGACCAGGTCTTGGCAATACTGCGATTGTTATTCAGGCACTGAAAACAGGGCAAATTGATGTATACCCCGAATATACGGGTACTATTTTGCGTGAAATACTCAAGCGTTCAGAAACCCAAGCTTCAGCGGATGAGCTAAATGACTGGCTTAAGCCCATGGGTCTGAAAGTGGCGATACCACTTGGGTTTAATAACACCTATGCGCTTGCTATGAGTTCAGGGCAAGCTAAAGCTCTAAGCTTAAAACGAATCAGCGACATTACAAATCTGTCGACCGAGCAGCAGTCAAGACTTCGAATTGCATTATCTCCAGAATTTAAAACAAGAAATGATGGTTGGACTGCGCTGATTCAGACTTATGATCTAAAAATAAAACCCAAAAAAGTATTAGAGCATGGCCTAGCTTATGATGCTCTTGTTCGTGGCGATGTCGATATTGTGGATGCCTACTCCACAGATGCAGCAATTACAAAAAATCATTTGATCCTCTTGGAGGATGATAGGCATGCATTTCCTCGCTACGATGCAATCTTATTGATGCGCTCTGATTTTGATCAAAAATCCCTTCAACCATTAGCGGGAAAAATAAATGAAGCAACCATGGCGCGGCTCAATGAACAAGCTGAGTCAGGCATCGACTTTGAGATTGTTGCACGTGGATTTTTAAACCAATCCAAAGATAATCAACCAGATTCCTCAAAGCTCTCTCGATTTTTTAAGTTACTTTTTGGGCCAGATTTCTTTGTTGCCTTACGAGACCATGTTCTTTTGGTAGCCATCTCCTCAACTATGGCGTTTCTCTGTGGGCTACCTCTTGGAATTGTGGCGTACCGGAGACCTCGATATGCAGGGTGGATTTTAGGGTCTGTTGGTATCTTGCAAACAATACCCTCGCTAGCATTACTAACCATTCTGATTGCCGTCTTAGACCAAATAGGCGCCTTACCAGCGGTTTTAGCTTTATTTATTTACGGCCTTCTACCCATTGTGAGTGCCACCCACGTCGGCTTAATGGAGGTTCCGGCCAGCCTAAAAGAAGCAGCTTTAGCTCTTGGTTGCAATGAGCGGCAATTATTGCTTTCTATTGAGCTCCCGTTTGCAAGACCTATTATTATGACTGGCTTAGCGTCGGCTACAGTCATTGGCGTGGGTACTTGTACTCTTGCAGCGTTAGTAGGCGCAGGTGGATTTGGCGATCGTATAGTAGCGGGACTTGCCGTGAACGATCAAGCCTTAATGCTCTCTGGTGCTATACCTGCCGCTTTTTTAGCTGTGCTTGCACAATTCATGCTGACCCCTAAACATAAGGTCGCAAGTAACTAGCGATAACCAATCATGGTAAATCTTAAAAAATACTTGAAATATTTTTTTCAGCACACAAAATTATTAAAGCGTTAGAGTCTAGTAATACTGACACCACTAGCACGGGGTCATAATAATGATCAACCCTAAGTCACAGTGTTGCCCATTCTGTTTAACAGTAATGGATATATAGAATTTGGCCTGCCCAGCACGATTCGAACGTGCGACCTACGCCTTAGAAGAATTCATGGCTGTTAAAAAGTCTCTATATTTCAATGGCTTACAGAGTAAAAACGGCGCTGTGTAATAAACTGTGCAATAACATCGGTAGATTGACTGTTCATTTTTAAAGAACAGATTTAATTGCTTTTGTAGCCACTTCCTCTAACCAAGTAAAGTCTATTTTGCTATGTGCTTCGCAAATAAACCAAGGCTCTCTAGAGTCTGGCTCGAGCATCACTCCATACTCAATTAATTTCCAGGCAAAGTTCTTATATAAGGTGTTGTTGACCTTTCGCCACTGACGATAATTATTAGGCACTTCACTCGAAAAATGAATTCCCAACATTGCAGGAGGGCCAGCAAACGCATGTTCAATTCCAGCAGCAGTAAAGACGCGGCCTAAAAGCTCCTGAATCTGTTGTCCTACCTCATCTACCGTTTGAAGAGCATTGGTATTTGTCAGAATATCTAAGGTTGCATGCGCTGCACTTAAAGCAACTAAATTAGCTGTGTAGGTTCCACCATGCACAACACCTCCAGCATGAGAACCAACTACATCCATTACTTCGGATCTTCCACCAAAAGCTGCCACTGGATATCCATTGCCCATGGCCTTGGCATACGTTGTCAAATCCGCATAAATCCCATACAAAGATTGAGCGCCACCCTTAGCTACCCGAAACCCTGTTTTGACTTCATCAATAATAAGGATCGTACCGTTTTCGGTGCATAGATCACGCAACCTTTGTAACCAGCAATTACAGGCCGAAATACTGCCGGCATTACCAATAATTGGCTCCAATAAAACACAGGCTAAAGAATCTTTCCGCATCATAAAAAGTTGCTCAAGAGATTCAAAATTATTGAGCTCAATAAAATCAACCAGCTCGCGCGTATTCTCAGGAATACCTGCCCCAAATGGAATAATTTTGGGGGGATGAAGATCGCCAGAATTCCAATTCTCGATATCAGATTTCCACATCATTTCATCAACGAGGCCATGAAAACTACCTTCTACAATAGCAATTCGATCCCTGCCGGTAAAACCACGCGCTGTTCTAACTGCGCCCATCACAGCTTCGGTACCAGAATTAGCAAACCGTAACTTATCAATTTGTGGGCACATTGCTTTGATTTGCTTCGCCACCTCCATATCAAGTGATGTAGAAAAACCCGACAACGTTCCGCCACCCTGAATTTGTCGAATGACAGCTTGATCTACCCGGTCATCGCGATAGCCTAGAATTATTGGGCCATATCCCAAACGAAAATCAATATATTTTTTGCCATCGCAGTCAATCAGCTGAGCATCCTTAGCGGAGGATATGAATACAGTTTGCTCATCACCCCAATAGCGATAATTTTCTGCAACTCCTTGTGGCATGTGCAAGTGAGCTTCTTGCATGAGTTTGACTTGATTTTTTAACGTCATGATCTTGGCGGGGATTATGGGGGAGAATTTTGCAAGTGAGGACGCAAATAAGTGCCAACTCGATCTTCCAATAATTTGACTACATGTAATTCAGCAGCAGATGCGCCATAAGTTTTTTGAGCCTCCTCAAAGAGACTTTGAACAAATTGACCCATAGTCAGGGTAAAGCCCTGAGACTGCGCAATTTGATTGACCAAATCCAAATCTTTACAACATAGCGCTAAAGAAAAACTGGGGTCATAGTGTCCTGCAAAAATAGAGGGGATGTCATGTTGAGCTACCCAGCTATTACCAGCACTTGATTGAATTGCTTCAGCAACAATATCTAGTGGAATATCAGCCTTCGCACCCAACATTAAAGCCTCACCGATCACTGCAGCGTGTGTAAACCATAGGAGATTGGTGAGCAACTTAATCGTAGCCCCATTACCAGGTTTACCGACATAAAATATTTTTTCACCAAGCACTTCAAAAATAGGCTTACACAGTTCAAAATTTGATTGCTTGCCGGCAACAAAAATGGACAACTTACCAAGAGCTGCAAAGTCAACAGCATTTGTCACTGGCGCTTCTAAAAAGCTCACATTCTTTTGCTCTAGAAGGCTTGATAATTCTTGTGCAAGCTCTACCGAGCTCGTCGAAGTATCAATAATGGTTGATCCTGGCTTCATTGCATTAATGAGCCCACTACTACCAAACATCACCTCTTTGACTTGCAATGGGCCTGGCAATGAACAAATCACTACTTGCGATTGCTGACCAAGTTGCGTAATATTTTCTGCAAGATTTGCGCCCAAGGATACTAAATTAATTGCCTTGTGAGGCTCACGATCAAACACACTGACTCTATAACCTGCTTTTAGTAAATTAGCGGCCATGGGATTACCCATATTACCTACACCAATAAAACCAATCAATGGATCATTCATCTTGATGGGCATCTCTAAACACGGTTAAATTCAAGAAAATATTGATGCTTTTCTGTCCGATCCTCATACTCAAAACCATAACTCGATAGTAATTTCTTAGCATCGCTAAAATTATAGGTACGGTAGTGAATCGTTTGAGCCATGACACGATCATCTTTATCATCGAGGTAGTAGTGCTTAGTAAATCCTAGCTCTAAAGGTTCAATCTTTTGTGAGTAGATCATCCCATTAGAAATGGGCTTTTCATAATCATGGTGTGGTCCTTGAATTCCTAGCAACAATTTCCCACCAGACTGAACAAATTTACTTAAACTTTCCAACCCAAGATGATTTGCTTGCTCATCATAGATATGACTAACTAGAAATGGCTCTTTATCGCCATCAATCACGAAATACCAAACGCCACCATATGAAAACGCTAAACGATATTGCTGCTCAAGACTTAACTCAGTAATATTTTGCTGACTTAACTGAATGTTTGGGTAAGGCTCTAAACGTTTTTGTGCTATGTCAAGCATTGATTGAGTTAAGTCTATGCCACGGATATTGGCTGTTGGTTCACGTTTGGCAATCTCCTCCAAAATTAAACCCGTGCCGCACCCAATCTCCAAAACATTCTCAAAAGGATGATGATTAAGTAATCCATCAACAATTGCCTGATAGTCGTAATACCCTGAGGTCATAATCGTGTCGTAATGTGCCGACATCTTGGTGTAATCACCCATCTGCTTTCCATTTCTAATAGGGATCTTGCAATTAAAGGGGTCAGCAGCTACTAACGGGTGCTTTTTTGTACTATAAACTAAGATAACTAAGCGATAGGTGTGATCTGATCCAAAATCTTGCCAATTAAGCGCAGTAGAAAAGCTGGCACAATATTTAACAAGAGAATTTGGCCTGCCCAGCACGATTCGAACGTGCGACCTACGCCTTAGAAGAATTCGTGGCTGTTCAAAAGTCTAATAATTTCAATGACTTAGACGCTTAAATCGGAACTGTGCAATAAACTGTGCAATGCATAAGTGCTACTTAAAAGACAAATCCTCATCTAGCTTTCAACACTTGATAAGCGTTATTTGACAAAAGTCATGCCATCATGCAATAATGCTGCATGAATATAGGAGAATGCCATGGGCGCAGTCATAGATCACCAAGTCATTAAATCCATTGGATCGAGTGGGCAAATCTCGCTTGGAAAAGAATATGCAGGACGTCAGGTTCTAGTTGAAAACCCAGAGCCTGGAGTTTGGTTGATCCGCACCGCCACTGTCATTCCAGATAATGAAAAGTGGATGCATACGCCAGCCCTTAAAAAGGATTTAACTGCTGCTTTAGCCTGGGCACAAAAAGCACCCGCTAAAGCAAGCGACCTTTCTAAATTAAAAATGGCTAAAGCGCATGGCACGAAACGTAAAGCCTGAGCCATTAGTCGAGCTTGATCTTAATAGTCCTGTTTTTCAATCTTCCTGGAGTGATTTAGAGCTAGCAGAACAAGAAAAGGCATTGGCTACCTTTAAAAAGCTCACACAACTAACCTGGAACCAGATCTATCGAGACAAGGGCTTGAAGTGGGAAAAGATTCACAGCATTGCAGCCCCTAAAAATATTGAAGCGCTCTACTCCTTTCGTGTAAGCAAATCTATTCGAGGGATTGGCTTTAGAGAAAATCACTTTTTACGAGTCTTATTGATAGAGCCAGACCATGATGCCGCTTATGGGAAAAAATAGTTAGGGTGAACGGCAACTGTAAACTATGTGGTCGGTACCGGATGTAAACCATGTGTCCGGTACGGACCCTGGAGATTTTGGCCTGCCCAGCACGATTCGAACGTGCGACCTACGCCTTAGAAGGGCGTTGCTCTATCCAGCTGAGCTATAGGCAGTGAGTACTGGGACTGAAAAAACGTAAAACTAAGAGAAAGTGGTCGGAGTACAAGGATTCGAACCTTGGACCCCCTGCTCCCAAAGCAGGTGCGCTACCAGGCTGCGCTACACTCCGACAGAACCAATATTCTACACCGAGAGGCCTATTACAGGCAAATCCTGTAAGAATCACTTCATGTCTGCCTATTTTTCAAGCAAATTAACAAAACGGTTAAATGCCGCATTTACAGCGACTCTTCTTGTTTTTTGCTTACTTGGTACACATACAGAACGCATTGGTAAGGTCAATTGGACTGGTTATCTAATATTAAAGAATCTATTGAATGAGGAGATTCGCTATGCTACCTCGCCAATGGCAGTAAGGCTGTATGCGCCTCAACCAGGAAGAAACTTCATGCTTGGGTTGAGAGCAACATTTTGACGTATGGCTACACTAGAAATATTTGATGAAAAAAGCCCCTAGCACTCCTGATCCTAAAATTACGATTACTGGATTTATCTTAGTTCTCAACATTAAGTAAAGGGAAATTGAGGCCAATCCTAATGTGATGGGGCTAACAAGGGATGCTTTTGCAACTGAATATGTGCCTGAAGCCATTAATCCAATGGATATAGGCTCCAAGGCATTCTGAATAGTTCGGCGCCAAGGACTTTCACCATAATGGTCCCAGATCCGACCAACATAAAAACACAATATGCTGGAAGGCAGAAAGAAAGAGAGTACGACAACTCCGGCACCTAATAGGCCTGCAATCTGAAAGCCTATCACCAAGACCATTAACATATTGGGTCCAGGAGCAATTTGTCCAATACTATAAATATGTACAAAACGAAGATGATCAATACCAAATTGGTGGGCCAACATGGTTTGCATCTCTGGCAAGACCGCAGTACCACCGCCGACTGCTAGAACTGAAAGCAGGCTAAAACAGGTTACCAATGATATTAATTGGGTCATTAATTAGCCCGTGGTCGATACATGTATAAGGCAAGTGGAGCCATAATCAATAGCACAATTGGAAGGCTCAGTTTTGCAATACTCATCAATAAAAAGGTTGGAATAATAATGAGGATTGATCTCAGGCGCTTCCAGTGTTCATCGCCTATACGATATGTAATTGCTGCCAATAAACCACAGGCAGCTGCAGCAACGCCAGCTAAAACAAAATTTGCCAAAGGATGATCTGTATTGGTGGTGTATGCAATACCGATGACCAATACAAATAAAGATCCCGGTAATATTAATCCAACAGCCGCAATGCACGCACCAAGTGCGCCTCGCACATGATCCCCTGCTAACACGGCTAAGTTCACTGAATTTAAACCGGGCATCGTTTGACTGATTGCCAAGTAACCCATAAATTCGTCAGTAGTTAGCCAGCGCTTCTTCTCTATTAAAAGAATACGTTCATATGCAACAATTCCTCCACCAAAGCTGATAGCACCAATAATTAAAAATTGGAAAAAAAGATCAGATAGGCTTACCCGAATATCTTTGCCAGCCAAATCATTGGAGGTCATTCCGGTTTTCCGTAAATGAGTGCTGTTTTAGTGCTGCCAATTTCTAAGCAATCGGCCAATTCAAGTTGAAGTTTTTTGAAGAACTTATCTGCTAGCTTATGAGCCTTCTCTTGTTTGCGGTTTTCATCATTAACTCGGTAAGAAAAAGCTAACTCTCCAATAATGGGATCGCCTGCTGATTTCATCCAGATTGCAATCTCACAATGTGCTTGAACACCATTACCAAATACTAAGTTTCCTAACGGCAAGCATGCCTCTAGAATTTTATTTGTGGGGCCGCCAACGATAACAATTGGAGACTTCTTATCTATCGAGAGTGTTGCAAGTCCTGGAAAATATTTGCTAACACCACTTAAAGAACGTTCAAACAAACTATCAATTGGTACCGCATCTAAAATCGCATTATTTGAAAAGATTTGACGACAAGATCCAACTGTATCGCCACGCAGTATCTCCTCTTTTAAGCGTGCGCGAGACTTAATTTTTTTTTGCGGTGCTGGATTGAATTTAGAAGCCTGATCTAAATCATGTGTTCGACACTTTAAAGTCACCTCAGCATAATCATCTATCCAGATATTTTGGCGTGATTCACGAACGCGTAGAATTATGTTATTTAGACGAAAGTCCTCGCCAGGGGTGTCGTAAAAATAAATACTGCGCAAACCCGTATTTGCATTATCAAGATGAAAAAAATCAACTTTATTCTTTTTACAAAAATTTACGATCTGATCGCTAAGTAACAAAATTCTGGCGTGACGATCAAGACCCTTAGGCTTTATTAAAAGTTTAAATTCTCTATTAGTTATAGATGGATGCATCTTCATCGAATAATTCCCTATTTGCATGAGATTATTTCACCTCATGATTTGATGGGTTAATTTAAATGGTTGGAACTAAATCAGCAATACTCTTAGCCGCATTCATTGCTACATCAGCCTCTTGAGTTTCCACCATGACGCGCAGCAATGGCTCCGTACCTGAAGCACGAATCAAGACTCTACCAATATCCTTAAGATCAGACTCAACCGTTGTAATTTGCTTCTTCAATACTTCATCTGATTTCCAGTCATAACCGGGCTTGAATTTGACATTCAAAAGAACCTGTGGGAAGACTTTGACTGAGTCCAATAATTGAGCAAGACTTTTTTTGTTTTGGCTCATTGCGGCAAGAACCTGCAGTGCTGCTATCGTGCCATCCCCCGTGGAGTGCTGGTCTAAGCATAGTAGATGTCCTGAACCCTCACCACCAATAATCCAGCCATTTTGTTTGAGCAATTCAAGAACATAGCGATCTCCTACATTGGCTCGCTCAAATCCAATGCCAAGGTCTTTGATAGCATTTTCTACAGCAAGATTTGTCATCAAAGTTCCAACAACCCCACCAAGCGTTTGACCTTTATCTAGGCGGTCTTTAGCCAGAACATAAAGTAGCTCATCACCATTAAATAAGCGGCCAGATGCATCAACCATTTGCAAGCGATCAGCATCACCATCAAGTGCTATACCCAGATCCGCCTTCTCTTCTTTGACTTTAGCAATCAATGCTGCTGGGGCGGTGGCACCACAGCCATCATTAATATTACGTCCGTCAGGAGTGACGCCAATCGAAACAACTTCTGCCCCCAGCTCATGAAAAACATGAGGAGCTGTGTGGTAAGCAGCGCCATTGGCGCAATCAACTACAAGCCTCAAGCCTTTAAGATTTAAATCGCCCGGAAAAGTTGATTTACAAAATTCAATATAGCGTCCAGCAGCATCATCAAGCCGAAAAGCCTTGCCAAGTTCTTTTGAATTTACACATTCCATGGGCTTTTCTAACTCAGATTCAATAGCAAGTTCAAATTCATCGGACAACTTGTCACCCATTGCAGAGAAAAACTTGATACCGTTATCTTGATAAGGATTATGAGAGGCAGATATTACTAAGCCAGCAGACAAGCGTAATGCTTTAGTAAGATAGGCTACACCTGGGGTTGGAATTGGGCCACAAAGCATGACATCAACACCAGCTGCAGCAAAACCAGCCTCTAGAGAGGCTTCTAATAAATAACCCGATATCCTTGTATCTTTTCCAATCAGAATCTTGCAGCGTTCACCAGGTTTAGCTCCACGAGACAATACTTTTCCGGCAGCATAGCCAAGGCGAGTCATAAACTCAGGAACAATTGGAAACTTTCCAACCTCACCCCGAATGCCGTCGGTACCAAAGTATCGTTTCTTCATAGATATCATTATAAAACTTAGAGTAGTTACTAAGTAATTACAGCCTCCCAAAGCTTTAGAGCATCGACTGTCTCGGTGACATCATGAACTCGCACTATCCTTGCGCCGCGATCTGCTGCCATCACAGCTGCGGCAATGCTTGAAGCTACCCGCTCATCCGTATCCTTACCGGTGACTTTACCCAGCATCGATTTACGCGATATACCCGCCAAGACTGGGAATCCCAAGCTTGAAAATTGGTCAAAGTTGCCCAGCATATTGAGGTTATGCTCCAGACTCTTACCAAATCCAAAGCCAGGATCTATTGCAATACGATTACTGTCTATGCCTTTAGCAAGCAATAAATCAGTGCGATCTTTTAAAAATAGCTTCACTTCGTCAATCACATTCTGATAGACGGGATTAAATTGCATAGTAAGGGGATCTCGTTGCATATGCATCAGTACCACGCCGCAATGATTGCTTTTACTTACTGCATCAATCGAGCCCTCTTGTCTGAGCGACCAAATATCATTTATGCAGTCCACTCCCGCCCGTAATGCTTGAAGCATTGTTTCTGCTTTATAGGTATCAATAGATAGTGGCACTCCGCAATCTTTAAGCGCTTCTATTACTGGCAACACCCTATCCAACTCCTCCTGTAATTCAACAGGCTCAGCACCAGGCCTAGTTGATTCACCACCAATATCAATAAGATCAACACCATTAGCAATCATGTTCTCCGCTTGGGCAACAGCATCTTTTGGGACTCTGAAATTGCCGCCATCTGAAAAGGAATCTGGTGTTGCATTTAATATACCCATTACGATGGGGCGCTTGCGTTTAGTAAAGTCAAATAGAAAACGCCCACAACGCCATGTTGTGGGCATATCTAGATGACCTTGATTAAACATCAAAGACAACAGCTTTAAAGGTAATTAGGCAGTTGCAGGAGCGCTACCTGTAGCTGGACCAGGGGTACCAGCAGAGTTGCCAAACTGAGTTGCTGGCGGAGGTTTAGGTGCTCTAGGAGGACGGCCCTCCATGATGTCAGTAATCTGCTCGGCATCAATCGTTTCCCATTCAAGCAAAGCGGCGACCATCGCCTCTACTTTGTCGCGATTTTGCTCCAAAATAGATTTTGCTAAAGCGTATTGACTATCGATCAAGCTACGGATTTCAGCATCGACTTTTTGTTGTGTTAGTTCAGAAACTGTCTTAGTGCTATTGCGTCCAAAAATACTTTCTGATTCAGTATCAACATAAACCATGGTACCCAGACTATCACTCATTCCATAACGAGTGACCATATCGCGAGCCATCTTAGTAGCACGCTCAAAGTCGTTCGAAGCGCCTGTACTCATAGAGTGCAAGAAAACTTCTTCAGCAGCACGACCGCCAAAAAGAATGGCTAGCTCTTCTAACATGCGATCTTTGTAGAGATTCACACGATCAAATTCAGGCAACTGCCATGTCACACCCAACGCCATGCCACGCGGCATGATGGTAACCTTGTGAACGGGATCTGCCTTGGGAAGAACCTTGGCAACAACAGCATGACCCGATTCGTGATAAGCAGTGTTCCGGCGCTCCTCTTCACGCATCACAGCAGACTTACGCTCTGGACCCATATAGATTTTGTCTTTGGCGTCTTCAAAATCTTTCATGTCTACCGAACGTTTATTACGACGCGCAGCAAAAAGTGCAGATTCATTAACCAAGTTTGCTAAATCGGCACCAGAAAATCCCGGTGTACCGCGAGCTAACACAGCTGCGTTCACGTCAGGATCGATAGGAACCTTACGCATATGTACTTGCAAAATTTGTTCTCGACCACGAATATCAGGTAAGCCAACATGGACTTGACGATCAAAACGGCCTGGACGCAATAATGCTTTATCCAAGACATCAGAACGGTTCGTTGCGGCCACAACAATGACGCCGCTATTGCTTTCGAAACCATCCATCTCAACCAGCATCTGGTTTAGAGTTTGTTCGCGCTCATCATTACCACCACCCATACCAGCACCACGATGACGTCCGACGGCATCAATTTCATCAATAAAGATGATGCAAGGAGAATTTTTCTTGGCGTTCTCAAACATATCGCGTACACGGGATGCACCAACACCGACAAACATTTCTACGAAGTCAGAACCTGAAATAGAGAAGAAAGGGACTTTAGCCTCACCTGCAATCGCACGCGCTAAAAGGGTTTTACCCGTTCCAGGGGGGCCAACTAGCAGTACTCCATGAGGTATGCGGCCACCAAGTTTTTGGAACTTTTGTGGGTCCTTTAAGAAGTCAACTAGCTCAAATACCTCTTCCTTGGCTTCGTCACAGCCGGCAACATCAGCAAAGGTTACGGTATTGCTGTTTTCGTCAATCAAACGCGCTTTAGATTTTCCAAAGGAGAATGCCCCACCTTTGCCACCGCCCTGCATTTGGCGCATCATGAAAAACCAAAAACCAATAATTAAAAGCGTTGGTCCAAGATAGTACAAAGCAGACACAAGCATATTAGGCTCGTCATCAGCTTTACCAGTAACTTGAACACCGTACTTCATCAGATCGCCAACCATCCAGATATCACCCGGGGAGATGATGGAGTACTTATTGCCATCAGCAGGAGTCACTTGCAATGTGCGACCTTGCACATCAACTCGCTTTACTTTACCAGCCTTGGCATCGTCCATAAATTGAGAATAGGTAACCTGTGTTTGATCCTTGGGCTTATCAAACTGTTTAAAAACAGTAAAAAGCACCAAGCCCACAATGAGCCACACACCGATTTTTTGGAACATATTGCTGTTCAAAATGAGTCCTTTTCTGGATTGGTCCAGGAGTTAAAGCGAATTGCTACCTAAGTATTTGATTCTACTACCACCCTTTTTCAAGGGCTAATGGCATATTTATTTGCTAAAACCCTATAAATTAAGGGTTATTTCAGCTAATCATCGCTTATTTTGATGGTTTTAAGTTCCTGCCCAAAAGGAAAATCTCAGACGATCGCGCTCTAGAAGCCTTTGGCTTCCTAGAGGCAACTGTTTTAAAGACTTTTTTAAAGGATTCAACAATCTGACTATAACCACTACCGTTAAAGCATTTAATGAGCAAAGCACCTTCAGGCTTGAGATGAGCAACAGCAAAATCAAGGGCAATTTCGGCTAAAAAAGCCATTCTGGCTGCATCAGCAACACCTACACCAGATAAGTTTGGTGCCATATCCGATAGAACTAGGTCCACTTTTCCCTCAGCTTCTTTAGGTAGCAGGGCCTCTAGTGCTGCAAGGCCTTCTTCCTCACGGAAGTCGCCTTGTATAAAACTCACATCTGCAATGTCTTCCATTGGCAAAATATCAATCGCAATAATCTGCCCATCTGGTTTTCCAGACTCTATCTTGGGATTGCTTTTACCTAGCTCAGTTAAGCGATTGCGGGCGTACTGAGACCAGCTTCCAGGAGCGCTGCCCAAGTCAACAATAGTCATACCTGCTGTGATGAGGTGGTCTTGCTCGTCAATCTCACTAAGCTTATAAACCGCCCTAGCACGATAACCCTCTTTCTGAGCCATCTTCACATAGGGATCGGTTAAGTGATCCTGCAACCAACTTTTATTAAATTTATTCTTCGCCACAACTTACCCACTTTCAACCTCTATTTTCCTAGTTTCCGCTCCCTAAAGCAAAAGGAATTGAGTTAAAAGCCGATAAATTTGGGTTATTAAAATCAATTCGACACTGAATGCTCTATCATCAAGCCCATGACTGCACTCATTCTTACCCCAGCACAACGTAAATCCCTTAAGGCTGATGCGCATGACTTAAGTCCTGTGGTGATGGTTGGTGGTGATGGGCTTACTCCTGCTGTTATTAAGGAAGCAAAATTAGCAATTAAGCACCATGGCTTAATCAAAATTCGCGTGTTTGGAGATGATCGCGAGGCTCGTATAGCTATCTACGAAGAGCTTTGTGAACAGTTAGATGCAGCACCTGTTCAGCATATCGGTAAATTACTAGTACTTTGGAAGCCAAAGGACGCTGTTGATGAAGCCTTTAGCAATCTTGGACGCTCTAGCAAGCAGACCAAGAAGACCTTACAAGCCCCGCGTACTAAACGTCAACCCAATCGCACTGCTGCTAAAACTGGAGTGCGCACTAGCACTTCGGAAAGATCTGATCGTCGCTCCGCTTCAAATAATTCACCTTTTGCAAGAGCTGCGGCAGTGAAATCAGCAACACCCAAAAAACGCGTACTACGTTCAGAGGCAGCTGAATCTAAGATTGGTTGGTCTTCTCCTGGCTACAGAAAAGCATCAGCTGCACCGGCACCAATAAAAAAACGTAAAGTCCGAATGAGTAGTAATAAAAAGAAGTCGTTGGGATCCTAAAACGCTTGATGATTGAAAGCTAAGACGCCGCTAGTCGGCGTTTTTTGTTGTTCGCCAGACAAGTAACAAGCCAAAAATAGATTGGGCAATAAACAAGCCGCTAGATATACCGTGGAGACGGCCAAAAAGAATAGCATTGGATGATTTACGGACCGATAGACCTGCAAGCAAGGCTTGTTCTCTGAATGAATTCATCCACGGGATGATAAGAAACGCGGTGCTTATAGTGCAGAACAACATGCCCAATAAGAGCCAGCGTAAAAAAAGATAATGTCGTTGCTCTTTTATAACCAAGTAATGAGCAATCGCTATTAGCAAGACGCTAAAACCAACACCAATATAGGCTGTAGTTTTGAAAAGATTAGCTGCTACCATGCTGGCAACTTCTCTATCGCCTAGACTAGTAAACAGGACTGGCACCACCAAAAAACCGATAGTAATGAAACTACCAACCCAGAGACCTGATAGCAGGCTAAATAATCTCTGGGTTTGGCTAAGAAGCATTAGACGTATCGAACGGCCAAAATTTCAACTTCACGATTGCCGCCAGGGGCCTGAACAGAGACTACATCACCCTCTTCTTTACTAATTAATGCACGAGCAATTGGTGAGCTAATAGAAATCTTATTTAAGGCAATATCTGCTTCATCATCGCCTACGATTTGATAGGTGAACTTTGTTCCATCTTCCAAGTCCTCTAAATCAACCGTAGCACCAAAGACTACTCGACCAGTGACATCGAGAGATGCTGGGTCAATAATTTGAGCTGCAGAGAGTTTGCCTTCTAGCTCTTGAATACGGCCTTCGATAAAGCCTTGCTTTTCTTTAGCGGCATCGTATTCTGCATTTTCAGAAAGGTCACCCTGAGCGCGCGCTTCAGAAATAGCGTTGATAACCGAAGGACGCTCGATATGCTTAAGGCGGTGTAATTCTTCTTTAAGAAGTTCAGCGCCGCGTTTGGTAATCGGAATTGTGCTCATACTACAAACCTAACTAATAACTAAAAATCTTGCGCAAAATTACGCGTCTAAAACTTGATTTTAGATTAAACAAGCGCTCGATGTAAGTTTTGCAAGGAATAGACCTCAAGAGACTCTAGCTTGCCATTTTGTGAGGCCAATAATCCATCCATAACTGCACGAGCCGCACTAATGGTTGTGTAATACGTGACACCATTAGCCTGAGCACTAGTGCGAATTGATCTAGAGTCAGCAATAGCAGTTCGAGTTTCGTCAACCGTAGTAAATACGAGTGAAATTTCACCATTCTTAATCAAATCGACAATATGGGGACGACCGTCCTTTACCTTATTTACAACTCTGACTGGCAAACCAGCAGCCTCAATAGCAGCAGCTGTTCCCTTGGTAGCAACCATCGGGAAACCAAGTTGATGTAATAGCTTCGCCACTTCAATTGCTTTCGGCTTGTCACTATCTTTGACAGTCAGAAGGACGGTTCCACTCTTAGGCAGCTTAATACCAGCACCTAATTGAGATTTAAACAAGGCCTCACCAAAGGTATTACCCACACCCATCACTTCACCGGTAGAGCGCATTTCTGGCCCAAGAATGGGATCAATACCGGGGAATTTATTAAATGGGAATACTGCCTCTTTAACTGAGAAGTATGGTGGCTTGACTTCTGTCTTAATGCCCTGTTGACCCAAGGTTTGACCAACCATACAACGGGCAGCAATCTTGGCAAGTTGCAAACCAGTTGCTTTAGAAACAAACGGGACAGTTCGGGATGCACGCGGATTTACTTCAAGCACGTAAATGACATCCTTATCCTCAACATTCTGAATCGCAAACTGTACATTCATCAATCCAACAACATTGAGGCCTTTGGCCATTGCTGCAGTCTGGCGCTTGATTTCTTCTACCGTTGCATCCGATAGTGAGTATGGAGGCAATGAACATGCAGAGTCGCCCGAGTGAACACCGGCTTGCTCGATATGTTCCATGACGCCACCAATAAAGACGGTCTCGCCATCGCTAATACAATCAACGTCACATTCAATCGCATCATTGAGGAAACGATCCAATAAAACTGGAGAATCATGAGAAACCTTCACTGCCTCACGCATATAGCGCTCAAGATCACGACCATCATGAACGATCTCCATTGCGCGGCCACCTAATACATAGGACGGGCGAACCACCAATGGATAACCAATTTCTTCAGCAAGTTTCAACGCTTCCTCTTCAGTACGTGCGGTACGGTTAGGCGGTTGGCGCAAGCCGAGATCCTGCAGAAGCTTTTGGAAGCGCTCTCGGTCTTCTGCTGCATCAATCATATCTGGCGAAGTTCCAATAATAGGAACGCCGTTACGCTCAAGGTCTAAAGCCAATTTCAAAGGTGTTTGACCACCGTACTGAACAATCACACCCTTAGGTTTTTCCTTGGCAACAATTTCTAATACATCTTCGAGTGTTAGCGGTTCAAAATACAAGCGATCAGAGGTGTCGTAGTCAGTGGAAACGGTTTCAGGGTTACAGTTCACCATGATAGTTTCGTAACCATCATCACGCATTGCTAGCGCAGCATGCACGCAGCAGTAGTCAAACTCAATACCCTGCCCGATACGATTAGGGCCGCCGCCTAAAACCATGATTTTATCTTTAGTCGTTGGACGAGATTCACACTCGCCATGTTCCGCCTCATAGGTGGAATACATGTAAGCGGTATTAGTAGAGAACTCCGCAGCACATGTATCAACCCGTTTGTAGACTGGCACTACCTGTAAGCGATGGCGCGCAGCTCGAATAGAGGCGGGATCAACCTTCAGCAATTTAGCCAGGCGGCGATCTGAGAAACCTTTTTGTTTTACAAAACGTAACTCTGGAGCAGTAAGGCTATCTATCTTGCGTTGCTTCAGCTCTGCTTCAATGGTGATTAACTCTTCAATTTGCTCCAAGAACCATGGATCAATTTTGGTTTCGGAATAAATTTCATCTAGAGCCATACCCATGCGGAATGCATCGGCTAGATACCATATTCGATCAGGGCCTGGCTCATTGATTTCATTAATGATGTCATCTAAATCTGTTGAAACTTCATCTAAACCGTCAACACCAACTTCAAGTCCGCGAAGTGCTTTTTGAAAGGATTCTTGGAAAGTACGACCAATCGCCATCACCTCACCAACAGACTTCATCTGGGTTGTTAAGCGGGAGTCAGCTTGAGGAAACTTTTCAAACGCAAAGCGAGGAATCTTAGTAACAACATAGTCGATTGATGGCTCAAAAGATGCTGGAGTTGCACCGCCAGTAATATCGTTCTTTAATTCATCTAAGGTATAGCCAACAGCCAATTTAGCAGCAATCTTTGCGATCGGAAAACCAGTAGCTTTAGATGCCAAAGCAGATGAGCGTGAAACGCGTGGATTCATTTCAATCACGATCATACGACCATCAACTGGGTTGATCGAGAATTGAACGTTTGAACCACCAGTATCTACACCAATTTCTCTCAGAACAGCGATCGATGCGTTACGCATGATTTGATATTCTTTATCCGTCAATGTCTGAGCAGGAGCAACGGTGATGGAGTCGCCTGTATGGACGCCCATTGGATCTAAGTTTTCAATCGAGCAAACGATGATGCAGTTGTCATTGCGATCACGCACCACTTCCATCTCAAACTCTTTCCAACCCAATAGAGACTCTTCAATCAAGAGCTCGCGGGTTGGTGATAAATCAAGACCGCGTTTACAAATTTCTTCAAACTCTTCTCGGTTGTAAGCTATACCGCCACCTGACCCACCCATAGTGAATGAGGGGCGAATCACTACCGGGAACCCAGAACTACCTGTTTCTTTTTGAATGCGTTGCTGTACCTCATGGGCCTCTTCCATAGAGTGGGCAATACCGGACTTAGCAGAACCAAGACCAATCTTGGTCATCGCATCCTTAAATTTCTGGCGATCTTCTGCTTTATCAATAGCCTCTGGTGAGGCGCCGATGAGTTCGCACCCATACTTTTCTAAGACGCCATGGCGATGTAAATCGAGCGCGCAATTAAGTGCTGTCTGGCCCCCCATAGTTGGCAGGATAGCGTCGGGCTTTTCAGTTGCAATGATGCGCTCAACAACTTCCCAAGTGATCGGCTCGATGTAAGTGACGTCGGCCATTTCAGGATCAGTCATGATGGTTGCAGGATTGCTATTTACCAAAATAACTTTGTAGCCCTCATCACGCAATGCCTTGCAAGCTTGAGCTCCTGAGTAGTCAAACTCACAGGCTTGACCAATCACAATTGGTCCAGCACCAATAATCAGGATGCTCTTAATGTCGCTACGCTTAGGCATTATTTGCCCTCCTTCTTGCTGGCAGCATTCATGAGCTCCACAAAACGATCAAATAAATAGGCAATGTCATGAGGGCCAGGTGAGGCCTCAGGATGACCTTGGAAACATAGTGCAGGTTTGTCATTCCAAGCTAAACCCTGCAAAGATCCGTCGAATAAGGAAACGTGAGTTACACGAATATTCTTTGGCAAAGTATTTGCATCTACAGCAAAGCCGTGATTTTGAGAAGTAATCGCAACTCGACCTGTTTCAAGGTCTTTTACAGGATGATTAGCGCCATGATGACCAAACTTCATCTTTAAAGTTTTTGCACCGGCAGCAAGACCCATAATCTGATGACCTAAACAGATTCCAAAAGTAGGCATTCCCTTCTCAATGATTTCTTTAGCTGCTGCAATAGCGTAATCACAAGGACCTGGATCTCCAGGACCATTCGAAAAGAAAACACCATCGGGATTCATCGCTAAAACTTCAGCTGCGCTAGTTTGTGCAGGCACAACTGTTAATTGACAGCCACGTTCGGTAAGCATACGCAAAATGTTGCGCTTAACGCCAAAGTCATAGGCAACGACCTTTTTAACAGGCTTGCTAGTGTCTAACTTTCTGTATGCAGGCTTTCCATCTGGTCCATGCAAATCCCATTCTGCCTCTCGCCACTCATAGGATTTCTTGATAGTGACTACTTTTGCAAGATCTAATCCTGACATGCCGGGAAACGCTTTAGCAAGCTCAAGCGCCTTAGCGCTTATATTTTCATAGCTGTCACCCACTTCACCAGCAACAATGGCCCCTGATTGGGCGCCCTTATCGCGCAGAATACGGGTAAGTTTGCGTGTATCAATTCCCGTAATACCTAGAACACCAGCTTTAGTCAGAAAGTCATCAAGTGAGCCTTCAGATCTAAAGTTAGAAACGCGTTTTGGTAAGTCTTTAGTAACCAGGCCAGCTGCATGAATCCGGTCTGATTCTGCATCTTGAGCATTAACGCCAACATTACCAATGTGCGGGTAGGTCAATGTCACGATCTGACGTGAGTAACTAGGATCAGTAATGATCTCTTGATATCCAGTCAATGCGGTATTGAAAACAACCTCGCCAGTAGTCTCGCCTGGGGCGCCAATGCTAAATCCGGGAAATATAGTGCCGTCAGCCAAGGCCAACACGGCGGGAGGAAAAGAAGGAAGCAAGGGTGACAAACCATCTCCAGTCCCTGCTCCATCCGACGCCCAAAACCCTCAAATAGACCAACCCGAGGATGTTTTTGCGGGAGGTGAGTGTCTTTAAGCGCTAGGGTAATTATTAAGTTTTGAACTTTGCAATCATACCATTTTTTACTCGTAAACCCTTGAATCCCATGTCAAATAAGCTTCAGGAAGCAACACCCTACCCCAGCCATTAGGCAGGAGCAGGTGGTTAGTCAAAATAGGTTTGCTTTAAGCCTTGGCGCTTTGCTCAATGATAGTTTTGATTTGCGCCAAAACCGTCTGGTCATCCATGGTGCTGATATCGCCAGGATCCCTACCTTCAGCTACAGCTTGAAGCGCGCGACGGACAATCTTGCCAGAACGCGTCTTCGGCAAAGCAGTGACAATATAAACACGTCCTGGACGAGCAATCGCACCCAAAGTAGTATCTACTGTCTTCATGCACTCCGCCTCCAAAGTGGATGTATTTGAAGAATCTTTTGGAATGACAAACGCAATTGCAGCCTGTCCTTTGAGTTTGTCTTCAATGCCAACGACTGCAACCTCAGAAACGTTTGGATGACTTGAAATACTCTCTTCAATCTCCCGCGTACCAAGACGATGTCCTGCTACGTTAATCACGTCATCGGTGCGTCCTAAAATAAAGAAGTAACCATCTTTATCTTTAATACCCCAGTCAAAGGTAGAGTAGATTAACTTACCAGGAATAGTTTCCCAATAAGTACTGATAAAGCGTTTGTCATCACCCCATACTGTTTGCATACAACCAGGAGGCAATGGCCCTTCAATGGCAATAACGCCTTTTTGATCTGGCCCCAACTCTTCTGAAGTCGCATCATCCAATAACTTCATGTTGTAACCAAAAGATGGAACACCTGGTGAACCAAACTTATGTGGCATGACTTCTACACCACGTTGAATTGCCAGCATTGGCCAGCCGGTTTCAGTCTGCCAGTAGTTATCCACAATGGGTTTATTAATAGCTCCATGAATCCAGCTTGCAGTAGGCTCATCTAATGGCTCGCCCGCTAAAAACAGAGCACGCAATTTCGACAAATCGTATTTTGTTAAAAATGCTGGATCTTGTTTCTTTAAAACGCGCACTGCAGTCGGCGCTGAAAACATAACGGAAACTTTGTACTTGTCTACCAACTCCCACCAAATGCCAGCATCAGGACGCAAAGGCGTACCTTCGTACATGATGGTAGCCATGCCAGAAAGCAAAGGCGCATAAATAATGTAGCTATGGCCCACTACCCAACCAATATCGGATGTACAGAACATGGTTTCACCAGCATGACCAGTGAAGATATGTTTCATAGAGGCAGCCAATGCCACAGCATAGCCACCGGTATCGCGTTGCACGCCTTTTGGCTTTCCGGTAGTGCCCGAGGTATACAAAATATAGGAAGGATGGGTTGCATCCACCCATTCAACGGGAACGATATCATTAAGGTGTTTTTTACGCTCGGTCGAATAATCCAGATCACGACCGGCAACAGTAGTGAACTCTGTTAAGCCACGGTTCACGATCAATACTTTTTCGGGTTTGTATTCAGCCAGAGAAATTGCTTCATCTAGCAAGGGCTTATATGGAACAGCTTTACCACCCCGAGCGCCTGCTTCAGCAGTCACGATGAGTTTAGGTTTTGCATCATCAATACGAGAAGCAAGGCTATGTGATGCAAAGCCACCAAACACTACTGAGTGAATGGCGCCAATACGAGCACAAGCCAGCATTGCAAAACAAGCTTCAGCAATCATCGGCATATAAATTAATACACGATCACCTTTCTGAACTCCGTTTACTTTGTATATCGCGGCCATGCGATTTACTTCTTCATACAACTCTTTAAAGGTATACGCTTTTTCTTGATTGGTTTCGGTTGAAACTGCAACCAAGGCGATTTGATCGGGGCGATCTTTTAAATGACGATCTACTGCGTTGTAGCAAAGATTCGTTAAGCCACCCTCAAACCATTTTGCAAATGGCGGATTGTTGTAATTGAGAACTTTATCGAATGGCTTTTCCCAGTGAATTAATTGCGCTTGCTCACCCCAAAATCCATCTGGGTCTTTAATTGAGCGTTCGTGGTGTGCTTTATAGGACATGGTCAACCTGATTTTTTCAAAAAAGTTACTCAAATTACTGGCTCTTGCTCACCCCTTTGCTGGCTTTATTACCTGCTGAGGCTGGTGAGTTACTATTTTTCGCAGATTTTGCAAGACCTGTCGATGCGGATTTATGCTGAGATGCAGCATTTTTTTCTGAAGAATTGCCCTTAGATGCACTTTTTTCAGCATTTTTTGGTAGGTTTGAAGATGCGCACTTTGCAGGCTTTGTGCCCTTTGTCCCTTTAGCTGGTTTTGGACACTTCGCTGCAGGAGCGGATGGTTTTTCAAGACTAAGACTCGCATTGTCAGCCATCGCAGACGATACATCGCCAGGACGGCGACTTGTCTTAGGTATTAAAACCGTTGAGCCGGCCCGAATACGCATCCCCCTTGGTATGCCGTTTACTTCTCTAAGTGTATCGACATCTACACCTAAAGTTTTCGCCGCTAAATCAACGCTCTCTGTTTTAGTTACTTGCACAGCTGTCCAAGAAGAGAGCGGCTTGTTATATTGACGCAAATTATCTTGAAAGATTTCTGCATGGGCGAAAGGCAACAAAATTTGTTGATTAGCGTTACTCAAGATCACTGGTTTATTAAATGAGGGATTGAGACTATGGAATTCATCAGTAGGAATTTCAGCCAATTTAATAGCCAGAGCGACATCAATATCGTTTCCTACGTCGACCGCGACGAAGTAAGGATGATTTTCTAGTTCCGGCAAGACTATTCCATAGGCTTGGGGATCTAATACGATCTGTCGGTAGGCCATTAATTTTGGAACGTAATTTCGCGTCTCACGAGGCAGCGTTAAGCTCTCATAATCGGTTGGCAAACCAGTAGCTACATTCCTTTTCTGCGCTTTTGAAATATTGCCAGCGCCCCAGTTGTATGCAGCTAAGGCCAACTCCCAGCTTCCAAACTGATTATGAAGGCGCTGCAAGTAATCTAAAGCCGCATCAGTGGATTGGATAACGTCGCGGCGCTCATCCCTAAATACATTTTGAGTCAAGCGAAAGTCTTTACCCGTTGCAGGCATAAATTGCCATAAGCCTACTGCCTTTGCGCTCGACTTAGCATTGGTGACAAAAGCACTTTCAACAAATGGTAGTAGCGCGATCTCTGTTGGCATATTGCGAGCATTGACCTCCTGCACGATGTAAAACAAATAGCGGGATGAACGTGTCATGGAGCGATTGACATAATCTGGTCTTGCAGCCAGCCAACGTACCTGCTCAATCTCTAATGATGTGTTCATTGGCTCCATCTGGAAGCCATCTCGAATCCGCAGCCATAAATTATCGGATGGCGCATAAATTTTACTAACTGATTGATTTTTGAGATTTACGCGAGCTGCTTTTGAGGCTTTTGAATTTGCTTTTGTCGGCGCATCGGGTGACCAATCGCCAGTACTTGCACATCCATTCAAGAAAACGGCAACTAATATCGCCATATATATCACGCGCATCAGAAGCGATCTTTCCAAGCACGGATTACAGATAAGACATGGGCAGCTGTTGGCAATGCAGCCTGGCCCGAAACCTTCTTAGCCATTGCAATAACGTCAGCCTGATCACAACGCATAAAAGGGTTGACTTGAAGCTCTTGACCAATAGTAGTTGGAAGTGTTGGTAGGTTTTGATCTCGCAGAGATTTAGCTTGCTTCGCCCAAGAAATTAGGTTCTGATTATTTGGCTCTACCTCTAAAGCAAAACGAATATTGGATAAGGTGTATTCATGGGTACAAAACACTAGAGTATTTTTTGGCAATGCCGCAAACTTTCCAAGGGACTCCGCCATCTGTGTTGGAGTGCCTTCAAATAATCTGCCGCAACCAGAGGCAAAAAGGGTATCTCCGCAAAAAAGCATTGGCTCAATAATATTAGCTTGCATATTTGCAAAATAGGCTATGTGACTTAAGGTATGGCCAGGCACCTCCAAAATTTTGAGACTCATTCTGGGTTCAGCAATCTCAATCATGTCATTCTGCATTACCAAAACAGTGCGCCCGGGAATATTATCTCCTGCCGGTCCGTATACTGGAATGTCAGATCCAAGAGCTTGCAACACACGCAAAATACCGCCAGTATGGTCCGCATGGTGATGGGTAATTAATATGCCCTTCAGCTTCAAGCAATTAACCCTGAGATATTCTAAAACTGGGGCAGCATCTCCTGGATCTACGACCAGCGCTGCGCTACCGTCATGAATGCACCATATATAGTTATCATCAAAAGCCGGTATGGGCCAAACGCGCAATAAAGTATTCTTATCCATAAGCTGATGATACCAACCCCACCCATCCCCTCTCAGATGCCTGCACCTCCCTGGAGCTCATGGGAAAAATGGCTGCAATCCCCTCCTGGACGCTATGTTCTAGCATGGGAACAGCGGTGCTTCGATCAAATAGTTGCTGATGTCTTTGGTTTTCATGCGGTACAAATTGGTCTCCCGCAAATAAACACCTTGAATGAGAATCGGATGCCTTTGCACGCCATCCTGATTCACTCAAACGATAGTCTCGATTACGCGGCACGTTATAACTGGCACCTTGTTGAAGGTAACTCTACAGATCTGCCTTTTGCAAGCGAGAGTCTTGATTTAATTGTTTTACCTCATGTATTGGAGTTTGCAACAGACCCTCATCAAATTCTGCGAGAAGTTGATCGCGTTCTTCGGCCTGAGGGACGTCTTATTATTTCAGGCTTTAATCCTGCTAGTTTTTGGGGTGCAAGACAATATCTCAGTAGATTGATTGGAACCCCTTATCTTCCACGAGATGGTCAATTTATTAGCCTGATACGCATCAAAGATTGGCTCGAATTATTGAATTTCTCCTTGGATCGCGGCCATTTTGGCTGCTATAAGTTTCCCCTTCAAGGTGAATCTGCGATGGGGCAGATGAATTTTCTTGAAAAGATGGGAAATCGTTGGTGGCCCATATTTGGAGCAGTTTTTTTAGTCTCAGCCATTAAAAGACAACAAGGAATGCGTCTAATTGGACCATCCACCTTAGTCCGCATACCAGGCATTCAACAATTAACGCCTGCTGCCGAACGAAGTAGTATTCAAAAGCACCATAGAAATAGCAAAGCCAAGTAATCCCTTTAATCCCGTCAATCCCCAATAATTATTGCAATGCCGCATTCCAAGACACACTCCAATAATCCCGCTCATCCACACATAGTGATTTATACCGATGGGGCTTGCAAAGGCAATCCTGGCCCCGGTGGTTGGGGAGCTGTTTTACGATCTGGAGAACATGAAAAGCACATTCATGGGGGAGAAAAACTCACTACGAATAACCGCATGGAGATCTGCGCAGTGATATTTGCCCTTAGGGCACTCAAGCAAAGAAGCACTGTTGAGCTTTGGACTGACTCCCAATATGTGCAAAAAGGAGTAACTGAGTGGCTTGAGGGTTGGAAAAAAAGGGGTTGGAAAACAGCTAGTAAGGATCCAGTTAAAAACGCAGATTTATGGCAGGAGCTAGATGCCCTACTCCCCCATCATGAAATCTCCTGGCATTGGGTTAGAGGCCATAACGGTCATCCCGGGAACGAACTGGCAGATCAGCTTGCAAACAAGGGTGTGGAAGAGTTTTTACCCTAAGGCCAATCCCCTCAATGGGGCACGTTTTAAACAATCTTATGAGAGAATGATCCTGCTCTAAGGACCTTAAAACCCCATATATCAGTAAATAAAACCTAGAAAAACGAGACTGTGTCAAAAATAGAATCTTCTCTCGATAAGGCAGTAGCCAAACTCATCCAACTTAAAAATACAGGCAAAGTCCATTTATGTGGTCTTTGGCAAAAGTATTCACCTCAGGTAAATCGTTTAAAGCAATTAGATTACGCCACCGCCAAATCTTTTATTGTGCGTTTTAAGTGGCGAATTTTGCTGGTCCTGATTGTGATTTATGCGGGCTCTAAAGCCTATGATTATTTCTTTCCAACAGCTGATAAAGCTGGTGGACCCATCACAGTGAGTACTGTTGTTGTAGAAAAAAAGGATGTTCCTCTCATCATCGAGGCAACTGGAACAATTATTTCGAATAATATCGTTGACATCCGACCCATGATTACCAATACAGTTGCCAAAATTCTAGTGAAAGACGGTCAAGAAGTTAAAGCAGGCGATCTTCTCTTCCAGTTGGATGATCGCAACGATAAGGCAAACTACGAAAAATTAAAGGCATTAGCCGATGATGCTCAAGCACAATATCTTCGTGCCAAAGAATTAGTTGCTAAGAACTTTATCTCCAAGGCTGGCTTAGATACCTCTTCAGCCAATGCTAAATCAGCAATTGCTGCCGCAAAGGCCGCTGAAGTGCAACTCTCTTTCGATTACATTCGCTCTCCCATTGATGGGCGTGCAGGGATTGTGAACGTGTTCCCAGGCTCATTGGTTCAAGCAAGCAATGTAGTTTCAACAGCGACCAGCTCAACCGCCACTTCAAGCGTTGGTGCAATGGTCACGATTACGCAATTAAATCCAATAAATGTGCAGTTTGTAATTCCAGAAAAGGACATCCCAACTATTCTTGAAAATCAACTTGATGGTGAAGCGATGTCTGTGCAGGTAACTATTGGCGATTCAGGCAAAAATACCTATATTGGCAAGGTCATAGTCGTTGATAACCAAGTTGATCCGCAGATTGCTGCAGTGCGTGTTAAAGCTCAAATTCCGAATGACTCCATGAGCCTACTGCCTGGCCAGTTTGCTCGTGTATCGCTCATCGCCAATACCCTTAAAGATGCCATTAACGTTCCTTCGCAAGCAGTCATCATGAGTCCAAGGGGTAAGACCGTGTATGTAGTTGGCGAAGGCGATAAGGTTGCTGCCAAGCCTGTCAAGGTTATCTATGACTATCAAGGAACTTCTGTTGTTGAAGGCATATCCGCAGGTGATCGCGTTGTAGTGGAAGGAAAACAAAACCTTCGACCTGGCGGCAAAATTCGCGAAGCAAAGCCTGCCCCCGGCAGCCAAACTGCAACCCCTAGCACCCCAGAGAAAAAATGACACTCTCCGAATTATGTATTCGGCGCCCCGTAATGACAGTGTTGCTTTCAGTAGCAACCGTCATTGCCGGCACTGTTGCCTATCTAAAGATTCCGGTAGCGGCACTACCTAGCTTTAACTCCCCTGTTATTTCAGTGAGCGCCTCACTTCCTGGCGCCTCACCAGAAAACATGGCAGCATCTGTTGCACTGCCTTTAGAAAAAGAGTTTTCCACAATTGATGGCATTACCGTCATTAGTTCAAGTAACTTTTTGGGCACCACCAATATCACACTTGAATTTAATAATGATCGTGATATTGATAAAGCCGCCGTTGACGTTCAAGCTGCTTTGTTGAGGGCGCAGAAACGCTTGCCAATTGAGATGACAATTCCCCCGTCATATCGAAAAATTAATCCAGCTGATACCCCGGTTTTGGTGGTGCGGATGAGTTCTCCTTCGGTAAATTTGTCCGATCTAAATGACTTTGCAGAAAATTTGCTCTCGCCAAACCTTTCAACAATTACCGGCGTTGCTCAGGTGTTGGTCTATGGTGCAAAACGATACGCTGTTCGTATCCGGGTGCATCCAGATGCATTGGGTAATCGCAACCTCACCATGGATGATGTGGCTACCGCTGTCAATAAGGCCAACGCCAACAGCCCTGTTGGTGTACTTGATGGCCCCCGTCAATCGATCACGATTTATGCCAATCCTCAGCTGGTTAAACCCGAAGAATTTGCCAATCTGATCATTGCGCAAAAAAACGGTTTGCCAATTTACCTCAAAGATGTTGCGGAGGTCTCACAAAGCTATGAGGACGTTAAAACTTGGGCCACCGCTGGCGGCGAACGCTCGATCGCCATTGCTGTTCTTCGCCAACCAAGCGCCAACACTGTCGAGGTCGTTAACGCTGTGAAGGCACTGATCCCGCAACTGCAAAAGCAGATGCCCTCATCAATAAAATTGCAATTACTCAATGACCGCTCGCTTTCGATTATTGAAGCCATTCACGATGTGAACTTCACTCTTGCATTAACCGTTCTTTTAGTGGTTTTAGTGATTTTCTTATTCCTCAAGCATATTTCAGCTACGGTTATTCCATCGATCAGCTTGCCAATCTCCTTAATTGGTGCTTTTTTTCTGCTTTACTTTTTAGGCTATAGCCTAGACAACATCTCCCTGCTGGGTATCACCCTGGCGGTAGGCCTTGTAGTGGATGATGCGATTGTCGTTCTCGAAAACATCATGCGCTATGTCGAGGAGGGCATGGAACCCCTTAAGGCCTCCCTTAAAGGCAGTAAAGAGGTCGGCTTTACCATTATTTCCATCTCGATTTCCCTTGTGGCAGTTTTTATTCCGATCTTCTTTATGGCGGGACCAATTGGTCTACTGTTTAGAGAATTCGCGGTTGTGGTTTCCCTGTCTATTCTGGTGTCGGCGATTACCTCATTAACAGTTGTACCTATGCTCTGCAGTCGTTTTCTGCCCCAGCCAGGCCAGCATGCCAAGGAATACGCGATTAACAAGCAATTTGATCGATTCTTTGATTGGATGCTCAAAACCTATATTCACTACCTCGATCTGGCATTAAAGAATCGTCGTATTGTATTAATTGGCGCCTTCTCGACATTTGTGCTGACCGTTGTTCTATTTGTTAACAGCCCCAAAGGGTTCTTCCCAGAAGAAGATATTGGACAGATTCAAGCAACCACTGAGGCATCCGAGGATATTTCCTTTAAAGCAATGCTAGAACTGCAGGATCGTGCCGCAGCGCTAGTTAACTCAGACCCCAATGTGGATAGCTCTATTTCTGTTGTAGGGGGAGGCTCAAGCTCTGGAACCAATACAGGCCGTATTTTTATCATCCTCAAAGAAAAAGCAGATCGCGAAAAGATGTCTAAAGTGATGGAGGGACTGCGCGCAAAATTTAAGGAACTTCCGGGACTAAACGTTTATATGCGCCCCGTACAAAACTTACAGCTTGGCGGCAAAAATAGTAAAAGTCGCTATCAATTCACTCTACAAAGCGTTGGATTCGAGGGTGTTAATGAGTGGGCTGATAAGTTAATGCAGAAAATGCGCGCTGACCCCATGTTCCGTGACGTCACCTCGGACTCACAACTAAAAGGTCTGAATGTTCGCATTGATATTAATCGAGAAAAAGCGGCCAATGCAGGCGTGACTATTGCTGATATTAGAACCGCTCTCTACGACTCCTATGGGGAGCGTCAGGTGTCAACAATCTATACACCGGTCAATACTTATTACGCCATCCTGGAGACCGCCGAAGAGGATCGACAATACGAGACCGATTTAAATAAAGTGTTTGTACGTGGACGCGCTACCGATAAACTGATACCCCTATCCAGCATTGCCACTTTTGTCAGAACAGTGGGCCCGACTGCCGTGAATCACCAAGGTCAGATTCCTGCGGTCACGCTTTCATTTAACCTCGCGCCTGACGTCTTCTTGGGTGATGCCACCAAAAAGATCGAAGACTACACCAAAGAAATTGGCCTGCCACCCTCCATCATTACCGGCTATGGTGGTGATGCTGCAGTATTTAAGAGCAATCAATCAGGCCAAATCATATTGATCCTATCTGCTCTAGGCGTCATTTATATTTTGCTTGGTGTGCTGTATGAAAGCTACATACATCCACTGACCATTCTTGCCGGCTTGCCATCAGCTGCAATTGGTGCAATTTTGGCATTGCGAATCTTCGGCTTTGAATTAACCATCATTGCTTCGATTGGTATTTTGCTTTTGATTGGTATTGTGAAAAAGAATGCGATTCTGATGATTGACTTTGCTTTGGACGTTCAGCGCAACCAAGGAATGTCGCCCGAGAAAGCCATTCGTGAGGCTTGCATCTTGCGTTTCCGCCCAATTATGATGACAACTTTTGCTGCTTTGATGGGCGCTATCCCAATTGCCTTTGGTCTAGGTGCTGGAGCAGAATTGCGTCAACCGCTAGGAATTAGCGTTGCTGGTGGCCTGATTTTTTCTCAGTTTGTAACGCTCATTATTACTCCTGTAATCTACCTTTATTTGGATAAATACGCAGGTAATGGCCCAATGGATATTTCCCCAGCTGTCTTAGAGGGCACGTAATGCGGCAAGTTATTCTTGATACTGAAACTACAGGACTAAATCCAGCTACAGGCGATCGTATTATTGAGATTGGTTGCGTGGAAATGATTAGTCGTCGTCTTACTGACAGAACCTTTCATTACTATATCAATCCAGAACGAGACATTGATGCTGGAGCTTTTGCAGTCCATGGTCTCTCTAGAGAATTTTTATCTGACAAGCCGGTCTTTGCGAATATTGTTGAACAGTTGATTGAATTTGTTGATGGTGCTGAAGTTGTCATTCATAACGCAGCATTTGACTTGGGATTCTTAGATAACGAATTTGCTTTACTAAAACGCCCCCCCTTTCGTAATTTAGCCTCTAAGATAACCGACACCCTGCTGGATGCACGCCAAATGTTTCCAGGCAAAAGAAACTCTTTGGATGCTCTTTGTGATCGTTTCTCCATTAGCAACAAACACCGTACATTGCACGGCGCTTTACTGGATGCACAACTCTTAGCCGAAGTTTATGTAGCAATGACCAGAGGTCAAGAAGATCTCTCAATTGATTTAATTGATTACACCGTCGGAGCTGACTCAACTGGTCATGCAAAACCATTGCCAAGTAATCTGAAAGTGCTCACAGCGACAGATGATGACTTGCAGTGCCATGAAAGAATTCTTCTGGAAATTGCAAAATCAAGTAAAAAGGACCCTGTCTGGAGTCCTTTTAGTGTTGCCAGCTAATATCTAAATTAGCCATTCCTCAGATTGCTGCGGCAATTGCCTTCCCTAAATCATCGGTTTTAGCAACACCCCCCAAATCAGGGGTCAAAGGCGCATGTCCCGGGCCAGAGGCCAGAACTTTTTCGATTGCAGTAAAGATAGCTTTGCCTGCATCGGGATAACCTAAATGATCAAGCATCATTGCCCCACTCCAAATTTGACCGATTGGATTGGCAATCATCTTGCCGAAAATATCAGGTGCTGAGCCATGAACTGGTTCAAATAAGGATGGGAACTTACCTTCCGGATTTATGCTGCCTGATGGCGCTACAGCAATCGTACCCGTACAAGCTGGACCCAAGTCTGAAAGGATGTCACCAAATAAATTACTTGCCACTACAACATCAAAACGATCTGGGTTCATGACAAAGTGAGCCGCCAAAATATCAATGTGGTATTTGTCAGTTCTTACGTCTGTAAATTTCTTAGACATTGCTTCTACGCGCTCATCCCAATAAGGCATGGTGATAGCAATACCATTAGACTTGGTTGCTGAGGTTAGATGTTTTTTAGGACGACTCTGCGCTAAATCAAAAGCGTACTGCAAAATACGATCAACCCCCTGCCTCGTAAAAACTGATTCCTGAATCACAAATTCGCGATCCGTGTCTGGAAACATCTTTCCGCCAACGCTAGAATATTCGCCTTCGGTGTTCTCACGCACCACAAAGAAATCAATATCTCCAGGCTTGCGGTTAGCTAATGGACACGGAACCCCAGGAAGTAAACGGACTGGGCGCAAATTAACGTACTGATCAAATCCTCGGCGGAATTGAATCAAGCTGCCCCACAAGGAAACATGATCAGGCAGAATATCTGGCATACCTACGGCGCCAAAAAAAATCGCGTCGTACTTCATCAGCGTATCAAACCAATCATCCGGCATCATTTTGCCGTGTTTAAGATAGTAATCGCAACTTGCAAAGTCAAAGTGATCAAACTGCATTCCCAGGTTAAATTTGCGATTGGCGGCTTCTAATGCGCGAACACCCTCAGGTATTACTTCTTTACCAATACCATCTCCTGGGATAACAGCAATCTTTGGATTCTTGAAAATTTTCTTTGTGTTCATAAGGAATATTTCTCTTTATATTTTTTTGTTAAGGACGAATTTTAAAAATAATTAGCTAATAGCCCTGCGGATCTCATCAGGCGCTTTTTTACTACTTTTCTCAACTGATTCACTATCGAAGTCACTGGTATTTTCAATGGTCTCAGGAGCTGCTTCCAGCATGCGGATATTATCCTTCGGACATATAGGCGCACCATAACTAGCCCATTTTTTTAGCAAGGTGACCTCATAACCACATTGACCGCACTGGGCTTTGCTACGACTGGCATTGCTGGGTCGTGGTGGGGGGAAAACAATCGCTTGATGAGGATATGGACCCAATTCTTGACTAATCATCATTAGTTTTACGGTCAGCTCTTCTGTAGCGTGGGCCATCCTAGCCGGGCCTTCGAGTCCAACCGTTTGAGCAATACCTTTAAAGTCCTCGCCGTGACCACTAAAGCAGTCATCTACCGCATGGCACAGTTCATGCACTAAGGTATCTAAGAGCTGAACCGGTTCGTCCAATTTGGGGGATATGAATATCTCATTTACACCGCCACCAGAGCGCTCACGCGGCCAACACTGGCCAAGGGTTGTTCTTGGACTACTTGAAGCTGGAAAGCCACAAGAAACTCTCACAGGGGGTATTGCATAGCCGGCTTTAGAAAACACGGGCTCAAGATGCCTCACTGCATCCTCCAGCCAAGCCTCGCGTACAGTATGTTGCTTCATTGAACTAATCTTTTGTCTAAAATTCTTAAAAAAGGCTAAATTGCGATCATACGCCACCATCAGTAGAATGGACCAATGAAAGATCTCGAAAGCCTCAGTGCAACCCAAGCCATCAAAGCCCTTTCTGTAAGAGAAATTAAGGCAACCGACTTACTGCTTTCCTGTCTGGACCGTATAGGCCAAAAAGAGAGCCTCGTGAGGGCTTGGACTAGCCTTGGCAAGGAGAATGCCTTATCTTGTGCCAAACAGCTGGATAAAGGAGCTTTTCAAGGCATTCTGCATGGCTTGCCTATTGGCATTAAAGATCTTTATGACACCTACGATCTACCCACTGCCTATGGATCCCCTATTTATGCCAATCACTATCCAGTTGCAGATGCTGTTTCAGTAGCTTTAATTCGGCAGGCTGGCGGCATCATTTTGGGCAAAACTGTGACCACTGAGTTTGCTACATTTAAGAGCGGCGTCACAACAAACCCCCATCATTCAAAACATACCCCCGGTGGATCCTCGAGCGGATCTGCTGCTGCTGTAGCAGACTTTATGGTTCCATTGGCAACAGGTAGTCAAACCGCAGGCTCAATTATTCGTCCGGCATCATTTTGCGGTGTAGTTGGCTTTAAACCCAGTCACGGCAAAGTCAGTATTGCAGGTATTAAAAGTCTATCCGTAACCCTAGATACTATGGGCTGCTTTGGTAGAACAATTGAAGATGTTGGGCTTGGTGTCGCAGCCATGAGCGGAGATTTAGGTCTTGCAAAATTTGAAACTTTACAAAATAAACCCCGTATAGCTATTTGCAAAACCGCCAACTGGTCTGCTGCGCAAAAAGAAACCATTACTGCACTCGCAGTGGCACGTCATGCTGCTGAAACTATTTCTAAGGGCACGGTTGGCGATCTCAAATTACCCAAAGCTTATGATGGAATTAGTCAAGCGCAAAGTCGGATTATGCTCAGTGATATGTCTCGCAGCTTACTGTTCGAGCGCGTACACCACGCAAAAAAATTAAGTCCGCAACTTACCAAGCAATTAAATGAAGGCGTAGAAATTGGTTACGAGCAATACACCAAAGATATAGAGCTAGCAAATAAGGCAAAAGCCTTTATTGCAGATTTATTTAATAATGAAATTGATATCTTGATTGCACCAAGCGCAATCGGTGAAGCACCCAAAATCAAAGACGGTACGGGGGATCCTATTTTTTGTCGTGGATGGACATTATTAGGATTGCCCTGCATCAATATTACCGTGGCAAATGGGCCAAATGGGTTACCTGTTGGAATTCAGTTGATTGCAGGCCCAGGAAAAGATCATTTCTTGCTGAGCGCTGCACGTGCTTTTGCATTGGCCTTACCAGACCCCACATTGCGGGGTCAGGCCTAGGACCAAGCTAGTCAAGCGTAATGTTTGAGGCCTTAATTGCCTTATTCCAAAAAGGTAACTCTTTCTTCACCAATGCATCAGTTTGATTTGGGCTAAGGTAGCGCAACTCAACGCCAGCCGCATCTGCACGTTCCTTGATTTCAGGTAACGCCAAGCTTTGCTTTACGGCGTTAGTTAGCTTGGTAACCACTGGTGCTGGTGTGCCAGCAGGGGCATACAGAGCGACCCAGGACTCTAGCTGAAACGATGGCAGACCAGCCTCAGCTGTTGTTGGCACATTGGGCATACCAGGGTGACGGTTTTTCCCTGTCACAGCAAGACCCTTTAACTTACCACTTTGGACATGCTGCATTACAGACGGAGGCGTACTAATAAACACCTGCACCTGCCCCGCCAAAACATCCTGGATAGCTGGACCCGAACCTTTGTAAGGAACGTGAACGATATCCACACCCGTCGTTTGTTTAAATATCTCAGTTCCAATATGAGATACAGAGCCATTACCTTGTGAAGCGTAATTCAGTTTGCCGGGATTCGCCTTTGCATAAGCTATGAATTCTTTTAAATTATTCACCGGTACAGAAGGATGAACTGCAATGACATTGGTTGAAACTGTTAGCAAGGCTATCGGAGAAAAATCTTTAATCGGATCCCATGGGAGTTTGTCAAATAAGGATGGATTTCCAACGTGATATCCCGAATAGGAAATTAATAAGGTATATCCATCGGGCTTAGCTTTAGCGACATATTGGTAAGCAGTATTACCGCTTGCCCCGGGTTTGTTATCTACTACTACTGGTTGACCAATCACACGTGTTAAGGGCTCACTCAAGAGGCGTGCCGATGTATCTACTAAACCACCTGGTGGATTGGGTACCACCAATGTAATCGGTCTATCTGGGAAATTCTGGGCTAAGACAATGCTGGCAACAGAAAAATTCAATACTGCAAAAGCAACACGAATAGCTATATTTTTCTTCATTAATATCTCCAACTCAATTTTAGTTATCGCTGTCCTACTTTGACGTCGCCAAAGACAGATTGTGCTTCACGAGGTAAACAACGCCAATACCGTTCGTTTGCATTAACAATGCCACCCAATGCCGCAGCAGCTTCCCATCCCCACCGTGGCTTGTATAAGAATGCTCTTGCTAAAGCAATGAGGTCTGCGTCACCAGTTTGCAGAATATCTTCCGCTTGCTGAGGTTCTGTAATCAAACCTACGGTCATGGTTGGCAAACCAGATTGTTCTTTAACAATTTTTGCAAATGGGACTTGATAATTCGGTCCGATTGCAATCTTTTGTTTCGGCGAAATACCGCCAGAGGAGATGTGTACAAAATCACAGCCTAGGGGCTTCAGTTGTTTTGCAAAATTAGCAGTCTCCTCAGGAGTCCAGCCACCCTCTATCCAGTCACTAGCCGAAATTCGAATACCAAGGACACCTTGATACGCCGCCCTCACTGCTGTAAATAACTCCAAAGGGAAGCGAATTCGGTTTTCAAACGAACCGCCGTATTCATCAGTACGTTGATTGGCAATGGGTGATAAAAATTGATGCAGCAGGTAACCATGAGCACCATGTAATTCGATGCCGTCAATTCCAATTCGATCAGCACGCTTTGCTGATGACACAAACTTATCAATCAATTTCTTCAACTCATCCTTGGTGAGTTCATGCGGAAGACGTTCGCCATCTAATTGTGGGATTGCTGAGGGTGCTATCGTTTCCCAACCGCCCTGATCTTTAGTCAGCAATTGACCGCCATCCCAAGGAGTGGCGCTAGAAGCCTTACGACCTGCGTGAGCCAATTGAATGAAAACTGGCGTAGCAGGTGCCAGGGTACGTGCACGACTTAATTTATCTTTTAATGCCGACTCTGTACGGTCATCCCATAAACCTAAACAGGCCGGAGTAATACGCGCCTCCGGACTGACTCCAGTAGCTTCGATAATGAATAATGCAGCGCCGCTATTGAGTAAATTTCCCCAATGCATTAAATGCCAGTCAGTGGCCTCACCATTTATGGCTGAATATTGGCACATGGGGGCTACGACTATACGATTAGACAGCTCTAGGGAGCCTCTCGGGGAGCTCAAAGTGTAAGGGGAAAATAAAAGACTCATGGGATGCCTTAAAAAGCCCAAAATAAGGGCAAAAATACGAAAAATGCCGTAAAGCGATAGAATACTGAAAAATCAGAATAAACGAGACATCGGAGTCGTGCAGACCTAAGGGTCGAGCGGCTTTTTTACCAAAAACCCATTAAATACTCACCACAAGAGACTATGAACGTACCTCAAGCCTTTGAATCAAAAGAAGATATTGGCCATTTTGTTGGCGGCAATGTCGTAAACCCTAAAGACGGTCGTTTTGGCGACGTTTACAACCCCACCAAAGGGGCAGTTGCCCGTCGTGTAGCCTTAGCTAGCCGCAAGGAAGTCGATGCAGTGGTTGCTGTTGCTCAAAAGGCTTTTGTGACTTGGAGCCAAACTAGCCCCCTACGTCGCGCACGCATTATGTTCAAGTATTTAGAACTCTTGAATGCAAACCGCGATGAATTGGCTGCCATCATCACAGCCGAGCACGGTAAAGTATTTACTGACGCTCAAGGTGAAGTTACTCGCGGCATTGAAATTCTTGAATTTGCGACTGGCATCCCAGAATTACTCAAAGGTGACTACACAGAACAAGTGTCCACTGATATTGATAATTGGGTTATGCGTCAGCCATTAGGTGTTGTTGCAGGTATCACACCATTTAACTTCCCAGTGATGGTTCCAATGTGGATGTTCCCGGTTGCAATTGCTTGCGGCAATACATTCATATTAAAGCCAAGCCCTACTGATCCAACAGCATCCTTGTTTATGGCAAAACTACTTAAAGAGGCTGGTTTGCCTGACGGTGTATTCAACGTAGTTCAAGGCGATAAAGAGGCAGTTGATGCCTTGATTGAAAATCCAGATGTTAAGGCGGTCAGCTTTGTTGGCTCTACTCCAATCGCTAACTATATCTATGAGCGCTGCGCACACTTCGGCAAGCGCTCCCAAGCACTTGGTGGCGCCAAGAATCACATGGTCATCATGCCAGATGCAGATATTGACAAAGCAATTGATGCACTGATTGGGGCTGCATATGGTTCTGCGGGCGAACGCTGCATGGCAATTTCGGTTGCAGTACTAGTTGGCGATGTTGCTGAGAAGATCATGCCTAAATTAATTGAGCGCACTAAGACCCTTAAGGTTAAAAATGGTATGGAACTCGATGCCGAGATGGGTCCCATCGTTACTAAAGCAGCTCTTGAGCGCATCACTAGTTATATCGATAGTGGTGTAGCCTCTGGTGCTAAATTATTAGTTGATGGTCGTGGCCTCAAAGTTCCTGGCAACGAGAATGGTTTCTTTATTGGCGGTACATTGTTTGACAACGTTACCCCTGATATGAAGATCTATCTAGAGGAAATCTTCGGACCAGTTTTATCCTGCTTACGTGTTGCAAATTTTACTGAAGCCTTAAATCTAGTGAACTCCTGTGAGTTTGGTAATGGTGTTGCCTGCTTCACCAGCGATGGCAATATTGCCCGTGAGTTTGCTCGTCGTGTACAAGTTGGTATGGTTGGAATTAATGTTCCTATTCCTGTGCCTATGGCATGGCATGGCTTTGGTGGTTGGAAAAAATCTATCTTTGGCGATATGCATGCATATGGCAAGGAGGGCGTGCGTTTCTACACCAAGCAGAAAAGTGTTATGCAACGCTGGCCTGAAAGTATCGCTAAAGGCGCAGAGTTTGTTATGCCTACCTCCAAGTAATCTTAGGGATGGAAAGCAAAAAAGCGATCTTCGGATCGCTTTTTCTTTGCTGTCTCGAAATTGGGTATTTTGACAATTATTGTAGGGTACTTTTTAAAGCAGGCATCATAGGCATCGATAAAACATCGATACCCTCTTCCCTTAATGCCTCGGCTTCATCTAGGGTTGTTTGCCCACGAATACTTCTCTCCGGAGATTCTTTATAGTGAATCTTGCGTGCTTCATCTGCAAAGGCGTCACCAACATCTTCGGATCGACCCATGAGCTCGCGCATCCCCTTTAAAAAGGCTGCCTGTACCTGTGCTTCAAGTTGCGAATGATCACTACCTGTAAGGGCGACTACACCCCCGCTAGGATTTTCAGTTTCAGTCTTGGGTATTGCTAGCTCACTAGAAGATGACTTTGAAATGTGTGGGGCTGAAGGCATACGGGAGATTTCTGCGCTGTCACATACTGGACAAGAAAGCATGCTTTTATCATGCTGAGCAAGATAATCTTCTTCAGAGGCAAACCATCCTTCAAAACGATGGTCATGCAGGCAGGCTAAGTTATAAACTTTCATAAAACGTATATAGGGACAAAAACAATAAATTCAATACCCCTATTTTAATCGGGTTTAGGATATGTCTATTTGATAGGCTTGGGATTAGCCAACCCGCGACGATGGCGATCCAGCCAGTAAGCTGAAATCGTAGTTTTAACGTCCGTAATCTCCCCTATCTCAATCCACTGGAGAATCTCCTCAAGAGGAGCTGCAAAGACATCCAAAAACTCTTCGTCATCGAGATGGCTTTTGCCGGGGGCCAATTCTTCCGCTAAGTAAATATCAATAAATTCAGTTGAATATGAAATGACCGGATGTATACGTCGAATATAACTCCATTTTTTTGCCGTATACCCAGTCTCCTCCTCAAGCTCACGCTTAGCGCATGTCAAATGATCTTCTTTGGGATCAAGTTTCCCGGCAGGAATTTCAATGCAAGCCTTTGCAATCGGATAGCGATATTGACGCTCAAGAAGTACCCTGCCATCCTCAAGAACTGCAACAATTGCAACTGCTCCCGGATGAGTTAAGTACTCACGAATAGCCTCTTCACCATCAGGCAGAGAGACGCGATCGCGTTTCATCTTTAAAAAAATGCCGCCATAAATATCTTCACCAGCAATACGCTCTTCACGTAAATGCAAATCGCCTGATGGTAGATCTTCAAATGATTTTTCAGTCATAGTTCTTGATAATTTATTTAGTCTAGATTTTTTTGAGGTACCACATTACATCCTAATTAATTTACGTGTCATTTTGATGGCTGCAAACAATAAAGGCCCCCTTACGGAGCCTTTATTAAAACATTCTATAAAGTTAGGATCCCAATAAGGTCCGACGCATGGCATCCAAGCAGAGGCTCATAAGGCCTGCGGGAATAATACCAATCGTAAGTACCAAAATACTATTCAGACTCAATATTCCTTTAGCAAAACTGGAACCAGCAATCGTGATTTCATGTTGTGGCTCATCAAAGTACATCACCTTTACAACTCTGAGGTAATAAAAAGCACCAATTAATGAGGCAATAACAGCGATCACTGCCAAGAAAGTGTGCTCTGCATCAACTAAAGCCTCTAATACGCCTAACTTAGCAGCAAAGCCCACCGTAGGCGGAATGCCAGCTAAAGAGAACATCATCACCAACCCAATAAAAGCAAACCATGGATGCTTTTTATTCAAACCCTTTAGACCATCTAGAGTCTCACAGTCATAACCCTTGCGTGATAAAGCCATCAGTAAACCGAAAGTGCCAAGTGTTGTTAAAACGTAGGTAATTGCATAGAACATGGATGCGCTAAATGCATGATCATCAAACACAGAGAGCATACCCAAGAGAACAAAGCCCATTTGTGCAATCGCAGAATAGGCCAACATACGCTTAATATTGGTCTGTGCAATCGCGGTTACGTTACCGATAACCAGCGATAAAACAGCAAGTAAGATCAGCATTGGCTGCCAGTCACCGAGCAACGGTAATAAGGTATTTACCAGCAAGCGGAATAGCAAGGCAAATGCAGCTAATTTAGGGGCAGCTGCAATCATTAAGGTAACAGCAGTAGGAGCACCTTGGTAAACATCCGGCACCCACATATGAAATGGCACAACGCCCAACTTAAATGCTAAACCAGCCACAATGAATACCAAACCAAAAGCCATTACCAAATGATTTACCCGAGGATCGGCAACGGTTTTAAAGATCTCAATAAGATCTAGTGAACCCGTTACTCCATATAGCATCGACATACCGTAGAGCAAGAAGCCTGAAGCTAATGCTCCTAAAATGAAGTATTTAATGCCAGCCTCTACACTTTTCTCATTACTGTGGCGCATGGCTACCAAAGCATATGTGGGCAAAGCCATTAATTCCAATCCCAAGTACAGAGTCAAAAGATTGGCACCTGAGATCAATACGAACTGACCAAGTAGCGCTAACAAAACCAGAACGATGAAATCAGGACGAAATAAGGCGCGATCCATGAGGTACTGCTTTGAGTAAATCAAGCTGACCAAAACAGCGATGCACGAACAAGTCTTAAGCAAGTTTGAAAGTGGATCTGACTGAAATAGCCCGTTCATTGCCACAAGTGCTGGATCAGCCATGCGACCAATAAATACAAAAATTAGATAGGTCAACAAAATCAGTGAGAAGAAATAAACAAAGCCAACACCACGCGGGGTATGAAAAATGTCCTGCTCTACACCAGGAGTTGCCACTACTTTCTCGCGAACATAAACGCTAGCAACCAATAATAAGCAAGTTGCTATGAGTAGAACTAGTTCCGGCAGAATGGCGTAGAGATCGAATGCTTGCATTTGTACTTACTCAGAGTTTGCTAACAGCAACATGCTGCAGCAGATTAATTACAGCTGGATGAATAATGTCGGTGAACGGCTTTGGATAAACACCCATACCAATTACACAGATAGATAAAACTGCCATCAAGAAATATTCACGCGCATTAAGATCTTTGAGTTCTTCAACATGAGCATTATTGATAGTGCCGAAAAATACACACTTAACCATCCACAAAGAATAAGCAGCTCCGAGAATCAATGCTGTAGCAGCTAAGATCCCGATCATAAAATCATAATCAACCGCAGCCAATATCACCATGAACTCACCTACAAAACCTGAGGTTGCAGGCAAGCCACAGTTAGCCATTGCCATCAAAACAGCAAAAGCAGTAAATGCAGGCATACGATGAACCACGCCACCGTAATCAGCAATCTGACGGGTATGCATGCGGTCATAGAGCACGCCAATAGATAGGAACATCGCTCCAGCTACAAAGCCATGTGAAATCATCTGAACAATGCCGCCCTCGATACCCAAAGGACTAAATATGAAGAATCCTAATGTGACAAAACCCATATGTGCTACGGATGAATATGCTACTAGTTTTTTCATATCCTTCTGGACGAGAGCGACTGCGCCGACATAAATCACAGCAACTAAAGACAGGAAAATAACAAAAGGTCCTAAATATTGGCTGGCATCTGGGGCAATTGGCAATGAAAACCTTAGAAAACCATAAGCACCTAGCTTTAACATAATAGCCGCAAGCACTACAGAGCCACCGGTTGGCGCCTCAACGTGCACGTCTGGCAACCAAGTATGTAACGGCCACATTGGCACCTTCACAGCAAATGCCATAAAGAAAGCAGCAAACAATAAGATCTGCTCAACGATATCTAAACGTGCATTTTGCCAAGCTAAGATATCAAATGTATTGGTAACGTTATACAAGTACAGCATTGCAATCAAGGTTAATAAAGAGCCTAACAATGTATACAAGAAGAATTTAAAAGCCGCATAAATACGGTTATGTCCACCCCAGACGCCAATAATGATGTACATCGGAATGAGCGTAGCCTCAAAGAAAACGTAGAACAGTAAGGCGTCAAGCGCACAAAATACGCCAATCATTAATCCAGAAAGGATCATGAATGAAGCCATATATTGCGATACCTTAGTTTCAATCACTTCCCAAGCAGCAATCACCACAATGACGTTAATGAATGCAGTAAGAACGATGAACCAAACAGAAATACCGTCAATACCCAAGTAGTAGTTAATGTCGTAACGTGGGATCCAGCTCATTTTTTCAACAAACTGCATTCCAGAATTAGCAATATCAAACTGAATTACTAAAGGCAGGGTTGCGATAAAGCTAAGTATGGCCCCAACAAGAGCTAACCAGCGTACACCGTTAGTTGGCTTCTCGGACCCATAAAACAAAATAATGAGTCCGAAGACTATTGGGGTCCAAATGGCGAAAGAAAGAATCATAGTGGCTACTTAAGTAACAAAGGCCTAGCGAACAAAAGGCAGGTAAGCATACAAAACCCAGGCAAGCAAAAACACTAAGCCAGCGATCATTGCGAAGGCATAGTGGTAGAGATAACCGGATTGCAAATGACGTATTACTGCAGCAAAGCGCCCTACTGCATGCGCACTGCCGTTAACAAAAAAACCATCGATTACTTTTTGATCGCCGCGATGCCATAAAAAGCTGCCGATCCAAATTAGACCTTTGGCAAATACCGCCTGGTTGATTTCATCGAGATAGTACTTGTTATCAAACAACTTCTTGATTGGGGCAAATGTTTGCGCCACCTTTTCAGGCAACTTAGGAGCCCACAAATATCCGATAGCAGCAGTCAAAACACCAAGGACAACCAATACCAATACTGGGGATGTGAATGCATGAATTGCCATTGCAACTGGGCCATGGAATTCATCTTCCAACTCTTTCATGACCGGGTGACGAGCTAAATCAATAAAGATGGAATCACCAAAATAAGTACCAAACAACAAAGGTGAAATTGTGTAGAAACCAATAATTACCGAAGGAATGGCCAAAAGAATTAAAGGCAAAGTCACAACAAATGGAGACTCATGCGGCTTCTGCCCTGGTGCCAAACCATGGTGAGCATGATCGTCTCCCTGCTCCGCATTATCATGGTGTTGTTCATGTGCATCTTCATGACCCCAGCGCGCTTTGCCGTGGAATACGTAGAAATATAAGCGGAATGAATACAAAGCCGTTACAAATACACTAGCCATTACTGCAAAGTAAGCAAAACCAGATCCTGGAATATGGCTTGCAGCAACAGCCTCAATAATGGAATCTTTTGAGTAGAAACCCGAGAAGAATGGTGTTCCTACCAGTGCTAGGTTGCCCAACAGCATCATCAGACAAGTAATTGGCATATATTTCCAGAGACCGCCCATCTTGCGCATATCTTGCTCATGATGCATTCCGAGAATCACGCTACCCGCCGCAAGGAACAATAACGCCTTAAAGAATGCGTGCGTCATCAAATGGAAGATGGCCACTGGATAGGCAGAAACACCCAAGGCTACAGTCATATAACCCAACTGTGACAGAGTTGAATAAGCAACTACTCGCTTGATATCGTTTTGCACAATACCAAGAAAACCCATAAAGAGCGCTGTTATGGATCCAATGACCAAAATGAAGCTCAATGCGGCATCTGAAAGCTCAAATAATGGTGACATACGTGACACCATGAAGATGCCCGCGGTAACCATGGTGGCTGCATGAATCAATGCAGAGATTGGTGTTGGGCCTTCCATTGAATCAGGTAGCCAAACGTGCAATGGAAATTGAGCAGATTTACCCATAGCGCCAATGAATAAGCAAATACAAGCTACTGTCATCAGGTTCCAGCTGGTACCTGGAAGTGTTTGGGTTGCTAATGCAGAATTTTGAGCAAAGATCACGTCGTATTGCATTGAGCCTGTGCTAGCCAGCAATATTCCAATACCCAAAATGAAGCCAAAGTCACCAACACGATTAACTAAAAAGGCTTTCATATTGGCAAAAACCGCAGATTGACGCTCAAAGTAGAAGCCAATCAATAGATAAGAAACCACACCTACCGCTTCCCATCCAAAGAAGAGTTGCAAGAGGTTATTACTCATTACCAACATCAACATAGCGAAGGTGAATAAAGAGATGTAAGAGAAAAAACGGTTATATCCCTCTTCACCATGCATATAACCAATCGTGTAAATATGCACCATCAATGAAACAAAGGTCACTACGCACATCATCGTCGCCGTTAATGGGTCAATTAAGAAGCCAATATCTAAATTAAGCTCGCCTAATTGCATCCATCGATACACAGTACCGTTGAAATAGAAGCCATCCATTACCTGCACTAGAACATTACAGGACAATACGAAGGCAACAGTTACGCCCAAGATGGTTACAAATTGACTTGCACCATGACCAATGCGGTTCCCACCCAATTTGGTGCCGAAGAATCCAGCAATGATAGAGCCAACAAGAGGCGCCAAGGGGATTGCGCAGAGTACGGGGATATTTAAGGTCAATTGCATGACTAGCCTTTTAGGTGGTCAAGATCTTCGGCATTAATGGTGTCAAGCTTGCGGAAGAGCACAACCAAAATTGCCAAACCGATAGCCGCCTCAGCCGCCGCCACAGTCAAAATAAAGAATACAAACACTTGACCCGCCATATCGCCCAAGTAATGAGAGAAGGCAACAAAATTCATATTGACAGAAAGGAGCATCAGTTCAATTGCCATGAGTAACACAATGACATTCTTGCGATTGAGGAAGATCCCAATAACACTAGTTGCAAATAGGATTGCACCGAGCACTAAATAATGAGCGAGAGTGATATTCATTTCTGCCCCTGCCTAGTATCTTGCTTTGCAGCCATGTCTGATCCCATTTTCACAATACGCATTCGATCAGCGGCAACCACATTGACCTGCTCATGGATATTCTGGGCTTTAGAGTCTTTGCGATTACGCAAAGTCAAAGCAACAGCAGCAATAATCGCAACCAATAGGATCACACCAGCAACTTCAAAAGCATATACATAGTCGACAAATATCAATATGCCTAATGCCTGAGTATTGTTAGCCATTATTTCTTCAGGCATCGGTTGTACTGGAGTATTTGTGCCAATAAAACTGCGAATAATGACGATGGATAGCTCAAGAACAATTACAGCACCCATTAAGAATGCAAATGGCAAAAACTTTTTAAAATCGCGGCGAAGATGCTCTAAGTCCAAGTCCAGCATCATGACAACGAACAGGAATAAAACCATTACTGCGCCAACATAAACCAGAATCAAAGCCAAGCTCAAAAACTCAGCCTTAAGGAGCATCCATAGACCAGATGCACAGAAAAAAGCCAATACTAAAAACAGTGCAGCATGCACTGGGTTGCGAGCAGTAATTACACGAAGCGCAGAAATAACTAGCAAGCCTGCAAAACCATAAAAGAAAACAGCAAATAAGGTCGATGGATCGAATGTCATATTAGTTCAGCTCAATTCGATTAGCGGTAAGGTGCATCTGCTGCACGATTAGCAGCGATATCTTTTTCATACTTATCGCCAACAGCCAAAAGCATATCTTTAGTGAAATACAAATCGCCACGCTTATCACCAAAATATTCAAAAATATTAGTTTCAACGATCGCATCCACTGGGCATGCCTCTTCACAGAAGCCACAGAAAATACATTTTGTAAGGTCAATATCATAACGACTAGTCCGGCGTGTACCATCCTCACGTTCTGCAGTTTCAATGGTAATTGCATACGCTGGGCATACTGCTTCACATAACTTACATCCAATACAACGCTCTTCACCATTTTCATAACGACGTAGTGCGTGTAAACCACGGAAGCGACTAGATAAAGGAGTCTTCTCTTCTGGGTATTGAATGGTGATCTTTGGCTTAAAGAGATAGCGGCCAGTAATAGACATACCAGTCAGGATGTCTTTGAGCATCAAGCTATCGAAGAATTGGGAAATTTTTTTAAACATATTTGATCAACTTATTTCCAAATATTCCATGGAGATACTACCCATGCGCCGATAACAACCACCCAGAATACCGAGATGGGAATAAAGATTTTCCAGCCCAAACGCATGATTTGGTCATAGCGATAGCGTGGCAAAGTTGCACGTAACCAAATCACACAAGATAGGAGAAGGAATGTTTTTCCAAACAACCAGAAAAAGCCTGGAATATCGCGCAAGATAGGCAAATCAACAATAGGCAACCAACCACCTAAGAACATGATGGATGCAAATGCTGCAATCAAAATCATGTTGGCATACTCTGCCAAGAAGAACATCGCAAAAGACATACCTGAGTACTCAACCATGTGGCCTGCAACGATCTCTGATTCACCCTCAACCACGTCAAATGGATGACGATTGGTTTCAGCAACACCTGAAATAAAGTAAATCAGGAACATTGGTAATAATGGCAGCCAGTTCCATGACAGGAAATTGAGACCCATATTCGCAAAGTAACCCTGCTCTTGTGAGGCAACAATCGAACTCAGATTTAACGATCCTGAAGTAAGTAACACAGTCACTAAAGCAAAACCCATAGCAATCTCATAAGAGATCATCTGTGCCGAAGCGCGCATTGCACCAAGAAAAGGATATTTGGAGTTAGACGACCATCCAGCCAAAATAACGCCATATACGCCAATAGAGGAAATCGCCATGATGTACAAAAGGCCAGCATTGACGTCAGCCAATACCATTTTCGCTTGAAACGGAATAACAGCCCACGCAGCAAAAGCAGGCATGATCACCATAATAGGTGCAATAAAGTACAGCACTTTACTTGCTTGAGCAGGCGCAATAATTTCTTTTAACAAGAGCTTCAATGCATCCGCGATGGGCTGTAGCAGCCCCAGAGGCCCTACACGATTAGGGCCAAGACGAATATGCATCCAACCAATCAGTTTTCTTTCCCAGAGAGTCAGATAAGCAACGCAGGCAAACATTGGCAAAACAATAATAACGATGCGTGCCAAAGCCCAAACAAGTGGCCAAAACGAGCCAAAAATCGCTTCGCCTTGACTAGTAACGAGGTTCAAGAAATTATCCATTTGGTTCTTTATACCTTGCTCACATTGACAAGACCAAACATAGATCCTAATTTAGCGCTAGCTACGGTTCCAGCTGAGATTCTGACAGTGCCAGAGGCTAAATTTACTTCTAGGGTGGCTGGCATATCCATGGATTGTGAGCCTTGCGTAATACGTACTAAATCCCCTTCTTTCAGACCTAATTCACTGAATGTCTTTTTATTCAAACCTACCTGATGGCCGCGCTTTGCATCACGCGTATTTTGCAATGCAGATGAACGGCGCACGATCTGATCACCAGCATAAATATTGACATCAGCCAAACGCTCAAGTCCGTTTGCAGAAGTTCTATTTACACTCACTACGGATTTGATTAATGAGTTGTTATTTAAACGAGTGCAATAGCTTTCATCTAAAGCCTCACCCAAAACTTCCTCAGGAACATTAAATAAGAAGCCGTCTAAGCCCAAAAGTCCGCCCAGTACACGCAGCACTTTCCATGCTGGACGTGAATCACCCAAAGGCTTCACTGAAGGTTGAATCGTCTGGACTCTTCCTTCTAAATTGACAAAGGTAGAAACTGTTTCTGAGAATGTAGAAATAGGCAGAATCACATCAGCAACTTCTAATAAGTCTGCGCTCTTGTATGCACTTAATGCAATAACAGTATTTGCTTTTGCTAATGCAACGCGGGCAGATACTGGATTTGGCAAATCCGTATCTGGCTCGAGATTCATTAGGATCACAGCGCGACGATCGCCAGACAAAATAGATTCAACTCCAACACCATTTGCGTTGACCAAAGATGCGCCAACAGCATTTCCACCTACAGGTAAGAAACCTAAGGAAGCACCGGTCTGCTCAGCAATAAATTGTGCAATGATATGTAAATCAGATGCTTGAGGATGTGCAATAGCAGCTGAGCCAATCAAAACAGCAGAAGCCTCTCCTGTCATCAAGCTATCAGCAATTTTTTGAGCTTCTGGGGATACTGTAACGCTTGGTGTACCAGAAGGAGTGCTAACTGATTTTGCTTTTGCAACAGCTAGCGCAACTTCACTTAATGTATTTAACCAGGCACTTGGAGCAACCGAAATCCCAGAACTTGGAATTAACCAATCATCGCCACCAGCATCGATACGAAGCACCTTTAAGGCACGTTTGCTAGCGGTTCGAATGCGTGCGGCCAATACAGGCTGATCTTTACGCAGGAAACTTCCAAGAATTAGAAGCCTATCCAATTCATTTATCTTGGCAATTGGCATACCTAACCATGCAGCAGTTGGAGCACTAGTAACATCAGTTTGGCGCAAACGGGTTTCGACTTGTTTGGAGCCAAGACCACGAATGATTTTTTGCAAGAGGTGTAATTCTTCTGTACTAGAAATTGGATGCGCTAAAGCACCAACAGACTCTGGACCACTTTCTACTGAAATCGTTTTCAGAGAATGAGCGACATAGTCCAAAGCAGACTGCCAATCCGTTTCTAGCCATTGCCCACCCTGCTTCACCAATGGCGTAGTAATACGATCAGGGCTATTTAAACCTTCGTAAGAGAAGCGATCACGATCGCTAATCCAGCATTCGTTAATGGCTTCATTTTCTAAAGCAACAACACGCATTACTTTGTTAGCCTTCGTCTGAACCGTAGTGTTAGCACCCAAGCTATCGTGCGGGCTGACTGAACGTTTACGTCCCAGTTCCCAAGTTCGGGCTGCATAGCGGAATGGCTTACTTGTCAAAGCGCCGACCGGACAAATATCAATCATGTTGCCAGATAACTCTGAATCAACAGTCTGGCCCACAAAGGTGGTGATCTCAGAATGCTCACCACGGTTAACCATTCCTAATTCCATCACGCCGGCAACTTCTTGACCAAAACGTACGCAGCGTGTGCAGTGAATACAACGAGTCATCTCCTGCATGGAGATTAATGGGCCAACATTCTTGTGAAATACAACACGCTTCTCTTCATCATAGCGTGAATTTGATTTGCCGTAACCTACCGCCAGATCTTGTAACTGGCACTCACCACCCTGATCGCAAATTGGGCAATCTAATGGGTGATTGATTAGGAGAAACTCCATTACCGATCTCTGCGCTTCAACAGCTTTAGCAGAATGCGTAAATACTTTCATGCCCTGTGTTACAGGAGTGGCACAAGCAGGTAATGGCTTGGGGGCCTTCTCGACTTCAACCAAACACATACGACAGTTAGCAGCGATGGATAACTTCTTGTGATAGCAGAAGTGAGGAACGTAGGCGCCAAGCTTGTTCGCGGCGTGCATCACCATCGAACCTTGCGGAACCTCTACCACCTTACCATCTAATTCGATTTCTACCATGCTCACTTTTAGATATCCCGTGCTCTGAATCTTTATAAAGGTTGCGCAGAATCTAAGCAGCGCTTATGTTCTACGTGATACGCAAATTCATCCATGTAATGCTTCAACATGCCACGTACCGGCATTGCTGCTGCATCACCTAAAGCGCAAATCGTACGACCTTGAATATTGGCAGCAACATCATTGAGCAAATCCAAATCTTCTGGACGCCCTTGACCATGTTCAATACGGTGAACAATGCGCCATAACCAACCTGTACCTTCACGACATGGGGTGCACTGACCACATGATTCTTCGTGATAGAAATAGGACAAACGCTCTAAAGCACGCACCATGCAACGCGTTTCATTCATTACGATCACTGCACCTGATCCCAGCATGGATCCAGCTTTTGCAATACTGTCATAGTCCATTGTCAGATCCATCATTTGCGCTCCTGGAATTACTGGAGCAGAAGATCCACCAGGAATAACAGCCTTTAAGGCTATGCCATCACGCATTCCACCAGCGAGCTTTAAGAGTTCTGCAAATGGAGTGCCTAACGGAATCTCATAATTTCCAGGATGAACCACGTCACCTGATACGGAGAAAATCTTGGTTCCGCCATTATTTGGCTTGCCGAGGTCTAAATAGGCCTGACCACCGATAGCCAAAATGAATGGCACAGCTGCAAAAGTTTCTGTGTTGTTAATGGTGGTTGGCTTGCCGTACAAACCAAAGCTAGCAGGGAAAGGCGGCTTAAAGCGTGGCTGACCTTTTTTGCCCTCTAGTGACTCCAATAATGCAGTCTCTTCGCCACAAATATAAGCACCCCAACCTGGAGATGCATGAAGCTGGAATGAGAAATCGCTGCCTAAAATCTTGTCACCTAAATACCCGGCAGCGCGAGCTTCTTCCAAAGCCTCTTCGAAACGTGAATACACCTCGAATATTTCACCGTGGATGTAGTTGTAACCTGTAGAGATACCCATGGTGTAAGCACCAATGATCATACCTTCGATCAAAGCATGCGGGTTGTAACGCATGATGTCCCGGTCTTTAAAAGTACCGGGCTCACCTTCATCACTATTACAAACTAAATATTTTTGGCCTGGGAATTGACGTGGCATAAAGCTCCACTTCAAACCTGTTGGGAAGCCTGCACCACCGCGACCACGAAGTGATGAAGCTTTTAATTCTGCAACGATGGCATCTGGCGCTACTTTGTCGTTAATTAAGCGGCGAAGTTGTTGATAACCCCCACGAGTTTCGTACTCTTTTAAGCGCCAGTTTTCTCCATTTAATCCGGCAAGGATTAAAGGTTTGATATGGCGATCGTGCAAGCTGGTCATGCTGCTTTCCCTTCAGCACGTAATTCACTTAGTAATGCGTCAATTTTTTCTTTACTCATAAAGCTACACATGCGTTTGTCGTTCACCAACATCACCGGTGAATCGCCGCATGCACCCATGCACTCACCCTCTTTTAAGGTGAACGTTCCACAGGGGGTAGTTTCGTTGTAGCCAATACCCAAGGTTTCTTTTAAGTAATTAGCAGCTGTTTCACCATGTGTTAACTGGCATGGCAAATTAGTACAAATCACTAATTTGTACTTACCAATTTTTTTGGTGTTGTACATATTGTAGAAAGTTGCTACCTCATCAACGGCAATACTTGGCATCTCAAGAATTTGAGCAATCGTTTCAATTACTTCAGGAGAGACCCAGCCTACTTCAGTTTGGGCTGCAATCAAACAAGCCATCACGGCTGACTGCTTTTGCTCTGGAGGATACTTAGCGATATTGCGATTGATATCAGCCATTGTTTTATCGGATAGTTGAAGAATGGTAGTCATTAAATAATCCCTGGCACGCTCAATTAGCGGTCAATCTCCCCGAACACAATATCTTGGGTACCAATAATGGTTACCGCATCAGCCAACATATGACCACGTGACATTTCATCCATTGCAGATAAATGAACAAAACCTGGTGCACGAATCTTCATGCGATATGGTTTATTAGCGCCATCAGAAATGAGGTAGATACCAAACTCGCCTTTTGGATGCTCAACTGCTGAGTAAGCTTCGCCGTCAGGAACGTGGATGCCCTCGGTAAAGAGTTTGAAATGGTGAATCAATTCTTCCATATTGGTTTTCATATCTACACGCTTCGGTGGAGAAACCTTATGGTTATCACTCATGACAGGACCAGGATTTTCTTTGAGCCAATTAACACATTGCTTAATGATGCGATTGGACTGACGCATTTCTTCCATGCGCACTAGGTAACGGTCATACGAGTCACCATTAACGCCAACTGGAATATCAAAATCTAAACGGTCATAGACTTCATACGGCTGCTTCTTGCGCAAATCCCACTCAATACCTGAACCACGCAGCATTGGACCTGTGAATCCAAGTTGTAATGCACGCTCAGGTGTAACGACACCAATATTGACTAAACGCTGTTTCCAAATACGGTTATCAGTTAGCAAATTGCAGTATTCATCAACATTGGCATCAAAACCGTTTGTAAACTGCTCAACAAAATCCAATAAAGTACCGCTACGATTTTCATTTAAACGCTTGATTGCTGAAGCACTGCGAATCTTATTTTTTGTGAACTGTGCCATCTGATCAGGCAAGTCGCGATAAACACCACCTGGACGATAATAAGCGGCATGCATACGTGCGCCAGATACTGCCTCGTACATATCAAAGATATCTTCACGATCACGGAAGGCATATAAGAAAACAGCCATGGCACCAACGTCCAAGCCATGACAACCAATCCAGAGCAAGTGATTTAAGAGGCGAGTTAACTCGTCATACATTACACGGATATATTGAGCGCGCAGTGGCACATCAATCTGAAGCAATTTTTCAATTGCCATTACATAGGCATGCTCATTAGACATCATAGACACATAATCCAAGCGATCCATATAAGGAACGTTTTGAATCCAGGTGCGGGTCTCTGCCAACTTTTCAGTGGCACGATGTAACAAACCAATATGTGGGTCAGCCCGCTGAATCACCTCGCCATCAAGCTCAAGCACTAAACGTAATACGCCGTGAGCTGCAGGGTGCTGTGGACCAAAATTGAGAGTGTAGTTCTTAATTTGAGCCATGACTTAAACTGGTCCTCCGTACTGCTCTTCACGAACAATGCGTGGCGTAATTTCTCTAGCCTCAATCGTAACTGGCTGATAGACAACACGCTTTAACTCGGGGTCGTAACGCATTTCAACATTGCCGCTAATCGGAAAATCTTTTCTAAACGGATGTCCAATAAACCCATAGTCAGTCAAAATGCGACGCAAGTCCTCATGGCCATCAAAGAGAATACCGTAGAGGTCAAATGCTTCTCGCTCAAACCAGTTAGCGGAATTCCATACTGGAGTAATTGAAGCAACCATTGGATAACTGTCGTCAGGCGCAAATACGCGCACACGTAAACGCCAGTTGTGCTCCAGTGATAGTAAGTGACTTACAACGCCAAAACGCTGTCCAGCCCAAGCACCTTCACGAAAATCTTGAAAATCAACACCACATAAGTCGATCAATTGCTCAAAAGCAAGCGAAGGATCATCGCGCAACAACATGGCTGACTCAAAGTATGTATCTGCATTCACCACAACAGTCACTTCACCCAGTGCAATTTCAATCGACTGAGCACGTTGACCTAAAACTTTGTCTAAGTTGACGGCTAACTGGTTTAAACGATCTGACATGATTTAAGCCTTCCGCGCAATCGTGCTTGTACGAGTGATCTTAGATTGCAACTGGATAATTCCGTAGATCAAAGCTTCCGCTGTTGGTGGACAGCCAGGAACATAAATATCGACTGGGACAATGCGGTCACAACCGCGGACTACTGAATAAGAGTTATGGTAGTAGCCTCCGCCATTAGCGCAAGAGCCCATAGAAATTACCCAACGTGGTTCAGGCATTTGGTCATAAACCTTACGCAATGCTGGAGCCATTTTGTTGCATAAAGTACCAGCAACAATCATTAAGTCAGACTGACGTGGTGATGGGCGGAAAACCACACCGAAACGGTCTAAGTCATAACGGGAAGCGCCCGCATGCATCATCTCAACTGCACAGCATGCTAAACCAAAGGTCATAGGCCAAAGGGAACCGTTACGCGTCCAGTTAATCAACTGATCCGCAGTAGTTGTTACAAAACCTTCTTTAAGTACGCCCTCTAATGCCATATCAATCACTCCCAGTCGAGAGCGCCCTTTTTCCAGATATATACAAATCCCACAATGAATTCCAAAAGGAAAATCACCATAGAGGCGTAACCAAGCCATCCGATATCACGTAAGGCCACACCCCATGGAAATAGGAATGCAGTTTCAAGGTCAAACAGGATGAATAAAATAGCAACTAAGTAGTAACGCACGTCAAACTTCATACGAGCGTCTTCGAAAGCTTCAAAACCGCACTCGTATGGAGAAAGTTTTTCAGCATCAGGCCTCGAAGGAGCCAGAATTTTTCCGAGGAACATGGGGACTAATCCCACCCCAATGCCTACGAGGATGAAAAGCAGAACGGGAAAGTAATTAGCGAGATTCAAAATAGCCCTGATTCGTTTGTCTGGTAATTCCTAAAACAACAAATTATTACTAATTCCACTTCAAAAGACATTGATTTAGAGCAAAAAACACTCTTCCATGCCATATTTTTGGTGCCGACGGCGAGACTCGAACTCGCACAGCCTAAGCCACTACCCCCTCAAGATAGCGTGTCTACCAATTTCACCACGTCGGCATCTTGCAAA